>ENA-OQKN01000005-OQKN01000005.1-human-gut-metagenome-genome-assembly--contig:-NODE-5-length-315053-cov-32.417339_pt1 | contig 315053 bp, 260 predicted proteins | sample MGYA00242776_ERZ504794 | MGnify/ENA primary metagenome ERZ504794 (study PRJEB26092, sample SAMD00036434) | human gut metagenome | host: Homo sapiens | study: EMG produced TPA metagenomics assembly of... | reverse complement strand
ACATAGTCCACTGGAACACGAGCCGGAGGCAGGTAAGATTGAAGGGCCTGACCCCGGAGGAGTTCCGGAATCAGGCCCTCGCGGCCTAGTCGCTATTTAGGGCGTCCAAGATTTGGGACGCAGTTCAAGTGCGCAGCGGGGGCTTCCGACATGTCCGAGGACGATTGTGGGGCTAACGGGCAGGGGCCCGCCGAACCAAGTTAGGCAGCCGGGCAGATCTTCTTGAAGAGCTCGATGACGTCGTCGAGCGTCGCCTCGCGCGGGTTACCCGGGAAGCAGGCGTCAGCCATGGCGTCCTTGGCCAGGACCTCGATCTCGTCAGCCTTCATGGCCTCGCAGACGTGCGGGATGTTCACGTCGGCAGAGAGCTGCTTGACGGCGGCGATGGCGGCGTCGGCGGCCTCGTCGGTGCTCATGCCCGTGGTGTCAACGCCCATGGCGACGGCAACCTTGGCCAGACGCTCGGCGCAAACCGGCTTGTTGAACTCCATGGCGATCGGCAGCAGCATGGCGCAAGCGACGCCGTGCGGGGTATCGTAGTGAGCGGACAGGGTGTGGGCCATGGCGTGATCGATGCCCAAGCCGACATTGGAGAAGCCCATGCCGGCGACATACTGGCCAAGAGCCATGCCCTCGCGGCCGGAGCCGGGCTGGCCGGACTTGGCCTCGGCGACGGAGTCGCGCAGGTTCTCGCTGATCAGCTTAATAGCCTCAAAGTGGAACATGTCGGAGAGCTCCCAAGCGCCCTTGGTGGTGTAGCCCTCGATGGCGTGGGTCAGGGCGTCCATGCCAGTGGAAGCGGTAAGGCCGGCGGGCATGGAAGCCATCATGTCGGGGTCGACGACGGCGACCTCGGGGGCGTCGTTGGTGTCGACGCACACGAACTTGCGGACCTTCTCGGGGTCGGTGATAACGTAGTTGATGGTCACCTCGGCGGCGGTACCGGCGGTCGTCGGCACGGCGATGGTGAACACGGCGTGGTTCTTGGTGGGAGCAACGCCCTCGAGGCTACGGACATCGGCGAACTCGGGGTTGTTGATGATGATGCCAATGGCCTTGGCGGTGTCCATGGAGGAGCCGCCACCGATGGTCACGATAGCGTCAGCTTCGGCGGCCTTGAAGGCCTCGACGCCGTCCTTGACGTTCTGGATGGTGGGGTTGGGCTTAATCTCGGAGTAGAGGCTCCAAGCGATGCCGGCGGCGTCGAGCTCGTCGGTCACCTTGGCGGTAACGCCAAACTTGACCAGGTCGGGATCGGAGCAGACGAAGATCTTCTTGTAGCCGCGACGCTGGAGCTCGCCGGGGATCTCCTTGATGGCGCCGGAACCATGATAAGAAATGGTGTTAAGAACGAAACGATTAGCCATTGATAGCCTCCCATCGTGTGCGGGGCACCCATTACGCCCCACGCTATGAGTCCCATCCTAACGCTTTTGAAACAAAAAATGCATGAGAACGTCAAAAGTGTTAAAGCGTTTCAACATAATAACGGAGTCCTAGTCCTTCCCTCCCGACAGCAGCGAAGGCTAGATTATAGGAGCAATCGCCCAAAGAATACGACCAACTCAGTCTATAAATTGTTTCTGTTTTAGCAATATATGTTTGACAGTACGTTTATAAAAGGATACTTTATATCAAACATCTTAGTTCACTAAATAACATTAGTGAAATGAAAGAGGCGGTAGAGATGTTAGTTCTACCTATAAAGACCCTCTTGGGCCACTACATTTATGATGCCAATCGAAACGAGATACTTGCAGTAAGCAAAGATCTCTTCAATTACATCTCAGAAGTCCAAGCAGGCAAAGTTTGCCACGCCTCCTGTAAATCAGACCAAGAATTCCAGTTACTACAATCATGTGGCTACTGCTGCGATTCGCCATTGCAGGATATCGCTTATCCATCAATTGACCTTTTGAAAGTTAAGCTGGAAAGAAATATACGGATGCTAACCCTTCAGCTGACTCAATCTTGTAACTTCCGATGTGATTACTGTATCTATTCCGGAAACTCCTCATACAACAGAGCCCACAGTCATAACTCCATGTCCATTTCGACGGCAAAACATGCAATCGAATTCTTTAAGATGCACTCGATCGACAACTCAAACCCGGTCGTAGCATTTTATGGAGGAGAACCTCTCCTTCGATTTAATGAAATTAAGCTAATTACTCAATATGCAGAGCAGGTATTTGAAGGAAAACACATCTCATTTCGAATTACAACTAATTGCTCTCTTTTATCTGAAGAAATGGTTAAATTCTTCTTCGATTCTGGGCATGAATTCTATTTGTTAATCAGTCTTGACGGGCCGCAGCAAATCCACGATAAGTCTAGGCATTACGCTAATGGCAAGTCCTCATACCAAACAGTTATAGACAATGTTCATATGGTTTTAGACAGCCATCCTGAACGCAACAAATATGTTCATTTTAATGCCGTAGTCGACACGAACAACATCTATAAAACAGTCTCTTCCTTTATAAATGATAAAGATATCGAAGATTGCGATGTTCAATTCAACTACCTGGAACGCAACGGACGTATCGCCCCCTACAATGACGAGTTCTCAAGTCAGCTAAATTACGCCTTATTTAAAGCAAGAATTATGGATGAGCGCAAAATCGAAAAAGGAAACCGCAACGATAGGCTCGCTTCATATACGCTTGCAAACATCAACCAAAACATAAAGCGATTTGCACCTTCGAACATCCCAGCAAAAGCTATACCCGGTGGCCCATGCGAACCAGGGGTTACGCGTCTATTTGTGACAACAGCAGGAGCGCTTCTTCCTTGCGAAAGGGTCAGCGAAACAACGAAGGAAATGTATATCGGCACATTGGATTCAGGATTTGATTTAGGTCAAATTGAAAAGATAATCAATGTTTCAAAGCTGACCAGCGATTCATGTAAAAAATGTTGGGCATTTCAGCTGTGCACCCAATGCATAAAAAGCGCAGATTGCGAAGGAGTAATAAGCCCTGATTACAAGCGAACAGCATGCGACAATTCAAAACGAATTGCCTTTGACCGACTTAATCAGAAAATACTTCGCTTTGAGCTTCATAGACATGAAGTGTCCATTGCAACAGCTCTAAAAAGGAACAAGCGATAAAAATCATGAAGACAATCGGACTTATATCTTTCACAAGAGCTGACTATCCTCTTCTGATTGGATTGCTAGGAAATGGCTACAATATCCGGGTATCAACGCCATGCGGCATTCTACCGGACGGCCTAGATGTCGCCAACCTTGTGAATTGCAAAGAAATTGGCATAAGAAATCGAATTAACTATGTAACGACAATCGATGAATCAGACCTGGTTGTCGTTTTATCGACGAAAGAAAGCGCCGCAGGACTCGTAGAATTTAGTAAACACGCTGAAACCTACGCTCATTCTGTAAATAAGACGGTTGTCAGCCAACTCGCCGCTGAACAAATCGAGTCTAGCAAAAGCGACATGCAGGAATTAGCCCTGATACCAAAAATTGTTGTCGGGAATCTATATACACCCGCCAATTCAACAATAACTTTCAGTAGCATCGTTAGCGAGATGAGAAAGCACCATCCCAATCTATGTGCGTTGAGCTTCAATCCTTTAAATGAAATCTGGGGCTGCAACACCCTTAGTTTTGATGGTGGCCAATCTGCCGTCATCAAAATGAATGAGCAGATCAACCTCATCATTGAGAATGATAAATCCGACCTAGCTCTATTAGAGACGCCCAATGTGCTTATGAAATACAACGACCACATTTTCGGAGATTACGGATTGGGGTCGATTGCTGCATGTCGAGCTTTCTGCCCTGACTTAGCCATTATCAATATCCCATACACGATAGCCGACTACGACATAATGCTAGGGCTCATGCCCGTAATTGAAACGCTTACGCAAGCAGAGAAAGTTCAATTTGAAATTACAAACGAAGTACTTGACGCCACAGAGGGGTTGGAGACGCATGAATTTCAAATAAGCTATTCATCTAGCGATAAAGCTATTCAAGCAGCAAGAGAACTTCGACTAAGAGGAATACCCAGTTTCTCAGCCAGCTTAGATCCAGAAGAATCATTACTATGCTGCAAGACAATCGAGGACGAGTTGTTTGATTTCGATCTTGGGGTACTGAAATGACAGCATATTGTAAAGATGAAACCATCTACGCAGAAATCGAAAAAGCAATAAGCAATATTAGAGATTTGGATTTGACTCAATTTGATCAAGATCTAAGAAATCAACGATTGACCAATTCCCCATTCAGCTTGTCCTCATCGGATCTAGTTCGACTGCTAATTTTTCTTGAAAGCAGGTTTTCTGTTTACGTTGAGTACTCGTCGATTGAAAACATAGGGTTCAACAGTGTTGAGGAGGTGAAGAAGGTAATAGAACAGTCAGAAACAATCGAACAATGGGAGGCAAATCATGAGAAGTATTCGACCATTTAACATGCATGCAGTAAATAGCGTCATTCATTTTATTAGAAATTGCCCATGCGGTTATTGCAGCTGCATGTACTGCAACGTACTGCGTAATTCTCCGCACGAAGCAGAAGTCGGTTCCAATGCGATTGAGGCGATGACGCGTGGTGGCTACTGGTCCTAAATCGAACAAGACAGCTACAAACGAATATCGAATCTCAATTGAAGGTAACCCTTATCCGCATGCTCTAGCTCTCACCAACCCAGCGGGAGACAACCTCAACATCAAAAGACATGGGTTCACGGGTCCACTAGGACAGCTATTGAGTCTTAAATACACCGTTTATGACGATACAAATGAAAAGCTCTTTACTGTCGTCGACGGTGGCTTTAGTAACATGCCCAGGGTTGCGCTCGTCATCGAACATAAGGAAGTTGCGGTGTTCGATTATGGCCTAAACAGACTTGAGATGAAGTGCATAACGAACATACCGAATTACTCAATAAAAGGTAACTTCCTTTTTGGAGATTACGATATATTCAGCCAACGGGAAGTGAGGGTATCTTCAGTTACCGTTCTTCAATGTGATAAACAATCGTGCTTTAGCATACAGGTTTTGGATAAAGCCGAATTAGCTGCCGCAATTGGCATACCCACAGCCATTGCCCTTCTTAGAGCTCGCATTGAAGAGCATCTCGAATAACTCGCAAATAGCAGTTGGTAGCAACGTTCAGGAGCTAGATAGTTTTTTCTGGCTCCTGAAACTGTATTACATAGTCTGCAAATTGTTCAAAACCATGTCCATGATCCGCAATGATGACGATACGCTCTTTCATCTCCTGTGCAACCACCGCCTTCAAAAAGGATATCGAAGCATTATCTAAATTGTTGCAAGGCTCATCCAAAATAATAATAGAATAGCTGCTCAGAAAGGCCCTACAAAGTAATAGAGAAGCCAGTTCTCCGCCAGACAAATTGTGTCCCCTAGTTCCAATGATGGGATTGGCTTCAAATAATTTATCGAGGCTAAAACCCTTCAAAAGATAGATGAGTTTTTCAGAGTCAATATCTACAAGACCATAGTAAAGAGCCTTCCTGAAAGTTCCCCCCATTATCAAATGTCTTTGCGGCATAGTTGCGCAGGGTAGCTGGATTAAAGTCAAGCCATCGAAAATGACAGTAGACTCATTAACACACAGTCTGCCGGCAACTGGCGACAATAATCCATTCAATACTTCCAGAAATGAAGATTTGCCACATGCATTAGGGCCGCTTACTAAAACCAGACAAGGTGCCTGTATCGTGCAATCTGGAATTGTTATCCTCTCATTAGTTTCGCTCGACGAAAACGAGAGACTGATTCCTTTCCAACTAATTCGATCAGCGTGATCGAAGCATATCAAATTAGGTTTTCCAGCTTCCAAAAGACGACGTAATTCCAAGACACGGCGCAACGACCTAAACGACGGCTGAAGCTGAGCCCAACAATTCAGAACAAGAGGAAAAGGAGAATAGCATAGAAGCACAAGTTGATAACTCTGCACCGCAATCCCGACCGTCAGCCCGCGCTTTAACACAAGGAAAATAAGCAGCAGAACTGAAAGCAAGCCAGTAATGATGTTGCCAGCGTTAACTATTTCAGTTGCCAATCTCGCAAAGACACTCTCCTCAACTCGAGAGTTCCTGCAGGCTTTAAGCATCTTTTTATAGCGAAGTAATTCCAAGTTAATTGAACGAGAAATTCGAATGTAAAGTCGACAATTTATTAGCTGGGCTAAATAAGCAGAACCCCTCGCCTGGGCCTCCAATGCCTTTTCGCTCTTAGTCGATAGCTTACTAAGAGCGAACGGATATAGAAGCGAAATAAACAATGCCGAAACACAAACAGGGATCAAAAGCAACAAAGAGATATTAGATAGCGCCACAAACGATGCCAAACCCGTCACTAGGCACGGAAGAAACGCAGTTGTAAATATTCCAATCATCGGCTGTAGGTTCCCAGCCTCTTCAATGCGCGATAACAGGTAGTCACTGTCTTTTGCTAAAACTAAGGGCCGCTCTAAAGCACGGCGGGCAAGCAATCTATAGAAGCAGTTAGCGCCATCGGAAGCCAATTGCTCCGCATATTTTGATCTGAACAGGTTTGTCACCAGCTCAACTGAGAGCAATACTAGCAGGCCTAACCCAATGTATAAAACGTTACGATAATTAGAGCGAAGCAGGCCATAGTCTATAATCAACGATTCAGCTTTAACAACAGACAGCTCCACCAGGGCAGATAAAATGCAGAGCACCATCAACTTGATTACTGTCGTCTTATTTTGAATAAAAGCTCTGGCATATGTCCATCCCCTCAACTAATAATTATAGCTAGAAAGATGGCATTTTTATTCTATAGCCTCAAGCCGCACGCTTTGCTGACGTCAAATCTTGTCATTACGAACATGCACCTTAGCGCTTAAGACTCGTGGTCTGCCAGTCAGCTACGATGCGGGCCCATTTCCTGTGCAAATCGCGTTCACGGTCGATAAACATGATGGCAAACGCGATAAACAGCAGCACGCTCGCCACCGCAATGGCGTGCAGGCCCATGCGCTCAATGCACCAATTGCCCAGCACGGCACCAAACACAAAGGTAAAGATCACACCAAAGTACAGCAGGCCGTTTTCCAAAAAGCCGCGCTTGTGGGTAATGATGTAATCGTCCACGTTTTGCAGCGCGTTGCGCAAGTTGCCGATGCACATGGTCGTAGCGATGCCGTGACCGTGGATCTTGCGGAAGCTCTCGACTTGCATACCGCAGGCAAACGAAGTGAGGCAGTTGGCGAGCAGGTTGAAATCGCCACCGGGAATAAAACTCACGCCCAGCAAGATGACGGCTTCAAAGAACACCGTCACCTGACGCCAGTGGATCACGCTGCCAAAACGCTCGTGTACCAGGTCGGCAAGCATAATGCCCACAGCAAACGAAACCACAGGGAAGAAGTAACGCCCCGCAAGTGCCCAATTGCCCTCCGAGATGCTCACGCCCACCAGCAGGATGTTGCCCGTCTGCGCGTTGGCGAAAACATGGTCGCGCCCAATGTACGAATACACATCCATAAAGCCACCGGCGAGCGCCAAGATGATGCCCAGCTCAATGGACTCCGATATCTGTTTGGCACGCTGCATCGTCGTGCATCCTCCTTGTTGACGACTCTCTCGTGCGTTGGCGGAAACATAGCCGCCGTTCATACTGTAACCCATTGACAACATGGCGTGCGCGCGAGACGGGTTCTCCAACGCGCAGATACACAGTCTGGAAACAAACGGCGGGCGCGGCACCGACACCCGAGACCTCGTGTACTCCACCAGTCTTTTTAGCCCCGTCCTAAAAAGACTGGTTACAATTACGTGCAGCATACAAACACCGGGAGGGATCGTGGCAAAAAAGCCTCAGCACGCTCAGAATAACCAGCGCAGTCAGCAGGGCAAACAGGGCCAGCAGCAAAAGCGCGGCGGTAAAGCGCAGGGCTCGCGCCCCGCGCATGTCCCGGCGACACCCGTCCGCCCCTGGCGACCGGGCCGCGACAAGTTCCTCCCCGTCAGCCGCGCCGATATGGACGCGCGCGGCTGGGACCAGTGCGACTTCGTCTACATCTGTGGCGATGCCTACGTGGACCATCCGAGCTTTGGCATGGCCATCATCAGCCGCGTACTCGACGCACACGGCTACAAGGTGGGCATCATCTGTCAGCCCGACTGGACCGATCCCGCCAGCATCACCGTGCTCGGCGAGCCACGCCTGGGCTTTCTCGTCAGCGCCGGCAACATGGACTCCATGGTTAACCACTATTCGGTGACCAAGCACCGCCGCCACACCGACGCGTACACCCCCGGTGGCGAGGAGGGGCGCCGTCCCAACCGAGCCGTCACGGTCTACGGCAACCTCATCCGTCAGACGTTTAAGGACGCCCCCATCATCATCGGCGGCATCGAGGCAAGCCTGCGCCGCCTGGCCCACTACGACTACTGGCAGGACAAGCTCAAGCGCTCGGTACTGCTCGACTCGGGCGCCGACATCCTCATCTACGGCATGGGCGAGCACGCGATCGTCGAGATCGCCGACGCGCTCGACGCGGGACTGCCCGTCGATCAGATCACCTACATCAACGGCACCGTCTACCGCACCAGCTCGCTCGACGAGGTCTACGACTACGACCTGCTGCCCAGCTGGGACGACCTTACCGCCGACAAGCTCAACTACGCGCGCAGCTTTAACGTGCAGCAGCAGAATATGGACCCCATCACCGGCCATCGCCTGGTAGAGCCCTACCCCAACAGCGTCTATGTGGTGCAGAACCCGCCGAGCGCCACCCTCACCACCGAGGAGATGGACGAGGTGGCCGAGCTCCCCTACGCACGCGATTGGCATCCCGACTACGACGCGGCGGGCGGCGTGCCGGCCTTTGCCGAGATCAAGTTTTCCATTAGCTCCAACCGCGGCTGTTTTGGCGAGTGCTCGTTTTGTGCCCTCACCTTCCACCAGGGCCGCGTGCTGCAGATGCGCAGCCACGACTCGATCATGCGCGAGGCCGAGCTGCTCACGCGCGACCCCGAGTTTAAGGGCTACATCAACGACGTGGGCGGACCGACGGCCAACTTTAGCCGTCCCGCCTGCGACAAACAGCTCAAGCACGGCGTGTGCAAGAACAAGCGCTGTCTGTGGCCGAGCGTATGCAAGAACATGGTGGTCGATGAGGGCGGCTACACGCAGCTGCTGCGCGACCTGCGCCAGCTGCCAGGCGTCAAGAAGGTCTTCGTGCGCAGCGGCATCCGTTTTGACTACACCATGGCCGATACCTCGGACGAGTTTTTGCGCGAGCTTTTGGAACACCATGTCTCGGGCCAGCTGCGCGTAGCACCCGAGCATGTGAGCGACGCCGTGCTCTCCGTAATGGGCAAGCCGAGCCGCGCCGTCTACGACGCGTTCTGTCGCAAATTTGAGCGCTTGAACCGTGAATACGGACTCAAGCAGTACGTGGTTCCGTACCTGATCTCGAGCCACCCCGGCTCGACGATGAAGGAAGCGGTGGAGCTTGCCGAGGCTGTGCGCGACATGGGCTACATGCCCGAGCAGGTACAGGACTTCTACCCCACCCCGTCCACGATGAGCACCTGCATGTACTACACCGGCGTTGACCCGCGCACCATGCAGTCGATCTATGTGGCGCGCGACCCGCACGAGAAGGCTATGCAGCGCGCGCTCATCCAATATCGCAAGCCCGAGAACTACAAGCTCGTGCGCGAGGCACTGGAAAAGGCTGGCCGTCGCGATCTGATCGGCTACACCAAGCATTGCCTGATTCGCCCCGTGCCGCCACGCCCGGGCGAGACCTCTGCCGGCGGCGGGCATGGCACCGGCAAGAAGGGCGGCAAGGCCCACGGTGGCGCCGGCAAGGGCCCCAAGGGCAGCAAGGGGCACGGCGGCATGTCGCGTGCGCAGAACACCGCCGGCCGCAACCGTGCAGCTCAGGGGCGTCAGGGCGCCAACGGAGGCGGACGCCGCAATTAGGGCAGCGGTGCTGTCGCTATGCCCATCTCGCATGCGTGGCGCAGTGAGCGCATCGCCTCCACGAGGATGATGCCGGCGATGGTGACCGTGATTACCACGTCGAACGGCGTGTTCACAAACCAGAGCAACGTCATGAGATACGACCCGGCATTAAAGGCAAAGTGCAGCAGGATCGTGTAGCGGAGCTTCCCGGTCGTCACGAGCACCCAGCCAAAAATGAGGCCGGCAGCGCCCGCATAGCAGCCCTGCACCCAGTTCATGTGCATAAAACCGAAGATTGCCGCCTGCAGCACGACCGCCGCGGCGATACCCCACGTGCTCGGGGCCGCCCAGGGCACCATGGCGCCGTCCTGCGCACCCGCACGACGCCGGCGCTTCCAAAGTGGGCGGCACTGCGGATTAAACGCTCGGAGCGAAAACTCAAAAATGATACCGCGCACCAGCAGCTCCTCGCAAAACGGAGCGCCGAGCACCGTGGTCAGGACGGCCAGATAGCTCGTGTCACCCATGCCCGTCTCCTCGACAAGTTCGCTGTAGTCGGCCGCGGCCTCGGGCAACAGCGACAGCACGGCGTCGGTCACGTAGCCAACGACCACCTGCAGGGCAAGGCCAATCACGATAACGCAGACGATGCGCTTCCACGCCCCACGCGCTCCCCCGCCGAGCGGATGCGCGCTTTGCCGGCGTGCCATAAACGAACGCGGCCACAGATAACGCCACCACAGCAGCGCCATTAAAAACGATGCCATCTGCGCGGCAGCCTGAAGCAATTGAATATCGAGGTCGTCAATCGAATAGCCCATGAACACCGATGCGACGCCCAGAGCGGAGAACAAAACCACGCTCAGGGCGATATCGGCAGCGACGACGCCAAAACAGGCAAGCGCCCAAATCATCGCATTGAGCATGCCAACCTCCTCCCGACAGCTAGTCATGTAAGAACGTCCCCAACGACTAGTCATTGGGGACGTTCTTCAACGACTAGTTGTTGGGGACAGTCTTTGCCAAAGGCCCCGTTGGGCGAGATGTCGAACGGGAAGGTGCCGCAGCGATTGAACGCGGCGATAAACATGCGGATGGCGTTGGACGGCGTGGTGCCCACGAGCTGGGTTGCCGCCGCGAAGGCCGCCTTTTCCTCAGGCAAGACCTTCGCGACAACCGGGGTCATGTGTTCTGACATGGCGCTTCCTTTTTGAAACGACGGTGGTGCGGATAGATGCGGGCCACGCGGCTGGGCGACGGGCTGTGAAGGCAACCCGATTGGCCCGCATCCGGAGTTTGTTTCTGCGGTGTTGGTATTACTTGGTATTCCTAAGTATTACCCCTCAGATAGAATACCACACCCGACCCCATGGGGACGGAGAAAAACGGATCATTTTGTTGCTGAGTTAGTATTTAGAGCGTGATGATGTCCGAGATATTGAGGGCCCGAGCGTCAGCGGCATCGTGTGTGGCGAGTAGGAGCGTGCGACCGTCGAGCAGATCGAGCACGACCTCGACCGTCGCATCGCGCGCGACGACATCCAGGCCGGTAAAGGGCTCGTCCAGAATCACCGCGCCGCCCGGGCACAGCAGTGCTCGGGCAATCTCGACGCGACGACGCTGCCCACCCGAGAGCTCGGCCACGCGAGCATGCAAATCGACCCCCGGCACCAACAGGCGCAGCAGGGCCGCGGCACCCGAGGCGTCCACGCGCGCGTCGGCGCACACCAGCACGTTTTCCAAAGCCGAAACGTCCTCAACCAAGCTCACGTCCTGAAACACCATGGAGCACGGCGCGCACTCCCCCGCAGCCAGCGCAAGCAACGTCGACTTGCCCACACCCGAGGCGCCCATCACGCAGGCGCGCCCACCGGCGGGCACACGGAGTGTCAGTCCGTCGAGCGCCGGAGCCCAGGGCGCCCGCTCGCCCACGGCGAGCGCAAGCTCCGCCGCAGCGCCGCCCCCGGCAGCCCCCGCACGCCCGCGAGCGCCGCGTCCATGCGCCCGCACGGCCACGCGCCACGCCACGGGTCCCGAAACCCGCAGCAGCCACACCAGCACGCGCTCACACGCCCACGAGGCGGCAACGACCAGCACGGTCCACGCCAGCAGATCAGCCGTCTCGATCAAAAGCTTCGCCTGATAGATGCGCTCACCCACGGTGCCCACCGCCATGCCGATGAGCTCGGCTGCCACGCCGGCCTTCCAGCTCATGCCAATCACGGCACGCGCACACGAAAGCACAAACGGCAGGACTTCGCGCCAAGTATGGGCGCAAAACAGTCGCCAGCCGCGCACGCCATGCAGACGGAACATCTGCTCCAGCGGTTTATTCACCTGTGCCAAGCCCTCGGCCAGCGAAAAATACACGCCCGGCAGCGCCATCAAAAAGACTGCCGCGATGCTCACGCGCGCCGACCCCAGCCAGATTAGCAACAGGACCGCCACGCAGGCGACCGGTGTCGCCTTTACAAACGACAGCGCCGGAGCCACCAGGTGCGCAAACGCCCGCGAACGTGACGAAATCCCGGCAAGCACACCACCACACACCGCGGCAAGCGCCAGCCCGCCCAGTATCCGCGCGCCCGAGCCCGCCAAAATCGCCCAGGTACCGCCATCGCACACCAGGCGCAGAAGCGCCAAGGCAACGGCACCCGGCCCCGGCAAGATCAGCGGCTGCGCCACCAGCGACGCCGCAAAGATCCACACGGCAAGCCAAAAGGCGGCGACGGCACCCACTGCCGCCACCGCCTTCGCACGCTCAGTCATGTGTCGAGCAAACGCACGCACGGGCTACTCCATGTAGTAGAAATCGTCAGCCGGAAGCTTACCGCCCACGGCGCTCGCGTCCGCATCGGCCAGCACCTGTAGGTACCCACCGAGCGCCGCTTTCATATCTTTCCCCGTCTGGCACACGAGCATGCACCCGGGAATCGCCTTCTCGGCGATCTTGGCGTTATCCACGATGCCGGCATCGACCACGGCCTGCGCCCAGTCTGCTGGCGCCGCATTGACAGCCTTAACGCTCGCCGCATGGCAGCTCAAGAACTCCGCCACGGCCTCGGGATGTTCCTCGGCAAACGCGCGGCGCACCACGGTCACACCCGTCAGCAAGCGCGAGCCCGTGTCTCCTACCAGCTCGTCCCACACATCGGTCAGGCTTACCGGAGCCGACAGCTTGCCCTCGCTCTTTGCGATGGCAGCTGTCTTGAACGGCTCCGGCAGCACGCCCACGGCGGACGGGTCGGCAAGCAGGGCCGACAGCACCTCGGTGGGTTCGCTCTTAAACTCAAGCGCCACCTGGCCAGTCAGACCTGCGCGCTCCAGCAGGTAGTTCATGACGTACTCCGGCGTGGTGCCCTTGCCCGTCATATAGACGGTGCGGCCCGCCAGGTCGCCAAACGAGATCACGCCCGCGTCGCCCGTCACCACGCTCAGCACGCCGAGCGTATTGATGTCGATGACCTGCACCGCGCCCTCGGTCTTGTTGTAGAGCACGCTCGCCACGTTGGCGGGCACCAGGGCAATATCGACATCGCCCTGAATGACCTTGGGCACGATCTCGTCGGCAGCGGCGCTGATCGCAAAGTCGAACTCGTTATCTGTCTCGCCGCTCGCCGCCTGGTCCATAAACTGCACCAGACCGATTGACGTCGGCCCCTTGAGCGAGGCGACGTGCACCTCGACCGACTCGGCGGCAGCGCCGCTCGGCGCAGACCCGGCAGAGCCCGCCCCCGCAGCCCCGCCGCTGCAGCCAGCCAACGCAAGCGACAGCGCGCCCGCGGCAAGCGCCGAGGCAAACCCTCGGCGCGAAAGCTCAAATTCAAACGCGCGCATCGTTAGCACATCCCTTCGTTGGGCATCGTCCACGCGTGATGATCGGTATGCAGCAACTCCTCGGCCAGCGGCGAGAGCGGCGCACCCAAGAACTCGCGATAGCATGCCTGAACATCGGGATTCTCGTGCGAGAAGCGAATGTCCGCTGCCGCATCGAGGTCCCAAAGAACCTGGCCACGCTCTGCCGCCAGCTCGCAGCCGTCGTGAATGGGCTGACCGCCGCCACCGACGCAGCCGCCCGGGCACGCCATGACCTCGACGAAGTCATAGCTCGCACGGCCGTCGCGAATCGCATCGAGCAGGCGGGCAGCGTTGCCCAGCCCGTGCGCCACGGCGACGCGCACCTTGGTGCCATCGATATCGGCCACGGCCTCCTTCCAGCCATTCAGGCCACGCACGTCGGTAAAGAAATCCGCATCGGGGTTCTTGCCCGTCACCAGGTAATAGGCCGAGCGCACGGCAGCCTCCATCACGCCTCCTGTGGCGCCAAAGATCACGCCCGCGCCCGTGCCGAAGCCCAGCGGCGTATCGAGCGGCTCCTCGGTAAGCGTGTCGACGCTCACGTGGCTCGCGCGAATCATGCGTACCATCTCGCGCACCGTCAGCGCAACGTCCACATCGGGCACGCCGCCCTCGCCCACCATGCTCGGCAGCGCACACTCGGCCTTCTTGGCCGTGCACGGCATCACGGACACCACGAACAGGCGCTCGGGCTCCACGCCCAACACCTTGGCGTAGTACGTCTTGGCAATGGCGCCGAACATCTGCTGCGGCGACTTGGACGTGGACAGGCTGTCGACAAACTCCGGATAGCGCGCCTTCACAAAGCGCACCCAGCCCGGGCAGCAGCTCGTGAACATGGGCCAGCCGCGGCTATCGCCCTCGCCCTTGGCGGCGGCGCCCAGGCGCTCGATCAGCTCGGAGCCCCCCTCCATAATGGTGAGGTCGGCCGAGAAATCGGTATCGAACACGTACTCAAAGCCCACGCGGCGCAGCGCGCAGGCCAGGCGCTCAACGGTGGCCTCCTCACGCGGAATGCCAAGTTCCTCGCCCCAAGCGCTACGCACGGCCGGCGCAATCTGCACCAGCACGATCTTATCGGGATCGGCGAGAGCGTCGAACACGGTCTCGGTGTCGTCGCGCTCGCGCAGCGCGCCCGTCGGGCAATGCGTGATGCACTGGCCGCATGCGACGCAATCGGTCTTGCCGATGGGCGCGCGCCCGCGGGTACCCACGGCAGTGTGCGTGGCGCGGTTGGTCAGGTCCCAAATCCCCAGGCCCTGCACGTTCTCGCAAACCTTGATACAGCGCATGCACTTGATGCACTTGTCGTTGTCGCGAATGATGGGAAAGTCGAAGTCCCACCCCTCGCGCGCCAGGTGCTTTTGATACGGCAGATAGAAAATGCCCAGGTCGTTGGCAATCGTCTGCAGGTTGCAGTTGCCACTGCGCACGCAGCTCGCGCACTGCGCGTCGTGCTGCGACAGGAGCAGTTGAACGTTAGTGCGACGGGCCTCGCGCGCCTTGGGGCTGTTGGTGTGGACCACCATGCCGTCGAGCACGTAGTTGTTGCAGGCGGCAACCAGTTGGTCGCAGCCCTCAACCTCGACCACGCACACGCGGCAGCCGCCGATCTCGTTCAGATCGCGCAGGTAGCACAGGGTGGGAATCTGGATGCCGACGGACTTGGCCGCATCCAGGATCGTGGTGTGCTCGGGCACCACGACCTCGCAATTATCGATCGTGAGCTTGACCATGTTGAGTGCTCCGCTTTCGGTGTTGTCGCTGACAGTGGTTTTGTTGGGCTCTACCATTCCAGGTTCCTCCCTCCGCGGAACGCGCCAAAGCCAAAGTGGTCGCAACGCAGGCAGCGGCTTGCCTCCTGGCGTGCCTCCTCCTCGGTAAGGCCCTGCTCGACCAGATTCCAATCGTGGATGCGCTCGCCGGCTTCGCGCTCGCCCAGCTCGCAGCGGCCGCACTCGTGCTTGCCCTTAAACTGCACGGTCGGCAGCTCAACGTCGAGCTTGATCTTGTGGTCAAAGCCCAGATAGCGGTCGATATTTGCCGAAGCAACGCGGCCGGCGTTGATGGCACGGATGACGGTGGCGGGGCCGGTCTGGCAGTCACCGCCGCTAAAGAGGCCATCGAAGTTAGGCACGGCGCCATCCGAATCGGTGACGACGCGACCCCACTTGCAGGCGATGCCCATGTCCTCAAACGGCTTGGAATCGATGTCCTGGCCAATGGCCACAAACACGCGCTCGCAGGGAATGACGCGCTCGGGCGTGGCGGCGGCACGCGGGGCCGGACGCCCACGACGGGGCTCGCCGATGATCTGCGGCTGCACGCGCAGGCCACTCACGCGACCTTCCTCGCCCGTCTCGATAGCGAGCGGGGCGGTCAACTCCAGCACCTCGCAGCCCTCGGCCTGGGCACCGGCGATCTCGGCGTCCTGGGCCGTCATGTCGCAGATGCGACGGCGGTAGACGATGCTCACCTTTTCGGCACCGCAGCGCACGGCGGAGCGCGCCACGTCCATGGCCACGTTACCGCCGCCGATGACGCACACGCGCTGGCCGCTCAGGTCGGGCAGCTCGTCATCGCCGATGGCGCGCAGCATCTTGACGGCCGACTCCACGCCGGGAGCCTCTTCGCCCGGAAGGCCGAGCTTCTTATCGCTGTGGGCGCCAATGGCCAGGTAGACGGCATCGACCTCGTCGCGCAGACGGGCAAGCTCCTCGCCGTTGACGGAGTGGTCGAGCTCCACGTCGATGCCGGCGCTCAAGATCCAGTCGATCTCGGCCTGCAGGCGCTCGCGCGGCAGACGATAGCTGGGGATGCCGTAGCGCAGCATGCCGCCCAGGTGGTGGCGCTGCTCCAAGATGGTCACCTTGTGGCCCATCACGGCCAGGTAGTAAGCGCAAGAAAGACCGGCCGGGCCGCCGCCGATCACGGCGACGCGCTTCCCGGTGTTGTCCACCACATTCGGCTTGTGGTCGTTGAGGTCGCTATGCTCAACGGCAAAACGCTTGAGGGCGAGGATGTTCATGGGGTCGTCGACCATGCCACGGCGGCAGTGCATCTCGCAGGGATGCTCGCACACCAGGCCGCAGACGAGCGGCAGCGGATTGTTCTTGCGGATGACCTTGACGGCGTCGGCATAGCGGCCGGCCTCGACCAGCGAAATGTACCCGGGAATGTCGACGTGCGCCGGGCAGCCCGAAACGCACGGGACGCGGGCCTCGCGGTCAAAGCCGCAGGAGTGCTCGCGAATGTGGTGCTCAAAATCGTCGCGGAAGCCGCGAATGGCCGTGAGTGCCATGGCGCCAGCTTCGTAGCCGATGGCGCAGTCGCTCGAAAGGTAGATGGTGCGGGCGGTGCGCTCAATCAAGTTGAGCGTGGACTCGTCGGCGCGGCCCTCGAGCACATCGGCGAGCAGGTCGCTCAGCGCGCTCAGGCCCACGCGGCAGGGCGTGCACTTGCCGCAGCTCTGGGTGGAGCACAGATTGACGAGCGCTGCCGTAAACTCAACGGGGCACGGGGCGAGCGAACTCACCGCCAGACGACGTCCGAGCGCATCGTGCAGGTCGTCCATGACGGCCTGAGCGTGGCTGCGTTCCATTACGTGCAGTCGAGCCATAAGATCCCCTCTCACATGGCAGCCCGGAGGCGAGGCCGGGCGAAGTTGCTACACGCACAACACTGACCTAAAAAGTTGTTAGGTCTCCACGCAGTTCGGCAGGCGGTATGAAATGTCACCCTCGGCGGTGAAATAGAACATTACCGCAGATAAATGCCATATTTGGTAAAACGCGTTACCAAATGACAATGCCCCGCCCACGCAATCACGTGGACGGGGCATTGCTCCAGGTATGCGGCCAGCGACCCTGTTGCTTTTACTTAAGCTCGGGCCAGTAACCCTTGTTGGCCTCGATCATGTCGTCGAGAACTTCCTTGGCGACCTTCATCGAAGGCACGGTCTTGTTGAGCGTAAAGGCCTTGAGCGCCTTCTCGTACGAACCCTCGATCGTGGCCTCGACCACGAGCTTCTCGGAGTTCAGCTGCTGCATCATAAGACCCTGCTGGAACAGAGGAATGTTGTCACGGCTGATGACCTCGGGGCCGTTCTTGCCAATGTAGGCAGGCAGCTCGACCATGGCGTCGTAGGGCATGTTGGGGATAGCGCCCTTGTTCTCGCAAATGACCAGGAAGCGCTGCTTGGTATCGTTCTTCAGAGCGATGGCCAGGTCGGCAATCCAGTCGCCGTGGCTGCCCGCATAGAACGTACTCTCGTCGATCTCGCCGGTCTTCTCGTAGTGGTCGATGCCGTCGAAGAGGTTCTTCTCGCGCGTCTCCTCAACCTCGTTAGCACGGGTGCGCTCGGGGTTGGAATGCTCGACGAACTCCTTCTGCTGCAGGTAGTAGTTCAGATACGTGTTAGGCAGGTACTCCGGGAAGCACTCCATGATCTCGTACTCGCCCTTCCAGACGTAGTACCAGCTGCCCTTGGTGTGGCGGTTCTGCTCGGGGTGCTCGTCAGTGGCCTCCTCGGGCTTCTTTGCCATGAGCGAGCCCATGCCCTTGAGGTAGGAGTCGGGCAGCAGAATCTCGTGCTCCTTGATGTACTCGCGCAGCTGCGGGAGCACCTCCTCGCCCTTGTGGCGGATCGAGGTGAACCAACCAAAGTGGTTGAGGCCAAAGTAATCGTACTCGACATCCTTCTTGTCGATATCGAGTGCGGCGCAAACCACGTCGATGATCGCGATCGGCATGTCGCAGATGTTGATGATGCGAGCGTTGGGACGCAGCACGCGGCAGCCCTCGGACACGATGGCAGCAGGGTTGGAGTAGTTGAGAATCCAGTAGTCCTTCTTGGCGTACTTCTCAACGTCATCGATCAGCTCGACCATGGGGAAGATGGTGCGCATGCCGTAGGCAAGGCCGCCGCAACCGCAGGTCTCCTGGCCCACGCAGCCGTGACGCAGCGGAATCTTCTCGTCCTGCTCGCGCATGGCATAGCCGCCCACGCGCATCTGGGCAAACACGAAGCTCGCGTCCGTAAAGGCAGTCTCCTTGTCGGTGGTCACCGTGAGCTTGATGTCCAGGCCAAGGTCCTCGTGCAAAATCCAGTCCACGAGCACGCCGATCTTGCGCTGGCGCTCCTCGTTGATGTCGTACAGACGAATCTCGTCAACGTCGAGCTCGTCCTTGCGCAGAGCGATGGACTTGACGATGCCGGGGGTAAAGGTGGATCCGCCACCACACAGAGTAATGATCATTGTTTACTGCTCCTTCTCAATTGCGTTTTCGACCTTGTCGCGCATCTCGGCGACCTTCATGCCAAAGATGATCTGGATATTATTGCCGTTGCGGTTGATGCCGCTGTTGGGCACGTGGTTGATGAGGTCCTCATTGATGAGGTCCGGGTTCTTAACGTTCACGCGGAGACGCGTAAAGCAGTTCTCGAGCTCCTCGATGTTGTCCTTGCCACCAAGACCTGCGACCAGGTCGGCAATACCTGCATCGACGCCCTCTGCGGGGGCCGCGGCAACAGCGCCCTGCTTCACCGCGACAGACGCGGCGGCCTCGCCCTCGGCAACGGACTCAGCAAGCTCGGACTCTTCCTCGCGACCAGGCGTGTGGAGGTTGAGCTTCTTAATAAGGAAGGTGAAGAGGAAGAAGTACAGAGCGGCGTTGACGACTCCAAGCACCAGCATAACCGGCCAGTTGGTCTTGTCGACACCGAGGACCAGGTTGGAAACCACGATGTTGATGATGCCGCCTGCAGTCGAAGCGGGCACGGAGAGGACCTTGAGCAGAACCAGGAAGATGCCGGAAAGAATCGAGTGAACGACAAAGAGCACGGGAGCGGCAAAGACAAAGAGGAAGTCCATGGGCTCGGTCACGCAGGAGAGCACGGCGGTGATGATCAGCGGGATGATAACGGCCTTGGTCTTATCCTTGTTCCCCTTGTAAGCGGTGAAGATAAAGGCGAGACCGATACCGATGTAGGGCCACAGGTTGTTGAAGGTGTAGCTGTTGAAGTAGGTGCTATCGGAGAAGGGCTGGCCCGTCATCGCCATCTCGGCAACACGGATGGGATAGGCGCCGGCGATAACCTGATCACCCAGCGTAAGGGTGCCGCCCACATCGGAGAACTGGAACGGGGTGTAGATGAGGTGGTGCAGGCCGGTGGGAACGAGCAGCTTGTTGAGCATGCCGTAGATAAACAGACCGATGTTGCCCGACTCCTTAATGATGCCGGCAACGGAGGAGATGGCGCCCTGAACCGGAGGCCAAACGATGCAGAAGCCAGCGCCCATGATCCAGGAGATGATGATCATGATCAGGAACGGGAAGCGAACGCCCGAGAACATCGAAAGGGCAATGGGGAACTGCTTGTTCGAGTACTTGTTGAACACGGCACCGGTGATGCAACCAAGAATGATGCCGCCAAACACGCCGGTATCGAGCACCTGAATGCCCATAACGGTGCTCTGGCCGGTTCCGGTAAGACCGAGCATGCCGCTCGCTTCGGCAAGAGAGCCGGTGGCGTTGAGTACGATGTTGTTAGCCTGCAGGAACAGGAAGAACGACATCAGGGCAATCAGCGAAGCATGGCCCTTGTTCTTCTTTGCCATGGCGCCGGCGATGCCCACGCAGAACAGAATCGAGAGGTTGTTGATGATAAACATCAGCGACTGATAGACAACGGCGCCCACAAGCTGGAACGGACCGGAGCCCAGCACGGGAATCACGGCGCAGATGGTCTTGTTGGTCAGAATAATGCCCACGATGAGCAGGATGCCGGCAACCGAGAGATACATCATCGGCTGAACGATCGACTTCGCGAACACCTCCAACGGCGCTTTGAAATTGAACTTCTTTTTTGCGGTCATAGCGGTACTCCCCTTCCTTTTCCGCAAATTGAGATAGGTGTGCCCTGGACAAGACCGTGAGCCTTGCCTTATATCAATCGATGTGTGGGCACGTTATGCCTAGAGACCAGGTTCTCCAAGCAGGTTAACAATGTGATATGCGAGATAACTCTTCTCGGCATTGGTAACGACAACGTTATAGGTAGACGCCAAGTGGGCGGCTATGGCGTCCGCGCACGAGAACGCGCACGGATACTTAGTTTCATCGATTCGGAACAGTGCATCGTCATTGATCTGCCCGGCCGCGGGGTCAAGCGCCCGCTGTGCGAAAAACTGCAGGTGGCGGACGAAACGCTCATAGGGCAGCGAGGTGTCATCGAGGGTCGTAGCATAGCGCTCGGAAACAATCGCGAGCACGTCGCGAACAAGCTGGACCGAAATGATGAGGCGGTCGGAGCGTTGCGGCATGGTGGCGTTGACGATATGCAGCGTAATAAAACCCTGCTCTTCTTCGCTCATCTGGATGCCCATATACTCCTTGACAATCTGCAGCGCACGGCCCGCAAGCGCATACTCCTTGCGATAGAACTGCTGGATCTCGAGCAGCAACGGATTCTCGCAGGGGACGCCCTTGCGCTCGCGCTCCAAAGCAAGGCTGATATGGTCTGCAAGAGCAATGAGAATCTTGTCGTTGATATCAACATTGAGCTCTCGACGAAGCATCTGAACGATGTCCTCGGAAATCACGAGGTTGACGGTGGGGATGGACTCTAAAAGATGTGCCAAGCGGTCAATCGTACGCGAATCCTGAGAAGTTCCCTCCTGCAACGCGTAGGTCTTTTCGACCGATGCCTCGTCGATGGCATCGCCGGCATGACGGCCAAAGCAGAGGCCTCGACCGATGACGATGAGCTCAGAGCCATCGTCCGAAGTGACCATTGCGACGTTGTTGTTGAAAACTCGCTTGATAACCACGGTACCCACCACAAGAATTTACTCGGAAAGCCAGACGACAGGCTCTTTAACAGCAACAGGGCCGGAAGCGTGCTCACGAAGAGTCGAGTTCTCCGAACGCTCGCACACGATAACGAAGACCGTGGGATCGAAGCCGGCGGCGCGGACCGCGTCGAAATCGACCTCGACGAGGGGCTGGCCCGCGTCGACATGGTCACCCTGAGCAACAAGCGCATGGAAGCCCTTGCCCTCAAGTTTAACAGTGTCGATTCCGATATGCAGCATCACCTGAGCAGAGCTGTCGTCGGACATGATACCCAGCGCGTGCTCGGTCGGGAACAGCGCCGCGACGGTACCGGAGACAGGAGCGCACACCGTTCCCTCTTGGGGAACCACGGCAACGCCATCGCCCACGGCACGGCTGCTAAAAGCGGGGTCATTGGTTTTTTCCAGATGAACAAGCTCGCCGGAAACGGGAGCGAGGATTTCGAACTCGGAAGTTGCAGTCTTCTGCTCATCCGAACCGCCCATCAGGCGAGAAAAGAAACCCATGGTGGCATGTCCCTTCATAAATATAGCCCAACCAAAATCAAGCGAATGCGTCCATAGAGACACATCCGTTCAAAGACTTTGGTTAGGCCCACGTCCGAGGGACTCGGTAACCTTCCGCATTTTTTTTACGGGAGCTATTGTAGACAAGCCCAAAGCCAGAACAATCATTATGACCGGTGAGCGGTATTTTTTCTTCGATAAACGGTATTTAAGCGGCACTTGGGGACGTTCCTTTTCTGCCGGCACCCAGGGACACTCCTTGCTCTGGCCCCATTGCACCAATTTCGTATGCGCTAGATGAAGAGTTCGCATTCCTTCCGCACGACGCAAACCTTGCTCAGCATCTGGGAAACAGCGGATAGCTTGTTGGGATCAAGCTTGCGAGCGCCTCGCGGACATACGGCGATGCAGCGCATGCAGGAGATACACGCCTCGTCAGCTGCTCGCTTGGGGTCGCCCTTGTCGATAGCGCAAACGGGGCACGCCGCGGCGCATGCACCGCAGGAGACGCAATCCTCTGTTGCCTCGGGTGCCATGCGGTGACCTCCAGCTTGTTTATAAGGACGATTGCCGGGAATAGAGGGCTCGGATGCATCCTCAGCCAACAGCTTCTGCTGAATTTGCTGCGCAAACTCTGCGAGCTGCGCCGCATCCTGCGCATCCGGTCGCCCAGCAGCAAACTGACGAGCAACGGAATGCTCAGCAATAGCAGAAACCGCTGCGACCACCCTAAATCCGGCGCGCTTCGCAACGTCCTCCAACTCTACGAGCGTGTCCTCAAACGCGCGGTTTCCGTATACACAAACCAAAACAGTCCGAGCCCCGTTGCCGCGCACTATGCCCAACCGGTCAGCCACCACAGCCGGGATTCTACCGGCATACGCCGGCACAGAGATTACGGCCACGTCGTCCTCAGTCATCGAGACGGCGCTGAAATCTAGCCCGCTATCGGTCAGATCGACGGTAACGGTATTTTTGTCCAGCGCCCCGGCCACAAGGCCAGACACCTTCCGCGTTCCACCCGTCGGACTAAACACAATTTCGAATACGTCCATCGAGGCACCCTCCCCCTACGCCTGGCGACGCGTCAAGCCGTTTTCACATCCAGCCAGAGTATACGGTACGTGGGATCCACGTTTTGGTGCACCAAACACCCCAATGCACCCACCCTACGCTGTCTGCCTCTTCGTTTTGTATTAATTACGGTACAGATTGTATATATTTACGGGATACCGCCGTGTTCTCCTGAGGTACCCCATCCTGGCCCGTGCAAAAAACGGAGTATTCTGCAACGTGACCGCGCCAGCACCGCCGCGGGTGGGCAAAACTGTAGGGCGCCGTATCATTCTAAGTCCCGACATGGCGAGAATGACGCGCCCCTGCTCCGGAAAACGGCGAAATCTGACTCGGAACGCTCGCTAGGGATATCCGAAGGCCGCCGTTGGCAATACCGAATCGTATGCAACCAACTAGAGCTGCTGAATACTCCAAAAAATGCACGACGCACCCCATGGGACCCATTGCCGCATGACAGAAAATAGGTCCTCGGCATCCCCCAGATGCATTCCCGAGAAAATCGCGTTTGGATTAGCGATGGACACGGTAAACAAAAGGGCCCGAGCGTTGTTTGCTCGGGCCCTTTTGTTTGTCTCACGCTAGCGTGCGATGCGTATGTTATCTGCGCTTGCCGCCGCCGTCGCCGGGACGACGGGAGCTGCCGCCGCGATTGCCGCCACGATTGTTACCATAGCTGCCACGGTTATCGCGACCGCCGGCGCGACCGCCGCGGGAACCGGCCTGGTTGTCACCACGCCCGCCGCGGTAGCCGCCACGGCGCTCCTCGCGGGTGTCGTCGTAGTTGCGCCAATCATCGCGACGATCGCGGCTGGCACGCGGGTCGCGACGATCGCGCGACTCATTCGAACGACCGGCGCCGCTGCGGCCACCGTTGCCACGAGCACCCTCGCGACGCTCGCCGCCACGGACGCCGCGCTCGTCACGCGAACCACGGCCTTCGCCGCCACGGCCACTGCGCTCGTCATTGCGACCGGAACGACGACGGTCACCCGAGCCGCGCTTGCCGCCGCGCGAACCGCGGCCCTCGTCCTCGCGCGCAACACGACGACGGCCACCACGGTCCTCGTCCTCGCGGCGACGGCGATGCGCCTCGCCCTGGAACTGCTTGGCACGGCGCTCGGCACGGTTGCCGCGTGGGGTCTGCTCGACGGCAGCAGCACCCCCGCGCTCCTCGGCAGCTACCTCGCGGGCCACGCTCTCCACAGCCTCGTCCACGCGAGCCTGAACGCCCTCGCGCACGCGGGTCTTGCCGCCGCGCTTGGGACGGCCCGGACGCTCGCCGTCGCTGCGGCGCTCGTCGCGACCGCGGTTGGAACGACCGGCAACATCGCCGTAATCGTCGCCGTTGCGCTTGCCGTCGCGACGCGCCTGCTCAAGCTTCTTCTTGCTCTTGGACTTGCCGCGCTTGGTCTTCTTCTTCACCTTAAAGGCGGCAGGGTCGCGCTCGGGGTCAACCGCGGGCGGGTTGGGACCCACATGCAGGTCGCCGGCCCCGTAGATGTCGGCCGTCTTGTCCATGAGCTTCTCGATCTCGTAGAACTCATCGACATCCTGCTCGGTCACAAACGTGATGGCCCACCCCAGCTCGCCGGCGCGGCCCGTACGGCCAATGCGGTGGATATAGTCGGTCGGCTCGGCCGGCACATCAAAGTTCACGACGTAGCGCACGTCGCTGATGTCGATGCCGCGGGCGAGCACGTCGGTCGCCACCAGTACGTCGACGGTGCCGTCGCGGAAGGCCGAAAGCGCGCGCTCGCGCTGCGCCTGGCTGCGGTTGCCGTGAATCGCGGCGGCCTTGATGCCCTTACGCTCCAAGCGACGGCAGCAGCTGTCGGCGCGGTGCTTGGTGCGCATAAAGACGATAGTGCGCTCCGGGCCCTCCTTTTTGAGGAACTCGGGCAGCAGGTTGTTCTTGGCCTCGATGGACACCGGGAACACAAACTGGTCGACGGTGTCGGCGGTCGATGTAGCGGGCGCGATCTCCACGCGGGCCGGGTCGCTCACCAGGTCGGTGATCTCGCCCACGGCCTCCTCGTCGAGCGTAGCCGAGAACAGCAGCGTCTGGCGCTCGGCCGGCGTCTCGCGCACGATGCGGCGGACGGCGGGTAAAAAGCCCATATCGAGCATGCGATCGGCCTCGTCGAGCACCAGCACCTTGACCTCGTCCAGGTGGCAGGCGCCCTGCTCGATCAGGTCGACCAGACGGCCCGGCGTGGCGACCAGGATGTCGCAGCCGTACTTGAGCGCCGCGGTCTGGGGCTTGTAGCTCACGCCGCCCACGACGGTCACGGCAACATGGCCGGTAACGTCGGCGATCTTGCTCGCGACCTCGTCGATCTGCTGGGCAAGCTCGCGCGTGGGGGTGATGACGAGCATCAAGGGACCGCGACCGTTGCCCTCGGGCTTCTTGGCGCCGCGACGGCGGTTGCGGCCTCCGCGCTCGCGCACGGGCTTGGGCGGAGCGATGTGCTCCAGGTTGTTCATGGTCGGCAGCAAAAAGGCAGCCGTCTTGCCGGTGCCGGTCTGAGCGGCGGCAAGCAGGTCGCGGCCCTCGAGCACAACGGGAATCGAGCCAGCCTGGACAGGCGTGGGCGCCGTGTAGCCAAGGTTCTCGATGGCACGAAGCATCTCGTCCGAAAGTCCCAGCTCGTCAAAGGCGGGCAGGCTCTCGGTCGCGGACTCAACGGTCTCGGCGGCGCTGGCCTCGTCGGCAGCATCGAAGGCAGCCTGGGTCATGGCCTCGCGGGCCTCGTCCAGAATCTCGGCGTCCGTGACGTCGGATACAGAATTACGCATATGTTGTTGTTCCTTATCTGCACGCGTTATGGGCACGGCATGCGGCCGCGCGAGCGTGCTTGGTAGTGCGCTAATACATACAAAAACAGGTGCGCACAGAGAGGACGTTGCTCAGCACGCTGGCGATCGCTTTGGCAGCCCTATCACGCGCCGTCCAGACGCAGCGGCCCTAAGCGATGGAGCAGATTCGCCGCCGGTTAGTATACCCGCGCTTCGCATGCCCCCACGTAAACCACAGATGACGGGGCGGGCCCGGACCGATTGTCTCAATCTGTAACAATTACGGAGCAAAACCGGGTCTACATGTTACGGATCGAGACAAACGGTCGGCACGGTTCACAAACGTCTCAATCTGTAACAGTTACGGAGCAAAATCGGTCCCAATTGTTATAGATCAAGACAGAGGGGGATTTCCGTCCAGTCCAAACCAAATCTCTCGCTCTTCCTGCAATTTCGAACATGTGGCCTATAATGTTGCTTTGGTTACGCTACATATTGCGCAGCCATTTAATACGTCGCCCACCGGGGGCCATTAATTCCTATCGCCTTATTGGCCAGGAAGCAATCAAAGGAGGTATCCGTGGCAGCAGAGACGCCTTGCTCGGTCCTCTATAACGATATTCGCTCGTTCGGCGGTCTTAAACATCTCGAGATCGCCCGAATGCTCATCAATGGAAACTCTTATCTCGGCAGTACCCTGCTCGAGAAATGCTCTTCCAACCGCTCGTATCTCACCCGTTACATCGTCCATCGCGAGCCTGACCAGTGCGCGCCCGCCATCTACAGCGACTTTGCCGTCACCACGCTCAATCTTTCCGCGGCAATCTGCAGCAAGCTCGGCGGCGGCGAGTCCGCCTATCAGGCAATCGCCGAGCACTATCGCGGCCCGGCCGCCAACGAAATGATGTCGGCTCTCGCCAGCTACAAGTTGGACAGCCGCCTATATGCAAATGCCCTCAATCACATCGACAACTTTGACGGCAATGCCGTGCGCGAGAAGAGTACGCTTTACCTTATGCTCTTTGTGGCAACGGGGGCGCTCGCCGACCCCATCCAAGGCGTGGCTACCGTCGAGCGCTTTTGCGACAGCAAGACAGGCGGGCACTTTGGCACCACCGAAACTACCGTCGGACGTGGCTTTACTGGCAGCCTGGAGCAGCCGCGCACCGTCGCCCCCAACCTCGGTCTGCTCAGGACACATGCCGACAACTGCGTTGACATGCAGATCCACCCCCTTACGCGTGACCCGCGCGGCACGGTAATTGGGTCCTTGCCCAAAACCTCGCCCAGCATCACCGATGTAGGCGCCGACGCATCGCGCGAGCATCTCCGCATTTGGCTCGAAGGCGGACGCTGGTACGCCCAGGGCCTTGGGTCGGCCAACGGCACAGTGCTCGAATCGGGTGCAGGCGACGGCGATATTGTGATTGAGCCGCCGCGCGACCAACGCGAGCCCGGCAAGATCTATCCCCCGGTGGAAATCGAAAACAGCGACAGGCTCCATCTGGGTCTCTATACGACATTCCTTGTCATTGTGGACTAGCGCGGACGGCGATCGAAAGACGGCCGCCGTCCGTCTTTTGTCTTCTACCTTCTGCGTCGTAAACGACAATACTCAGCGGTATACGTGGGCAGTGCGGTTATCATGGTACTTTACCGATATCCGCACTGCTCACGTATACGCGCGGCAACCCATGCCAGACAAAGGAACGCCATGGATACTACCGATAGCGCCTATGGCGACAAACTCATCCGTCTCGACACGTTCGATACCGCCGTGGCAGTCGACCCCAGTGCCGAGGACGACGCCAAGCGCCGGTTTATGACGCTTATTCTTCAGACGGCATACCGTGACGGCGGCAATATCGGGCACGTGCTGCGCGCGACCAACACGAGCGGCGAGGTCTTTGCCGTCAAGCTGCTCAAGGACAACGCCATCCTTTCCGACCAGACGCCCGATCGCTCTGCCGAGCAAGCGGCTGCGCACCTGGCCAGCACCGCCGCGCTGTTCGAGGAGTATCGTCATCTGTGTACCGTCTCGCACCTGCGCGGATTTCCGCGCGTCTATGGCTACGGATCGTGCGAGGATGACCCACTCATCCTCATGGAGTGGGTCGAGGGCACCTCGCTCAAGCAGGCGCTGCCCTTGCTTCCGCACGATGCCTCGGGTGGGCTAACCACCCAGATGGTGGCCGCCGTCGGAAACGCCGTGCTTCGTGCGCTCTTGATGACCCAAGGCCTCGTGAATCCGGTCATCCATCGCGACCTGTCGCCTGCCAATATCATGTTCCGCACCACCAGCCGAACGCTCAAGCAGCAGATTGCCGATTGCTCCTTTGACCCCTGCCTCATCGACATGGGCTCCGCGACCATGGCACTCGGCGACGACACAATCACCCGACGTGCCGACATTTGGCGTTTTGCCACACCCGCATATGCCGCGCCCGAAATGCTCACGCAGGATATCGAAGGCATCGCGGCCCTTCGCCGCTCGCCCGTGATCGACGTCTATGCGCTTTCGAGCATTCTGTACCAGCTCTACAGCGGTCGCAAGCCGTTCGATGTCGAGTCGACGGGTGCCGCGGCAACCGGCTCGTTCTACCTCATAAAGACCAAGACCAAACCGGCACCGCTCGAGCCGCGCTGCGAGGGCGACAAGGCGCTTGTCCAGATCATCATGAAAGGCATCTCGGTTGAACAGGGCGATCGCCCCACCGAGCAGCAGATGCTCGAGGTGCTCTCGGCATACCTCCCCGCTGCAGAATCTGAGGACCGCGAGGGCGCAGGAGACGAGGCCGCAATTGATATCGATTCTGGCACGCACCTTAAGGTCGACGTCGCCGGCGAGCGCGCACGAGAGATCCTGGAGCAGGCCCGTCACGATGCCATGACCCGCCGCCGCTTTGTCATCGGCGGCGTCGTTGCAGCCGTTGCGGGGCTCGGCGTTATCGGGGCGGCAACCCATGGCTTTGGCATCCCCGACTACCTGGACGGCATCCGCGGTTCACTTGACGACTACGCCTGGGATCAGCTGCAGGAAATTTCGCTCAAGATTAAGGCCGCCGAGACCCGTAGCGAGGCACGCGAGATTGCCAAGCGCTACCACCTGCTCGACGCTGATGGGCATATCCCCTATCCGTGCACCAAGCGTGTGAAGCTCGCCAACGGGCTGGAGGTCGGCGCGCAACTCGTGGGCATTCTTCACGACGACCTGGCGGATACCAACGGCAAGGCCGGTCTGTCATTTATCTTTGACGCAGGTATTGCCGAGCGCGATGCCTCAGAGCACCCGCTCAACGGTGGCTGGGAAGACTGCGAGCTGCGCACATGGCTCGATGAGGACGGCATTAAGCTGCTTCCCAAGGAACTGCAATCGGTTATCAGTCCGGTCAAGAAGATCTCGAACAACGTCGGCGCCACCAAAAGCACTTCGTGCCTGAGCGAGCTGCCCGCGACCCTTTGGCTGCCCGCCATGGTCGAGCTCTGCGGCGGACAGGCGCCCAAGGACTTTAGCGAGGACTGCCATTACCTATCCGGCATCTACAACGGCGAGGGCAAGGAATACCAGCTGTTCCGCGAGCTTAAGGTGAGCCCCTTTACCACGAACAGCATGATGATTCGCCAGTGGAAGGGCAAGGATGTCTGTTGGTGGGAGCGTACGGCGAGCCCCGACACGTCGGAGAACGAGGGCACGCTCTATATGAACCGCGTGGGCGACGACGGCGATGTCTTTAATTACGCCACGTCTGCAAGCAAGCCCGATAAACGGACCTGCGTGATTCCCGGATTCTGCATCTAGGCGGCGGGCGTCTTGCCGTGACGGGACCCCTCCCCGGCAATTGTCTCGATCTGTAACACTAGCTCGGCAGATACAGATCTAGATGTTACAGAACGAGACAAAACCCAACCCCGCGAGACAACATCTCAATCTGTAACAGTAAGGGGTCAAAAAACTCTCTAGATGTTACAGATCAAGACATTTGAGTTGACCGCGGACAGTCTGTCTCGATCTGTAACAGTTAGAACCCAAAAAACCAGTCTAGATGTTACAGATTAAGACATTGAGTTTCCTGCCAACTGTTTGTCTTGATCTGTAACAAATACTCGGTAAAACGGGGTCTAGTTGTTACAGATCGAGACGTTAGTTTTCGGTTGAAATGTTTGTCTAAATCTGTAACAGCTATGGTTCAAAAACCGGTCCAGACGTTACAGATTGAGATGTTTGGCAGGGACTGCCAACGATTGAGCAGCCGCCCTCATCCGTAATGAAAAGTCATACATTCCAACTATTACTAGACACCCCCAGGGGGTATGGGTGTATAGTATCGGTCGGTTAACATTTCCGACACTACGTCACAGAAAGGAGAAGCCATGGCTCAAGATAAGTTCGATGTGGGCGGCATGACATGCGCCGCCTGCCAGGCGCATGTGGATCGCGCCGTGAGCAAACTCGACGGCGTCCAAAGCGTCGCGGTCAATCTGCTCGCCGGTTCCATGATGGTCGACTACGACCCCGCGCAGGTCACCTCCGACGACATCTGCACCGCTGTCGACCGCGCGGGCTACTCGGCCTCGCCCATCAGCACGGGCACCGACGCTGTCCAAAGCGGAAGTGCGCAAGCCAGGTCCGGCGCCGCGCATATGGAGTCGCCGACCAAAAAGTTGGAGGCCGCCGCCTCTGCCATGCGCACCCGCCTCATCGTCTCGATCATCTTCCTCATCCCGCTGTTCTACATAGGCATGGGGCACATGCTCGGTTGGCCACTGCCCGGCGTCTTCACCGACCATGCCCACAGCATGACGCTCGCCCTCACCGAGCTCGTCCTGCTCATCCCCATCGTCTATGTCAACGACGCGTACTTTATCAATGGGTTTAAATCGCTCGCGCACGGCGCGCCTATCATGGACGCCCTCATCGCCGTGGGCGCCACCGCGTCCATCGCCTGGTCGCTCTACGCCATGTTCATCATGGCCGACCAGCTAGCCGCAGGTCAGGTGCACGAGGCCATGATGACGAGCATGGACAACCTATATTTTGAGAGCGCCGGCACCATCCTGTCGCTCGTCACCGTGGGCAAATACCTCGAGACGCGCAGCAAGTCCAAAACCGGCGGCGCTATCGAGGCGCTCATCGACTTAGCACCCAAGACCGCGACCGTCGTGGCCGAGGACGGTATCGAGGCCACCGTCGACGTCGATGCCATTCTGCCCGGCCAGGCGCTGCGTGTGCGCCCCGGCGAGTCCATCCCCGTTGACGGCGTGGTGCTCGATGGCAGCTCGGCCGTGGACGAAAGCGCGCTCACCGGCGAATCCATTCCCGTGGAGAAGACCGCCGGCGACACTGTCAATGCGGCCACGGTCAACCGCACGGGCTCGTTTACCTTCCGCGCCACGCGTGTGGGCGCCGATACGTCGCTCGCCAAGATTATCCAGCTCGTCGAGGACGCCAACGCTACCAAGGCGCCCATCGCCCGCATGGCCGACAAGGTCGCCGGCGTGTTCGTGCCCGTGGTGTTCGTGATTTCGGCCGCAACCTTTGCGGTGTGGATGGCACTGACCGGCAGCATAAACGAGGCGCTCACCTCCGCCGTGGCCGTGCTGGTGATCAGCTGTCCGTGCGCACTGGGTCTGGCCACGCCCGTCGCCATTATGGTGGGCACCGGCAAGGGCGCCGAAATGGGCATTCTGTTTAAGAGCGCCGAGGCGCTAGAGAACCTGCGCAGCGTGGGCGCCGTGGTGCTCGATAAGACGGGCACCGTCACCCGAGGCAAGCCGGCCGTGACCGATATCGTGGTTGCCGCACGTGCCGACGGCTCGCCCACCATGAGCGAAAAGGCGCTGCTCAAGCTGGCCGCCGCGTTGGAGCGCTCGAGCGAGCACCCGCTGGCCGAGGCGATTATGGCCGAGTGCGAGTCGCGCGGAATCGTCGCGCGCATGGTCGAGGACTTTGCTGCCGTGCCCGGTCGTGGCGTTACGGCACGCGAGGGGCAAAACGCCATTGCCGCTGGTAACGTGTGCCTGATGAACGAGTTGGGCGTTACCGTGCCCGCGGGTCTTGCCGAGCAATTTGCTGCCGAAGGCAAGACGCCGCTGTTCTTTGCCAAGAACGGCGAGCTTGCCGGCACCATTGCCGTGGCTGACGAGGTCAAGGAGACGAGCGCCGAGGCCATCGCCGCGCTCCGCAAGCTCGGCGTCGACGTGCGCATGCTCACCGGCGACAACCGCGTCACTGCCGAAGCAATCGCCCACCGTGTGGGACTCGACCGTGCGCAGGTCATCGCCGACGTCCTGCCCGCCGACAAGGAACGCCACGTGCGCGAACTGCAGGATGCGGGCAGCAAGGTCGCCATGGTGGGCGACGGCATCAACGACTCCCCCGCCCTGGCGCGCGCCGACGTGGGCCTTGCCATTGGCACCGGCGCCGACATCGCCAAGGAGGGCGCCGACGTGGTACTCATGCGCAGCGACCTCATGGACGTCGCCCGCGCCATCGAGCTTTCGCGCGCCACGATCCGCAACATCAAGCAGGACCTGTTCTGGGCGCTGTTCTACAACGGCATCGGCATTCCGCTGGCGGCGGGCGTGTTCTTCCCGCTCACCGGATGGCAGCTCTCGCCGATGTTTGGCGCTGCGGCCATGAGCCTGTCGAGCGTGTGCGTCGTAAGCAACGCTCTACGCCTGCGAACCTTTAAGCCGAAAGTGGCAAAATAGGCTCACCATTAAGTCCATTTAGAACGGGTTTTCCAGGTGCCCGAGATTGACCTGAAAGAGGAGCGACGCGTACTTTGGTACGCGAGCGACGGCTTGAAGGTCAAGGTCGGGTGCCTGGGAAAGCCGACATAACAGAGAGGAATACCCATGCGTTACACGATTAAGACTTCCGGCCTCATGTGCGGCCACTGCGACGCTACTGTCGAGACCGCGCTGCTCAACGTAGCCGGCGTGACCGATGCCGACGCCGATCACGAGACCCAGACCGTCCAGGTGGAGTGCGCCGACACCGTGACCGCTGAGCAGCTCGCTGCCGCCGTCGAGGGCGCCGGCGAGAAGTTCCACGCCCTGTCCGTGACCGCCGCGTAACGACCCGCACGTACCCCCCGACCAGAAACGAGGACCCGCCATGATGGCAGACCATAAATCGGTGACCCGCATGCTCAAGACGGCACGCGGTCAGATCGACGGCATCCTGCGGATGGTCGAGGAGGACCGCTACTGCGTCGATATTTCCACGCAGCTTATGGCAACGCAGGCGCTCATTGCGCGCATCAACGCCGACGTGCTCAAGGCGCATATCGAGGGCTGCGTGACTTCGGCAATCGAATCGGGCGACGAAGACCTCAAGGCCGCCAAGCTCGCCGAGATCGAACGCGTCGTCGACAAGCTCTCCAAGTGATTGGGGCATTGGGGACAGACTGCTTTGCACCATCTTGGTGTATCGGGGACAGGCACGTTTGCACCGCATTGGTGCAGATTGACCTGTCCCCCTTGCTCTAAATCGGGTATAAAGGCGTGCAGCATATCGAACGAAAGGCAATTTGCATGAATGACTTTATGAAGGGCCGCAATGGTGCCGATGAACTCACCATCGTGATGGGTTTTGCCGGCATCGTCATCGCGATGATCGGATCGATAGCCCGCATCCAGTGGCTCAGCTGGATTGCCATCGCCGTAATCGTGATTGGCGTGCTGCGCGGCCTGTCCAAAAATATCGATGCACGTCGCAAGGAGAACGAGGCCTTTGTCGCCACGACCGCCAATGTTCCCGGCTTGGGCAAGTTCGTCGCCAGCTTGGGCGGCGGCGCTGCAGCGGCCAGCACCTCACGCGCAGCCGGCACCAGCAAGGAAGACTTTGAGCGTGCCAAGCGCACGGCCAAGAAGATGTGGAAGGGCCGCAAAACTACGGCATACCTCAAGTGCCCCAACTGCGGCCAGATGCTCTCCGTCCCCAAGGGCAAAGGCAAGATCCGCGTCACCTGCCCCAAGTGCCACGCCAAGATGGAAACCCGCTCCTAACGCCCGCACGCGGGATAAATTAATCAGGTTTGTTTGTCCCAAATCTTAAGTATTTGTTCGATAAAAAAGCCGAGGCCTCGTGTTGAGACCTCGGCTTTTTGTATGCGGCAACGGAGCTGTCCCTTTGTCACATCTACGCCACACCGTCGCGGGCCAGCTCCTCGGCCAGCGCCTCGGCCGGCATGGCCATAATCGCGTCGAGCTCGGCGTCCACCTCGGGAATACGCTTCACCTTGAGCTTGCGTACCAGATCACCGCGACACATCACATGTATCGGCTCACGCAGAGCGCACAGGTCATCGAGCGGATTCTTACGCGTCACCAGGATATCGGCGGCCTTGCCGCACTCGATTGTGCCGGTCTCGCCGCCCAGCCCCAGCAGCTCGGCATTGACTTGCGTAGCCGTATGCAGCGCGAAGGCGTTGCTCACACCGACATACTTGGCAAAATAGGCAACCTCACGCCACATGTCGTACTGCGTCACGAACGGGCAGCTTGAGTCCGTGCCCAGGCCCACCTTAATGCCAGCTTCCAGTGCGGCACGGGCGCTCTCGATGATGCCCGAGCACACGATGTCGCCGTTCTTCTTTTGTGTATCGGTCGAATGGGTCTTTTCCGGGTCGAGCAATACAAACGGCAGCGCCGGGCTGATCGTGCAGGTCACGCTCGGCGCGCGTCCCTCGAGCTGTGTGCCCGCGGCGCCGCGATACAGCTCCAGGATCTCGGGCGTCATCGGGGCACCGTGCTCGATCGTGTCGACCCCGGCCTCAAGCGCGGCCTTCACGCCCTCGGTGCTCTCGACATGAGCCATGACCGGAAGGCCGACCTCGTGCGCCGCCTTGCATGCCGCCGCGGCGACATCGAGCGGCATGCGCAGCACACCCGGCTCGCCTACTTCGGTCGCGTCGAACACGCCGCCCGTCACGAACAACTTGATGACGTCGGCACCGCGCGCATACAGATCACGCACCTGTTCGGCCGCCTCGGCGGGACTATTAGCCACCTGGGCGAACAAGCCCGCACCATGGCCGCCCGGCACCGTGACGCCCGTTCCCGGCGCCACCAGACGCGGACCCTGATACTTGCCGGCGTCGATGGCGTTGCGCACGGAAAGATCGGCAAACAGCGGGTCGCCCGCGCCGCGCACTGTGGTCACGCCGCTTGCCAGCTGCTGCTGGGCACTGCCCTTGAGGATGCGGCGCACGATGGCGCGCCCCACGGGATTATCGAGTTTCCTCATCAGCGCTCCCGCATCGCCGGCCGAGACAGGCTTGCCCGAGCCGCACAGGTGCACGTGCATATTGATGAGACCGGGCATGAGATACGCACCACCCAGGTCGATAACCTCGGCACCTGCAGGCGCCTGCGCCACAGCACTCGGCCCCATCCAGGTGATGACGCCGCGCTCAACAGTCACGGCCATATCGGGTTGCGGCTCCATATGCTCCGAACCATCCAGAATGGTCGCATTGATAAACAACGTGGAACGATCGGCAGATGCCATATCGAGCTCCTCCCTCACGATTAACATGAACATTTGTCCATTATCACCCAATGCAGCGACCTAAAGTCGAGCATATCGGTTAACGGAGGGACGAGAGAGATGTGAGGGCAAACGGAGACAGCGTGGCGATACTTCGGCCGTGCTGACGAAACACCTCAATCTGTAACAGTTAGGCCGCCCCCAGGCCGTTAAACGTTACACATCGAGACTTATCAGCAGCTCCTACTCCCACTCCTGCTCGTAGATGTTGAGGGACTTTACGTACCGCCCCTGGGCGCCCATGATGTCGCGGACCAGACGCAAGAAGAAGCTGATGCACGAGGTGTCAAAGCCGTCCTGCAGATCCTCGGGATGCACCGCACCAGGCCCATCGACCGCCGTGTCGTTCAGGCGCGCGATGTCATACAGGTAGAGCTGTCCCGCCGTAAGCCAGACATCGTCGACGCAGGCGAGGCGCACCGCAATCGCGCCGTCGTTCCAATGCTCCTTCCGCACGATATGCGGGTCGTAGACATCAAAGCGATGATCGGTGCGCGTGTCCTTCAGCACGACCATGCCGGACGCAGGATTCTTGTCCAAAATGCCAAAGCGCGAGAAATACTGCGTGTCACGCACCTGCTTAAGTCGCCCGAGCGAAGCAGGAGAAATTGACGCTGGCGGCTCGTCCACATACAGCTCCAACAGCGTCTTGCCGTGGTAATAGGGGCGCTCAAACAGCAGCCAATCGGTAAACGCCATGTTGTAGGCCATGATTTCGTTTTGAGAAGGTTCCTCGCAATAGCTCAGCCACGGATCGACGATAATCTCGAACTGCTCGCGCGCCGGCTCCAGGAATTGAAACTTCCGCAGCATCCAAAAGTGAGCCATGTCGGCAATATCGTTGCCGACGGCTTCGGCCAGCTCTGCTCGGTCAAAAACTTGGTCAGTCATGGCATCCTCCTCAAACTGATGGACCTCAATTTGAGCTTACGAGGAGGGTGGGCAACCGAGGCAAGCGCGGGCAAAATAGGCCTACGACTGCAAACCAGATGCTAACCAAACACTTGACGGGACACTTGACCGAATGAGCGCACCGCAACAAAACCGCAGGTAGACATAGACAGCCAACCCGCCCTTTTGAGCCAGATGCCCGCAGGCACCACAGAAACAACAGGTGACCACAGCCCAAAAAGTCGACAAATGAACACCCGCACGTCAGTAAACGAACGAACCACTCGCAAAGAGTGTCCCCAACGACTAGACAAAAAATGACTAGTCATTGGGGACTTTCTTAAATGACTACTTTACAGCTCCAGCGCCTCGGCGACTTCGGCTGCGCAGGCCAGGGCATCGGCCATGGCACTCACCACGAGCGAGCTACCGTTGCGGGCGTCACCGGCCACATACACCGGCGCGGCATCGGCGGCGACACCCTCCGTGCGAGCCGCGAGGTGCGAGCCCTCGGCAGCCATCACCGGCAGCGGACGACCAGCGGTGGCAACAGGCACGCTCACCGCATCGAACACGCCATGCTCGGGACCCGTAAAGCCGCAGGCGATGAGCACCAGCTGCGCCGGCACCTCGTGCTCGGAGCCCGCGATACGCTCGGGCTTTCCCGCCGACCAGTCCAGATCGACCACGCGCAGGCCCGCAGCCGCACCCTTCTTGTCCAGCAGCACCTCAAGCGTATCAACGCCCCAGGCACGCATCTCGCCACCCATCGCAGCGATAGCCTCCTGCTGGCCGTAATCGGTCTTCTTCACGTTGGGCCACTGCGGCCAGGGGTTGCTCGCCGCGCGCTTATCGGGCGCAGGCGGTAAGAACTCAAACTGGCGCACGCTGCGCGCGCCCTGACGCACGGCGGTACCCACGCAATCGTTTCCAGTATCGCCACCGCCAATGACCACAACGTCCAGGCCGTGCGCGTTCACCGCGGGCTCGCTACCATCGAGCACCGAGACGGTCGAAGCCGTCAGGTAGTCCACCGCGTACACCACACCCGGAGCATCCACGTTCGCAGCCGAAAGACCGCGGGGCGCACGAGCGCCGGCAGCCACCACGACGGCGTCAAAGTCATCGAGCTCGGCCGCCACCGCAGGGTTCGTAACGTCGACACCCAGCTCAAACACAATGCCTAGCTCGCGCATGAGCGCCACGCGACGCTCGACCACGGACTTCTCGAGCTTCATGTTAGGAATGCCGTACATGAGCAGACCGCCCGGGCGGTCGTCGCGCTCAAACACCGTCACGCGGGCGCCACGACGTGCAAGCTCCCATGCCGCCACCAGACCAGCAGGACCGGAGCCCACCACGGCAACCGCGGGTGCGCCCTCCCCTGCCGGCTCAAAGCGACGCGGACCGCCATTTGCCCACTCATGGTCGCTGATCGCGCGCTCGTTGTCGTGGATCGTCGTGGGCTGGCCATCGACCGAACCCAGGTTGCACGCGGCCTCGCACAGCGCCGGACACACGCGACTCGTGAACTCAGGCATGGGCGAGGTGAGCGACAGGCGCTCGGCAGCCTCATCCCAGCGGCCGCGGTACACCAGCTCGTTCCACTCGGGAATCAAGTTGTGCAGCGGGCAGCCGCTCGGACGTGCCTTGCCAAAGCTCGCGCCCATCTGGCAAAACGCCACGCCGCACATCATGCAGCGGCTCGCCTGGGCGCGACGTGCGTCGTCATCGAGCTCCACATACAGGGGATCAAAATCATGACTGCGCTCCTCCACGGGACGCAGCTCGTGGGTCACGCGATCGATATCAAGAAAAGCACCGGGCTTACCCATGGCACTTACGCCTCCTTCTTGCTCGAAGCAACAGGGCTGGCAGCCACGGACGCAGCGCCCGCAGCACCGCCCGCAGCACCGCCCGCAGCACCGCCCGCAGCATCGAAGCGAGCGACATCCGCAGCGCTCGCGCGACCGGTCACGATGTCAAACGCCAGCTCCTCTGCCTGCGCATGCGTCTTGCCGACGGCCTCGGCGGCGGCGACAATCGCCAGCACACGCTCGTACTCGGTCGGAATGACCTTCACGAAGTGCTTGCTCATCGTCTCAAAGCTGTAGAGCAGCTTGATGCCGCGCGGGCTCTGCGTCGCGTCCACGTGCTCTTGGATGAGCTCGCGAATCTGTGCCAGCTCGCCGGCCGTCGAGGCCGTGAGCTCAACGCTCTCGTGGTTCACGCGGGCATCGAGCGTGCCGTACTGGTCAAAGACATAGGCCACGCCGCCCGTCATACCGGCGGCGAAGTTCTGCCCGACCTCACCCAGGATAAGCGCCAGACCGCCCGTCATGTACTCGCAGCCATGGTTGCCGCAGCCCTCGACCACCACGGTGGCACCGGAGTTGCGTACGCCAAAGCGCTGGCCGGCCAGGCCGTTGATGAAGCCACGGCCGCTCGTGGCGCCAAAGAACGCAACGTTGCCCACGATGATGTTTTCGTCGAACTTATAGGTCGCATGCGGGTTGGGGCGCACCGACACCTCGCCGCCCGAAAGGCCTTTGCCAAAGTAGTCGTTGGCGTCGCCGCACACGTTGAGCGTAATGCCGCGCGGCAGGAAGGCGCCAAAGCTCTGACCGGCCGAACCATCGCAATCGATGGTGATGGAGCCGGCGGGCAGGCCCTCGGGATGCGCCTTGGTCACCGCATTGCCCAGAATGGTGCCCACGCAGCGGTTAACGTTGGCGATGTCGGCATGGAAACGAATCGGGCGCAGGTGCGCACGGGCATTGGCCGTGTAGGGCACGAACAACGTGGAGTCGAGCGTCTTGTCGAGCTCGCTGTCGGCAGCCATCTGCGGCAGGAAGTGGCGACCGTCGGCACCCGGAATATGGGCACCGAACTCGCAGGTCGCGCTTGCCAGCACGGGCGACAGATCCAGCAGGTTAGCCTTGCGGTTGCCCGGCACCTCGATCTGGCACAAACACTCGGGATGGCCAACCATCTCATCGACGGTGCGGAAGCCCAGGCTCGCCATAACCTCGCGCAGCTGCTCGGCCACAAAGAGCATAAAGTGCTCAACGTGCTCGGGCTTGCCGCGGAAGCCGCGACGCAGGCGGCAGTTTTGCGTAGCGATGCCGGCCGGGCAGGTGTCCTGTTGGCAGTCGCGCTGCATGAGGCAGCCCATGGAGATGAGCGGCATGGTCGCAAAGCCAAACTCCTCGGCACCCAGCAAGCAGGCGACGGCAACGTCGGTGCCGTCCATGAGCTTGCCGTCGGCCTCGAGCACCACGCGTGAGCGCAGGCCGTTTTGCAGCAGCGTCTGTTGGGCCTCGGCAAGGCCGAGCTCCAGCGGCAGGCCGGCGTGCCAAATGGAATCGCGCGCAGCGGCACCCGAGCCGCCATTGTGGCCGCTGATCAAGATTTTGTCGGCAGCACCCTTGGCCACACCGGTGGCGATGGTGCCGACGCCGGCCTCGCTGACCAGCTTGACCGACACGCGCGCGCCGGGGTTGGCGTTCTTAAGGTCAAAGATCAGCTCTGCCAGGTCCTCGATGGAGTAAATGTCGTGGTGCGGCGGAGGCGAGATCAGGCCGATGCCGGGCGTGGACTGACGGACCTCAGCGATCCAGGGGTAGACCTTCTTGCCGGGGAGGTGTCCGCCCTCGCCGGGCTTGGCGCCCTGGGCCATCTTGATCTGAATCTCGAAGGCGCTGCACAGGTAGCGGCTCGTCACGCCAAAGCGCGCACTTGCCACCTGCTTGATGGCGGAGTTCTTGGAGTCACCGTTAGCCAGCGGGGTCTCGCGACGCGGATCCTCACCACCCTCGCCCGAGTTGGAGCGTCCATGCAGGCGGTTCATGGCGATGGCCATGCACTCATGCGCCTCTTTGCTGATGGAGCCATACGACATGGCGCCGGTGTTAAAGCGGCGGACGATGTTGAGCGCGGGCTCCACCTCGTCGAGCGAAACCGGCGTGCGGCCGCTGGCATTAAAGTCGAGCAAGTCGCGCAGGCGCACGGCACGGCCGGTGCGGTGCAGGCGGGCGCTGTACTCCTTAAAGGTGTCGTAGCTGCCCTCACGGCAGGCGGTCTGCAGCAAGTAGACAGTCTGCGGATCGATCAGGTGATCCTCGCCGCCGAGCGGGCGCCACTTGGTCAGACCCAGCGTGGGCAGCTGATCGGGAGCCGGGCTCTTAAGGATGGCGAGCGCGGCGTCATAGCGCTCGTTTTGCTCGCGCTCAACGTCCTCGACACCCATACCGCCCACACGGCTCACCGTGCCGGCGAAGTACGCGTTGACGAACTCCGGCGTAAAGCCCACGGCCTCAAAGATCTGCGCCGAATGGTAGCTCTGCACCGTGGAGATGCCCATCTTGGACATGATGGAGACGATGCCGGCAGTCGCAGCCTTGTTGTAGTTGGCGATGCCCTGCTCGGCTGTCACGTCCAGGTCGCCGCGTGCCGCCAGATCGCGGATGTACGCATGTGCGTTGTACGGATAGATACCGCTCGCGGAGTAGCCCACCAGCACCGCAAAGTCGTGCGAGGACACGGCGTCGCCGCACTCCACCACGATGTCGGCAAAGGTACGCACGCCGGCGCGGATCAGGTGGTTGTGCACGCAGCCCACGGCGAGCAGCGACGGCACGGGCACCTCGCCCGCGGCGGCACGATCGCTCAACACCACGATGTTCACGCCGTCGCGGACCACGGCCTCAACGTCCTCTGCAAGCTGCTTGAGCGCAGCCTGCAGCGCGCCCTCGCCCGCGTCGCGGCGGTAGACGGCACGGAAACGGCAGGTCTTAAAGCCCACGCGGTCGATGGCGCAGATGCGGTCGAACTCCTCCTCGCTCAGCAGCGGACGCTCCAAGCGAACCAGCTGGCAGGCCGTACGGGAGTCCTCGAGCAGGTTGCCGTGGTTGCCCAGGTAGAGCGTGGTCGAGGTGACCATATGCTCGCGAAGGGCATCGATGGGCGGGTTTGTGACCTGGGCGAACAACTGATAGAAGTAGTCAAAGAACGAACGCGTCTTCTTGGACAGGCAGGCCAGCGGCGCATCGATACCCATCGAAGCGAGTGGGGCCTTGCCCTGCTGGGCCATGGGACGCACAACCTCGTCGACGTCATCCCAGTGGTAGCCGAGCTTGGCCATGCGCACGGCAGCGGGCACCTCGGCGTCCTCGGCGGGCGTTGCCGCAACGGGCTCATCGAGCGCGTCGACGGTCAGCGTCTCCTCAGCAATCCAATCACGGTAGGGCTTTTCCTTGGCATAGCGGGCGCGCAACTCATCGTTGTAGATGACGCGCCCGCGGGCAAAGTCGACCTCGAGCATCTGGCCCGGCCCCAGACAGCCGCTCGTCAGGATGTTCTCGGGGCTCACCTCGATGGTGCCCACCTCGCTTGCCAGCATAAAGCGACCGTCGCGCGTCACGTAGTAGCGGGCGGGACGCAGGCCGTTACGGTCGAGGGCGGCGCCCAGCGTGCGACCGTCGGTAAAGGCGATGGCCGCCGGGCCATCCCACGGCTCCATGAGCATGGACTGGTAAGCGTCGTAGGCGCGGCGCTCCTCACTCAGACTGTCGTTGTGGTCCCACGGCTCGGGCAGCAACATGGACGCGGCACGCGTGAGCGGGCGACCGTTCATGACCAAAAACTCAAGCACATTGTCCAGAATCGCGGAGTCGGAACCCTCGCGGTTGATGATGGGCATCACGCGCTCAAGATCGTGCTGCAGCACGGGGCTGTACAGGTTGGGCTCGCGGGCGCGAATCCAGTTGACGTTGCCCTTAAGGGTATTGATCTCGCCGTTGTGAATGATAAAGCGGTTGGGGTGCGCACGCTCCCAGCTGGGCGTGGTGTTGGTGGAGTAGCGCGAGTGGACGAGCGCCACGGCCGTCTTGACGGCGGCGTCGTTGAGGTCGATGAAGAAGCGGCGCATCTGCGTGGCGACCAGCATGCCCTTGTACACGATGGTGCGCGAGCTCATGGAGCACACATAGAAGATCTTGTCGCGCAGGGCAAACTCGGCATCGGCCTTCTTTTCGATGGTGCGGCGGCACACGTACAGGCGACGCTCAAAGGCATCGCCGGCGAGCGTGTCGTCCGGACGGCCCAGGAAGGCCTGCAGGATAGTAGGCATGCAGGCGCGGGCCGTCTCACCCAGGTCGTGCGGGTCGACCGGCACCTCGCGCCAAAAGAGCAGCGGCACGCCGGCCTCGGCGCAGCCCTCCTCAAACACGCGGCGGGCATCCTCTACGCCCTTGTAGTCCTGCGGAAAGAACAGCATGGCCACACCATAGTCGCCCTCTGCCGGCAGAATCTGGCCGCACTTTTGGGCCTCTTTTCGAAAAAAGTGATGCGGAACCTGGAACAGGATGCCAGCGCCATCGCCGGTGTTCTTCTCGAGTCCCGTGCCGCCGCGGTGCTCCAAGTTGACCAGAATGGACAGCGCATCATCCAGAATCTGGTGATGGCGCTCACCGTTGATATCGGCAAGCGCGCCGATGCCACATGCGTCGTGGTCGAATTCGGGGCGATAAAGGCCCTGCTGCTGAGCGGAATCTGCCTGCATCGCGATCCTCCCCTAGATATTTAGACAGTCAGTTGAATAGGCATAGTAGGAGCATCGCCGGCCCGTTGTGTTTCCCACCCGTTTCGAAACAATCGCGTAACGCACGCCCTACGAGTGGACACCGCCGACCTCAAGGGCGACAACATAGGCCCCAAGTTCGGCCTGTTAGCTCACCACTTCAAACATCTCAATCTGTAACAGGAAGGCCCAATTACGACGACTAACTGTTACAGATTGAGATGTTTTCGAGAGACAGTTCCGAATGTCTCGATCTGTAACACGAAGGGCCGGTTTTGGCGGCAAACTGTTACAGATCGAGAGATTACATAGGACCATTTCTTCCTGTCTCGATCTGTAACACCTAGGCCCAATTTCCATCCCTAGTTGTTACAGATCGAGACATTACGGCAGCCCCCTTTCACCATCCCATTCAAATACAACAATTTTGTTAGTCTTGATTAACTTTTAAGCTTAAAACGGGTATCCTTTGCGGCGTCAAGCAAACGGCACACAGGAGCGCACCATGCTCAACCATCTCAAACAACACTTTGGTTCCCGGCGCACCGGCGGTCACGGAGGCCTAGACATTGCGCGGCATATCGGCCCCGGGCTGCTCGTGACCGTCGGCTTTATCGACCCGGGCAACTGGGCCTCCAATATGGCCGCGGCCTCGCAGTTTGGCTACGCGCTGCTGTGGATCGTCACGCTGTCCACGATTATGCTCATTGTGCTGCAGCACAACGCGGCGCACCTGGGTATCGCCACGGGCGCCTGTCTTGCCGAGGCCACGACACGTTACCTCCCCCGCATCGTGGGACGTACGGTACTCGCCAGCGCCTATCTCGCGACCATCGCCACCGCCATGGCCGAGGTCCTGGGCGGCGCGATCGCCCTTCAAATGCTCTTTGGGCTGCCCGTGCGTGCGGGCTACGTCATCGTGGCGGCAGTATCGATGGCGATGCTCATGACGAACTCCTACAAGCGTGCCGAACGCTGGATCATCGCCTTCGTCGGCGTGGTAGGACTCTCGTTTTTGGCCGAGCTTGCGCTGGTCAAGGTCGACTTGCCGCAAGCCGCCGCAAGCTGGATCACGCCCAGTATGCCCACTGGCTCGGCAGCGATTATCGTAAGTGTCCTAGGCGCGGTCGTTATGCCACACAATCTCTTCCTGCACTCCGAGGTCATCCAATCTATGCACTTCGAAGGCCAAGGCGAGCAGGTTATCGAAGAACGTCTGCGCTACGAGCTCTTCGACACGCTCTTTTCGATGGGCGTGGGCTGGGCAATCAACTCGGCCATGGTCATCCTGGCCGCAACGACCTTCTTTGTGCACGGCATTGTCGTAGACGACCTCGCCGTCGCAGCGGCCACGCTCTCCCCCATCTTGGGCCCGGCGAGCTCGACCATCTTTGCGGTGGCACTGCTGTTTGCGGGCATATCGAGTAGTGTGACGGCGGGCATGGCGGCGGGCACCATCACCGCGGGCATGTTCGACGAGGAATACGACATCCACGACCGGCACTCATCGATTGGAGTGGCGGTCTGTTTCGTCGGCGCAGTGGCGGCGTGCCTGATCGTCCCGAATCCTTTTGAGGGTCTCATCTGGAGTCAGGCGCTGCTGTCGCTTCAGTTGCCGATTACGGTCTTTGTGCTCATACGACTCACCAGTTCACGCCGCGTCATGGGCAAATACGCCAACTCGCGCCCGCTCAACGCACTGCTCGTAGGGATCGGTGCCATCGTGACGATTCTCGACATCGTGCTGCTAACGGGGGTGTAATTGGGATGGCGTGACTGTCCAGATATAACGTCTCAATCTGTAACACGTGAGGTCGTTTTAAACCGTCAGATAAATCAAAAGGGTCCCGGCCGGGATATCCGACCGAGACCCTTGGACAGAGCTATGTGTTGCTGCAAGTCGTGTGTCTACGAGCTACTCCTCGACGAGCTCAAACTGATCGGGACCGACGCCGCAGACCGGGCACACGTAGTCCTCGGGCAGCTCGGGCGTGTCGACCTCAACCTCGTAACCGCAAACGATGCACACAAACTTATACGTCTTCTTCTCCTCAGCCATGATGTTCTCCTCTCGAACGCGACTGGTGATGTACTTCGTTTATTAGTATAGATTCTCAATAATATAATGCAAGTATTTTCAGAACATTTCTAGCCTTGATACGACGAAGCTTTGGGCGGCGTCTTGCCCTTCAGGACCTTATGGTAGTAATCGTAGGTGAGCGGCGTCTCGTCACTCAAGCGCTCGGCATCCTCGACCTCGCCGATAAACAGTAGATGCGTGCCCACATCCACAGTGTCGATCAAACGGCAGCTAAACAGCGCCGCCGCGTGCTCGGGCACATAGGGCATGCCCAGCGCGGTCTCGTGGGTCTCGTACTTGGCAAACTTGTCGTAATCGCTGCTGGTGCGGAAGCCAAAATTGCCGATATAGAGCATGTCGGCGGTCTGGTCAATCACGGTCAACGCAAAGGCCTTAGCCGATGCGATTACGCCAGACGTGACGTTTTCCTTGTTCACGGCAACCGAGATGCGCGGCGGCGCGGACGTCACCTGCACCGCCGTGTTGATAACGCAGCCGGCACGCAGCCCGTCGGCCGCGGCACTCACCACATACAGGCCGCTCGGCATCGTAAAGAACGCAGTTTTGTCCATAACGATCACTCCCCTAACCCGGGTTGGAACCTCATGGATGTATGTACCCACAAAAAAGGCGACGCCCATACCGGACGCCGCCTTTGAGACATATGTGTCAGAACAGTAAGCAAGATGAGACGCCCGCAGTTGCGGTGAAATAGGGACTGAATAGCCCCTCAAACAGGCAAAACAGTCCGTATTTCACCGCAACTTATACAGAGTGCCTAGCGGTTGCGTTCCTTGAGGGCGCGGTCGATCTCGCGTTGGACATCACGCTTGGCCATATCCTCGCGCTTGTCGTAAAGCTTCTTGCCGCGGCCTAGGCCCAGCAGCAGCTTTACGCGGCCGTCGGTATTAAAGTAGAGCTCCAGCGGCACCAGGGCATAGCCGCGATTACGTAGCTTACCGTCGAGAAAGTCAATCTCCTTGCGGTGCAGCAGCAGACGACGACGGCGATCAGGGTCGCGGTTCCACACGCCACCATGGCTATAAGGGTGAATATGCAGGCCCACGAGCCAGCACTCGCCGCCACGAATCAGTGCAAAGGTGTCGGTGATCTGGCACGCGCGCTCGCGAATCGACTTGACCTCGGTGCCACTCAGCTCAATGCCGCACTCAAAGGTCTCATCGATAAAGTACTCGTGGTGTGCCGAGCGATTCTTGGAGATGAGCTTGCGCTCGCGCTTACTGGGCATCGCTGGCCTCCTCGGTCCCATCGACGTTTGAGCCCGCGGCGTCGCGCTTTGCCTTGCGCTCAGCATTGAGCTCGGCGTCGCTCTCGCGCACCAGTTTGATAATCGCCGCGCAGGCCTCCTCGCCCACAAGGTCGCGAGCACGCACTGTCAGGCGCGTCGCCTCCTGCTTGTCGCCGTCGCTTGCAGCATCGGTCGCGCACATAATCAGGCAGATGGCAATCTCGGCCGAAGGCGAGGTCGGCACGCCTTGCAGGGCCAGTTCACCCATCACGTGCTCGTCGCTCTCCTCGGCGGCATCCGGATAGGTGGTATGAATCTTGTTGAGCAGGCGCGTCGTGTGTGCATCGTTGGGCGCTAAGCGCAGTGCTAGACGCGCGCAACCCACGGCGGCCGAGACATTCTCGGTCTCGGGCTCCAAGAAGTACTGGCCCAGGTTGGAATAGGCGCGGGCGGCGCACTTGCCGTCGCTCGCACGCTCCAGCACCGAAAACGAGAGCGATGCCCATTCCTGCTTGTCATCGAGTGCGCGGAACAGCTCGGCCAGGTCCAAGCGATAGTTGCAGTTCATGGGGTCCCAACGCACAGCCTGCATCAGGGCATTACGAGCGCTCACATAATCCTGCAGGCGAATATAGGCAAACGCCATGTCAGAGTACAGGCGGTCAAACGGCACCTCGACCTGCACGAGCTCGCGCGGATCCTTCTCCACGCGGCGATAGGCCAGGCGCTCAAACTTGCTGTCGAAGCTAAAGTACTGGCGCTTCTCCTCCGTCTTGCACTCAGCGTCGATATACTCCTCGGCGAGCTCCACCAGACGCTCAAGCAGCGGCGTCGCCGTAGCCAGGTCGCCCTGCGCCAGATAGTTCTCGGCATACGTGATGTCTTGCAAGCTGATGGGCAGATCCATGGCTACTCCTCGATCTGAGCGAAACACGGCAGGCGCCGTATATACGGTCAATACACAAAACCCGGGTCTCTTACGAGGCCCGGGCGTTCAATTTTGGTAGCCCGTACCAGATTCGAACTGGTGATCTCCGCCTTGAGAGGGCGGCGTCCTAAACCGCTAGACGAACGGGCCATATGTAGCAAATGCAATGGCTGGGATGGAGGGAGTCGAACCCCCATTGACGGAACCAGAATCCGCTGTCCTGCCATTAGACGACATCCCAATGACTGCATCGCTGCGCTCGGCTGTGCCTTTGCGCAAGAAAGAAATATACGGGAAGTCCGGCCGTGACGCAAGCCCCAATTTTGACTTTTTTGAAATTCAGTCAAATACGGCCAACACGTGAAGGACCTGTGAAGTCGACCGCTGCACACGAAGGGCAAAACGCCGCGAGCGGTAGCCGTCAACCGTTGGCAGATTCTACCGCGAAAACGATAGCACCAGGCAACACAATCGAAGTATCAATGATCACGTAGATATCGAGGCGCCATGGACGAAGAGCTTGATTACCTATGGGAGACCCTGGGCCTCGAGATCACTGCTGACCTTTGGCCCGAACGAGACAAAATCCATCCCACTCTGCGCCCCGCCATCACGGTGATGCAGGCAAAATACCGCCGTGCATCCTTTTTGATCATGCGGATGTCATGGCACGCGGGACTCCCCGACCTTAAGCGAATCCAGGCAAGCCTCGTCGAGCTGTCCGGTATGCCGACTGTCATATCCGAGGCGCACCTGGAGCAGCGACAGCGCGAGCGACTGCAACAGCAGCGGATTCCCTTTATCTGCCCCGGTGTTCAGGCATATCTGCCCTTTATGGACGAGGAGTACTGGAGCGGCAAGCCCAACAAGCACGTAAAGGTCTACAATCCGCACGAATGGGCGCAGTTGGAGGACTGACTGGGGCAAGCCTGCCGGCGGAAAGTACGTCCCAGATTTCAAGCTCAAACCGGTCCCCACTTTCCCATCGAGCCCTCAACCGGAAACCGTATCCCGTAATCGAAGCTCAAAACGGGTCACACTTTCCGCAGCCGCTACAGCAACGCCTCGACCCAAGCCGATTCCCTAAAGCCGGGAATCGCAAAGTCGTCGCCCACCAACAGCGGACGCTTAACCAGCATGCCGTCGGTCGCCAACAGCTCGTAGCACTCCCGATCCGTCATGCCCGCATCTAGACGCGCCTTCAGGCCCAGCTCTCGATATTTCATGCCCGACGAATTAAAGAAGCGCCGCACCGGCAGTCCCGAACGAGCAATCCAGGTCGCAAGCTCATCAGCCGTGGGATTGTCCAAAACGATATCGCGGTCGATATACTCTACCCCGTGTTCGTCCAGCCATGCCTTGGCCTTCTTACAGGTCGAGCACTTGGGATATTCAACAAACAGTACGGTCATGGGAATCCTCCGAATATAGATCGGCCAACGCAGGCACACGCCACACGAGGCGCCTTCGCATGATGGGCCAATTGTAGCCCACGGGTCACACGCTAAACGAACCGTACCCCGAATCCGCGTTTGATGAACGGCAGCAGCTCCATTGCCTCGGGCGTGATATGGCCCGCAACGTTCATGCGCTCGTCACCGGGAAGATCGACCCGCGCAATCTCAAGCTCGCCTTCGTAGCGCCCATAGCCGCTATTGCTCACAGCGATCGACCCCGTCTTTCGTGACAGGCCGGCACCGGCATCCATCGGCACGGAATCCGGCTTAAGCGTCGTACGCGACTCCTGAGACCTAAAGATGAGGGTGCTCGAATCGGGTCGGTCGTGATGAATCTGCCCACGTACATAGGCATAACCGGGCTCAAGCTCGCATTGCAGGTCCACGTATCCGGCGGAAACATGAGCAAACTGCGTCCAGCCCGCATCGGAAAGATCGGGGTCGCCGGCCAACACAATGTCGCAATCGGCGCCATGTGCAAGCTCAAGCATATTGAGAGCAACCTTTGACGCGCGACCGCGCTGTGCCTCGACCGTCGGCAGTCCCTCGAATACCGGCCCGCGAACGTTGGCATCACCCGGCACAAAAGCCATGATTTCGAATCCAAGCGCCGCAAGACGAAGATTCACCCGAGCAATGTCCTCCAGAGCTAAACCGGTATAAGGCTTGGGGTAAAAATTGTGACAGGCGGCAAAACGAGTCACATCGGCACCGGCCTCACACCACGATGCGATTTCATCAGAACTCACCGTCGATGCATTGACCACAATGCGAAATACACCGGACAGCTCCGCGACCCGCTGGGCGCTAAAGCCATAGTCCAAACGAAGGTATTCCAACCCCAGATCGCGCAGGTCCTCGATGCGCTCAAGCCCGAGCAAATCGCACGTGCGCGGCCCCACATCGGCGATGAGCGCAATGCCGCGGGCGGAAAGCAGCGACAGCACATGACGGACCTTATCGGCATACGCCGCCCCCCCATCCTCGGGAATATGCAGCGAGGTGAACGCATAGCGCGCACCCGCCGCGGCACCATGCTCAATCGTCCGCTCAATATCCTGCAGAGGGCTGGAAAGATAAATCGAAATACCCGTTTTCACGTTTCAACGCTCCTTTAAAAAAGGCCGGCGGAGCAGTTAGCCCCGCCGGCACAACCATAGCATCAAGAAATCTGCCGCGCGCTGCGAGCCCTGAGCAACACGGCTCGCGATATCAAACTATTCGCCAAAGAACTCGTTGATCTTCTGCTCGTCGACGCCAAAGAACCACGTCAGGACAAAGCCGGCGGCATAGGCAAGCAGCATAGCGGCAACGTAGCCGAGCTGCTGGCCAGGAACGACGATCAGCAGGCCAAACAGACCGGAAACGCCCTGAGAAACCGTGCCGATGTGAAGCAGCGCCGCGAGCGCGCCGCCAAATCCGGCACCCAGGCAGGCCGTCACAAACGGACGAACGAGCGGCAGCGTAACGGCATACATCAGAGGCTCGCCCACACCGAGGATTCCAACGGGAATGGACTCTGCGACGTACTTCTTGAGCTTGGCGTTCTTGGTCTTAAAATACAGCGCCAGACCGGCACCGACCTGGCCGCCGCCAGCCATCATAAGGATGGGAAGCAGGTAATTGATGCCCTTGGTAGCGCCGTCGGGATCGTTGAGCATAGCATGGATCGGCGTGAGCGCCTGATGCAGGCCGACGGAAACCAGCGGCAAGAAGCCTGCCGACAGGATATAGCCGCCCAGGACGCCCAGCTTCTCGAAAATAAAGGTCAAAACGCTAAAGATCGCCGTCGTCAGCCATGCGCCAACCGGCTGGATGACGAGCATCAGAGCAAAGGCGCCGATGATGAGCACCAGCAGCGGGGACAAGAACGTGTCGAGTGCGTTGGGCATAACCTTGCGAATCTGACGCTCCATCCAGGCAAAAAATGCGCCAGCGATAAGAGCCGCGATCATGCCGCCCGCTGCGGGGTTGTACTGCGCATTGGTGAGCGGCAGCAGAATGGCAGTGGCAGGATCAGCCGCGCCAGGCGCAAGCAGGGGCATGGCACTGTTGGCGATACACATCATGCCGGCGATGCCGCCCAGCGCAGCGGATCCACCAAACTCACGTGCCGCGTTATAGCCCACCAAGATGGGCAGATAGGCAAACAGGGCCCAGCCCATGGAACGAATGCCCTGGTACCACCACTCGCCCGCAAGCGCGCCTGCCGTCGAGACGTTAATGACGTTGCAGATACCGTTGATGAGGCCAGCCGCAATGATGCCGGGAAGCAGGGCGACGAAGACATTGGAAATCTTCTTGAGGAAGGCCTGAACCGGCTTAGACTCGTACTTGGCCTTCTGCGCGGCCTTGTTTGTGGCCGCAGCGTCAACCACGTTCTCGTCAGCAACGCCTTTCGCAAGGCCGGTGAGCTTGGAGAACTCCTCGAGCACCTTATTCACCTTGCCCGGCCCCAGTACGATCTGCATCGTGTCGTCCTCGACCAGGCCCATCACGCCGTCGAGTGCCTTAATGCCCTCCGTGTCGACGCTGCCCGTGTCTTTGACGGTCACGCGCAGGCGCGTCATGCACGCCGCGTTTGCGAGCACGTTGTCTTTACCGCCCAAAAGGTCCAGCAGCTTTTGAGCCAGCTCTTTGTTCGTCATAACTCCTCCTTGTATTGGGTATCTCGTCTGGATGTCATATCAGCTCACGCCGCGCACCTATTGGGCATCGGCATTGCTCTTCTCATGGCCACTTACCGCAGCACGGACATGGCCTCGCGCTCGCTCAAGAGCTACCGCAGCCTGCTCGACATCGCAGTCCAGCAGTACCGAGACAATAGCGGTTTTTACGTGGCCGCCGGCATCTGCAAGCGCCTGAATAGCGCGCTCGCGCGTGCAGCCGGTCGCCTCCATCACGATGTTCTGGCCGCGCACCACCAACTTCTCGTTCGTCTGCTGCACATCGACCATCAGGTTTTGGTATACCTTGCCGATCTTGACCATGGCACCGGTCGAAATCATGTTGAGAATGAGCTTTTGAACCGTTCCCGCCTTGAGCCTCGTTGAGCCGGTCAGCACCTCGGGACCGGGCACGGGTTCAATGGCAAGATCTGCGCTCTCCCCGATCTTCGACCCTTGGTTGCAGGCAATTGCAATGGTCTTGCACCCAGTTGCCTTGGCGTACATAAGGCCGCCCACCACATAGGGTGTACGACCGCTTGCCGCCAGGCCAACGACAAGATCCTTGTCCGAGAGTCCACGCTCCCGCAGGTCGCTCGCGCCAAGCTCCTCGCTGTCTTCGGCACCTTCGACAGCCTTGATAAACGCCGTCTCGCCTCCGGCAATGAGCCCGACAATCAGATCGGGTGACACGCCAAACGTGGGCGGACACTCCGAAGCGTCGAGTACGCCCAGACGACCGCTGGTGCCTGCGCCCATGTAAAAGACGCGCCCGCCGCGCTCGAGTGCCTCAGCAGCCCAGTCGATTGCTGTGGCAACCTGGGACAGCACTTTTGTGACCGACTGGACGGCACGAAGATCCTCATCGTTCATCGTCGTGACGATTTGCAGCGATGTCATCGTATCGAGGTCCATTGACCTTTGATTACGCTGTTCGGTCGTGAATTTTGTTAAATCGAGCATTTCTTTCACCTCATCTTTCCTGTTTCTCGATGTAGTTTTGCTTAATGACATGCGTCGCCCGTTCGTAGTCGCTGGCAACGTAAGCAGCGTACAGGGCATCGACAACCATAAGCTGGGCCATACGCGAAGCCATGGCACCGCTGCGGACCAAGGGTTCACTCGCAGCGACGCCGAGCACGGCATCGGCCATGGTGGCAAGCTTGGATGATCCATCTACTTTGGTCACGGCCACAACGGGACAGTTGTGACGTTGAGCCTCGGCGGTGCAGTCCAGCACCTCTTGCGTCAAGCCCGAGTAGCTAAAGGCGATTGCCATATCGCCCTCATGCATGTTCTTGGCACACAAGAGCTGATCATGCCAGTCGTCGTACAGATGGCACTCTTTGTCGACACGCATGAGCTTTTGCGCCAGATCGTGCGCGACCAAACGAGAGGCACCGATACCGAACAGATTGACCGCGCGTGCCCGCTTAAGATGGGCCGCGCATCGCTCCAAGACGGTGTAATCGAGCGTTCGCGCCGTCGCTTCGATCGTGCGCACGTTGCTTTTCATCACCTTCCCCACGATACGTTCGACGCTGTCATCCATGGAGATATCCTCGAGGGCAACGTCTTTCTTGTCACCCAAGAGCGCCAGCTCGGCAATCAGTTCGCGCTGGAACTCCTTGTAGCCCGCAAAACCCAAGCGCTTGCAAAAGCGCAAAATGCTCGAGGGCGAGGAGAACGTGGCATCGGCAAGACCGCGGACGGACAGCCCGACCACCTCGTGCGGATGAGCGCTTACATATGCGATGACATTGCGTTCCGCCGGGCTCGCGCTGAGCTCACGCTCGCGAAGCCGCAAAAGCAATCCGTTTGCCATCTCAAACACCTCCGTTGAGAAGAATTAAAGACCAACGAACGATTCGTACCGGATATAAACAGCTTTTACGGTACATTGTGCCGCATCGTGGCGCACAAAGGGCGAGCGTTCTACCGCTCGCCCCTCAAATCCGACCGCTCGGAAATACGCGCGACACAAAATAATTCAACAAGATCGCATTATCAAAAACGGGCTTGTTACCGGCTAGCGCCTCGCATGGGCGCCGATCGGCCGAGTCGCATGGCGCACCAACACCGCTGCCAGCAATACCAACAGCATGGCGGTGACATAGCCCGCAGCATCGAATCCTAAATCGATAACGTCGAAATGCCTGCCGGGAACAAAGATCTTATGTACCTGATCGCCAACGGAGCAGACGGCGCAAAAGAGCAACACGGGCACGCAACGGGAGCATACGCTCCACGGACGCCTGGAAAAGCAAACCACGACCACCGAGGCGAACAATCCGACGAAGAAAAACTCTACGGTATGGGCAACGCGACGGACGTTCGTGCCCACCCACATGCGAATGGAAGCAAGTCGGCCAGACCGGACATTCGAAGCAGCCGAATCGGTGCCCCCGGTCATCCCGTTCTCGGTCTGAGCTTCACCCGCGACATCGGCAGCCTGTACGCCCGTAGCTTGACCCTCCACCACACGCGCGGTGGACTCGCTCAGCAACGACGTCTCCACCGCATTTTGCTCCGTCAGCACCCAGATGCCCGCCAGCGTTGCAGTAAACAGAACGATCGCGGTCCATCCGATTATTTGTTTTACGCGCGCCAAGGGCCTACCTCCTTTTTTGAATATCAGCGAGTGTAGCCCCAAATGGCATCGTCACCGTATCAAAATTTGAATCGCAACAGGAAGCGCCAAAGCGGCGCAAACCCCTACCCCGCCTCGCGCATCCAGCGATCGAACGTCCCCACGCACACGCCCAGGCACTTTGCTGCCTGGCTGCGGGTAATATCGCCTGCCTCATAGCTATCGCGTACCAGCTCAAACTGAGGAGGGCACGGCTTGCGAGGTCGACCGAAACGGACCCCTCGCGCCCGCGCCGCTGCAATCCCCTCCGCTTGGCGCCGATGGATATTCTCGCGCTCCACCTGCGCCACGTAGCTCAGCAGTTGCAGCACAATATCGGCAATCAGGGTATTGGTCACATCCGGCGCGCCGCTGGCCCTGGCGCGCGTGTCAAGCAATGGCATGTCCAACACCACAATGGCAACCCCGAGCTCCTTGGTAATGCGACGCCATTCCTCAAGAATCTCGGAGTAATTACGGCCAAGTCGGTCGATAGAAAGCACCACCAGCACGTCCCCGTCTCCCAGGACGTGCAGCAGCTCGCGATAGCGCGGTCGATCGAAGTCCTTGCCGCTCGCATGGTCGGCATAAATATTCGCCGAGCTCACGCCATAGGCGCCCAGCGCATCCAGCTGCCGATTAAGATTCTGATCGCGCGAACTCACCCGCGCATAACCATACACCGTCGCCATCTCATCCCCGCTTTCTTGTAAACCTGCCAAAAAGGGACAGGTTTATTTTGGTAGGTTTTACCTCTCGAATAGCAGGTAAGCGGGCGGCCGAGCAGACGGCAAGGTAGCCATGATCCAAATGCGGAGGGCGGCCCCGAAAGACCGCCCTCCGCTCTCCCGCCATGAGTCGAGATTTGGCTAATGGATAAGCTTAAAGTCCAAGTGCCCACGCGTGGTATTGACGCGCGAGACCTCGATAATCACGCGCTGGCCCAGTTCATAGCGAGTCCCCGTGTCGGCGCCCGTCAGCGTAAGCGCATCCTCGTCGAACTCGAACCACTCGTTGCCCAGGCTCTTGATCGAAACCAAGCCTTCGACCTGCGTCAGGTCCAAGCGCACAAAGAGGCCCATGCTGCTAACCCACGAGACGGTTCCGGCATAGCGCTCGCCCAGACGGTCCTCATAGTACTGGGCAATCTTGATCTTTTGCGTCGCATGGCTAGCGGCATCTGCCGCGCGCTCGGCATCGCTGCATGCGCGGCAGATCTGCGGCAGAATGCGCGGCAGCGACTCGCGCCCCTTGCCGATCAGCCGCGGCGTACGGACCAGGGCGTCCTTGCCGCCGAGCTGCTCATAGGCCAACTGCAGTTTGAGCACGCGGTGCACCACCAGATCGGGGTAGCGACGGATGGGACTCGTAAAGTGACAGTAGCACGGCGCGGCGAGCGCAAAGTGGCCCTCGTTGCGCGGCTTGTACAGTGCGCGCTGCATGCTGCGCAGAAGCAGCGTGTTGACGAGCGGTGCGTTGGCCGTACCGGCGGCAGCATCAACTGCAGCCTGTAGCTCATCGGGACTCCCCAGGGCGATACCGGCAGCACGGCGATCGTCGATGATGCCCAGCTGCGCCAGCGCAACGGCGGCACCGTGCAGGCTATCGGGGCTCGGATCCTCATGCACGCGATAGCAGGCCTCGATATCACGGTCTGCCAGCCACTCTGCAACGCACTCGTTGGCGAGTAGCATGGCTTCCTCGATAAGCGACGTGGCACACGAACGCTCGCGCGCCACAATCTGCACGGGTACTCCGTCCTCATCCAATAGAGCGCGAATCTCGGCCGTGTCAAAATCGACTGAGCCGCGGGCACGACGAATACGACGGCGAAGTTCGGCGAGTTCGTTGGCGGCGACAAGGAAATCGCCGAGGTCGACGTTATAGCCGCGAGCAGTTTCCTCGCACGCAAGACCGCGCTCAAGCGCCTCCTCGCGCGAGGCCTCAGCAGCCGCAACATCCTCAGCGGCGCCTTCCAGCACCCCATACTCCACCGCGCCGGCACGCACCAGCAGCGCCTCGGCGCCGTCATAGTCCATACGCACACGCGAGCGAATCACGCTGGGGTACGGATCGTAATGCCGCACGCGACCCTGCGCATCGAGTTCAATGTCAACGGTAAACGCAAGACGGTCCTCGTCAGGGCGAAGCGAACACAGGTCACAGGACAGGCGTTCGGGCAGCATGGGAAGCACGCGATCGGCCAGATACACCGATGTCGTACGATGGCGAGCCTCAAGATCGATATGCCCGTCCCAAGCCACATAGTGAGAAACGTCAGCGATATGCACACCCAGCTTGTAGCCACCCTCGGGCGTGCGCTCAAGCGAAATGGCATCGTCAAAGTCGCGCGCGTCGACCGGGTCGATCGTGATGACAAAGCGGTCGCGCAGATCGCGGCGGAGCGGGTCCTTAAGCGCCGCGGACACATCGAGCGAAAGTCCCTCGGCCTCGTCCAGCGCGGCCTCGGGATAGCTATCGGTATAGCCGTAACGCGCCATCACGTATTGAACGCCCAAATCGGGCGCGTCATCTCCGCCAATGCGGCGTTCGATCGTCACGGTGCCCGATTCCAGGCGCGTCGGGTAGGTCAAAATGCGCGCGACAACGGCATCACCCGGGTGGACGCCCAGACGATCCGCCGAGGTATCCTCGGGCAGAATGAAGAAGTCGGCCTTCAGGCGCGAATCGAGCGGCTCGATCACACCGAGCGGACCAGCGGTCTGGTACGTACCCACCACGCTTATGGCTGCGCGCTCAACCACGCCTTCGATCACGGCGCGCCGCTCACCGTGCGGGCTGTTCTTAATGCTCACGGCAACGGTATCGCCATCCATGATCTCGCGCTTACCGCGGCCCATAACCTTGTAGTCGCCGCTCTCGGTTATGACATAGGCGCCATGCTCATGGAGCTGCACGCGCCCGGTCAGGCTCGGACGGCGTTCGCTGCGCACCGGCCCACGCTTATTGCGAGCACCGCGCTTATGCTTGTTATTGCGCCCCATGGCGCCTCCTTGCTATCGATGACGAACTCCAAAGAGTCTACCCAAATGATTCGCTTTCCTGCCGTCCCCTAGAGATCAAAAAACGGGCCGCCCCATAAGAGACGACCCGTTGGAAGGGATGAATTCCAGGCATGCCTACACGCGCAGGTAGCGGCGCATGGCTATGGCAGAACCAAAGAGACCGATAATCACACCGACCAGAATCAGCGCAGCATAGGTCACCAGGTAGTACTGCATCGGCAGGGCAAACGACATCCAGCCGATGCTCTCCTGCAAACGCGGAATCATCAGATTGCGCAGCAGCTCCAGAACGCCGATGGAAAGCAGCGAGCCCAAAATGGCCTGCAGTACGCCCTCGGTGATAAACGGGCCGCGAATGAAGCCGTTGCTGGCGCCGACCAGACGCATAATCGCAATCTCACGACGACGCGCCGTGATGGACAGGCGAATCGTGTTGTTGATGAAGATGAATGCGATAAAGGTCAAAAGGCCAACGAGCACCACGGCGGCGATGCGGATGTAGTTGGTCACCTGGAACAGGCGGCTCACTTCCTCTTGGCCGTACAGCACGCTCGCGTTGACGTCGCCGTCATCCGCGATCTTCTGGAAGTCGGCGTTCTTCTTGAGCTTCTGGGCCGTGCTCTCGACCTTGGACGGATCGTCCATCTCAATTGCAAACGAAGCCGGCAGCGGGTTCTGGCCATCGAGCGCGCTCATGGTGGCGTCGGCGTTGCCCGACATCTTGCTCGTATACTCGGCCAGCGCGTCGTCCTTGTCCTTATAGGTCACGGACTTGACGTTATTCCACGTCTTAAGCTCGGCCTCAAAAGCCTGAACATCGGCCTGATCGGCGTCATCGCTAATGAACGCGTTGATGACAACCTGATCCTCGACGGTGCCGATCACGGAGTTCAGCATCGCGGAGCCCATGATGAACAGGCCGATGATAAACAGCGAAAGGAAGATCGTGATGACGGCGCCGAGCGAGGTAGTCCAGTTACGGAAGAAGTGACTGATTGCCTCTTTGAAGGAGTAGCCCACGTTAGTTGGTGCCATAGTTGCCGTAACCTCCCCTCTCCTGGTCGCGGATAACGTGGCCGCCCTCGAGGGCGATCACGCGACGGTGCATGCTATCGACCATCTCGCGGTCGTGCGTGGCGACGATCACGGTGGTGCCGGTGCGGTTAATACGCTCGAGCAGCTTCATGATGCCCAGCGAGATCGCCGGGTCGAGGTTGCCCGTGGGCTCGTCACAGATCAAAAGCGGCGGGCGGTTGACCATGGCGCGGGCAACGGCAACGCGCTGCTGCTCGCCACCGGAAAGCTGGTCGGGCAGCGAGTCCATCTGATCGGCCAGACCGACCAGACGCAGCACCTCCGGCACCTGGCTGCGAATGACGCCCTTGGGCTTGCCGATGCACTGCAGGGCAAACGCCACGTTTTCGTAGGCGGTCTTTTGCGGCAGAAGCTTAAAGTCCTGGAACACGGCGCCAATCTGGCGGCGCAGGAACGGAACCTTGCGGTTCTTGATCTTCATGAGGTCCTGACCGGCAACCAAGATGCGGCCGCTCGTCGGCTTGACGTCGCGGTTGAGCGTCGACAGCAGCGTGGTCTTACCCGAGCCGGAATGACCGACCAGGAAGACGAACTCGCCCGGATAGATCTCGATGTTGATGTCGTCGAGTGCAGGCTTGTTGGGCTGTGCCGGATAGATCTTGGTGACATGCTCCATAAGGATGACGGGCTCGACACCGGCCTGCTTGGCCATCTTCTTGCGGCTGGCTTGCGGATCGATGGGCGCAAACACCGACGTAAAATCGGGGTTGTTGAGCGCGTTATCGAGGCTTGCGACCTCGGCGGCCTGATCGCTCTCGACCACCGGGGCAGCAGGCTGCGTGGGATAGGGAATAGCGGCAAAGAGACCGGACTGCGCAGGCTGAGGAACCGGCGTCGCAGGGGCCATGGGGTCGGGAATGCCGGCCATGGTAGGCTGCGGCGTGGCGGCGCCAGCCTGAGGCTGCTCCACGCGAGCGGTCACGGCCTGAACGGGCTCAAAACCCGCCGTGCCGGAAAGCGCGACATCGCTGGTGGGATTGTAGGCAAAGGGATCGGATGCCGGCTGTGCCTGATCTGCCGGCTGAGCGGGGGCCTGAGCAACAGGCTGGCCCTCTGAATCCGGAGTGGCGAAACGACTGCCCTGGACGCCCGTCTGCGTCTTGGGGGCATCATCGCCCGCACCGGAGGTACGGAAGTGGTTACCCACTGGTGCTCCTTATCGTCGTGCGTTTAAACTACATGAGCGCTTTGTATTTTAGCAGCATTAGCTTTACTGCACATAAGAAGCATGGCGGGGTTTGGGTCTCACCGACCGGGCGCAGGGTTACCTCCCAAATCGTCCTCGCGCATGGCCGGCATTTGTCCTGCTCCTGCGGAGCTGCGGACAAACGCCGGCCTGCGCCGCGGAAAGATTTGGGAGGTAACCCTGCGCCCGGCCTGCGGCTACTATGGGGCCGACGCACCAACTTGAGATGCTGCGCATACAAAGTTGGAAGGGTCTGAATTGCACTTTGTTGGGATGGGCCCGTTTCCCCATGGGAACTTTGCTTGGCAGGACTCTAATTTAAATTCAGCATAAACAGGGGCGCCCTCTTTGAGGACGCCCCTGTTCTGGCTTGTTTGCGGTTGTCGACGCGATACTTTGCCTCGTCTTGCCTTATGCCAAGAACTCCTTGGTGGTCGCCACGATGTTGGCGGCGTCCAGGCCGTACTTGTGCAGGAGCTCGGCACCCGGGCCGGACTCGCCGAAGGTGTCGTTGACGCCAATCTTCTTGAGCGGCGTCGGGCACTGCTCACACAGGACGTCGGCAACGGCGCTGCCCAGGCCACCGATCACAGAGTGCTCCTCGACGGTCACGACGTGGCCGGTCTTGGTGGCGCTCTTGACGATCAGGTCGGCATCGATGGGCTTGATGGTGTGCATGTTGATGACCTCGGCGTCGATGCCCTCGGCAGCGAGCTGCTCGGCGGCCTCGAGAGCCTCGCCGACCATCAGGCCGCAGGCGATGATGGTCACATCGGCGCCCTCGCGCATGACAATGCCCTTACCCAACTCGAACTTGTAGGTCTCGGGGTCGTTGATAACCGGCGAGGCCAAACGGGCGAAGCGCATGTACACCGGACCGTCGCACTCGTAGGCGGCGCGCGTCACGGCGCGGGCCTCCACGTCGTCGGCGGGAACAATTACGGTCATGCCGGGGATGACGCGCATGAGGGCGATATCCTCGCAGCACTGGTGCGTGGCGCCGTCCTCGCCCACCGAGATGCCGGCGTGCGTGGCACCGATCTTAACGTTGAGGTGCGGGTAGCCGATGGAGTTGCGGACCTGCTCAAAGGCGCGACCGGCAGCGAACATGGCAAAGGTACTCGCGAAGGCAACACGACCAGTGGTCGCGATACCGGCGGCGACGCCCATCAGGTTGCTCTCGGCAATGCCCACATCGAAGAAGCGGTCGGGGCAAGCGGCCTTAAACTTACCGGTCTGCGTGGCGGCGGCCAGGTCGGCGTCGAGGACCACAAAGTCATCGTGCTCGTTGGCGAGCTCGACGAGGGCCTCGCCGTAGCTTACACGCGTGGCGATTTTCTTGACGTCTGCCATCCTAGAGCTCCTCTCCGGCGGCCGTGAGCTCTGCCATGGCCTGCTCAAACTGTTCATCGTTGGGGGCCTTGCCGTGCCAGCCAACCTGGTTCTCCATAAAGGACACGCCCTTGCCCTTTGTGGTCTCGGCGATAATGGCGGTCGGCTGCCCCTTGGTGGCGCGAGCCTCGGCAAAGGCGGCGCGGATCTGGTCGAAGTCGTTGCCGTCGGCGAGCTCAACCACGTGGAACTTGAACGCGCGGAACTTGTCGGCGAGCGGCATGGGGTCGTTGACCTCCTCGACGGGACCGTCAATCTGAAGGCCGTTGTGGTCGACGATCACGCAGAGGTTATCGAGCTGCTGGTTGCCGGCAAACATGGCGGCCTCCCAGACCTGGCCCTCCTCGCTCTCGCCATCACCCAGCAGGGCGTACGTGCGATAAGTATCGCCCCAGTGCTTGGCGGCAACGGCCATGCCCACGGCGGCGGAAATGCCCTGGCCGAGCGAGCCGGTGGACATGTCGACGCCCGGGGTGTCGTTCATGTTGGGGTGACCCTGCAGGTGGCTGCCGATGTGGCGCAGCGTCTCAAGATCCTCCTTGGGGAAGAACCCGCGCTCGGCGAGCACGGCGTACAGGCCCGGAGCGCAATGGCCCTTGGAGAGCACAAAACGGTCGCGATCGGCCTTGCGGGGATCGGACGGGTCGACGTTCATTTCCTCAAAGTACAGATAGGTCATGATGTCGGCAGCACCGAGCGAACCGCCCGGATGGCCGGACTTGGCAGCGTGCACGCCGGTGACGATGCCCTTCCTTACCTCGTTGGCAACCTTTTTGAGCTCTTCGTCGCTCATTGTGCCTTCCTTTCATCCTCTTTAGACAAGATGCGCACGGCACCGAAGGTAATCCCAACACAGCCGCAATGCACGTACGTCATTCATTATGCTGGAAACTGATGGCTTTACCAGAGTTTTTATCATTATTTGAACAATTTAGCAGGCAGAACCGCTGATGAAACGGTTTATCAATGTGAACGTCTTTTGGATGGAACGCGGTCGCCCCTACGCGCTAATGTCCTTGAATCCCTCGCCGAAGGCTTCCGTAACGTCAGCGACCGTCACAATGGCGTGAGGATCGCGCTCGCGCACGATCGTCTTAAGGGTATTGAGCTCTCGACGGCTCACGATGACCATGATCACCGGCTTCTCGGCACCCGAATACATGCCAGTCGCCTTAAACTTGGTACAACCACGACCCAGGCCATACATAATATCGGCAGCGATATCAGGGAACTTGTCCGAGATGATGAGTACCATACGACGCTTGTTGCCGCCATCGACCACGGCATCGATCACGTAGCCGCTAATGACCATCGAAAGGCCTGCATATAGTGCATTTTCGATTGAAAAGACCGGAGCCGACAGCGCACATACGGCAACATCGATCGCCATGACGGTCGAGCCCACGGGCAGCGAGGTATTACGCGAGATGATTTGGCCAATCGTGTCCGAGCCGCCGGTGTTGGCGCCGGCGCGCAGCACCATGCCATAACCGATGCCCGTGATGATGCCGCCCCACATAGCGGGCAGCATCAGATCGGCATGTGCCAGCGGCGCCACAAACGGAGCGAACAGGTCGGTGAAAAAGCCCAGCAGCACAAAGCCTGTCGCCGTCTGCACCACGTAGAACATGCCGCCCTCGCGCATAACGACCAGCAGCAGCAAGGCGTTCATCACGATCGTCTGAATACCAACGGGAAGCGATAGACCGCGCGATGCGCCGACCGCCTGGATAATGGTGGCAAGGCCCGTAACGCCACCGGCAGCAAGGCCGTTAGGAATCAAAAACAGGTCGGTCGCAATAGCGGCCAGAGCGCACCCCAACATAATCTGGGGCAGGTCGTGAAAGAAGTTCATCGAAAGAATGCGCTTAATGTCCAGACGATATGCCATGCTGCCTCCCTCAAAAAAGCGCACCCCATCGGATGCGCTTTGAACTTCTTCTTGTATTCGATTCTACCGATTCGCCGGACAAAAACCACCCCTGCGCAGGGTTTATTCCGAATACAAACCCGTCCAACCGTTGGGCTTAGCATCGGCTTGAAGCCGCCCGATGTTTTAGATCTCCGAGCCTTCTACATCGGCGTTGCCGGTAGCCCAACGGTGATAGCCAATCACAAACGGATCCAAATCGCCATCGTCAAGAACGGCCTCGACGTTGCTGGTCTCCACGCCCGTACGCAGGTCCTTAACCATCTGGTACGGGTAGAGCACGTAGCTGCGGATCTGGTTGCCAAAACCAATCGTGGTCTTGGGTCCGCGAATCTCGTCCAGGGCCTCGGCACGCTTCTCGAGCTCAATCTCGTACAGGCGAGCCTTGAGGATCTGCATGCACGCGGCCTTGTTCTGGATCTGGCTGCGCTCGTTTTGGCAGGTAACCACAATGCCGCTGGGGAAATGCGTCACGCGCACGGCGGAGTCGGTGGTGTTTACGCCCTGGCCACCCGGGCCACTTGCGTGGTACACGTCGACGCGGATGTCGTCGGGGTTGATCTCGATATCGATATCGTCGGGCAGCACCGGAATGACCTCGACGCCGGCAAACGTGGTCTGGCGGCGCTTCTTGTCGTCGGTGGGGCTAATGCGCACCAGGCGGTGGACACCGGCCTCGGCGCGAAGCATGCCAAAAGCATCCTTGCCTTCGACGGTAAAGGTCGCGCGATCAATGCCAATGACCTCGGCCGCGGGGCAATCGTTGATGGTGACCTTCCAACCGCGGCGCTGGCAGTACTTCATGTACATCTTAAAGAGCATGAAGGTCCAATCCTGGGCCTCCAAACCACCCTGCCCGGGCTTGATGGTCACAATCGCGTCGCCATGGTCGAACTCCCCGGTAAACCAGCTCGCAAGCTCAAGCTCGTCGATGGCGCGGGCCAGGCGTTCTGCCGTAGCGGCAGCCTCCTCGCGCAATGCGACGGCGTCGGGGTCATCCCCCATCTCCTCGGCAAGCTCCAGCGCAGCGCGGGCATCGGAAAGCTCGCCGCGCGCGGTGTCCACGGCAGCGATATCTTCCTTGGTGCGCGCGATCTCCTCCATCGTGGCGCGAGCGGCATCGGCGTCGTCCCAAAAGCCCGGGGCGACGCTTTTGGCCTCGAGCTCCGTTACGCGGGTGCGCTTCTCGTCCAAATGGAGGTACGACTCAACCTCACCGAGCCGGTCCGCAAACGCGTCCAGCTCGGCGGGCGTTACCTCTAAAGCCTCAGCCATTAACGATTCCTGCCGTGGCAGTACTTGAACTTCTTACCGCTACCGCAAGGGCACGGGTCGTTGCGGCCCACGTTGACGTACGGATCGTCGCTCTCGGACTTGCGGTAGGTCGTCACCTTGCCACCGTTGTTGACGGCAGCCGGTCCGCCTTGGACAGCCGTGCGGGCCTGCACCTGCGCCTGCTTGCGCAGCACCGAGTCGCCGTTGTCACCATCGACCTCGGCAGGACCGGAGAAGTGCGCACCCTCGAGCGCGGGCTCCTCCTTGTGCTCCACGACACGCGGGGCAGCCTTGATCTCGATGCGCAGAACCGTGCGCAGGTAATCCTCGTACATGGTGTCGACGAGTATCTGGAACGCGCCGTAGGCCTCGGTCTTGTACTCGACCAGCGGGTCGCGCTGGCCAAAGCCGCGCAGGCCGATGCCGGTCTTGAGGTAGTCCATCTCCTGCAGGTAGTTCATCCAGCGGGTATCGATGACGCGCAGCATGACCTGGGTGTTGAGCTCGCGCATCAGGTCCTCGCCCAAGCGCTCGGCTTTCATGTTGTAGCACTTCTCTACGTAAGCCAGGACATCGGCAGCTAGGGCCTCATAATCCTCGTCGGGGAACTTCGGCGTATCGATGTGGCCGGTGAGCTCCACAACCCACTTGCGCAGGCCCTCCAGGTCGCGCTCGCCATCGTGACTGTCCTTGGTGCAGAACTCCTGCACGCAGCGGTACACGGTATCGTGCATGACCTCGGTGATGTGGTCGGTCAGATCCTTGCCGTCCAGAATCTTATTGCGCTCGGCGTAGATGACCTGGCGTTGCTTGTTCATGACGTCGTCGTACTCAAGGACGCTCTTACGCATGGAGAAGTTGATGCTCTCGACCTTGTGCTGGGCGCTCTCGACAGCCTTGGAGATGATCTTGTGCTGGATGGGCATATCGTCGCCCATGTCAGCCGTGACCATCATCTTGGAGACGCGGTCCATCTTGTCGCCGCCAAACAGACGCATGAGATCGTCCTCGAGCGACAGGTAGAACTGGGTCTCGCCCGGATCGCCCTGACGGCCGGAACGGCCGCGCAGCTGGTTGTCGATACGGCGGGACTCGTGGCGCTCGGTGCCGATAACGGTCAGGCCGCCGGCGGCAAGAACGCGCTCGCGCTCGGCCTTGCAAGTCTCCTTGGCCTCGGCGTTAAACTGCTCAAGCTGCTCGGGCGTTACGTCCTCCATGGTCAGGCCCTCGTACTCCAGGCGCTCGCGCACCAGCTCGTCGGGGTTACCGCCCAGCAAGATGTCGGTACCGCGGCCGGCCATGTTGGTAGCGATGGTCACGGCGCCATAGCGACCAGCCTGGGCAACGATATGGGCCTCGCGCTCGTGGTGCTTGGCGTTGAGGACCTCGTGCGCGATGCCGCGCTTGGTAAGGGCGGCCGACAGTTTCTCGGAGCTTTCGATGGAGACGGTGCCCACCAGGACCGGCTGGCCCTTGGCGTGACGTCGCTCGACGTCGTCGGCAACGGCGTTGTATTTGGCCTGGATGGTGCGGTACACCAGGTCCTCGTGGTCAACACGCTGCACGGGCTTGTTGGAGGGGATGACCTCGACGGGCAGCTTGTAGATCTCGCGGAACTCGGCATCCTCGGTGAGTGCCGTACCGGTCATGCCGGAGAGCTTGTCATACAGACGGAAGTAGTTCTGCAAGGTGATGGTGGCCAGCGTCTGGTTCTCCTCGCGCACGAGCACGCCCTCTTTGGCCTCGATGGCCTGATGCAGGCCCTCGGAGTAGCGGCGGCCTTCCATAATGCGGCCGGTGAACTCGTCGACGATCTTGACCTCGCCGTTGGTGACCACGTACTGCTTGTCGCGGTGGAACATGTACTGGGCCTTCAGCGCCTGCTGCAGGTGGTTGACCAGCTGACCGGAGAGATCGGCATAGATGTCATCGATACCCAAGCGGCGCTCAATCTTCTTAAGGCCGCGCTCGGTGGCGGCGATAGTGTGCTTGGCCTCGTCCATGACGTAGTCGCCCGTGGGCTCAACGTCCTCGGTGGCGGTGAGCATGTCGTGCGACACGTCCTCGCCGCGCTCAAGGCCGCGCACGGCACGCGCGAAGTCCTTGTAGGTGCTGGCGGACTTGGTGCCGGCGCCCGAGATGATGAGCGGGGTACGTGCCTCGTCGATCAGGATGGAGTCGACCTCGTCGACGATGGCGTAGCTGTGGCCGCGCTGTACGCGCTGCTCGGGGCGGGTGACCATGTTGTCGCGCAGGTAGTCGAAACCGAACTCGGAGTTGGTGCCGTAGGTGACGTCTGCCTGGTAGGCCGGACGCTTGAGCTCGAGCGGCATGTTGTTCTGGAGCAGACCGACGGTCATGCCCAGGTACTTGTAGATGCGGCCCATCCACTCGGAGTCGCGCTTGGCAAGGTAATCATTGACAGTAACGACGTGCACGCCCTTGCCGGCAATAGCGTTGAGGTAGCCGGCCAGCGTGGAGACGAGCGTCTTGCCTTCGCCGGTCTTCATCTCGGCGATATGCCCCTCGTGCAGCGCCATGGCGCCGATGAGCTGTACGTCAAAGTGACGCATGCCCGTGATGCGCTTGGAAGCCTCGCGCACGGTGGCAAAAGCCTCGGGGAGCATGTCGTCGAGCGACTCGCCGTTGGCGTAACGCTCGCGGAACTTATCGGTCTGGCCGCGGAGTTCCTCCTCGGTCATCTTCTCAAACTGGGGCTCAAGACCGTTGATCTGGTCGACGATCTTGTAGTAGCGCTTAAGGTCCTTATCGGATCCAAAGGACAGCAGCTTTGACATGAATCCCATGTGGTTTTCCTTTTTGGCCATCGCCCACGCCGTGCAGCTGCGGGCGAGTTAAACACAGATGATTGTACTTTAGCCAAACAAGGCGCGGCCTATACGGTCGACCTCGACCGCCACGTAATAACTATGACCAACCTGCCACAATGGGACAGGTTTATTTTGGCAAGTTTTATCTGAGCAAACGCCGTCTCTCTGCCATTTGGTGCCACGGGGACAGGTTAGCTTGCACCAATAAAAAGAAAAGGGCCGCGCACCCAAATGGATGCACGGCCCTTATGCCATGAATGCGAGCGATTCCGCGGCGAGCTATTTACTCAGCAGCCTCGGTGGTCTCGGCCTCGGCAGCGGCCTCCTCGACGGGAGCCTCTGCGGGAGCCTCGGCGGCCTGCTTGGCAGCCTCCTCGGCGAACTTAGCAGCACGCTTAGCCTTCTCGGCAGCCTTAGCCTCAGCGGCGGCCTTGCGAGCGGCCTCGGCCTCAGCAGCCTTGGCGGCCTTGGCAGCCTTGGCCTCCTCAGCCTTCTTGAGCTGGGCGGCAGCGGCGCCACCGAACTTGTCGGCGAAGCGCTGGACGCGTCCACCGGTGTCGACGAACTTCTGCTGGCCGGTGTAGAACGGGTGGCACTCGTTGCAAAGCTCGACCTTCATCTCGGACACGGTAGCGTGCGTCTTGAAGGTGTTGCCGCAGGAGCACGTCACCGTGCACTCGACATACTGGGGATGGATACCCTGCTTCATGGTAGGACTCCTTATTGGTCAGGCGCTGGTTACCGATCAGCGCATAAGGCGTCTTGGTTTCCGACCAAGACAACAAACTCGGCTATGGTACCACGGCGCCGCGCGTCCCACAAAAGGTTCACGGTCTTTTCGGAACGACACGAATCTGACCCATCGAAACACATCTCCACCGTTCCTTCAACTGGGAAAATGCCGTCCCCGGGGCCTGAGAAGGGCCCCGGGGACGTTCGACTGACTGCGGGAACGGCCTTTCCGCTCAATGTGTTCGGCTGAGATCGGAAATCAGCCAAACTGAACTAGGTTCAGCTCGCATGGTTAAAAACGGGGGCGACGCTTTTGCGTCACCCCTCGTCCCGGCCGGTTGCTTTAGTTGTACACACGGTAGTTACACTTGAACTGGGTTATGTGTCCATAGTTGGAGCGGTACCAACCCGACGTATAGCTGATTGCCTCTGCGCCTAGATAGTCGTAGCCCTTGTTGTAGCGAAGCTGACGGTAGGTCGTGTCGTACTCTGCTACGTAAAACGTGTCTCCAGAGAAGGCTTTGTACCGGTCTTTAACCGTCGAAGCCATGTACGCGGGTTCGACATCGCCTTTCTCTCCGTTGAGCGCATAGACGGGTGCCGCGATTCCGCATAAAGCCGTTGCCACGAGGATGGCGTAGACAGCCATGCGCGACGCGTTGGACTTCAGCTGTTCAAATAGTTTCATGTCATTCACCTTCCTCGTATGTATCGAGGTATTCCTGCTTGAGCGTCTGCGAGGACGACTTGATCTTTTCCACGAGCGTGCCGGCCTCGATGAAGTAGAACGAGTTGGTGAGGTCTGCCAGGTCGTCGAGCAGATGGCTTGAAATGAGCACGCTGCGTCCCCGCGCCACTTCGCTGCGCATCGCGTCGCAGGAGGTTTTCCGTTTTCCCGGATCGAGACCGTTCAGCGGTTCATCGAGGATGAGGTACGGGCAATCGGTCGCTATCGCCATGGCAAGCTTTACCTGCTGCTTCATTCCTGTCGAGAGTTTACGGGTCGGCTTGTCGAGATATGGGGAGATTCCGAGGGAGCTGCAGAGCGAGTCGATGTCGGCGGCCGATTTCCACGCCTCCCTAACGAAAGCAAGGTGCTCGAGGGCTGATAGCGTGGGATAGAGATCCGCGCCGCCTGAAGAGCTCAGGTAGACGAGTTCTGCAAATTCGGCTGATCGACGTTGGCTGATTCCGTCTGCCGCCAGGCTTCCCGAGTGGATACGGGTGGGAAATTGGCCCGACAGCGCTTCAAGAAGGGTGGTTTTCCCCGAGCCGTTGGGAGCAACGAGGCCCGCCGCCGTTCCCGGGCTCAGGAAAAGCGACCCGATTGAAAGTATCGTCGTGCTTCCGTATCCCACGCTCGCGTCCAGAAGTTCGAGCCCATGGTGCTTTTTCGCGGGTCCAGGCTGTCTGGGCGAACGTGTCGCAACGGCGCCGACCGCAAAAAAGACCGCGACGTATGCCAGGGCCACGGCAAGCATCGATGCGCTGCCTGAACCGGAGCCAATGAATTCTGTCGGGAAGCATCCTACGTAACCCGTTGCCTCGATAGGCGAGAATACGGCCAGCGGCAGGAGATTGAGCGCGGCGTTATGCTCCAGTGCCGAATCGGACAGTAACGGGAATACCGGGGCCGCGACAAGCAGCGCGGAGGTGAGGGGGCCCGCGAGGACGCGCCTCGTTGCGGTCGATAGGACGACGGAGCAAACGGATATCAAGGTTCCGCCCGCAAGAAGCGCGATAAGCAGGGCTGTGAAGACGTTTCCCGCAGTCGTGGTGGTAAGCGCGCCGTCATGGAAGAAGGCGATCGGGTACCCAATTTGCCCGAAGCCGTTTAGGGCCAAGGCGTAAATGCCCCCGGGTGCGAGGCCGGCGAGGAGCATCGCGGTCCCCGCGGCGATTATCGAAAACACGATCTGGATAAGGCGCCGGAATTTGGGCACGGGCGCCTTCGCCGCCAGGGTCCCGGGCCTTGTGGCGCCGAGCACGAGTATCGACGAGAGAAGGAAGGGAATGAAGGGAAGGAAAGACGGCACCATGGCAACGGCGTAAGGCAGGAAGGAAAGGAATGGCAGGTCGTTTGCGGAGGCCGGGATATCCGTGATGCCGGAACTGCTCAGAGCACGGCAATATGCGAGCTCCGCGTCATTGGTCTCTCGGTCTCCCACGATGGACCCGGATTGGAAGCCTTCGCCCATGAGCGCGTAGTAGCTCTCGGCAGAATCGAGAAAGGCGGCGTCGGTTTGAGCGGCAAGGGCGGCGTTCGCGTATCTTGCAAGCTCCGCGTCATTTTGCTGCTCTGGAGATAGGTCTGTGCCGCTGGCCTGGGGCGCGCGCGTATTGAATGCGTCGACAAAGCTCTGCATGCCCTGCTTCATAAAGAAGGGCCCGTAGATGGGTGAATTGAACGCAATGGGGACGGAGAAGGCTGCAGCGAGAACGAGCGTACAAATCCATACGGCCTTGTCTCTTAGGATTAGTTTGAGAAGAAGTCGACAGTACATTTAGAAGCACCTACATTCCTCAAAGCATCGTTAGATTAATGATGACAGACCGAATGAAGATACGTGCGACGGGGGCGAGGCGAATGGCTGAGCGGTATCGATACGCGGGTTCAACGGTATCACATTGGCCACATAGATTTTTAACTTACATTTCTACCCGCCCTTTTCGTAGAGTCTCCGATACGTGCTTAGCGCACCCTCGGCGCGTCCGGCAGGCTTTGCGAAATGGGATCCAGGAGACTTCGGCGCAGCATCATCTTGCGGAATGCTTCTAATGAGCCTCCCATCCTTCAAAAACAGAATCTCATCGCACAGCCTATCGACCGAATCCAAGATGTGGGATGACATGATGATGCACGTACCAGAATCGGCCAGCTTCCTGAGAATCTCGGAATGCAAGTCCACCCTGCTGGGGTCGAGCGCGTTCATGGGCTCATCTAATAGAAGGTACCGCGCGCCCGTCGCATACGCAATCGCCAGGGTAAGCTGCTGCTTCATGCCCTGGCTCAGAGTGCGGATCCTCATCTTCGCGAACTCGCCTATCTGCGTTTGTTCCACTATCTCTTCGATATCGCGAGCATGCGGCCACATATCGCAAACCATCTTGAGGTGATCTTCCGCACGCAATCCGGGATACAGCAGCGTCCCCTCACCAGGTGCATAGAAGATCATAGAACGGACCTCTCTCGCACCCGTACCCTGCACCTCATCCAGAACGATGCTCCCGTCCACGCGAGGACCCGGCAAACCTGCCATCGCACGCAGCAACGTCGTCTTTCCATGCCCGTTCGGAGCGACGAGACCGTAGACCGTACCCGGGGCAAACTCAGCGTTCACCGAATCTACGAGCACCTTCTTTCCATAAGAGATCGTCAGCGTTTGAAGGTCAATCATCGAGATCATCCCCTTTCGATCTTTGGAACACTCAGGCGCACCATCAACGGAGATACGGCGCCCAAGACCACCAGCAGAGCGCCCGATGCGCCGACGACCTCTCCAAAAGGCATCGCGTTCGTCCCTCGCCCAAGGAACCCAATCGTCCCCACCTGGGAAGCGGGATCAAACGAGGCGAATGGAGCCAGCAGCGCGACGCCCATGCCCACGCTTTCAACATGAGCGCTCAACGAACCCAACACCAAGAGAACCGCGCAAACCATTCCGGTGACAACGGGGTTGCGGCTAATCGCTGCTGTCAACGCAGCGACGACGGAAATCACGCCGTATGCCATGACCAGCAACGGAATACTGCACAACACCGCCTCCCCCACCATGGACGTTGTCGAAGCTCCCGCCCGAATGAGAGCGACGGGATACTCCGATCCACCCGCACCGTTCTTAATCACGGACACAACGACAGCGGGAACCATCGACACCAAAAGCAGCACCAAGCCAAGCAGGAGAGCCAGCGCAACAGCCGTCAGAAAACGCACATGCGCTGTTGCGGGGATCTGGAGAACCAGAAGGGAACGACACTGCAGGTGGGTGCACGCGAGCGATGTGACAACCACGGGCAACAGCAAAAATAAGGAGGGAAGCGCTGCCTGGAGATACGAAAGGAGGATTAATGGGGGCATCTTCGTACTTAACTCGTAAACCTTGGGGTCCGGCAAGCTCGCGATCGACTCAAGCAGAAGGGCGCGCGCCTCCGCACGAGAAGGAGTCTCCGGCTCGATTCCGATCGATTGCAGGAGAGTCGCATCTGCCGCGCCCAGCTCACCTCGAGCGCGCTCGTACGTCGCAAGGCTTCGAAACCCCTCCGCAGGCATAGGCGCGTACACGAAACCCGAAAGAGCATCCCGCATGTCTTCCAGGGCCGCTTTGCCCTCGACGTCCATATTCGCAGCGTTCTGCTCTAGATACCGATCTATTGAACGGAGCTCCCCATCCCTATACCGAACAGCGGAAACGTTATCAGCGTCAGGAAACATCTCGACCAGAGCCGGGGCCAGCATCGTCGTCGACATTGCAATCGCGCATACGGCGAGGGTAGGAGAACGCAGGAGCAGTTTCCCCATCGTTCTTACGTATGCAACGGCGGAGGCACAAGCGCTCGAACGAGTTGCCGTTCTCGATGCAGTGAAGGAACCTCTCTCAAGACAAATCGGGGATATCGGGCACGCGCAGCCGCTCTTTCCAGCAACGCAAAGCAGGCTAATTGCCAGCACCTCGATCCCGATTGCGCATACGAGGGCAATCGCGTCACGCTCGAAGCAAAGTCCAGGCAGATTCACTATCTGCGTTGTCGGGTACGGGCTATAGGCGCCGACGGTCAACTCAGTGTTCGCATACGTAAGGGGATTCAACAGGGCGAACTCACGTAAAGCGATGGATCTTCCGTAATACCCGGGAACCATCGTCACCCCCATCAGGGCACATACGAACACGATTCCAAGCGTAGGGTTATTGGCAATCTTCACGGCAAGGTGAACGACAAGCGAGATGAACGCTGCCACCAAGAATTGCAAGATGGCCGTCTGCGCGAACACCAGCCAAGCCGGTTTGATAACCGGAGTCGCATATTGAATGTAGCCTATCGGATAGAACGGCGAGCCCGGGCCATTCTTCACAAGCGCGGCGATTATCCCTGGAAGATTGATGGCGAGGACGGCAAGCATTGCAAAAACACTCGCCCATACGCTCGATGCAACAAGTCTACCCAGCTCGCCCATCGGTGCCTGGATGATGAGCTTTTCACGTTTGTTAAGACGCGCGGCAAGGAACGAGACGGCAACGGCCGTTGCGACCCATAGCAAGTACTCCTTCGATCCGTCATAATAGGTGTACTCTCCATCCGATATCTGCAGAAACGGAAGTAGGGGAGAGAGCGGTGCCAAGATAAGACGTCCCGCGGCAAGAGGGTACAGAAGCGCGGGCATGCTTGATGAAGAGGTATAGACACCGTCCTCCCCCGCATTCACAAGCGCATCCGCATAGGATGCTGACAATTCCTGCTCAACACGGGTTATTCCCGACTCGAGGTATTCGACCCGTCCGTCGATGCCAGCCGCGCTCCTGAAGACGGGCAGAGCACAAAGAACCATCAACGCAACAACGACAACACAGAGCGACCTGGAGGAGAGAAGCGACCTAAAGATCGCCTTCGAGATTTTGAGCATATTCATCGCCAACCTTAACCTCATCCAGTCGGAACAGAGGGGCCGAACAAAATGCTCGGCCCTTCCTCGCATCTAGTAGGTGCTATAGACAAATTGCCATTTATCAGTTGTGCCAAGAACACCACAGGAGCACATTGCAGCGAGGCGGGATTCCCTATGATGCGCGGATCGGCGATAGCCATTTCGGTAGGAGATCGTCTTGTAAGAGATGTTGAACATCGAGATGCTGTGCCCGCTTACGCCGCGAGGACAGCTGTAGCTCCAGTAGGTATCGACGACGTCGTCCGTATACCCGAGGGGCTCAACGAGGGCACACTGGCTGCTCTCCTGGGAAGGAGGCATCGGGGTATCCGCAAAAGCGGGGGCTCCCGGCAGCAACAGACAAAGAGCGAGGCCGAGGAAAACCAAGAGCTTACACTACTTAACAGTACTGAACATAATCCTCTCCAATCTAGAGGGGTTTCGGTTGCAGCATGCTGTGATTACTTGCCGGCAAAGTCAATTTAACATAAACTGTTAAAAAGTAACCTGAGTTTTTTAAATTCTTCGGAGGTTATTATGAGTTCCGACAATCGCACTCCCCGGCTTCATTCCTTCCGCATCGCATGTGCGATAGCCTCTGCGACCCTTTGCGCCACCGCCATCGCACAAGTGGCGTTCTCCTTAAAGCCAGCAATCGAAGTGCTCGACAACCCTGTAATTGCAGACTCCCCCGCGTATCCAGCCCTTGCGATCTCGACATTGGTCCCTGCCGTCATCGGTATCGCTACGACCATCCTCAGCGCCGTTCTCGTGTGGACGATCAAGAGCGGAGACCCCTTCAAGAAAGGGTCTGCGACATGCTTGAAGGTGCTCGGCATTCTCTTCGTTGTTCAAGCTGCCACCAGCCTCTACGCCGGCTCACTCAAAACCTCCGTTTCGATGTTTGGCGGCGAGGGGGCCGTCGGCGCCCAAGAGATCGCTTCATCATTCGATTGGACCTCTCTGGTTCTCGGCATCGTCCTGTTCATGCTTTCCCAGCTCTTCTTGTACGCCCGAGAGCTGTACCTCGACTCCGACGAGATTGCGTAAGGAAACGCCATGCCCGTAATTGTTCGCCTCGACAAGATCATGGCCGAGCGAAAGATTTCCTCGAACGAACTTGCCGAAAGGATTGGAACCACGCCCGTGAACCTGTCCCGTATTAAAAAAGGGCATATTCGCGGCATTCGCTTCAACACACTCGAGCAGCTATGCCTCGCCCTTCGTTGCCAACCCGGAGACCTTCTCGAAGTCATGAGCGAAGAGGATGCCCGAAAGGAGTTCGGACTCGATTGGTCCGCCGAGGATTAGAGGGCGGTCGTACTCGCCCTGCACACGGGGATGCGAATCGGCGAGGTCTGCGGCCTTCGGTGGTGCGATGTGGATTTCGAGACGGGCCTGATCTCGATCGGACACTCGGTGGCGTACGCGAAGGGAATGGGTTCGTTCATCAAGGACACCAAGACCCATGACGCCAGGGGTATCCCCATCGACCCGGTCGGCCTACTCCCCTTCCTGAAGGAGACCCACGAGATCGACTGCGGAAAGCTGCGCTTGCGCGGCCTTACCGGGGCGGTCGAGATCGGGGACTGCTACATCCTGTCGGAGCCGGGCGCGACCTTCGCGACGACAAGCTATATCCGCAGGGCGTTCAAGACGTTCTCGGAGACCAACGGCCTCATGGGCACCAACGACGAGCTGATCACGTTCCACGGCCTTCGCCACACGTTCGCAACGCAGTGGATCCGCCAAGGCGGCGATATCAAGGCGCTCCAATCGATCCTCGGCCACAAGGACGCCATGGCGACGCTCAACGTCTACGCCGACATCGAGCCCATCTCCAAAATCCATAACATGCTGCACGCCACGCCGTGCCTTTGGCGCGGGCACCTCGGGCCGAGGGTCGATCCGGGTCCCATGTTCCAACAGAGGATCCAGGAGTCCATCGAGACGCTCCAGGCGTTCGGCTACGGCATCACCGAGCCGGACGACCGAAATATCGCCATACGCGCCGTGAAGACGAACAGTTGGCTCTAGCTCACCGAGTACGCGGCAGTGCTGGGCCCATCCCAACTGAGGTCACGGTGGTCCGATAGGGGCGCCGCCCGCGGCATGCGCCGCGGAGCGGTATCCCCTACCGAAGGGCGGGGATGCCCTCCGCTTCCAGTTCGGAATCAGCCGTCGGAGGCGTTCGGCTGACTGCGGGAACGGCCTGTCCGCTCAATGTGTTCGGCTGAGATCGGAAATCAACCCAACACGAGCCGGACACGCGCCAGACGGCTCTTCCCCGTACGGCCTTCCCCCTTACGCTCATGTTGCAGGCATGTAACGCCGCAGCGAGCGCGCCTTTTTTGCGCCAGACAGGTACAATGATGAACACTGTACCGTAGCGGAGCGCCCCGCGCGCGCCGCAACCACGCGAAAGGGTTTCCCATGGCCGAGATCTCGTCCTCCCGCATCGTCATCACCGTCCTTGGCAAGAACCGCCCCGGCATCGTCGCCGGCGTCACCCGCGTTTTGGGCGAGGCCAATGTCGACATCCGCGACATCACGCAGTCCATTATCGAGGACATCTTCACCATGACCATGCTGGCCGACACCGCCGAGTCCAAGCTCGACTTCGCCGAGCTGCAGAAGGCGCTGGCCGAGGCCGGCGAGCTTTCGGGCGTCAACGTGTCCATCCAGCGCGAGGACGTCTTTAACTTTATGTACCGCCTGTAGCGAACAGGCCGTACGGGAACAGGCCGGCGCATCTGCACCCAAGCACGCCGCCCCCCATACGGCCCCGAGAGGAGCGCGCATGGCTTACGACGCCAAGAAAATCTACTACCGCTTCGATGACCATCTGAGCCGCCTGGTCTTGGATTATGAGGCGAGCCGCCAGATTTCGCCCGAAAGCGAAAACCTCTACCACGGCCTGCCGACTGATCCGTACGACGAGGGTCTGTTCGTCGAGCATAACGTCAAGCGCGGCCTGCGCAATGCCGACGGCTCGGGCGTGGTCGCGGGCCTTACCCGTATCTCGGACGTGCACGGCTACAACAAGGTCGACGGCAAAGTCGTGCCCGACCAGGGCAAGCTCACGCTGCGCGGCTATAGCATCGAGGATCTGGTCAACAATGCCCAGTCCGAGAATCGCTATGGCTACGAAGAAGTCGCCTATCTGCTTATCACGGGCTCGCTGCCCAACAAAGAGGAGCTCGACGGTTTTTGCGAGCGCTTGGGCGCCTTTAGGCATCTGAGCGACGAATACGTCAAAGAGTTCCCCATGACCACGGTGTCGTCGAGCATCATGAATGTGCTCCAGCGCGCCGTGTTGCTGCTTTACGCCTTCGACGCCGAGCCCGACGCGATTGCGCCCGAGCATGAGATCGACGTCGCCATTTCCATGCTCGCACGTCTCCCGCGCATCGCCGCCTTCGCACACATGGCCTCGGTCGCCAAGCTTCGCGGCTCCGAGGTTCACGTGCCGCACCCCACGCCCGGTCTCTCCACCGCCGAGACCATCCTACAGGTCCTGCGCGGCGGCATGGCGTTCACCCGCGATGAGGCGATGCTGCTCGACGTGATGCTCATGCTGCATGCCGAGCACGGCGGCGGCAACAACTCCACCTTCGCTTGCCGCGTGCTGTCGTCTTCGGCCACCGACCCGTATTCCGCCTACGCCGCGGCTATCGGCTCGCTCAAGGGCCCGCGCCACGGCGGTGCCAATGCCAAGGTCGTGTCCATGCACGAGGACATCCGTGCGCATGTCTCCAATTGGGAGGACGAGGACGAGGTCGCGGCCTACCTGGGCAAGATCCTCGACAAGCAGGCCTTCGACGGCACGGGCCTCATCTACGGCATGGGCCACGCCGTCTATACGCTCAGCGACCCGCGCGCCGAGGTATGCCGCCGTTACGCGCGCACACTTGCCGCCAAGAAGGACCTGGGCGAGGAATTCGCACTCATCGAGCGTATCGAGCGCCTGGCACCCCAGGTCATGCGCGACCACGGCATGACCAAGCCCATCTGCGCCAACATCGACCTGTACACAGGCTTTATCTACAAGATGCTCGGCGTGCCCGAGACGCTCTTTACGCCGCTATTCGCCGTCGCCCGCATGGCCGGCTGGTCGGCGCACCGCATGGAAGAGCTCTTCTGCGCGCACCGTATTATTCGCCCGGCCTATCGTCCGGTGATCGAGCCGCTGGAGTACAAGCCACTCGCCGACCGATAGGACGCGGACCGTTATAGATCTTGAGCGTGGCCAGGGACCCAAGCCCTTGGCCACGCTTTTTTGCCAATAGAAAGGGCTGCATCAAATGATTGTGTTTTCCGATATGGACGGAACACTGCTGACGAGCGATAAGCAGATGAGCGACGCCACTTGGGCAATGCTCGACGAGCTCGCACGTCGTGGCATCGAGTTTGTTCCCTGCACGGGGCGTCCGCTGTCGGGCATCTTTGAGCCCATTCTCGCCCATTCCGCCGTACACTACGCGGTCTGTGCCAACGGCGCCAGCGTCTGGCAACTCGACGACGATGTGCCCACCGACGCCTCGTGCGCCACGCGCATCTTGAGCCGTCCGCTCGATTGCGGCATTGCCCACCGCATCCATCGCATTGCCGCCGGCCACGATGTGACCTTCGATATCTTCGCGGATGGACAGTGCTTCCTCCCCCGCTCGCTTTACGGGCGCCTGGATGAGTTCTGCGGCGGCGACCCCCACATCGCGGCTTCGCTCAAGCGCACACGAACACCGATCGACATGGATATCGACAGCAAGATCGACGAGGTCGAGACGCTCGAACGCATCGCCATGTACTGGCACGACCCGGCCGATCGCGACGCCATCGCGGCGGCGCTCGACACGCTCGGAGGCATTGAGATCACGCGTTCTTACGCCATGAATATCGAGGTCATGGGTGAGGGCGCCACCAAGGGGACAGCCCTCACGTGGCTATGTGAGCATCTGGGCGAGCGTCTCGCCGACGCCTGGGCGTTCGGCGACAACATCAACGACATCCCCATGCTGCAGGCAGCGGGCCACGGCATGGCCATGATCAACGCCGAGTCCGAAGACCGCGAGGCCGCCGACGCCATCACCGAATACGACAACGACCACGACGGCGTCGCCCGCACCATCATGGCCGCCCTCGCCTAGTCATTGGCCAGTCACTGGGGATGTTCTTAAGACTAGTCACTGGGGACACTCTTCGCAAAAAGCTGCAAGGACTGTCCCCCACTGTCGGCAGAAAAGGAACGTCGCCAGCTGCCGGATTAGGAGAGACTCTCCAGCACGCGACGGAGCTCATGCTGAACGGCGTGGTCGCGGTTGCAGCCTACGACACGATCGGCCACCGCCTTGAGCGCGGGGCGCGCGTTTTCCATCGCGCAGCCCGTGCCGACAAAGCGAATGATCTCGTAGTCGTTCATCGAGTCGCCAAACGCCATGACCTCGTCGCGACCAATGCCGTAATGCTCCGCGAGCTGCGCGATACCCGAGGCCTTCGACACACCAGGCTGCATGGCATCGATCCACGCGTTGCCCGAAGGCGCAAAAGTAAAGAGCTGACCAAGTTCGCGCTGTAGCACGTACGCACTGTCCATAACCGCACTGTCGTCGCAAAAGATACTCGCTTTGATGATATTTACGCTGGGATCGGGCAGCTCCCAAATACGCTCGGCATTGGGAAGGTCCTTATCGACCTCACGCACGAACTTGCACTCGTCATCGAGCAGGAAGGACTTGGTTCGGTCAAAGAGCGCAAGATGCAGATTGGGAAACGTCCTGACGGCTTGGGCGAGCCTTCGAATCGCCAGGTGCGAATACACCTCGCGGTCTACCATTTTGCCGTCGGCGAAGACCTGGGCACCGTTAGCTGCGACATAGTCCATCTTGTCGCGAACGGGCGCAAAGAACTCGCACAGGCGATCGTAGCGACGACCTGACGATGCGGCGAAATGCACGCCATGCTCGTGTAGCGCCAGAATCAGTTCGTAGGTCTCGGGAGGCACCTGGCCGTTTTCGTCAAGCAATGTGCCGTCCATATCGGATGCAATCAGTTTAAACATAGAAAAGCTCCCTTCGGGCTTGTTGGAATCGAACGTGTATCCGATTCCAACGTACCCAAAGGGAGCTCAAATAAGACTCCGCGGGCGTAAACGTTACAAGGACCTGGCAAATAGCTCACACATGCCAGAGGTCTCACGGTCGCGGCGTCAGGCGACACGCCACCCCGACGGATAGTCGTTTAAGAACGTCCCCGATGACTAGTCGGCGTAGGTGAAGGTCGTGACGTCGAACATGCCCTCGGGGCGGATGCGGAGCGTCGGGATGACCGGCAGGGGCAGGAAGATGATGCCCATGATGGGGTCGAGCGGCGGCTCGATACCCATGGCGCGCGCCTTGACCATAAAGTCGTCGTGCTGCGCGGCGACATCCTCGGCCGTGCCCTCGCTCATAAGGCCACCGAGCGCCAGCGGAATGCGCGCCACGACCTCGCCGTTGCGCACCAGCACGTGGCCGCCCTGGCCCACGGCCTCAACGGCAGCCATCATGTCCGCCGCATTGTCGCCCACCACGCACACGTTGTGCGAGTCGTGGCCAATCGTGGAGGCAATGGCGCCACCCGTGATGGTAAAGCCGCGCACCCAGCCGCGACCGATATGCTTGCCAACCAAGCCCAGACCCGCGGGGCCGTCACCGTCGGCGCCCTCGGCCTGCAGCGACACGCCGCGGCCGTGGCGCTCGATCAGCATAATGCGGCGCAGGCCCTCGGCACTCTCGGGGCGAACCATACCCGTGATAGCCATACCCGGGATGACATCGATAACGGCCTCGCCCGGCTTAAAGGCATAGTCAAACACGTCGAGCGAAAGCTTCGGCAGCTTAACGGAGGCGCGAAGCTCATCGGCAAGCGCCGCAACCTCAGCCATCTCGGGTGCGATCTCGCCCACAAAGGTGCCGTCCTGCGCCACCAGAGCACCGGCGGCATATACGCGATGCGGAGCCGTGGCGAACGTCAGGTCATTAAGCACCAGCAGGTCGGCGCGCTTGCCCGGGGCAATCGCACCACGCAGCTCGTGCGGGTCGCGGCAGCCGTGATCCAGGCCAAACGCCTCGGCCGTGGAGAGGGACGCCATAGAGATAGCGACCACGGGGTCGATACCGGCCTCAATCGCCACGCGGCAGGCATTGTCGATCATGCCAGTCGCAAGCGCATCGGAAGGGGCGCGGTCGTCAGTCGCAAAGCAGCAGCGGCGGGCGCGCGCGGGGTTCTCCAGCAGCATCGGCGACAGATTGGCCAGGTCATGGCTGCACGTACCCTCGCGCAGCATCACGTACATGCCACGAGACAGTTTATCGAGCGCCTCCTCGGGAATCGTCGACTCGTGATCGGCGATAATGCCCGCCGCGGCATAGGCATTAAGGTCCTTGCCGGCAACGAGCGGTGCATGGCCGTCGACCTGCTTGGACGGCGTCTGGTTGGCAGCATCGATGCGAGCACAGGTCTCGGGGTCGGCCATAAAGACACCCGGCAGGTTCATCATCTCGCCCAGGCCAAAAACATCGCCCGGATGCTCGGCAAAAAACGCCTGCATGTCAGCGGCGGTAATCACAGCGCCCGCTTGCTCATCGGGTAGCGCGGGCACGCACGAGGGCATCATGTACTTGATGGAAATGGGCGCGCGGCGACCGTCCTCGATCATAAAGTGCAGGCCGTCCAGGCCCGCCACGTTGGCGATCTCGTGGCTGTCGGCAATGGCAGTGGTGGTACCGCGCGTCGCCGCCATGCGCGCATACTCGGCGGGGCGGATGTTCGAAGACTCGATATGCAGATGCCCGTCAATAAAACCAGGAGCGAGATAGCGACCCTGGCAGTCGATGACCTCAGTTGCCTCGTAGGTGTCAGCGGCATCGTCGCGACCATCGTAGAGCACGCCGACGATCAGACCGTCCTTGACGGCAACGCTACCGGGCGCCACGCGCTGACCGTACACGTCGACAATCTGCGCATTGGCAAACAGCGTGTCGACGGGCACGCGCCCCTCGGCAGCATCGATCACAGACCTCATGACCTCAACGGACATACATACTCCTTTAACCGTAGAAAAAAGCTGCGGAGCGGACAGACCTTCACCGCAGCAAGCCAATAGCCATTGTATGCCAAAAAGAAAGTCCCGCTAACACCCCTTCCGCTTAACGGCACCGCCAAATGATCCCTCCGTCCCCAAGGGATCGTCGCAACCAAAAAGGCCGCAGTCGGGATTCCCGGCTGCGGCCTTATTGCACTTGTGAGGTCAACTCGCTCGTTAGACCAACTTAAAGCCCTTGCGCTTGCCCACGGAGAGGGTGTCGCCCAGTTTGAGGGCGCTCGGATCGATGTTGTAGCTCTTGGGAGCCACAGCCTTGCCGTTGATCTTGACGCCGCCGCCGTCGATGTCGCGGCGGGCCTGACCGGCGCTGGCCGAAAGGCCCAGGTCCTTGAGCAGGCCAGCGAGGTAAATCTGGCCCTCGTCGTTGACGGTCAGCTCAACGTGCTTCTCGGGGAAGTCGGCAAGCTGGCCCTCCTTGAACACACGGTCGAACTCGGCCTGGGCCTCGTCGCCGGCGCCGGCGCCGTGGTAGGTGTCGCACAGGTCGCGGCCTAGAGCGCGCTTGAGCTCGTAGGGGTCGGCGGAACCGTCGGCCAGGGCGGCATCGATCTTGTCGACCTCGGCCGGGGCGAGCGAGCTGGCCAGACGATAGTACTTGCCGATCATCTCGTCGGGGATGGACATGGTCTTGCCGAACATATCCTTGGGAGCGTCGGTCAGGCCGATGTAGTTGCCATAGGACTTGGACATCTTGCGCACGCCGTCGGTGCCCTCGAGCAGCGGCATGGTAAGCGCGATCTGCGGCTCCATGCCCATCTTCTCCATGAGCTCGCGGCCGGCGAGCAGGTTGAAGAGCTGGTCGGTGCCGCCCATCTCGACGTCGGCCTTGATCTGCACGGAGTCGAAGGCCTGCATCACGGGGTACAGAAACTCGTGCAGGGCAATCGGCGTCTGGGACTGGTAGCGCTTGGTAAAGTCGTCGCGCTCAAGGATGCGGGCGACGGTGAACTTGGAGCACACCTGCAGCAGGCCGGCCAGGTCCATCGAAAGGATCCAGTCGCCGTTGTGCACGATGGTGGTCTTCTCGGGGTCCAGGATCTTCATGGCCTGGCTCACGTAGGTCTCGGCGTTGGCCTCGATCTGCTCCTGCGAAAGCTGCGGGCGGGTGGAGTTCTTGCCCGAGGGGTCGCCGATCAGCGCAGTGCCGTTGCCGATGATAAGGGTGACGTTGTGGCCCAGGTCCTGGAACTGACGCATCTTGCGCAGGGGCACGGCATGGCCCAGGTGCAGGTCGGGGCTGGTGGGATCGACGCCGAGCTTGATGTTGAGGGGCTCGCCCTTCTCAAGCTTCTTGCGAAGGTCGGCCTCGGGGACGATCTGCGCTGCACCCGAGGTGATGATACGCATTTGCTCGTCAACAGACAGCATTGGGTATCCTCCTTTTGCTATAGCACCCTCACCGGATACGGCGGTGCTGGAAGTTCATAAACTCTCTTATGATAACCAAAACGGCGCGGCCGAACACCTACGACAGGAAAATCCTCGTCCTGCCGCACGCGTCGATAACGACCGGCAAACGCGTGCCGTCACGTTCGACCAAAAAGCGCGCCCGCTGACGGCGCGAGCAGTCACGGCAACGGATCTGCCCCGTTGCATCCGTGGCGCAGGCGCCCTCGGCAGTCAGCAAGCAGTGCTCGCACGCCATGAGCTCGGAACGGTCGGCATCGACAGGCCCCAAGACACCGGGACAAGCGGCAAGCTCGGCAACACGCTCCGCATCATTGCCGAGCAACTCGGCCGACAAGTACACCCGCCCCGCCCCGAGTCCGCGCAGCCAGGTAAGCGTGACCCGATTCGCGCAGAACACCGGCGCCGCCACGTCAAACGTCATGCCCAGCTCGCGAGCGATCACCACCTGTCCCAGGTTGCGGCAGACGACGCGCCCGGCACGCTGCATAAGTGAGCGGGTCCGATCAACGTCACCCGTGCGGCACACCTCGTCCAGCACCACAACGGCGTCGGATAAATCGCGTTCTCCGCGCGGATCGGCATCCATCAGCTGCCAAGCAAAAACCATGTGAGCGGGAACCGCGCGCTCCGCCAACTCCGTCGACGCGCCGCCATCCACCGCAGCGTCCTCAAAGGGCAGCACCTCAACGGCACGCGCAACGGGCGCAATCGCATCCGCCTCGGCCCGCATGCGCTCCAACACCGCCGTCGTCTGATCCAACACGCCGGCGCTGCGAATCAGATAGACCTCGCAGCCCGCGTCCACCTTACGCTTGCAATGCACGACGACGCGCTTCCCCGCTGCGGCATCCACCGGGCAGGGCACCTGCGGCCAGCGCTTGGGCACATCGGGACGCGCGTCGACACCCGGATAGAACCGAATCTCGAGCGTGTCACCCGCCGCCACGGCGGCATCGAGCTCAACGGTCACCTCTTCGTGGCCCACAGCGACCAAGCGCCCCACGCGCACGCCCTGGTTGATCGCGCGCTCAAAGCTCATGAGCTCGGCACCCGAACGACCCCGCAGGTAAGCATCGGTAAACCCACGGTTAAACGACCTTCCCAGCTCGCGTTCAAGCTCTTCCACGGCACCGGAGTCCCACGCGCCGTCGCACAGCATATCGAGTGCCCGACGCCACACCCTCACCACGTTGAATACGTAATCGGGATTCTTCATGCGTCCCTCGATCTTGAGCGATGCCACGCCGGCGGCAACAAGCTCGGGCAGGTGCGCGATACCCAGATAGTCACGCGGACAAAGCAGGCGGTCTCCCTCGACGGCAACAACACTCTGCCCCGCCTCGTCCACTAGGTCGTACGCCAGACGGCACGGCTGCGTGCAGTCGCCGCGCATCGCCGAGCGCCCACGCCGCAGGGCCGAGAACTCGCACGCCCCCGAATAGCCGATGCAAATCGCACCGTGGCAGAATACCTCGATGGGCACGCCCGTGGCACAGAGCGCCGCAATCTCGTCGACCGTCAGCTCGCGTGCCGTCGTCACGCGCTCGACCCCCAGTTCATCGGCGGCAAGCCGCACGGCACCCTCGCTATGAGCGCCCGCCTGCGTGGACAGGTGAATCTCGACCCCGGGAATCGCCGCGCGCAGCGCGCAGGCCAACCCGGCATCGGCGACAATCAGAGCATCGGCGCCCAGCTCCAGTGCATGAGCTCCCAACGCCACCGCGTCGGACAACTCATCGTCAAACACGAACACGTTGAGCGTTACGTACACATGCACGCCATGGGCATGCGCCACGGCGCAGCCGCGCGCAAACTCGTTATCCGTAAAGCCATGGGCGCTCACACGGGCGTTAAAGCCGCCCAACCCCGCATAGATGGCATCGGCACCCGCGGCGATAGCCGCAAGCATCTGGTCGAGTCCGCCCGCCGGCGCCAGCAGCTCGGGCAGCGCCGCACTGACAACATCCAATCCAGTCTCGTATTGTCCGCTCGGCCCCATCGTCCGAATCGCCATCGACAAACTCCTTACCAAGGTATGCATTCACTCTGAAAAATGCCGTCTTCCAGCATACACGAGGCCTCGCGCGCCCCGTTTGGTTTATCGTGTAATAACTTATGTCCATCCTGCCCCGACGGCACATCCACCGTCTGGCACGACATACCTGGAGGTCAATATATGGGTCCTCGCCAACGACAGGGACACAGCCGTTCAAAGACGCACGCCCTGCCCATAATCCTGCTCTCGTTTTTGGGCTTTCTGCTGATTGCGGGCGTGGCGTTTGGCATCGGCATGGTCGGTAACGTCAACCGCTGGCTGTCCGATCTGCCCGACTACACCGACGCCAACGCGTATCTGGTGAGCGAGCCCACCGAGATCGTCGACTGTAACGGCAACAAGATCGCGAGCTTCTACACGCAAAACCGCAAGTCCATCACCAAGGACGAGGTCTCCCCCTACGTGCTGCAGGGCACCGTTGACGTCGAGGACGAGCGCTTCTACGAGCACGGCGGTATCGACCTGTGGGGTATCGCGCGTGCTGCGGTGGCAACCCTCGGCGGCGGGCACGAAGGCGCCTCGACGATCACCCAGCAGCTTGTGCGCAACACCATCCTGCAGGAGGAGCAATTCGACTCGACCATTGAGCGTAAGGTGCGCGAGGCCTACATCGCCATCAAGATGGAGGACATGTACTCCAAAGACGAGATCCTCATGATGTACCTCAACACCATCTATTACGGCCACGGCGCCTACGGCATCGAGGCCGCAGCCGAGACCTATCTGTCCAAGAGCGCCGCCGACCTCACCCTGAGCGAGGCCGCGCTACTCATCGGCCTTCCCAACTCGCCTTCGCAGTACGACCCCACGGTCAATCCCGATCTGGCACTGTCTCGCCGCAACAAGGTTCTCGACAACATGCTGCGCCTGGGCCACATCACCCAGGAGGAGCACGATGCCGCACAGGCCGAGCCCATCACCCTCAATGTGACCGAAATCTCGGGCAGCGGCGTCGACGTATACTCGCAGCCCTACTTTGTCTCCTACGTCAAGCAGCTGCTGGAGCAGGAGTTCTCGACCGACGTGCTCTTTAAGGGCGGCCTGACCGTCAAGACCACCATCGACCCCACGATGCAGCAGGTGGCAGAGAATGCCGTCCGCGAGCAGCTCGACACGCTCTCGCTTGACGGCCTGGACATGGGCATGGTCGTCGTCGACCCCAAGACCGGCTACATCAAGTGCATGGTGGGCGGCTACGACTACAACGCCGACGAGAACCACGTAAACCATGCCACGGCCAAGCGTCCCGTCGGCTCCACCTTTAAGGCCTTTACGCTGGCAACTGCCATCCAAAACGGCATGAACCCCAACGTCACCCTCAACTGCAACTCGCCGCTCAAGGCCAAGGGCACCACGACCGAGGTCCAAAATTACGCCAACCAGAGCTACGGCAACATCAGGCTTAAGCAGGCGACGGCATACTCCTCCAACACCGGCTACATCCAGGTGGCGGAAGCCGTCGGCAACAGCAAGATCATCTCGCTCGTCAAAAAGCTCGGCATCGACCCCGCCAAGGACAACATCGAGGATGTTCCCGTCATGACGCTCGGCACCGGCTCGATCTCGCCACTCGAGATGGCCGCCGCCTACGCGACGTTTGCCAACGGCGGCTACTATCGCCAGCCGATCGCCATCACCGAGATTGATTCTCGTACCGGTTCGGTGCTGTACCAGCACACCGACAATCCCTCACAGGTGCTTACCGAGGGCGAGGCCGCCGCGGTCACCGATGTTCTGTCCGGCGTCATGAAGGGCAGCGGTACGGGTGCTGCCGGCGCCCTGAGTGTCAACCAGCCCTATGCCGGCAAGACGGGCACCACCGACAACACCACCAACCTTTGGTTCTGCGGCTATACCCCGCAGCTGGCGTGCGCCCTGTGGACCGGCTATTCCGCGGGCGAGATCCCCATCCAAAAGTACGGCACGGACCTGCTGGGCGACAGCACCAACCTGCCTGTCTTTAAGCGGTTTATGAACACCGTTCTGACCGGTACCGAGCGCGAGGAGTTTGCGACCGGAACGGCGCCCACCTACAAGAACAACAGCGTCTGGAAGTTCTACGGCACCAACAACACCAAGAAGTCGGAGAACGACGACAAGGACGAGGACGAAGAGGAAGAGGAAACCACCACAACAACTACCACGACGACCACGACCACCGAGACCACGGGCGGCGACACCACCGGCGGCACCGGTACGACCGGTGGCTCGACGGGCGGCTCCACTGGTGGCTCGACGGGCGGCTCCACTGGTGGCTCGACGGGCGGCTCCACTGGTGGCTCGACGGGCGGCTCCACTGGTGGCTCGACCGGCGGCGATGGCGGCACGCCTACGCCTACGCCCACTCCCGACCCCTCGCCCACGCCTGACGATACGGTCGGCTAAGAAGTACGCGACTAAAGCCAACAAGGCCCCCGAGCAGCTTATTAAACTGCTCGGGGGCCTTTTTAGTTTAAAGCGACCTGATGGGCGATCTTTATACCGGCAGACAAAAAGGGGGTACCGACCAACGTCGATACCCCTTACAAGCCACTATGTCAGCGCGCACAGTGCCGAGCGCACGACCCGCACGCCTACTTGCGAGAATTGCTCAGCTTATTGATCAGCGCCTCAAGACGCTCGCCGTCCTCGGCCGTCTGGGCAATAACCAAAATCGTATCGTTGCCGGCAAGCGAGCCAAGCACATCGGGCAGCTCTGCCGCATCAACAGCGGCGGCGATGCCGGAAGCCGTGCCAGGCTGAGCCTTGATCATAACCAGATTATCGGTGCGCAGAACGCCCGTTACGAGCTCGGAAACCATACGCTGCAGGTGCAGGTCCTCTGCCAGAACATAGATGCCCTCAGGGAGCTTACGCAGCCCCATATCGGCAATATCGCGAGAGACAGTCGCCTGCGTGCAATCAAAGCCCATAGCGCGGAGCTCATCGACCAGCACGCGCTGCGTGCGGACGTCCTTATTGCGCACAATATCTCTAATGGCATCCTGGCGCCCATTGCGTTTTTTAGCCATACAAACCCTCTCTCCAAAAGATGGCGGAGACACTCAATCAGTGATTGAATAGTTTAACGCTATTTGAAGGCTTTTGTGTATAAGAACGCATTTCGAAACAATTCTATGCAAATTTGTTTCGAAATGAGCCGTTTAGGCGGTTTTTGCGCCCGTCCGGTTAAGAAAAGCTGCCAGATGCGTACACATCACGCAGCGCGCGGGCTTGGCGCTGGCGATCGGCCCAAACAACAGACCGAGTCCCCGATGGTTATCCTTGAGCGCGGCGACCATCTGACGGGTTCGAGGCGCCTCGAGCATATCACGCATGCGGGCGGAACGCTCGATTGACGACACCCCATGCGGGCTCAGACACAAATTCTCGATGCAGGCGACTAGTTCGGCAAAGTAGAACTTCTGGCTTGCCAGCTTAAGCCGACCACCGCTATCTGCTTCCGAGAGTGAGTCCGCAAGCTCGTCGAGCGCTCGAGTGTCATCGGATATCCTGGCATACATGGTGGGATCAAAGGCATCTGTAAGCTTAGGTGCCACCGCGTGGAAACAAGCGTCGCCGCAGCCGGACACGAATCGTGCCTGCGAGAGCGCATAAGCCATAAACTCAACCGTACGGTACGCCTTGCCACGCGACAGGCATGCTTCAAACAGCGGACGGCTATACATCACGCCAGAGGTCTGAGCGACTAGGCCGCCCAAAATCAACTGAGGCAGCCCGGCCACCATCGAAGATTTGCCATCAATGGAAATATGAGTAGCATCCAAGACGCGCGAATGACGCTCGCGATGCGCATCGTATCGATCGAGCGACACCGAGGGGAGCACAATGTCTGCCGCAGTATCGCACGCGATATCGACCATCTTGGAAAGGGCCTGCGGAGCAAACCACTCATCGGCGTTCATGGCGATGATGTGAGAGCCGCGCGAGGCATCAAAACCGGCACGAAGACAAGCGCCGCGCTTCGCGTCCTCGACATCAATCAAATCAATATGGATGTCCCTGTCGGCAGCAACTTGAAGCGAATGGCGCACACCGGGCGCAGCATCGCGGCAGACAACGACAATCTGCAAATCATAGAGGTCTTGGTTCTGGATACTCTCGAGCGCACGCATCGCATAGCTGGGCGAACCTTCTACTACAAGGATCACCGAAAGTCGCGGATGCGAGCCACGTCGAACCAAGTTATCCGTCCTCTCGACAGCAATGAATCAAACTGTCGTTCATGGTACACCCCGGCAATAAAAGCAATGAGACACCGGTTGCACTGCACGCCAAGAACAGATGTTGCACACGCGCAGCCCACAGATGACAGGTGCCGACGAACGGCGCGTCGAGCCCTCCCCTAGTCGAGCACGACAAGCTCGGCGGGATCGTAATCCACGCCCATAAACGTAAGGCCGCAGGCAGGAGCCGTGGGGCCCGCAGCGGTACGATCGCAAGCATCGATGACCTCGCGCATCCACTCGGGTTCACGGCGATGCATGCCAATCTCGACAAGCGTGCCAACGATCGTACGGACCATCGAATGCAGAAACGCATTGCCCTCGATGGTAAACGTCAGGATGTCCTCGCCAAACGCAACCTCATGGCCAAACTCGGCGCGCATTACGCAGCGGTGCGTAGGTTTGCCCACGGCAGAGGCAACCTTGCAAAAGCTTTTAAAGTCCTGCTCGCCCAAAAGCGCAGGGCAGGCGGCCGCCATCGCATCGACGTCGAGGGGATAGCGATGCCACCACACAGCACCGCGTGACAGCACGGGCCGCGCATCACGAGCGGCAATGCGATAGGTGTAAGTGCGAGAGCGCGCGTCAAAGCGCGCAGAAAAGCCCTTACGGGCCCTGTAGACCTCGTTTATGGCGATATCTTTGGGCAGCAGGGCATCCATAGCCCGCAGCCACCTACGGCGCGTACACGCGAGCTCAGCGTCCGTTACGGGAACGCTGATGTACTGAGCCACGGCATGCACGCCGGCATCGGTACGCCCCGCGCACGTCAAATCGATCGGGCGGCGAAGCAGCGTCTCGATGGCTCGACGTAGCTCACCCGCAACCGTCGTCTGTCCCGGCTGCTCGGCAAATCCGCTATACGACGAGCCATCATAGGCCACGCGAAATACGAGCGTGGCGTCAAGCTCGGAAATCGAATTGAAATCAGACGGCGCAGTCATGGGCGCTCCCAACAAACAAGCAACGGTATCGCGACAAAAAAGGAGGGGTACGCGAACGTACCCCTCGAATATAGCCTATGCAGACGGAATGTCTACTCAGCGGTCTCCTCAGCAGGAGCCTCCTCGGCAGCGGTCTCCTCGACAGCCTCGACCTTCTTGGGAGCAGCGGCCTTCTTGGGGGCCGGAGCAGCCTTCTTGGCCTTAGGCGTGCAAGGCTCGGTGACGAGCTCCATGATAACGATGGGAGCGTTGTCGCCCTTACGGTTACCGAGCTTCATGATGCGGGTGTAACCGCCGTTGCGGTCCTGCCACATGCCCTGAGCAGCCTTGTCGAAGATCTCGGCAACGAGCTGCTTATCACCGAGCTTGGCGATAGCCAGACGACGAGAGTGCAGGTCGCCCTTCTTGGCCCAAGTGATGATCGGATCGACGACCGAACGCAGCGCCTTAGCGCGGGTCTCGGTGGTCTTGATGCGGTCGTTCTCGAAGAGGGCCTTAGCAAGGCTCTTCTTCATGGCCTTGGTGTGGCTCGCATCGGTGCCGAGCTTAAGGCCCTTCTTAACGTTGTGACGCATGGTCTAGTTTCTCCTCAAATATGCGAAGCATTAAGCCTTCAGGCTCAGGCCCATGGACTCAAGCTTGTCCTTCACTTCCTCGATCGACTTAACACCGAAATTACGGATGTTGAGCAGATCGTTCTCCGAGAACTCAACGAGCTGACGGACCGAGTGAATGCTGGCGCGCTTAAGGCAGTTGTAGGAACGGACGGAAAGGTCCAGATCCTCGATCTGCTTGTCCAGCTCGGCGTTGTCGTTGGTGACCTCGGGAGCGAAGATCGAAGCCTCCTCCTCGACCTCGGGGGTCTCGGCAAGGTTCATAAAGGCGGCCATATGCTGGTTGATGATATTGGCAGCCTGGACCACGGCGTCGCGCGGGGCGATGGAGCCGTTGGTCTCGATCTCGAGGACAAGGCGGTCGTAGTCGGTATGCTGACCGACACGGCAAGCCTCAACGAGCTTGGCGCAACGGGAAACCGGCGAGTACAGCGAGTCGACATGGATCACACCGATGGGATCGTTGTCGCGCTTGTTGGCCTCGCCAGAAACATAGCCGCGGCCATAGCCGATGCGCATGCTCATGGTGAGATGGCCACCCTCGGTGAGCGTAGCGATGTGCTGCTCGGGGTTGACCAGCTCAAACTCGGACGGAATAAAGAAGTCCGCACCGGTGACCTCGCAGGGGCCGTCAACCGAGATGGTGGCGGTCGCCTCGTCGGTCGTGCCGAGAGCCCTGAAGACAAGACCCTTGACATTCAGGACGATGTCGGTGACATCCTCGACCATGTTAGGGATGGTCATGAACTCGTGCTGCGCACCATCGATCTGAATAGCCTCGACGGCGGCACCCTCGAGCGAGGACAGAAGAACGCGACGAAGGGAGTTACCCAGCGTATCGCCGTAGCCACGCTCGAGCGGCTCAACGGAGACACGAGCAGACGTCTCGTTGATCTCTTCGACCTGAACCTGAGGCCTAATGAATTCTGACATGTATTACCTCCAGCCTCAGCAGCCCGGATGGACTACTTAGAGTAGAGCTCGACGATGAGCTGCTCGTTGATATCACCGCTGATCTGCTCACGCGTCGGCAGAGCGAGCACGTTACCAGACAGCTTCTCGATATCGACCTCGAGCCAGCCAGGGACCTCAAAGCGCTCGGAGGAAATCAGAGCCTCCTTGATGGGGAGGAGGTCACGGAACTTCTCGCCGACTGCGACGACGTCGCCGGCCTTGACGCGGTAGGACGGAATATCCACGCGCTTGCCGTTCACGGTGAAGTGACCGTGACGGACGGACTGACGAGCCTCTTTGCGGGTGCGGGCGAAGCCAAGACGGAAGACGACGTTGTCAAGGCGAGACTCAAGGATGATCATGAGGTTCTCACCGGTGACGCCGTTCATCTTACGGGCCTTGTTGAAGTAGCCGTGGAACTGCTTCTCCAGAACGCCATAGATGAACTTGACCTTCTGCTTCTCGCGCAGCTGCATGCCGTACTCAGATTCCTTGCGACGGCGCTTGGGCTGACGGATAGATTCCTTCTTGCTGCTGTAACCGAGCTCAGCGGGATCGATCCCGAGCTGACGGCAGCGCTTAAGAACAGGAGTCCTGTCGATTGCCATATTGATACGATCCTTTCAGTTACACGCGGCGACGCTTCTTGGGGCGGCAGCCGTTGTGCGGAATGGGGGTCTTGTCCTGGATGCTCGAGACCTCGAGGCCAGCAGCCTGGAGGGAGCGGATGGCGGTCTCACGACCGGAGCCGGGGCCCTTGACGAAGACGGAAACCTTCTTCATACCGTGCTCCATGGCCTGCTTGGCAGCAGCCTCGGCAGCCATCTGGGCAGCGAACGGCGTGGACTTACGGGAGCCCTTGAAGCCCACCTGGCCAGCCGACTTCCAGGAAATGACGTTGCCCTGGGGATCGGTGATCGAAACGATCGTGTTGTTGAACGTAGAACGAATGTGAGCCTGGCCCACGGAAATGTTCTTACGGTCCGCGCGCTTCAGACGGGCAGCGCGAACGTTCTTCTTAGCAGTAGCCATCTATCTAGCGCTCCTTATTTCTTCTTCTTAGCACCGATCTGACGCTTCGGGCCCTTGCGGGTACGAGCGTTAGTGTGGGTGCGCTGGCCGCGGACCGGGAGGCCCTTGCGGTGACGAAGGCCGCGGTTGCAGCCGATGTCCATAAGGCGCTTGACGTTCTGGTTGCGCTCACGGCGGAGGTCGCCCTCAACCATGATCTGGTTCTTATCGATATAATCACGGATGGCGTTAACCTCATCCTCGGTGAGGTCCTTAACGCGCGTATCCACGTTAACGTTGCACTCGACGCAGATCTTCGTCGCAGTGGTGCGGCCGATGCCGTAAATGTAGGTCAGACCGATCTCAACGCGCTTCTCACGCGGGAGGTCGACACCATTAATACGGGCCAACGTAGTCTCCTCTCTTAACCCTGACGCTGCTTATGACGGGGGTTCTCGCAAATGACGAGGACCTTGCCATGGCGCCTAATGATTTTGCACTTATCGCACATCTTCTTGACCGAAGGACGTACCTTCATCGTTCTTCCTTTCGGTAGCGCTCAAACTACTTCCCTACTATCTACTCGCCCAGCCGCAGGCGTTTAAAACTATGGCTGGTCTTCACACACAATCCGACCGTAGGTTGAGCTAAGCCTGCAGTCGGAAATGGAGTGCGCGTATGCGTGCCGCTATTTGTAGCGATAGGTGATGCGGCCGCGGGTCAGGTCGTACGGGGAAAGCTCCACGACAACCCTGTCACCGGGGAGAATACGGATGTAATTCATTCGGATCTTGCCAGAAATGTTGCACAGAACCGAATGACCGTTCTCGAGCTCGACCTTAAACATGGCATTGGGCAGCGGTTCCTTTACCGTACCCTCGAGCTCAATTGCGTCTTCCTTCTTCACAAGCAATCATCTTTCTCTAGAAAACGACAGCGATTGAGTATTCTACAACACGTATGCACGCATCGTAATAACTTCGTAATGGCTCCACAACTAAGTGGAACTTGTTACATTTCTCCGCCTTGGAGCGAACACCAAGCACCTTGGGCATCCGTGGTGATAATCACCGGACCGTCATTGGTAATGGCGACGGTGTTCTCGTAGTGCGCGGCGGGCAGGTGGTCGTTGGTCGTAACAATCCAACCGTCGGAGCCCGTGCTCACATGGTTGGAACCCATCGTAACCATCGGCTCGATGGCAATGACCATGCCGGCCTGGAGGCGAACGCCCCTCCCCTTCTTTCCATAGTTAGGAACGTTGGGGTCCTCGTGCATCACGCGGCCAATGCCATGGCCCACATAGTCACGAAGCACGCCGTAACCGTGAGACTCGGCGAGGGACTGAACGGCGTAACCAACATCCCCGATATGGTTACCGGGAACAGCCTGCTCGATGGCAGCCTTAAGGCAATCGCGCGTGACCTCGCACAGGGCCTTGGCCTCGGGCGTGGGTGTGCCGACAAAAAACGTCCAAGCGTTATCGCCAACCCAACCGTCGACAACGGCTCCCGTATCGATGGAGATGATATCGCCATCGCGCAGGATCATGTCGGGGTTGGGAATACCGTGGACCACGGCATCGTTAATCGATGCGCAAATGGTACCGGGGAACCCGCCGTAACCCTTAAAGGCCGGGGTGCCGCCATGCATACGGATAATCTGCTCCGCGAGCTGATCGAGCTCAAAGGTCGAAACACCAGGGCGCACCATGGCTCCAACGTGGCGGAGCGCCATCTTAGATAGCGCTCCTGCCTTCTTCATCTGCTCGATTTGCGTTGCAGACTTAATCTTGATCATAGACCGAGAGCCTCTTTGACATCCCCGTACACGGTCTCGCGAGCCTGGTCACCGTTGACCGACTTGAGCAGACCCTGGCCACGATAGTAGTCGACGAGCGGGCTCGTGGACTTCTCGTAGACGTCGAGACGGTTCTTGATGGTCTCGGGCTTGTCGTCGTCGCGCTGATACATCTCGCCGGCGCACTTGGGGCAGGTAGCATCGGCAGCGGTGCCGGTGTAACCGCAGGCGCGGCAAGTGCGACGCGAAGACAGACGATCGATGATGACCTCGGGGGCCACGTCGACCAGAAGGGCGCAGTCGATCTCGCGACCCATGGCGGAGAGCTCGGAATCGAGCGTCACAGCCTGGGCGGTGTTGCGCGGGAAGCCGTCGAGGATGAAGCCCTGCTGGGCGTCATCGGCAGCAAGGCGCTCCTTGACAAGGTCGATCACGAGCTGGTCGGGAACGAGCTCGCCAGCGTCCATGTACTTCTTAGCCTGAATACCAAGCTCGGTGCCACCCTTGACGGCAGCACGCAGCAGGTCGCCCGTGGAAATGTGAGCGACGCCAAACTCGGCGACGAGCTCCTGTGCGACGGTGCCCTTACCGGCACCCGGAGCTCCGAGCAATACGAGGTTCATGAGCAATCCTCCTCTAGCCTATTTAAAGAATCCATCGTAATCATACATCTTGATCTGGCCTTCGAGCTTATCGACCGTGTCGAGCACGACGCCGACCATGATGAGGATGGACGTGCCGCCAAATGCCTGGATCAGATGGTTACCCGTGAAGGAGAAGATGATCGAAGGCACGATGGCGATGAGCGCCAAAAAGACAGCGCTGGGAAGCGTGATCTTGTTGAGCGCGTTCTTGATGTAGGCCGCGGTAGCCCTACCCGGACGGACGCCCGGAATAAAGCCACCCTGCTTCTTAAGGTTGTCAGCCGTGTCATCGGGGTTGAACACCATAGAGGTGTAGAAGTACGCGAAGAACACGATGAGGACAACGTTAAGCACCCAGTTGAGCCAACCGGTCGAAAGCGCAGAGGCAACTGCCTGAATCCAGCCGATGCCGGGGAAGAACACGGCAATCTGAGCCGGGAAGTACAGCAGCGCCGAGGCAAAGATGATCGGCACGACGCCCGCGGTGTTGACCTTGATGGGCAGGTAGGTGGTCTGGCCACCCATCATGCGACGGCCCACGACGCGCTTGGCATAGGAGACCGGGATGCGGCGCTGGCCGCGCTCAAGGAAAACAATCAGCGGGATAACCAGCAGGATGATGGCGCAGATGATCACCATGGTGATGATGCCACCGGCATTACCCTCGGTGCTGGAGAAGATAGCCTGCGGAAGGCCGGCCATGATGTTCGCAAAGATGATCAGCGACATGCCATTGCCGATACCGCGCTGGGTGATGAGCTCACCAATCCACATGATCAGCATAGCGCCTGCGGTGAGCGTACCGACGATCATGAGGTCGAAGATGATCTCGGGAGCGCCGGCGCCATTGAAGCTGATGCCGAAGCTCTTAAAGAGGAAGAGGTAACCCACGGAGTTGAGGATTGCCAGAGCCAGGGTGAGGTAACGCGAATACTGCGTAATCTTGGTCTGACCGACCTCGCCCTCGCGGGCAAGCTCATGCAGGGAAGGCACGACGGCCTGGAGCATCTGGAGGATGATCGAGCTGGTGATGTAAGGCATGATGCCCAGCGAAAACACCGACACATAGCTCAACGCGCCGCCAGAGAAAAGATTCAGGAGGGCCATAGCACCTGCGGCGACCGAATTGTTATCGGTCGAGAAAAGGCCCAGCATCCCCTGGAAGGGAATGCCGGGCACAGGAACGTGCGCACCAATGCGGTACACGACGAGCATAGCTATGGTAAAAAGAATCTTTTCGCGCAATTCTTTGATGCGGAAAGCATTCTTAAGACCATTTAGCACGGCAGCTCGACCTTTCCGCCAGCGGCCTCGATCTTGGCCTGCGCAGAAGCGCTGACCTTGTCGACCTTGACCGTGAACTTCTTGGTGAGCTCACCATTGCCGAGCACCTTGACGGGCTCGAACTCGCTCTTGGTGATGCGAGCGGCCTTAAGAGCGGCACCGTCGATCACAGCGCCGTCCTCGAACTTACGCTCGAGACGCTCAACGTTAACAGCGGTGTACTCGATACGACGGGGGTTGCGGAAGCCCGGAAGCTTGGGCAGGCGCATAGCCAGCGGAGTCTGGCCACCCTCGAAGCCGGCACCCTTGGTGCCACCAGAGCGGGAACCCTGGCCCTTCTGGCCGCGGCCAGAAGTGGTGCCGTGACCCGAAGAATTGCCACGGCCGACGCGCTTGCGGTTCTTAGTGGAACCGGGCGCGGGAGTAAGATCGTGAAGCTGCATTTGCTACTCCTCTACAATCTCGACAAGGTGCTTGACCTTGAAGATCATGCCGCGGACGGACTCGTTGTCAGCAATCTCGCGAACCTCGCGGATCCTGTGGAGACCGAGGGCACGGACAGTACGGACCTGGTCCTGCTTGCAACCGTTGGTGCTGCGGACCTGCTTGATCTTGATGGTGTCAGCCATGCTTAGTTCTCCTTACCGACGAACATCTCGGAGACCGTCAGGCCACGGCGAGCCGCGACGTCCTCAGGGCTGGAGAGCTCCTTGAGGCCCTCGACGGCAGCCTTGATGATGTTGAGGCCGTTGTCGGTACCGAGGGACTTGGACAGGACGTTCTTGATGCCAGCAAGCTCGAAGAGGGGACGCACAGCGCCGCCGGCGATAACGCCGGTACCCTCGACAGCGGGCTTGATGATGATGCGGCCGGCACCAAAGTGGCCGAGAACCTCGTGCGGGATGGTGCCCTGCTCGGTCACCGGCACGTGGAACATGTTCTTCTTGGCATCGAGAGACGCCTTGGAGATGGCCAGGGGCACCTCAGCGGACTTGCCCATGCCAACGCCGACGTTGCCCTTGCCGTCGCCAACGACGACGAGAGCGACGAGGCTCATGCGACGACCACCCTTGACGGTCTTCGACACGCGGTTGATGTAAACGACGCGCTCCTCGAACTCGGAGGCCTCGCGCTGCTGCTTCTGATTACGAGCCATGTGCTACATACCTCCTAGAACTCGAGACCGGCGGCACGAGCACCGTCGGCGAGGGCCTTGACGCGGCCATGGTAGATACGGCCACCACGATCGAAAGCGACCTTGGTGATGCCGGCCTCGATGGCACGCTTGCCAACGAGCTGACCGACCTTCTCCGCAGCCTCCTTGTTCGAGGTGTGGGTGCCCTTGAACTCGGCCTCGAGGGTCGAGGCAGAGACGAGCGTCAGGCTGGAGCCCTTGCTGTCGTCGATGATCTGGGCATAGATGTTGGCGTTGGTACGGGTCACGCGAAGACGCGGACGCTCGGCGGTACCCGAGACCTTGCCGCGAACACGACGCTGACGACGCTTGAGGCCTTCCAGCTTCGCCTTATGCTTGTTCATACGTAAACTCCTAAAAAGGTTGATCTTGCCAGCACCTAACGGGGTGCTGGTCTTATGCGAGTAAGTCGGTTACGACTACTTGGCGGCCTTACCCAGCTTGCGGCGGATGTGCTCGCCGACATAGTGGATACCCTTGCCCTTGTAAGGCTCGGGAGGACGATGGCCGCGAATCTCAGCGGCGATCTGACCGACCTGCTGCTTGTTGATACCCTTGACGTTCACGTGGGTGTTGTCGGGAACCTCGAAGGTGATGCCCTCGGGAGCCTCGACGATCACGGGGTGCGAGAAGCCCAGGGAAAACTCGAGGTTCTTGCCCTTCTGCTGCACGCGGTAACCGACGCCGGCGAGCTCGAGCTTCTTCTCGAAGCCCTCGGAAACGCCAACAACCATGTTGTGGATGAGGGCGCGGGTGAGGCCGTGACGGGCACGGGTCTCACGCTCGTCGTCGGGACGGGAAACGGTGAGGACGTTGTCCTCGACGTTGATGGTGAGCTTCTCAAAAACATCGAGCTCGAGCTGGCCCTTGGGGCCCTTGACGACAACGTTGTTGCCGTTGACTGCCACTTCGACTCCGGCGGGAATCTGGACAGGCTTATTACCGATACGAGACACGGTGATCTCCTTTCCTTCTACCTACCGAGCGAATTACCAGACGTAAGCGATGATCTCGCCGCCGACGTTGTGCTTGCGAGCATCGCGGTCGGTCATGACGCCATGGCTGGTGGAAATAATGGCGGTACCAAGGCCACCGCGGACGCGGGGCATGTCGGCAACGCCGGTGTACTTACGCAGGCCCGGCTTGGAAATGCGGCGGATGCCGTTGATAACCTTAGCCTTCTTGGGACCATACTTAAGCGTGATGTGCAGAGTCTTCTGGGGAACGGTGTCCTCGACATCGTAGCCCTCGATGTAGCCCTCCTCGTGCAGAACACGAGCGATCTCGACGAGCTTCTTGCTGCTCGGCATGGAGACCGTGGCCTTGTTCACAGAGTTAGCGTTACGGATGCGCGTAAGCATATCTGCGATCGGGTCTGTAAGGTTCATACAGATTCTCCTTCGTTCTTGATGAACACGTGCTCTTGGTTCTTCGCCGCCCTTAACGGCAAAGCCTAACTAGCGCGTTTTCCCTGTTCCAAACGGATGCTTGAAACGCTGGTAGTGACTTACCAGCTGGCCTTCTTAACGCCGGGAAGCTCGCCCTTGAGTGCAAGCTCGCGGAAGCAGACACGGCACAGGCCGAACTTGCGGTACACAGAGTGCGGACGGCCGCAGCGCTGGCAGCGCGTGTACTCACGAGTAGAGAACTTCTGCTTGCGATTGCACTTGACGATCATCGATGTCTTAGCCACTTATATCCTCCTCACATAGAGTATTGTTCGCCCCAAGCGCCGCCCCCTTCTGGGAACGGCGCTCATAGGGCAGGTGAACCTATTTCTTGAACGGGAAACCGAAGGCGTCCAGAAGGGCCTTGGCCTCCTCATCGGTGTTGGCGGTGGTCACGAAAGTGATGTCCATACCACGCTGGTGATCGACGGAGTCGAAGTCGATCTCGGGGAAGATGAGCTGCTCGGTGACGCCCATGGAGAAGTTACCACGGCCGTCGAAGCTCTTGGCGGAGATGCCGCGGAAGTCGCGGATACGGGGGATCGCGACGGAGGTCAGACGATCGAAGAACTCCCACATACGGTCGCCACGCAGGGTAACCTTGCAGCCGATCGGCATACCAGCGCGCAGGCGGAAGGTAGCGATGGACTTGCGGGCACGGGTGATCATCGGCTGCTGGCCGGTGATGGCGCGCAGGTCGCGCACGGCACCGTCGATGGCCTTGGAATCGGTAGCGGCCTCGCCGACACCCATGTTCACGACGATCTTCTCAAACTTGGGGATCATCATGACGTTCTCGTACTGGAACTTTTCCTGAAGCTGGTGCTTGACCTCGTTGTTGTACTTGGTCTTCAGACGCGGCACATACTTCTCTTCTGCCATTGTTCACTCCTTCTTGGGGTTTTAAGCACGGGGCGTGGCCACGGTGGGTTGTCCTCGTGCCTCCTGGCTGCATCCGCGCCGCTCATGGCATTTCGCGGTTTGGACTCGACGCAGCAGGAGCCGACAAAACAATCGGTACTATACGCGCATCGGGAGCGTATTTCCAGAAAAACCTCGTCTGCCTGCACAACTCCACAACTCCCCCGCACATATTGATCCCTAGGGGACGGAGGAAAACAGCAGTTGCGGTGAGATAGGGACTGTTTGATGGCTTAAAAGGCTTAAACAGTCCCTATTCCACCGCAACTCATATATGGGGCGTTATTTTTGGCGCGGGAGGACCAGGTTGAGGATCACAGCAACGAGCGCGGCGACGGCAATGGAGGATCCGCCAAAGACGGTGCCAACCCATGCGGGGAATCCAGCGCCGGCAAGCGCGCCGGCCGTGCGCTCAATGCCCGTGCCAAAGGCGATAGAGAGACCCATGAGCGTGGTATCGCGCTGAGGCAGGCCGTGGCGGGCAAACATGACCACACCGTTCATACCGATGGTCGCGAACACGCCGATCGTGGCGCCGCCGATTACCGGCTGCGGAATGGACGTGAGTACCGCCGCACACTTGGGCAGCAGGCCCGCGATGAGCAAGATGGCGGCGGCAAGCGTAAAGACCATGCGGTTGACGACCTTGTTCTCGGCGATAATGTCCACATTCTGGCCAAAGGTTGCCGTGGGGACGCCGCCCAAAAAGCCTGACAGCATACCGACCAGGCCGTTGGCGATCAGGCCACCCGAGATCTGGCTATCGGTCGCAGGGATATCGAGCGCAGCGGACGACACGGCGGCAAACTCGCCCATGACCTGCACGGCGTTGACAATGGCGACAACGCCCACGACGGCGCACGCGGCCGGGTCGAACACCAGGCGATGGGCGCCCAGAGCCGGCGGGGCGAACCAGCTGGCAGTCGCGATGGCCGAGAAATCGACCATGCCCAACACCGCAGCCAAAACAAAGCCCGCGCAGATACCGGCCAGGATGCTGCCCAGTCTAAGCGCGCCCTTGCCGTAGTTGCCGGCCATAAAGGTAACGACAAACGTCACGAGCGCGACGGCCCAGTTGGTGACACTGCCAAAATCGGCCGCGCCCTCCCCGCCCGCCATGGAGGCAACCGCCACTGGGCATAGTGACAGGCCAATGACAAAGATGACGGTGCCGAGCACCGGGGCCGGGAACAGAAAGCTCACGCGCCTAAACAGCAGGCCGAAGAGCACGACGAGCGCGCCACCGATTGCCTGGGCGCCCAGCACGGCCTCAAAGCCGAGCTCGAGACCGACCGCCTTGAGCGCCGGCACGAAGGTGAAGCTCGCGCCCATCACGATGGGCAGGCCCGAACCGACGACACCTTTTATGGGGAACTGTTGAAGGAAAATGTCGAGCGCCGAGAGGACGAGCGACGCCTGGATGACAGCGGCTTCCTCTTGAGGGGTAAAGCCACAGACCGACGCGATAATGATGGCGGGCGTGACGATACCCGCGAATGCCGCCAGCACATGCTGCAGTGCATGGGGTAATACCTGCACAAACGAAACTTTTCCCGTACGCTCGAACAGGGCATCCCCTGCTGCCGACTCTGCCATTTGCGCCTCCTATACCCTAAGCAGCGGCCCCATGCCGCTCAACGGTCGGACATTATAGGGCATATGACACAGGTAGCATTTTGACCCGCTATCCTGCATCCCCCGGGGACAAACAGCAGTTGCGGTGAAATACGGACTGTTTGATGGCTTAACAGGCATAAACAGTCCGTATTTCACCGCAACTCATATATGGGGATGAGACTATCGCTTGCGGGGGACGAGTTTGGTGCGGCGCAGGTGGATCATCTCGGCGGCGATGGAGATAGCGATCTCCTCTGGGTCCTCGGCCTCGATGGAAACGCCGATCGGCAGGTGCAGCTCGTCGATCTGCTCCTGCGTAAAGCCCTCCTGCTCCAGGCGGGCGCGCACAAAGGCCGTCTTGCGGCGCGAACCCAAGCAGCCCAGATAGGCGGGTTTGGCGCGCATGGCCTGAATCACCACGTCGATATCGGACTTGTGACCCGCCGTGGCGACGACCACCAGGTCGCGCGGGCCGATGGGGCACTGCTTGCTCAGCTTCTTGTAGTCGACCAGACGACGGTCGTAGACACCTGGCACCCATTCGGGGGTCAGCGTGCCGGGGCGGTCGTCGCAAGCCACGACGGCAAAGCCCGCCGCCGTGAGCACCCGCGCCGTCGCAGCACCCACGTGGCCGCAGCCAAAGATATAGGCCAGGCCCTCGGGGCAGAGCGTCTCGATGTGCGCCGGGGGAATCTCGGAGGCCGCGTTGGTGTAGGTGACCTTACTCCCCTCCTCCACCAGCGAAAGCCCGGGGCAGCCCGCAATGGTGCGGCGCGATTCCTCGCCATGGTACTCGGCCACATCGCCCTCGAGCACGCCCGCGATAAACGGCTCAAAGTCGATGACGAAGTCGCCGATGCGCCGATAGGCCAAGATGTCGGCAACCGACTGGAACAACGGCGCCTTGGTCGCATCCAGGTGCAGATAGCACAGGCAGATGGCTCCGCCGCAAATCATGCCGGTATCGGAGTTCTCGCCGCCCATGGTGTAGCGGACCAGACGCGATTTACCCCCGGCCAGCAGCTCGCGCGCCTCGTCCAGCGCAAAGAGCTCAATCTTGCCGCCGCCGATAGTGCCCGCCTGGCTGCCATCGGCAAAGACAGTCATCCATGCGCCCACACCGCGCGGGGACGACCCCGCCGTACCGGCCACTACCACCAGCTCGCACGTCTCGTCAGCACGCAGGGCGGCAAGCGCCGCATTCACCACATCGAGCTTTTCCATTGCCGCCTTCTATCCTCTAAAGACATCGGTGAGCATAGCAAGCGCCTCGAGCACGCCGCCGCCGACCGATGTCGCCTTGTCCGAAATATAGTTGATATAGTTGGCGTCGCCGCGCGGATCGACATCGGCGCATTTAAAGCCCTCAGTCACCCGCACGCCGTTCGCCAAAAGCCCGCGCAGACAGCCATCGATCTGCGTGCACATGGGCGTATCGCCCGCGTAGCCAATCACGTCTCCGGCACTCACGATGTCGCCGATTGCGCGGTCGGACCGAAACACGCCGGCGGCGGGGCTGTGGATAACGCGTTCCTTGCCATAGCCGGCGATAATGCCCGGCACGCCCGTGTTGGGCTGGGGCGAACCTTGGGTAATGACACGGCCGAGAAAATGCCCGCGCATGGTCTCGACCACGGCGTCGCAGTCAACCGGCGCGGTAAAGCCCGGCCCCACAGCGATGACGGCAGGCGCCATGTCGCGCGTGGTGCCCAAGTTGCGCTTGGCCAGAATCGCGTCGACCACGGCAGCGGGTTTCAGCTCGCCAAGCATCTTGGCCTGAGGGTCCACCACAACGGCGACGTCTCCCGCTTGGGTAATCTCGAGCGCCTCAGCCGGCGTCTGTGCCAAGCGAGCGCGAATGCCCTCGACCTGGACCTCGCCCAGGCGAATGGCCTCGCAAAAACTGATTGTGCGGCGGATGCACGTGGGAACCGCGATATCGGCCATAACGACCGACACGCCGGAGCGCACCAAGCGAGCGGCGACGCCCGTGGCGATATCGCCGGCGCCGCGAACATAAACGAGCATTCCCGGGGCACCTCCCTGTGCTACGGTTTGAGCAGAGCAAAAGCGGTTCGACCGCTACTCTGATGATTATTTATTATCACAGTATTATACGGCGGTGAACAGATGGAAACGGTTGGCGGCAATCTTGCCTCTGCGCTCAGGATCGAGCCGGGCATTACCGCGATTATCGGCAGTGGCGGCAAGTCGACCTTGCTAAAGACGCTCGGCCTTGAGCTTATGCGCGCTGGCGGCCGCGTGCTCCTCTGCACCACCACGCGCATGTTCCCCGTCGCCGGCGTGCCGTGGGACGGGTCGAGCCGTCGCCTGGACGCCGCGCCTTGGAAGCCGGGGGCCCTGCATGTTCCCGGCTGCACTTGCGAGGCATGCGCGGGACTTGTCCGAGGAAGTATCTGCCAGGCGGGTGTTTTGAACCCGGAGACAGGCAAGCTCTCCGCCCCCGCCGAGCCGCCCAACGAGCTGGCGCAGCGCTTTGACTATGTGTTGGCCGAGGCAGATGGCAGCAAGCGACTCCCGCTCAAGGCGCATGCCGCCTGGGAGCCGGTAATTCCCGCCGGGACGGTCAACGTTATCTGGCTCGTCGGCGCCTCGGGACTCGGCAAGCCCATCAACGAAGCCGTCCACCGCCCCGAGCTCTTTTGCGAGCGTTGCGGCTGCGAGCTCACCGACATCGCCACGCCCGAGCGCGTCGCCCAGGTGCTCAATGCCGAGATGCAGGTGCTGAAACTCAGCACCGCACGCGTCATGCTCAACCAAGTCGATACGCTTGCCGACCCAACGATGGCAGATCGCTTCGAGGCTGTCCTCGGCCGCCCCATCGTCGCCACCAGCCTCAAGTAGCCGGCGCCGCCCCAGCAGGCCTATAAGTTGCGGTGGAATAGTTCCTGAAACGGCCTATTTGGCGGCTAAACAGGAACTATTTCACCGCAACTGCGGAGAGGGTCCGGCACCCCCCCGTTAGCGGGGAACGTAGCGACCGGGCTGGGCTCCGGTGGGCTCGCCGTCGCGCGCCGCCAGCACGCCATTCACAAACACGGCCTTGGCGCGGCCATGTGCCTCAAAGCCCTCGAGCGGCGTGTAGTCCACGGCCTGATGCTGCGTCGCGGCACTGATCGTCCAGCGCACCTTGGGATCCCACACGCACACGTCGGCATCGGAGCCCTCAGCAAGACAGCCCTTGCGCGGATACATGCCAAAGACGCGCGCCGGGTTCTCGCTCATCAAGCGGCACAGATCCTCGGGGCCCAGCTGTCCCTCAAAGCTCGTAGCGATCGCGACGGGGCGATGCTCCACACCGGGCCCGCCGTTGGGAATCGCGCGGAAGTCGTCGCGCCCGCGGTCCTTTTGCCCATGCAGGTTAAAGCTGCAGTGGTCGGTGGCGATGGTATCGATCTCGCCGGCCACAAGCGCCTCGCGCAGCGCGGCACGGTCACCGGCATGGCGCAGCGGCGGGCTCATCACATACTTGGCGCCCGCAAAGCCGTCCTCGCCCTGCTCCAAGTAGCACGTATCGTCGAGCATCAGATACTGAGGGCAGGTCTCGACATAGATGTTCTTCTGCCCGCGCGCCTTGGCAGCGCGAATGGCCTCGAGCCCCAGCTTGGTCGAAAGATGCACCACGTTGACCGGTGCGTCGCCGGCTAGGTGCGCCAGATACAGCAGGCGGCTCACGGCCTCGGCCTCACACACGTCCGGACGGCTGAGCGCATGCCCCTCGGGCCCATGAATCCCCTGCTCGTACACGCGCTTCTGCAGCTCATTCACCAACGTGCCGTTCTCGCAATGCACGCAGAGCATGCCGCCCACGCGTTTGAGCTCCTCCAGCACCTCGAGCGTCTCGGCATCGTCCAAGCGCAGGTGGTCGTAGGCAAAGTAGGTCTTAAACGACGATACGCCCGCCTCGCGCATGGCCGAAAGATCGGCGCGGTTGCGCTCATTCCACTCGGCGAGTGCCATATGAAAAGCGTAGTTGGCCGTGCAGGTTCCGTCGGCGCGATGATGCCACTCGGCAAGGGCATCGGGCATGGTCACGCCGCGATCAGCCGTCGCGTAGTCCACGATGGTCGTCGTACCGCCGCAGGCAGCCGCACGTGTGCCGGTCTCAAAGCTATCGGCCGTCCAATCCATGCCAGTCCAGCACTGCATGTGCGTGTGGCCATCGACAAAGCCGGGGAACACCCAACAGGCGGTGGCGTCCTGGACGGTATCGCCCTCGGCCGGCTCAATCGCTGCGGCGATCCGCACAATCTTGTCGCCCTCCATGGCAAGATCGGCGCGGCGAAGCCCCTGGGGCGTCACGAGCGCGCCGTTTTTGATGATGATCATAATTGCTCCTTATTGATTGATGCAGTTGGCCACGCGATCAAAATACGAGCAGGCGGCGATATGCTCCGTTATGCGTCGCTGTCCCTTGGCGGTATCGACGTCCCACAGCTCGTAGGCACGCGCCTCGACTAACGCAACGTCGGTGCGGCCCTTGATAATCGACCCACCACCGTCCTTGCCCTCGAGAAGCACGAGCGAAGGGAACAGTTGCCTTGGGAAGAGCACCGGACTCGAAGGCTCACCGTTGCACGCAAGACGCACCGGATGCTTGCGGCCACGCTCGTCAAACGCGCGAACCATAGCCTCAAAAGAATCCGAACTCACGAGCGGCTGGTCGCCCGGCAAAAAGAGGCAACCTTTCCAGTTGCGTTCGACTCCCCATGAAAGGCCCGCACGGACGCTTTCGCTGCGCAGCTCGCCATCGTGCAGCACGCACGGGCAATACTTGTCCTCGCAAATCTGGGCGACCTCGGGCCAACGCGTCGAAACCACGACGTCAAAGCCCCGGGGAACCGAATCGATGGTCCGGGCAATCAGCGGCTCGCCATAGATATCGGCAAGCATCTTGTTAGAGCCAAACCGCTTGCCCTCGCCCGAAGCCATAATGACGCATCCAAGTTTCATGGTGATACCTCCCCTGAAACCATCGTACCCATAACTCGCGCCGCGGGCATCCACATCGAAAGCGCTTATCCCGCACGCCCACGATGCAAAAAGGGGGCACCCCGCCGGTTGGCAGAGCGCCCCCTTTACATGGCTTACCTCAGCCCGGCTTTAGGCCTGGAGCCAACGGGCGGTGTTACGCTCGTCGAGGGCCTTGAGGGTAGCGGCGGGATCGGCAACCTTCTGCAGGAACATCATGGCAGCGATGGCGTACGGCTTGTAGCTGGCCTCCTTGTACATGCCCACGCGGTGCATGTCGAAGACGTCGGCGTTAACCTCGCCGTGCTCGCAGGAGACACCGGAGATGTCGGCGGGCAGCGGGTGCATAAAGATGGTGTCCTGGCCGTTGGCGGTCTTCTCCATGAGTTCGGTCGTGGAGCACCAGTCCTGATGGGTGGCGTTCTGGGCGAGCAGCTCCTTCTCGAGCGCTGCGATGCCGGCATCATCGCCCTCGGCGTACAGGTTGGTACGCTTCTCCATGGCGGCAAACGGAGCCCAGCTCTTGGGGATCACGATGTCGGCGCCCTCGAAGGCCTCGGCCATGGTGTTGGCCTGCTTAAAGGTGGTGCCGGACTCGGCGGCATAGCCCTTGGCGCGCTCGACGACCTCGGGCATGAGGTCATAGCCCTCGGGGTGAGCCAGGGTGACGTCCATGCCAAAGCGGGGCAGCAGGCTGATCAGCGACTGCGGGCAGGACAGCGGCTTGCCGTAAGAGGGCGAATAGGCCCAAGTGACGGCAACCTTCTTGCCCTTGAGGTTCTCAAGGCCGCCAAACTCGTTGATGAGGTAGAGCATGTCGGCAGAGGACTGCGTGGGGTGGTCGGAATCGGACTGCAGGGAGATGAGCGTGGGATGGTGATCCAGGACGCCATCCTCGTAGGCCTGCTGGACAGACTCGGAGACCTCGGCCATGTAGGCGTCGCCCTTGCCGATGTACATGTCATCGCGGATGCCGATGACGTCGGCCATGAAGGAGATCATGGTAGCGGTCTCGCGGACGGTCTCGCCGTGAGCGATCTGGGACTTCTTCTCGTCCAGGTCCTGCAGCTCAAGGCCGAGCAGGTTGGCGGCCTTAGAGAAGGAGAAGCGCGTACGGGTGGAGTTGTCGCGGAACAGGGAGACGGCCAGACCCGAGTCAAAGATCTTGGGCGAGACGTTGTTCTCGCGCAGCTCGCGCAGGGCGTCGGCGACGATGTAGAGAGCCTTGAGCTCATCGGTGGTCTTGTCCCAGGTGTGCAGGAAGTCGCTGCCGTACATACCCTTAAAATCGAGGCCGTTCAGCTGCTCGACGAGCTCGGTAAACTTGGCGTCCATGGAAATGCCCTTTCAAAAGATGAAACGATCGCAATGAGTAGACGTGCTCCGGCATGCGCGTGTGGCTAGAACATGCAGAGCACTATGACGAGGACCCGCCACCGTTGAGGAAGCATGGGAGATAACGACCGCGGGCCCCGAGTCAACAGGGGGTGCCGGGGACACGAGCGGCCCCTGGCTCAACAAAATCGAGGAATGGGACTAATCGATCTTGTTGTTGGTCAGACCGGCGCGGAACACGGTGGCGTCGCCATCGGCCTGGCTCGGATCGTAGAGGTTCAGGGCAGCCACGTACATGGCGGCAGCGGTGACCAGGTCGTCCTTGTAGGTGACCTCGTTGGGAGCGTGAGCCTGAGACTCGGCACCCGGGCCAAAGCCGACGCAGGGGATGCCATAGCGGCCCTGGATGGAAACGCAGTTCGTGGAGAAGGTCCACTTGTCGCACAGCGGACGACCGGTGCGCTTGTCCATGCTGGGTTCGCAGCCGATGCGCTCGTCACCAAACATGGCCTTGTGGGCGTCGACGAGGGCCTTGACGTGCGGAGCGGTCTCCTTGTTGATCCACGTGGGGAAGTAAGCCTCGGTCTCGTAGACCTCGCCGGTCCAGGACGGACGGTCGTACATGTACATGGAGACCTTCACGTCATCGCCGTACTTCTTGGCGGCCGGCAGGTTGCGGATCTCGTCCAGGCAGGACTCCCAGGTCTCGCCGGCGGTCATGCGACGGTCGATGGAGATGGCGCAGGAGTCAGCGACAGCGCAGCGGCTGGGGCTGGTGTAGAAGATCTGGCTGACGGTGCAGGTGCCGCGGCCCAGGAAGCGGGCGTCCTCGAAGTGCTCGGGGTTGTACTTGGGGTCGAGCATCTTGACGAGGCCCTTGATGTCGGTCGACTCGTCGCAGCCGTTGTTGTTGAGGGCGCGGACGTCGGCGATGATGTCGGCCATTTTGTAAATGGCGTTGTCGCCGCGGTCGGGAGCGGAGCCGTGGCAGGAGGTGCCGTGAACGTCGACGCGGATCTCCATGCGGCCGCGGTGACCGCGATAGATGCCGCCGTCGGTAGGCTCGGTGGAAATGACGAACTCGGGCTTAATGCCGTCCTTGTTGTAGATGTACTGCCAGCACATGCCGTCGCAGTCCTCTTCCTGGACGGTGCCGACGACCATGATCTTGTAGCCCTCGGGGATGAGGCCCATGTCCTTCATCATCTTGGCAGCGTAGGTAGCAGAAGCCATACCGCCCTCCTGGTCAGAGCCGCCGCGGCCGTAGATGATCTCGTCGGTCTCGTAGCCCTCATAGGGATCGGCATCCCAGTTCTCGATGTTGCCGATGCCGACGGTGTCGATGTGGGAGTCGATGGCGATGATCTTGTCGCCCTCGCCCATAAAGCCCATGACGTTACCCAAGCCATCGACCTTGACCTCGTCATAGCCAAGGCTCTCCATCTCGGCCTTGATGCAAGCGACAACCTCGCCCTCCTCGCAGGACTCAGAGGGGTGCGAGATCATGGCGCGCAGGAAGCGGGTCATGTCAGCGCGGTGAGACTCAGCAGCGTTTTTAATTGCCTCGAAATCGAGTTCCTTAGTCATAACAGTCAACCTTTCTACAAGGGTTTACCTACAGGTAGATATTTCAGATAGATCACTTGTGCCAAGCAGCGTGAGGTCGAGCACCCGGCAAGCAAGCAACCATAGGAGGCGGACGGAGGACTTTGCTCCGTCGCGAGTTCCGCACGAGCCGGAGAGCACTTAATGTGCTCTCCGTGCGAGCAGGACTGTCCGAGCAGGGAGTAAAGTCCTCCGGCTGCCTCCGGACAGGTCAGCCTGCTAGCAAGTCGGGTACTCGCCCTCCCAGACGATGCGACGGTACTGATCCGGATCGGTGTCGCCCTCGGTGGAGAAGCAGAGCACGGAGCTCGTCTTGTCCAGGCCGATGAGCTCCTTGAGCTCGGCGTACTCGGGGTCGAGCATGAGGGTCTCGACCAGACCGGTGGTCACTGCGCCGGACTCGCCGGAGATGACGCGCGGGTCGCCCTTCTCGGGAGCGCCCAGGGTGCGCATGCCGCGAGCGGTGACCCAGTCGGGGCAGGACACGAAGGCGGTGGTGTGGTTGCGCAGGATATCCCAGCCCAAGATGTTGGGCTCGCCGCAGCACAGGCCGGCCATGATGGAGGGCATGTCACCGTCCACGATGCGCGGATCTCCGTCGCCGGCGGCAGCGCCCTTGTACAGGCAGGCGGCCGGTGCGCACTCAACCACGACGAAGGTGGGCGGGTTATCGGGATACAGGTTGGTGAAGTAGCCCACCACGGCGCCGGCGAGCGAGCCTACGCCAGCCTGGACAAAGACGTGCGTCGGGCGGTTGATAGCCATCTCGCGCAGCTGCTCGGCAGCCTCGGAAGCCATGGTGCCGTAACCCTCCATGATCCAGGACGGGATCTTCTCGTAGCCCTCCCAGGCGGTGTCCTGAACGATGACGCCGCGCTCGCAGGCGTCGGCCTCGGCGGCGGCCATGCGCACGCACTCGTCGTAGTTGACCTCTTCGATGGTCACCGTGGCGCCCTCGGCGGCAATGTTATCGAAGCGGGGCTTGGTGGAACCCTTGGGCATGTGCACGACGGCCTTCTGGCCCAGCTTGTTGGCAGCCCATGCCACGCCGCGGCCATGGTTGCCGTCGGTGGCGGTAAAGAAGGTGGCCTGGCCAAAGTCCTTGGCAAGCTGATCGGAGGTCAGGTAATCGAAGGTGCACTCGGCAACGTCCTTGCCGGTCTCGTCGGCAATGTAGTTGGCCATGGCAAACGATCCGCCCAGGACCTTAAAGGCGTTGAGGCCAAAGCGATAGCTCTCGTCCTTAACGCACAGGTTGGACAGGCCTAGGCGCGCGGCCTGGCCATCCAGGCGGGCAAGCGGAGTGACGGTGTACTGGGGGAACGACTGGTGGAAGGCGCGGGCCTTCTTCACGTGGTCGAGGCTCATGATTCCCAAGTGCTTGTCATCGCTCTTGGGCATCGTGTTGCCCGCCCACTGGATCTTATCGGCCATACGGTGAACTCCTTAAGTTCTCTCTTGCCGGCCCCCGCATACGCGTTTCAGCCCGATCCCATTCACACGGCTGAACTTTTATGTGGATGCCAAACAAAAAGTTTGTTAGCACTGTTCTATCACACTTTTTGATTGGAAAACCTAACAAATTGTTTGTTGCCGTAATCGGTACCTTTTCGCCGCCGAACGGTCACATAACACAGCGACGCTTTCGTTATTTGCGAACAAGTGGGGTTTATGGCACAGTGAGCCCAAACTAATTTTTAGGAAGGCACCCATGACCCCCGCACAGATTGAGTTTTACAAGCGCCTTGCACACGGCCTGGCGCTCCAATTTGGCCCCAACTGCGAAATCGTCGTCCACGATCTGGAGACCGAGGACGTGGACCACTCCATCGTAGTGATCGAAAACGGCCACGTCAGCGGGCGCAAACTGGGTGACGGCCCCAGTCATATCGTGTTTGAGTCCATGCACGAGGGCACCACCGACGTGCACGACCGCGAACCATACCTCACCAAAACCACCGATGGCAAGCTGCTCAAGTCCTCGACCATTTTTATCCGCAACGACGAGGGCAAGCCCGTCGGCATTTTGGGCATCAACTTTGACATTACGCTTATGAAGGCTTTTGAGCGTTCGCTCGACGCCTTTACCGGCACCGGCGGCACAGGCTATACCGAGCCCGAGCCCATTACCAAGAACATCGGCGACCTGCTCGAGGACCTGCTGCACGAGTGCGAACAGTTTGTGGGCAAGCCCGCGGCACTCATGACCAAAGACGAGCGCATTCGTGCCATTGGTTACCTCGACCGTCGCGGCGCCTTCCTCATTTCCAAGTCGAGCGAGCGCGCCTGCGAGTTCTTTGGCATCTCCAAATACAGCTTCTATAGCTACCTCAATGAGGCCAAGGCGGCGGCCGGCGACAAATAGTCAGCGCGCCTGCACCCCTCCCCTTTTTGGGCGCGAGTTCTGGAAAGCATGAATCCAAGACCGAGCCGCTTGGGAAGTTCCATATAATCGATGTCATTGGTATTTCGAAAGGGTGGAACAGAATGGCGTTGAGCAAGGCATCATGCACCGGTCGCGGATTGATTCCGGCAATTGATGGACATGTGCACCGCATGTTCGATGAGGGTGAAGACGACCTGTTTTCGCTGAGCCTTGACGACGTGATGGATGATCGCCCGTGGACCGCCGACGAACTCATGGGCGGCGGGGCTCGCCCGTCAAGCCCCAATCCCGCACTTGCGCCTAAGCCCGCATCTGCGCCGACTCCTGCGCAGTCGCCTGTTTCGACGCCCGCGCCTACGCCCGCACCCACTTCGGCGCCCACGCCCGCTCCCCGCCCCGCAAGCGACCCGTCCGAGACGGCGGCATTTCTCGCCGCAGCGACGCGGGGCAAATCGGCCGACAGCACCGTTATGTACAACGCCCAGCAGTTGCCCGTTCCTGCGGCACGCAAGCCTCCGGTCACAAGGCTCGATGAGCCCGTTGCCCGTCAGGTTGCCTACGATTCCTGGGCTGCAACCGATCTTGATGAGACCTCTACCGGCATGCCGGCGCTCGACGTTCCAGTTAACCCGCTTTTTGCCGCCAACACGAGCGCCGCGGACTATGAGGGCGATGCGGCATATTCCGATTATTCCGATGGCTATGCTGGCACCAGTCGCATCGAGACCGAGGATTATGGCACCGCATCGAGCGATTATCTCAACGATCCGTATGCCGCCACGCCTGCACCGGAATATGACCCGGAGGCCGCGTCCGCGCCGGCGTATACCAAAAGCACGGGCGAAGAGCGCTTCGCCGATTATTACGCCGAGGAAAAGGCGCTGCGTTTCTCGGAATTTCCGCAGGCAGTCAAGGTTGCCTTTATCGCCATTGTCATTGCCCTGCTCGGCGTCATTGCGTTTGAGGGATTCCAGCTGTTCCGCGGCCCCACCCAAGCGGAGTCGGAGACCCAGCAAAAAGAGGACGATAACCAGTACCTGGACATCAACACCCTCAAGGGCGACCCCAACGACGAGGACGACGAGTAGCGAGGGCTAAGGGAGGGTCGGAAGAGTCGGCGGCACGTTACGGCTCCAAAAGCCCTGCCATAAAGATGGGCAGATACAGCACGTCACCATCGCGGTGAAGATTACATTCCGCAAGTACCAGGGCGCGATCGATTCCGTAGCCCTTCGTTGCCAGTGCGTTATCGAGCGCCGCGTGGGACTTAAAACTCTTGCCCGATTTGACCTCGATGGCGAGCACTTCCCCATCGAACGTCTCTTCCACAAAATCGAGCTCACCGACCTTTTTGGACGTAAAGTAGCGCAATCTAAATCCGTGGGCTTTGAGCTCTTGGGCAACGAAGCCCTCGAATGCCGCCCCCATATTCATGCCAAAGGGGCCTTCTGCCTCCCCATCAAAAACGCCTTGGGCGACCCTTTTGGAATACGACGACATAAGCATTCCGGTGTCCAAGTAAAACAGCTTAAACAGATTTCGTTGCTCCCCCAATAAAAGGGGTGCCACGGGCGCCGTTACGTTATACACAGGAAGCGCGACACCCGCCTCCGATAGCCAGAGGAAATGATCTGTCACCTGCGAAAAACGTTTGACACCGTTAATCGATGACAGTTTGAATCGCTTGTTTTTGGAACCGGCCTCGCTGGGAATCAGATCATAGATATCGCGAATAACCAAGCGCAGCTCGGGCGGAGCGTACTTTGCGATGTCATCGCGATACAGGGCGTGAAGATCGCGGTGGATGTTTCGAACCTCGTCGACATTGCGCGTCGCCAAGAAGGAATTGACCGCGTCGGGCATGCCTCCCACCACCACATACTGATGGAACAGATCGAGCAAGCGGTCATACAGATAGCCGGGAAGCTCCCCCTCATTCTTTAGACAGCCCCTGAGCATGTCAAACACGCTGGCACCAACGCCATTTGCCCAGCAAAACTCCTCAAAGTCGAGCGGGTACATCTGGACCTGCTCGACATACCCCACCGGCAGGGAATCGATGCCCTCGAGCTCAACGCCAAGGAGCGATCCGGTAAGGATGTATCGAAAGTCGCCGCGCTGGACCAGATATTTGATAAACGTCACCACGTTGGGGCATCGCTGCACCTCGTCGATAACCACAACGGTCTTGTTCGCAACCATCGGCTGCGTTGCAGCAATAGACATACGCATAAGCAGATCATCCGCACTTTTCGCCGCCAAAAACGAATCGCGCACGGACGCGTCGGCGATAAGGTCGAACGTCACGACATTTTCGAACGATTCATTTGCAAAGACGTTGACCAAATATGACTTTCCTACCTGTCGGGCGCCCTTGACCAAAAGAGCCTTGTTAGGCGACGAGGCAAGCCAAGATTCAAACTGTGCTTTCGCTTTTCTCTGTAGCATAAGCGCACCCCTTATTACGTGCTGTTTTAGCATTAGGATACACTTTTCCGTGGTTGCTAGATGCTCATTTCGACACTTTTTCGAGATTTTGAAGTGTGTATTACGATACTTTTCCGTACTTTTACACGGGATATTTCGACACTTTTTCGGATTTAAGCCTAACAGCAGCCGGCGAAATCAAGCGCCGTCTGCACATCATTTCGCAGGCGGCGCTTGATTTGTGTCCGCGCGCGCTGATAGACTCCATCGTGCCAGCAAGGAGCGGGCGCGTTTTATCCAGAATCGGGGTAGAGAGTTGGCTCCACGATCCCGACGCCAACCGGCCAAGAGGCACGGTGGCCCTGCCAACATCGATGAAAGGAGTCCGTATGGACAATTTCTCCGTGCGCAGTGAGCGCAACTTCCACAACCTGGTAGCCAAGCCAAAACGAATGCATCTTCTGGACAAGCCGAACGGCTATGCCTCGGCCATGGTCAAGAGCAGCCTCTCCCACCAGATGCGCTTTACCGTGCAGGTGCTCGAGGAAGAGCTCTGCGTTGCCGGCGACCCGCACGTGCTACAGATCAAGCTGCTCGGAGACGACTCGCGCGAGTCGTCCAGCTGGAAGCTCTTTGCCGACGGCTCGTGCGTCGCAAGCGGCTCGGGTGACTTTGCCCGTGAGTGCTTCTGCGAGGGCGCCGAGGTGTTTTTGGACTTGTGTCGTGATGCCGTCGAGGCTGCCAAGCTGCACCAGTGGAGCCAGAGGGAGTATGAGCTGCTGAGTGCCGCGCGCGGGATTGCGGGGGTGTAAACAGGCGGAGCGCTCCTGAAGCCTTATTCCACACGATCGGGTGTACTCATCTGCAACTCGACTTGCTACCAGATGGTGCAATCACGTTCCACGTCGGTTAAGCCAGACCCCGGCCGGTCGTTGGCAAGTGAAACAACATCTCCCACCCATAGGCCTCTAAGACCGACCGTCCACTATAATCCAAGCGGTTAGCGTCTCCCAAAATCGCCATGGACACGTCTTCCAAGATGCCCTCTCAACTGTGCAGAAATAACAGCCGCCCATACGGTCGATGTGCTCCTTGCACGTCTCGCTGACCACGCAACGATGGAAAACAGGTTCCTGGACGGATGACCCCTGAGGGGATGCATGAAATCGGCATCGAGGCCATCGTCTGTCGAACAATACCTGCCCATACCTTTAAAACATGAGAACAAGACGCCGGCGTCGGTATCGTTTTCAATTCAGTTTAAAACTGAGGAGATTCAGGAGCCAGCCGAATAAACTAAGACTCACTTAGTAATTGCTAAATTTCTGACTGGGTATATAATATCTGACAGTAATAAGGATTCTTTACTATATGTGAGGCAGAAATGACTTCAACGGATGATGAACTAGTCAGCAGGCTCCAAGCTCACCTGTCAACCATTCGCAAGGCGGCGGGCTGGAGTGGCGAACGGCTTGCGAACGAACTAGGCATAACAAAGCAAACCGTCAGCAGCCTTGAGACGGGTAAAACGCAGATGACGAAGATGCACTATCTCGCCATCAGGGCGGTATTCAACAACGAAATCGCCGTCAGCGGAAACGAGGATCTGGCAAAAATAATTCAGCTATTCGTTGACCAACCAGTAGCACCCAAACTAGAGAAGATGCAAAATGCCCTTAAAGAAGGGGATGAGAAGGGGACACAACAAGAGGCAGCTACTAAGCAGAGCGCCATAGTTGGAGCAACCGCTCTCACCGCCGCCCTAATCCCCGCTTCATCGGCATTGATTCCGGCATTGGGCTCTCTTGCATATCAACTTGCAAAATCAATCAAGAAATGAGGTGTACAGAAATTGGAGTCGGAAAACACTGATCTGCCCGCAAAGAACAAAGGCCTCGTGTGGCTCGAGCAGCACAAAGTCCAGATTGGCATCGGTGTATTTGTGGCAATCAGTTCAATCGTTAGCATTACGATTGCCGCGAAAACGGGCCATACGCCTAAATTCAAAACTATTTGCAACGGCGCAGACAAAGGTGTTGCCACGATTGCTAAGGCAGCAGAAAAGGCCTCCTTGCCAGTGGTCAACCTTACCGGAGTCAAGAAGACTGCAACGGGACTCGGACATGACTTGCTTCTTTCGAATCAGGCAGTTAACAAGCGTCTCGTCTCCAGCGGAATGATGACAAAAGAGCCCTGGGGTTACAAGCTCACAGAAGTCGGCAAACTCTTTGGGAAAGAAACAGTCAAAGTAACGCGCGCCGGTTATACCTTCTCAAATATCGAATGGGATGAAGCGGTTGTCCCGTTTGTTTTTACTTCCGACGAACTTGCGAGCATTAACGCCAAAAAAACTCACATTGCGCAAGTCATAGCCCAGTAGTCAAATCTGATACACCGTGCGCCCCGCGTACGCAAACGAAAAGGAGACACCATGGTCATATACAGAACTCAAGAATGGAACGGATACGGAAAGCAAAACTACTACTGGAATGAATACCGCCGTGAGGGCGACACGGTTGTCAAATACAAGTGTAATAGGCGCAAGTTCTTCGATGGGGACGAAAGCAACTGGGAAGAAAGCGAGCATGAAGAAGATTCGTGGAGCATTGACGATCCCAATATGCCCGATTGGCTGAACGGCTACCTCTAATAACTATTAACTAGCAGCCCTTGAAAGCCCCACTTCCCACAGGGAACGTGGGGCTTGATATTGCCCTCCTGTCCGAAAGCACTTTCCATCTCAGCTTTCAATCTAGGCAACCACAATGGTATGGGCCATGGCCGTCAGTTCACCAATCTCAATAAACCTGTCTTTTGTAATGCGATTGACCAATGCGCCGACTCTCTGGTCGGTCGCATCGACATCACAAGCGATGCGCAGCCCGGGAGAGCCGCCAAAAGCAGCTGCTTGTCTGATGCACAAAAGCGCAGAAACCCGCATCCCGAATATGGTGGGATGCGGGCACGGACAATCGTGTGTCCCATTCCAGGCGCGGATTCTGGGATGCAATCTCCGCCGAGGGCTCCAAGGGGAAAGCGCATCCCATTCTGAGCGCCTATTCCGGGACACAGTTTCCGCTCCAAACAAAAGGCCCCGGCTCGCGATGGAGCCGGGGCCAAAGGCACAGCATATGCAGTTGATGGTGAGCGCGAACAGCCCGTCAGAAATGCCATCCGCGCTCTACCCTACCCGCGGTGACGGGCGCGGCTGTACGGCGTATCCACCATGGGCAGATCCGGACGCAGCTTGCCGTCAAATGCGCGATAGGCATTCTGTACGGCGGGCGCTGTGGGGATCGTTGCGATCTCGCCGATGCCCTTGCCGCCGTATGCCACGGGCAGTAGCTCGTCCTTCTCCACGTAGATGGCGTGGATATCCGGAATCTCGGGCGCACGGAACAGCCCGAGCGTGCCGTACCTTGCCTGGGGCACGCAGTCCTTGAGCGGCCAATCCTCGCTAAGCGCATAGCCCATACCCATGAGCACGCCGCCTTCGATCTGACCCTGGATGGAGATGGGGTTGACCACCTTGCCGGAATCGTGCGCGGCATAGACCTCGCTCACGCGGCCGTCATCATCCAGAATGACCACATGCGTGGCAAAGCCGTAGCAGATGTGGCTCTTGGGGTTGGGGACGTCGGCGCCCAGTTTGTCGGTCGGCTCCAGATACACGTAGCCAAACTCGCATCCCTCGAGCGCCTTGATGGCGGTCGCGGGGTCCTGAGGATGCATACCCTGACCAGCGACGAGCTCCTGCGCGCGCAGCTGATAGGCGCGACCGTCGTCGTACTCGATCTTGACGCCGTCGCCATGCGCGCTCACGGGAGCGGCGGGCGCAGGCTTGCCGGCCTCGATGCCAACCATGGCATCGCGCAGCAGGAAAGCGGCGCCGCGCACAGCCTCGCCGGTCACGACCGTCTGACGCGAGCCAGACGTGGTGCCGGAGTCGGGAGCGTTCTCGGTAGAGCACTCGCCGTTGGCGATGCAGCTCAGCGGCAGACCGCAGGCCTCGGCAACGTCCTGCAAAAAGACGGTGTTGCAGCCCTGGCCGATGTCGGACGTGGCGGCATAGACCACGGCCACGCCATCCTCGACGCGAATCTTGCAGCGGCCGGCATCGGGCAGGCCCACGCCCACGCCGGCGTTCTTCATGGCGCAGGCGATACCGGCGTGTCCGGGATGCGCATAGTAGGCATCCTTGACCTCGAGCAGCGTCTCCTTAAGCGCCGTGGAGCAATCGGCAATCTGGCCGTTGGGCAAAACCTCGCCCGGCTCGATGGCGTTTCTGTAACGAATCTCCCACGGGTCCAGGCCGACCTTCTCTGCCAGCAAGTCGATCAAGCTCTCGAGCGCAAACTCGGACTGGCAAACGCCAAAGCCGCGGTACGCGCCGGCGGGCGGGTTGTTGGTGTAGTAGCCAAAGCCGCGAATGTCGGTGTTCTGGTACTTGTAGGGGCCGACGGCATGCGTGCAGGCGCGCTCGAGCACCGGGCCGCACAGCGACGCGTAGGCGCCGGTATCAAAGTTGATCTCGCAATCCAGGCCGGTAAAGTTGCCCTCGGCGTCGCAGCCCAGCGTAAAGGTGCCGTCCATGGCATGACGCTTGGGATGGAACGCGAGCGACTCGGCACGCGTGAGCTTGCACTTCACAGGACGCTGGAGCTTATAGGCGGCGAGCGCGGCCAGGTGCTGGACCGAAACGTCCTCCTTACCGCCAAAGCCGCCGCCCACGAGCATGGTCTCGACGACCACGCGCTCGGGCTCGTTGTCCCAGCCAAACATGTGGGCACACTCTTTGCGCGTATCGTAGGCGCCCTGGTCGGTCGACTGCACCTTGACGCCGTTCTTGTACGGGAAGGCGACGGCGCACTCGGGCTCCAAGAAGGCATGCTCGGTAAAGGGCGTGGTAAAGCGCTGCGTCACGGTAAATGCGCTCTCCGCCAACGCCTTGGCGGCGTCGCCGCGCGTCACATGGCGGCTCTGGCACACGTTGTCCTTGAGCTCTACCGTGTTGCCAAAGGCAAAGAAGCTGTCGTGCAGGCGCGGGGCGTCGGCAGCCCTGGCCTCGACAATGTTACGCACGGGCTCCAGCGGCTCGTAATCGATCTTTACGAGCTTCTTGGCCTTCTCGAGCGTCGCCTCGTCCTCGGCGACCACCAGCACGATGGCATCGCCCACGCAGCGGGTGATATCGCCCACCGCGATCATGACGTCCCAGTCCTGGATAAGGTGGCCGACCTGGTTGACCGGCACGTCCTCGGCGCGTAGGATACCCACCACGCCGGGCAGGGCCTCGGCCTTGGAGGTGTCGATGGAGAGCACACGGGCGCGCGGGTACTTGGAGCGCACGGCGCTGGCGTAGGTCAGACCCGGTTGATCGAGCTCGTCGATGTCATCGGGGTATTTGCCCTCGCCGAGCACCTTCTTGCGCACGTCGATACGGAAGGCGCGCTTGCCCACACCGTAGTCGTCGCCGCGCTCCAGGCCCTCGTCGATCCGCTTTTCGCCGCGGAGCACCGCAGCGGCCAGCGAAATGCCCTCGATAATCTTCTTGTAGCCGGTGCAGCGGCAGACGTTGCCGCGGATGGCGTACTTGATCTGCTCCTCGGTGGGCTCGGGGTCCTCGGCGATGAGCGCCGCACCCGCCATGACCATGCCGGGGATGCAAAAACCGCACTGCACGGCACCCACGGCGCCAAAGGCGTACACAAAGGCCTCGCGCACGTCCTGGGGCAGGCCCTCGACGGTCACGATGTTGCGGCCGGCGGCAAGAGCGGTGGTCAGAACGCACGCCTTCACGGCCGCACCGTCCACATGGATGGTGCAGGTGCCGCAGGCGCCCTCGGAGCAGCCGTCCTTGGCGGAGTGGATATGCAGGTCGTCGCGCAAGTAGCGGAGCAGCGGCTTGTTCTGAGTCGTCGTGCGCTCGACGCCGTTAACGGTAAAAGTGAATTCCTGTGCCATGGTGATTCCCTTCTACACGCCGGCGGCGATGCCGGTGCGGTCGTGGATGGCACCGTGCGGGCAGACGACGGCGCACATGCCGCACGACAGGCAGTCCGCGCCGTCGATATGGGCGCAGTTGTCCTCGATACGGATAGCGCCGGCAGGACACTTTTTGGCGCACATGCCGCAACCGATGCAGCTCGTGTCGCAAATCTTGCGCGCAATGGCGCCCTTATCGGTGTTGTTGCAGCGCACCAGGATGTTCTGGTAGCCGGGAACGAAGGCAATCACGCGCTGTGGGCACGCCATGCCGCACAGGCCACAACCCGTGCACTTTGAGCGATCCACGCGGGCGATGCCATCGACCAGTGCAATGGCACCGTGGGGGCAGGCCGTGACGCAGGCGCCACAGCCAATGCAGCCTTCGCTGCAGCGGGCGTCGCCGCCTGCGGAGGCGCAACCGCTTCCGCAGGCAACGTAGGCCACGTTATGTTGAATGGATTTGGCCATAAGAGACTCGCCTATTTCTTAAGAAGATACGGATAGCTGTCGCGCACGGCCTTGATGGTCAGGCGGACGGCCTCGGGAAGGCCGGTGTTGACGGCATCGACCGAGACGGTGCGGACCGTGCCGGCGACGCGGACCTTAAAGTGGTCCTCGTCCACGGCCAGGAAGCCCTCGTTCTCGGAGTTCTCCATGTCCTGCTCGCTCCAGAACAGGGTGAGCTTGTCCTTGTAGGGACGACCCTCCTGGTAGGGGCAGAACACAGCGCAGTTGCCGCACTCGTTGCACATGCCGTCGACATGTACCACCTGATGCTTGGCCAGGCCCGGCACCTTAATAGCAACGTTGGCGCGGTTGGGGCACACGTCGCAGCAGACCTCGCACACCGAGCCGCAGCCCAGGCAGCGGGTCTTGGTGCAGTTGCGCTTATCGCGGCAGAGCGTCCCCTTGCGCTCGTAGCAGGTGTCCTCGCGGCCGGCCTGCTCGTTGCAGTCGGCGTACTTGTTAAAGTCCACGCCAGCGATGGCACGGGCGACCTCGGCGGCATCGGCGATAGCCTCGACCACGGTGGCCGGACCGCGACGGCAGTCACCTGCAGCCCAGACGCCCTCGACGCCGGTGGAGGTGGCGGCAAGGCGGCCGCGACGGTCGTGCTCGACGCCCGCGGCGTCGTACAGGCTGGCATCGATGCCCTCGCCCACGGCGCAGATCACCGTGGTGGCGGGAAGCTCGACGGTCTCGCCCGTGGCGACGGGGCTGCGACGACCGCTTGCATCCGGCTCGCCAAGCTCCATAACATCGCAGGTCAGCACGGCGCCGTTGAGCGCCTTGGGCGCCAGCAGCTCGCAGAACTCAACGCCGTCGGCAAGAGCAAGATCGAGCTCTTCCTCGTCGGCGGGCATCTGCTTCTTGGTACGGCGATACACCAGGCGCACGTTCTTCACGCCAGCCAGGCGCTTGGCCACGCGGGCCGCGTCCATGGCGGTGTTGCCGGCGCCAATGACCACGACGTCCTCGCCCAGCTCGAGCTTCTCGCCCTTCTTGGCGGCCTCGAGGAACTCCAGCACGTCGAGCTCGGCGCCCTCGCCCAGGCCCGCAGAGCCGGGCATCCAGGCACCGGTTGCCACGACCACATCGGTAAAGCCCTGGGCCTTGAGCTCGTCAATGGACTCCACGCGGGCGTTGAGCTGAACCTTGGCGCCAAAGGCCAGGCAGAGCTCGGCATCGTGGGAGATATCGTCGCTGGCGATACGGAACTCGGGGATGACGTGACGGACCACGCCGCCGAGCGAGTCGCGAGCCTCGAAGATGGTGACGGGCACGCCGGCACGCGTCAGGAAGAACGCCGTCGCCAGGCCGGCCGGGCCGCCGCCGATAACGGCAACGTTGCGCTCGCCGTCGTTGGCGATGGCCTGGGCGCGCAGCTTGGGCAGCACGGCGGTCATGGCCTCGCGGGCGGCTTTGAGCTTGCTGGCGCGGATCTGGGCGCCCTCGGGCTCGTAGAATGCACGCTCGCAGGCACGGCCGCAGGGATGCGGGCAGATGGTGCCGGTAATGAACGGCAGGGCGTTACGTTCGATGATAATGTTGAGTGCATCCTCGTAGCGGCCCTCGTCAACAGCCGCCAGGTAGGCGGGAATATCCTGCTGGATGGGGCAGCTCGTGCGGCACGGCGTGGTAAAGCAGTCGGAAAGCGGGCTCTTGCCGGCGACCTTGCGGTCGGGCAGCGGACGCAACGGCTTCTTGTAGAGCGGATTGGTGAGCGAGTCGGTCTGGATCGCAGTCACGGCCTCGAGCGAGACGCCCGCAAACGGCTTGCCATCCAGGTCGGCAAACTCGCCGGCCATCTGGCTAAAGCGCTCGTAGCCACCGGGCTTGAGCACGTCGGTCGCCAGGGTAACGGGCCAAATGCCGGCATCGTACAGGGCGCGGATGTTGTAGACCGTGGCACCGCCGGAGTAGCTGATGCGCAGCTTGCCATCGAACTGCTCGGTAATGCGACGGGCGGCCTCGATGGTCAGCGAGAACAGCGAACGGCCCGACATGTACATCTCGGTGGAGGGCAGCTCGTTCCTCGTCACGTCGACGGGGAACGTGTTGGTCAGCTTGACGCCAAACTCCAGGCCGCGCTCGGCGCACAGGGCAATCAGGCGCTCGAACATGGGCACGGCATCGGCCCACTGCAGATCCTCGCGGAAGTGCGTGTCATCGAAGACGATGTAGTCAAAGCCCAGCTCGTTGAGGCGCTGACGGGCAAACTCATAGCCCAGCAGCGTGGGGTTGCACTTGATGTAGGTATTGAGGCCCTTCTCGGTGATGAGGTAGGTCGCGATGCGCTCGATCTCCGCCGGCGGGCAGCCGTGCAGGGTAGACTCGGTGATGGAGTTGGAGACGCGCGCCGGGATGGACTCGACAAACGCAGCGTCGACATGCTCAAACTTGTCCAGGTTAGCGAGCGCCCACGTGCGGCACTCGTCCCAAACCTCGGAGCCGCTGGCGTCCTTCATGCCCTCGATGTAGGCGTCGACCTTGGGGCTCTTGATGCCCTCGAGGTCATAGCCCACCGACATGTTGAAGACAAAGCCGTCCGGGCTGCCCAGGCCGTATTCGCGGGCAATCAGGTGGCAGGCAAACCATGCCTTCACGTACTCGGCAAAGGCCTGCGGAACCTCGAGCTCGGTCGACCACTCGCAGTTGTAGCACTCGTCCTGCGCCACGATGCAGGGCTTGTTGACGCACTTGGAGAGCTCCTCGCCGTCCATAACCTGGACGGTCTTGAGCTCAAAGAAGCGGGAACCAGCCACATAGGATGCCACGATGTTCTGGGCAAGCTGCGTATTGGGACCGGCGGCCGGGCCAAACGGAGTCTCGATGCGCTCGTCAAAAATGGGAAGCGCACCCTCCTGGTTGGTCGTGACCATCTTGCGCACGCCAAAGATGGCGTCCTGGGTCTTGTGCTCCTCGATGATCCAGTTCATCAGCTGCGAAAACGGGATCGGCCTCATGATGTCGCTCATAGTGAGCTCCTCTCTGTAACGCCCGGCGAGACCGCGCGGCGGGCGCAAATACGGTGTAGCGCTAGCACAGCGCCGGCGACCCCGCGGAGGTCGCCTATACGCGCGCCGGATGCGGCGAAACATCCGACGCGCGTGAATCTACTTGTGAATTAGTAGGTGCGATCGTTGAGCGTGCTCCAGAGCTTCTTGGACTCAGCCATGGTCCACGCGTTGATCTTGTCCTCATCAATGCCAACGAACTCGCGATCCTTGTACAGGACGCGGCCGTTGATGATGGTGGTGCGGCAGTTTTTGCCCATCATGCCAAAGAGCATGTGGCCGTCGATATTCTCCTCGCTCAGCGGCGTAAAGGGCTTGTAGTCCATAACGATAACGTCGGCGGCAGCGCCGGCCTCGAGCACACCGAGCTTGCGATCGAAGTACTTGCTCGCCATCTTGGCGTTGTTCTCGAACAGCATGGTCATGGCCTCGTACCAGCCCACGTTGGGCATGGCGGCGTTGTGGCGCTGAATGATCAGGAAGACCTTAAGGCTCTCGAGTATATCGTGGGTGTAGGCATCGGTGCCCATGCACACGGGAATACCGCGGCGGAAGAACTCGAGCACGGGGGCGCAGCCCACGGCGTTGCCCATATTGGATTCGGGATTGTTGACGAGCCAGGTGCCGGACTCCTTGACGATATCCATCTCGGCAGGCGTCACGTGGATGCAGTGGCCCAGCATGGTGTCGGGACCCAGCAGGTTGTGCTGCAGCAGGCGCTCGACGGGGCTGATGCCGCCGCGGTTGAGGCGGGAATCCCACACGTCGTTCATGCCCTCGCACACATGGATGTGGAAGCCGGTCAGGCCGTTGTTGGCCTCGGCCATCTTATCCATGGTCTCGTCCGACAGCGTAAAGGTGGCATGCCCGCCAAACATGGCAGTGATCATGTGGTTGTCGTTATCGCGACGCTCCTTGGCGGCCCACTGGGCAAATTCGGCGTTCTCGGCAATGGCCTGGTCGCATTTTTCCTGGCCACGGCGATCGGAAACCTCGTAGCACAGGCACGAACGCATGCCCAGCTCCTGAGCTGCATCCTTAATGGTAAAGAGGCTTCCCGGGATCTCACAGAAGCTCGCGTGATGATCGAAGATCGTAGTGACGCCATCGCGGATGGAGTCCAGAATCGTGGCATAGGCGCTGGCCTTGGTGCCGTCGAGCGTCAGGTTGTCGTCGATCTTCCACCACTGCTGCTCAAGATTCTCCAGGAAGTTGGTGGGGTTGCAGCCCTTAATGGCAAGGCCGCGGGCCAGACCCGAGTAGATGTGGGTGTGGCAGTTGATGAGTCCAGGCATGATGAGGTTGCCCTGGGCATCGACGTACTCGGCATCCGGGTACTTGGCCTTGAGCTCGCACTCGGGACCTACTTCGACGATCGTATCTCCGTCAATGGCGACCGCACCGTTTGGAATGAACGGGGCCTGAGCATTGCGGGTAAAGACGGAACCGTTAGCGACCAGAAGCATAAATGCTCCCTTCAACATCAGGGGCGGGGTTTGACACCTCTGACATGGCGGAGTGCGAAGCGCCGGCCTACACCGGAAACGGGCCCTCTCCCGTCAACGCTTCACCAAAGGGACAAACCCTTTGAAGTGCGGCTTGGCACCGCATGACGTCGGCGGACGAGGCGATGCGCCCGCCGACGAATAGCACCGAATTGGTTACTTCTTGCTCTCGGGCAAGACCAGATCCACGGCAGCGTCCTTGGCAGCATCGATGTGCTGAGCCACGACCGGCGTCTGCGGAAGGATCAGGTTAAGGACAATGGCCATGATGGCGGTGGGGGTTACGGCATTGGAGCCGATGACGGTGGGCACCCAGGTGGGCATACCCTCACCGGCAAGGCAACCGCTGGCCATCCAGATACCCAGGCCAAAGACGACGGAGGTACCGACGATGGTGGTAGTGCGCTGCGTGAGGCCCTCGCGGGTGAACATGCGCACGCCGTTCATGGTAATGGTGCCAAAGACGCCGACGGTCGCGCCGCCGATGACGGGCTGCGGGATAGCGGAAAGGACGGCAGAGAGCTGCGGGAACAGACCGGCGATGGCAAAGACGGCCGCGATGATCACAAAGACCCACTTGTTGACGACCTTGTTGGAGCAGATGATGCCCACGTTCTGGCCAAGGGCGCTGGTGGGAAGACCGCCCAGCAGGCCGCCGACCATAGAGGTGAGGCCCTGGGACACGATAGCGCCGGAGAGCTCGCGCTCGGTGGGCATACGGTCGATGGAGCCCAGGCAGGCGGCGGAGACGTCGCCGATAACCTGGATGGCAACCATGGGGAACACGACGGCGAGGGTAATGCAGACCTCGGGATCAAACTCGAGCGCATAGGGCATGAGCTTGGGAAGGGCGAAGACCTGAGCGGTGGCGACGCTGGAGAAGTCGATCATGCCAAAGGGGATGGAGACGATCATGCCGACGATCATGCCAAAGAACACGGATCCCAGCTTGAGCGTGCCCTTGCCAAAGTTGGCGAGCGCAAAGACCACGGCGAAGGTGATAAGAGCGACGCACCAGGCCTGCGGGGTGCCCCATAGCGGCGTACCCATACCGCCGGCCATATACTTGACGGCCGTGGGATAGAGAGAGACGCCAATGGAGAAGATGACCGTACCGGTCACGACGGGCGGGAACAGCCACTTGATCTTGCTGTAGGCCAGACCAAAGAGGACCGCGACGGCGCCGCCGACGATCTCGCCGCCCAGCAGCGCACCAAAGCTAAAGCCCGAGGCACCCATGGCCTGCAGGGCCGGTAAGAACGCGAACGAAACGCCCATGACGATGGGCAGGCCGCCGCCGATGCGACGGAAGGGAGCGAAGGCCTGAAGGGCCGTGTCGATTGCCGAAAGAATGAGCGCGACCTGGATGATGTCGGTGCTCTGCTGGCTATTAAAGCCGTAGACGCCGGCCATGATGACAGCCGGGGTGATGATGCCGGCAAACGATGCCAGTACGTGCTGAAGGGCACACGGGATCATTTCCTTAACGGGAGGCATGCCTTCACGAGTGAACAGGGCTTCAGTGCCGTTCGTAACCGTCTCCTGGGTCATTTGACCACCAATCCTCGAAATAGTTGTTTTCGCATCTAACGCTCTATTGTGACGCAGTGCGGGGTTGAGGTTGTGCCTTCGTTGCATATCGTATTAAAGATGATTCTCATTCTCAATAATAATTTTTTGTTATCAGACTATTCTTAAGCTGAGACAATGCATTTCCGCAGGTCAGGAAAGTGTCCGGTCAAAATAACATCTAACTTTTCTTTTGGTCAACCGTTTACCGCCAAAATCCTACCGCTCGTCTGTATTACGCAATGTACCTGCGAATATGCGAGTCAATAGACACCGTGTTACCATGAGAAAAAATTGTTATGAACATTTCCGATTTCACCCAAAGGAGTTGCCCGTGAACGAGACCGTACGCCGCTTTTTGCCGATGGTCGATTTCCTGGAGCAGATACTCGGTAAGAACAGCGAAATCGTGCTGCACGATTTCTCGGATCCCGACCACGCCATCGTCGATATTCGCAACGGCATCGTGAGCGGCCGTAAGATCGGCGGTCCTGCCACCGATCTGGCGCTCAAGATCATGCACGACCCCAAGTATCGCGGCCTGCCGTTTATTACGGGCTACGAGGGCCGCGGTGCCGGCGGCAAAACGCTGGAGTCGGCGACGTACTTTATCCGCGAGGATAACGAGATCGTCGGTATGCTCTGCGTCAACACCGACCTCTCGACCGTGCGCTCCATCAACACCATGGCGCAACAACTCATGGCATGCTTCGACGCGGCGCCGACGCGCACGGAGCCCGCCCCTATCGAGGTCGAAAGCCTTTCGGAGTCCACGCAGGAGCTCATCGACCGCAGCATTGCCGAGTTGCTGAGCGCGCGCGGGCTGGATGTAGCGTCGCTTGGTCAGAGCGACCGCGTGGACGTCATTCGCCACCTCAACGGCAACGGGGTGTTCATGCTCAAGGGCGCTGTGGCCTGCGCCGCCACCGCGCTGGGCATTTCGGAGCCCAGCGTCTACCGCTACCTGCAAAAAGTTCGCAAGGAGGGCTAAACGTGATCCCTTGGGGACGAAGGGAAACGGATCATTTTTGTCGCATCGCTTGACAAAAGACCCTGCAGCTCGCACGCGCTGCAGGGTCTTTTTGCATGTCATGTTTAGTTGTTACCAACACCTTAGAGAGCGGCGACAACCTCGATCTCGACCAGACCGCCAGCCGGAAGGGCGGCAACCTGGAAAGCGCTGCGCGCGGGGAACGGGGCTTCGAACTTGGAGGCGTAGATCTCGTTTACGGCAGCGAAGTCGGCAATGTCAGCCAGGTAGACTGTGGTCTTGACGATATCGGCAAAGGTGGCGCCGGCAGCGGTCAGCAGGGCCTCGACGTTAGCAAGGGACTGCTTGGCCTGAGCCTCGACGCCCTCGGGCATCTTACCGGTTGCGGGGTCGATGCCCAGCTGGCCGGACAGGAACACCATGTTGCCGGCCTGGATACCAGGGGAATACGGGCCGATGGCTGCGGGTGCGTTATCGGAAGACACGACGGTCTTGCTCATGTTTTTCTCCTTACAAGTAAAAGGGAACGGGAGCGCGGCGTTCACACCGGGAGGCACAGTTCGGTCTGAACACCGCGCTTGATTGGGATAGTACTCAAGGTTTCCGCGCGATGCAAGATTATTATCACGCTGCGAGAATATTTTATCGCCCAACGGCGCCCGTTGGCAGCTGAACGGTTCTCCACGGGGTCAGCCAGCCCAAGCTGCTGAAGACTTTATCCCGCTTGGAGCACGGGCATCGCCTGCCGCAACGGCGCCACTATACTTTTGAATATCTGAGCATTTTGAAAGGCAGGATATGACCGCAACCGCCAGTCGAACCACCAACCGCAGACCCGAGCTCTTGGCCCCCGCCGGAGGCCCGGAGCCCTTTGCCGCCGCGCTCGCTGCCGGGGCAGACGCCATCTACTGCGGCATGGGCAGCTTCAACGCCCGCCGCAAGGCAACCAACTTTACCGACGAGGCCTTTGAGCAGGCCTGCCGCGCCGCGCATCTAGCCGGCTCGCGCGTCTACGTCACGGTCAACATCGTCATCAAGCAGTCCGAGATGAGCGATGCGCTGCAGCTCATCCATCGCTGCTCCACGCTGGGCGCCGACGCCTTCATCATCCAGGACTGGGGCCTGTTCTTTGAGGTCAAACGCACCATGCCCGGCATCGAGACGCATATCTCAACCCAAGCAAACATCCACGACGACCGCGGAACCCTTTGGTGCCGCGAGCAGGGCGCCGACCGCGTGACTCTCTCGCGCGAGCTTTCCATCGACGGGATCTCCGCCATTCACAACGCCGCGCCCGACGTTGACCTGGAGGTCTTTAGCCACGGCGCCATCTGCTTTTGCTACTCGGGCCTGTGCCTGCTCTCGAGCTTTGCCATGGCTGGGCGCTCGGCCAACCGCGGCATGTGCGCTCAGCCCTGTCGCCTGCCTTACGAGCTGATTGACGAGAACGGCCGCTCGCTCTCCCCCGCCGGCCGCGAGCGTGCGCTATGCCCGCGTGACACCAACACCTCACAGCTTGTTCGCCGTCTGTATGACGCCGGTGCCGCGTCGCTCAAACTCGAGGGCCGCATGAAGGCGCCCGATTACGTGTACTCCATCGTTGATGTGTATCGTCATCAGATTGATGACATGCTGGCCGGGGTCGCCGTAGATAAGGACGAGGAGGCCGCCCGCCAGCGCCAGCTCAAGCGCTGCTTCAACCGCGACTTTACGCACGCCTATCAGGACGGCACCTCGGGCGACGAGATGATGAGCTATGAGCGTTCCAACAACCGCGGCCAGATCGTGGGCACGGTGCTCGGCAGCCGCCTGACCAACCGCGATGTGCGCGGGCTCAAGCCCGACGACCGCCGTCGCCGCGCCGCCATCGCCCGCATTGAGTTGTTTGAGCCCGTGGGCAAGGGCGACCTGCTGGAGCTTCGCCACGACGATGAGTTCGACCAGTTCCTGACCACCATCGCCGCCGATGATGCCGCTGCCGGCGATGTTATCGAGTGTCGCGTGCCCCGTAGCATGCCCGAGGGCTGCCGCGTGCGCGTGATTCGAAGCCAGCGCGCTATTGACGCTGCCAGCGCCGCGCTCAAGCACGATGTGCTGCGCCGCCGAGCTGTTGATGTATCCGTCGTGGCGCGCCTGGGCGAGCCGTTTGCCGTCACACTCACCTGCTGCGACGACCCCGCACTCACCGCCACCGCCACGGGCTTCACCGTCGAGGCCGCTAAGACCCGCGCCGTCGAGGCGGCGGACATGGTTGAGCATGTGGGCCGCATGGGCTCCTCGCCCTTTGAGGCAGCGAGCTTTGAGGTGGCGCTCGATGAGGGCTGCGGCATGGGCTTCTCCGCCGTGCACAAGGTGCGCGCCGCCGCCTGTAAAGCATTGGAGGATGCCATTCTGGCGCCGTACGCGGAGCGCGCGAAAACGCTCGAGCTGCCGGCGATTGTCACCAGTGATTCCCGCCCCGCGCCCGAGCACTACCGCGACGAGCCGCAGATCTGCGCCACCGTCACCTCGCTCGAGGCCGCCGAGGCAGCGCGGGCGGAGGGTGCAACGCGCATCTACATGACCACCGACGCGCTCGATGCGGCCAAGCTCTCCCCCGCCGATACGTTTGAGCAGGACATCGTACCCGTGCTCGATGAGGTCTGCCGCGCCGTTGACCACGTCCGCGTTGACCCATGGGTTGTTGCCGGCGCCACGGTCGCTATTGGCAACATCTCTGAGCTTGCCCTGGCCGCCCAGGTTGGCGCTACGGCCGAGATTCGCTCTTGTCTGCCCGTGCACAACACGCCCTGTATGGAGGCACTTGCCGAGCGCGGCGCCGGTGCGTTTTGGCTCTCGCCCGAGATCACGCTCGACGAGATTGTCTCGCTCGGCGCCGCCGCGCCCGCGGCTCTGGGCATCACCGTCTTTGGCCGCCCGCGCGTCATGACAAGCGAGCATTGTATTCTGCAGGTTGCCAACGGCTGCATCCACGATTGTGCCAACTGCCGTCTGCGTGCCCGCAAGCTCTCGCTCAAGAATATCGACGGAAAGGTCATGCCCGTCCGCACCGACATCCACGGCCGCTCGCGCCTGTACGATGCCTACCCCATCGACCTCACGCCGCAGGTTCCTCAGCTGCTCGATGCCGGCGTGCGTCGTCTCATGGTGGACGGAACGCTGCTCGAGACGGATGAGGTGGGCCGTGCCGTCGCCCGCGTCCGTCGTGCCGTCGAAGCAGCGCAGACCGGCCGCAAGCCCGCCGCCCGCCTACGCGGGGCGACCTCGGGCTGCATGTTTGTGGGAATTAGCTAACCGAAAGGCATACACGTGAACGAAGAACCTCAAGTCCTCTACTGCGACGCCTGGCTCATGGCCATCGACAAGCCCGCCGGCATGATTGTCCACGGCGACGGCACCGGCGAGCGCACGCTCACCGACTACGCCAGCGATCTACTGCTGGCGATGGGCGACGGCTTTGCCGCGACTGACATGCAGCCGCTCAACCGCCTGGACCGCAACACCACCGGCGTGGTGCTGTTTTCGCTCGACAAACAAACGCAGCCCGCCTTTGACCAGATGGTTATCGACCACGCTTTCGAAAAGCACTATCTGGCGCTGGCCGAGGGCAAGATCGACTGGAACGAGAAGCTCATCGACAAGCCCATCGCCCGCGACCGCCACGACAGCCGCAAGATGCGCGTCGGCGCCAGCGGCAAGCCGTCGCAGACACGCGTGAAGGTGCTCAAGCGCCTTAAGAGCCGTCGAGGCCTGCCCGCGCGTTCGTATATCGATGTCGAGCTGCTCACCGGCCGCAAGCATCAAATCCGTGTGCATCTGGCGAGCGAGCGTCATCCCCTGGTAGGCGACGACCTGTACGGCACGCCACGTCCCTGCGGCCTGATGCTCCATGCCCACAGTGTGTCCTTTACGCATCCCGTAACCGGCGAGCACATCCACATCGAAGCTCCCTGCCCCTGGGAGCCCTAAACCACCACAAAGGGGACAGGCACCTTTGTGGTGGTTTTGCCGCGATGGCTCTGCCGGATTCCCAAACATCTCGATCTGTAACAGCTAAAGCCCATTTTGCGGTCCATCTGTTACAGATCGAGACATTCGAATCCCCTCAAGGGAATAATCTCAATCTGTAACAGTAACTCGGCAAAATCAGTCCCAGATGTTACAGATTGAGACAAAGGGACGGCGCGGTTCGTAAGCATCTCGATCTGTAACACCTAGCCCACTTTTTACGGTCCAGTTGTTACAGACTTAGACAAACCGGCAGGCAACGAAAGCGGCGACGCCCGTGATGGACGTTGCCGCTTTTCTATTGAGAAAACTACTCGGTTTTCGTTACTAACCACCACAATGGGGACAGGCACCTTTGTGGTGGTTTTGGCCTTAGCCCGTCCCCTGCTGTTAGACCGTGATGACGTTGTCCATTGCCCGGTACTTGGCGGGGACCTCGCCTGCGGTAATAATCGTTGCGTCGCGGAAGTCCGCAAACTTGACGGGCGCCACCATGCCAAATTTGCTGGCGTCCGAGATTACGAAGCGTTTGGCCGTATGACGCATCGAGATGCGCTTTACTTGGGCCTCCTCGATATCGGGCGCCGTGAAGCCCTGCTCGGCGGCAATGCCGTTAGAGCCCCAAAAGCCGCAGTTGAAGTTGTAACGGTCTAAGGTTGCCAAGGCATCGGGGCCAACGAGCGCCTCGGTCTCGGGTTTGAGCTCGCCGCCCAGCACCACGGTACGCATGCCGCGCAAAGCGAGATGCTGAGCATGGAGCACGGAATCAGTCACATAGGTGACACCTTCAAGGTGTGGAAGATGCTCGATGAGCCTGAGCGTCGTCGAGCCCGAGTCGATGTACACAAAGCTCTCGGGCTCCACCAGCGCCGCCGCACGGGCGCAGATACGTTCCTTGTCGTCGTTATGGAGATCGCTGCGCTCATTAAGCGTTAGGTCGCGCGTCACGTGCGCGCGCTCAAGGCTCGTCGCCCCACCGTGCACCTTGGCGATACGGTGTGCGCGATTGAGCGTCTGCAGGTCGCGCCGAACGGTAGACGCCGTCACGCCCAGGGCCTCAGCAAGCTCCGGTACGGTAACCGAGCCCGTCTGCTGCACCATCGACACGATTGCGTTGAGCCTATCTTCCGCAAGCATCGCTTACTCCTCCTCGGGGTACACGACTCCCCAATCGGCGCGAAGCTTGGTCATAAGCTCCATAACATCAGAAGCATAATCCAGAAGCTCGCGCTTGGAGTCGTCGCCGGCAACGGCCTTCTCAAGATCGGCCATCTCATAGCAAAGGGCGTAAGCCTCGGTGCCGGCGTGGACCTCCTCGCGGTGGCCGTCCGCAGTCCACACGATAGTCGCGTGATCGGCGCGCGGATACTCGTTGACCTCGATATAGCACTTATCGAAGCTAATAATCGAGCGCTTGGGTTGCTTGGAGTGGAGCGTGAGGCCCACAACACCCAGCTGCTGCTCGGCATTACGGCAGACGATGCCGCCCGCAACGTCAACACCGGTCTCACAGGTGTTGCCCAACGAAACGACCTCAATGGGCTGGCTTGCCATAAAGAGACGCATGACGGACAGGGCATACACGCCAATGTCGAGCATGGCACCGCCAGCAAGGTTGCGGTTGTAGAAGCGATTGGTCAGATCGCCGTACTCCTTGTAGCTACCAAAGTTGAGCTGGGCGAGGTTCATGCGACCAAACTCGCCGGCATCCATGCGACGGCGCAGCTCTTGATACAAGGGCATATGAAGCACCGTGGTAGCGTCCATAAGGACCACGTTGTGCTCGTCGGCGATGGCACGCGCCTCGTCGAGCTCAGCGGAATTGAGGGTAATGGCTTTCTCGCAGAGCACGTGCTTGCCGGCGGCCAGCGCGTCACGCAGATAGGTGATATGCGTGTTGTGCGGCGTGGTGATATAGACGGCGTCGATGCCCGGATCGGCGTAGAGGTCCTCAACCGATTCATAGACCTTCTCGATGCCATACTGCTCTGCAAAAGCCTGAGCCTTGGACAGCGTACGGTTGGCGACGCCCGCAAGCTTGCGGCCGGCAAGAGCGAGAGACTGGGCCATCTGGTTAGCGATAACGCCGCACCCGATCACAGCCCAACGAAGCTCGGGAGCCGTAAAGATATCATCGGGGAATGGCTTGTCCTGGACCGAAGCGAACGCTGCTTTTGCGGCTGCCGCGGAGTCGAGTGGAGCCTGCTTGGAATCTACCATATGTGCCTCCTGTGTCATAGAACGTCTTGCATTTCGGATAGCTCTATATTCGCACAAACACGCGCGTCTGTGCGTGTTTGTGCGTATCTCACCGCTAAACGGTCATTTTTGTCCCGTAAACGGCGCATCTATACGCATATTCACGCAATCCCACGCACGCAAATACGCACAAATGCGAACCGGTCATTGCTCAGAGACAGGGGCTTATGCTTAGAACTCAAAAGACAGGATGATCCGCTTCGCCTTCGCTCATGGCGCGCTGCAGCTCTAAGGACCGTCCCAAACTGCCGACAGAAAAGGAACGTTCCAAACTGCAGACAGAAAAAGAACGTCCCCAGGCGCCGGCATTTCAAGAGCACTCATTTAAGTCTGTCCCCAATGAGTGGGAGTAATCAGAGACCCTTTGCGAGGGAGGCCGGACGTGGCCTTCCTCGTTTTTATTCATGGACTTTAGTCCGTGCCGCGCGGCACGCGCGGCATAGAAAGCCACCCGCTCAGCGGGTGGAGGCCAATTTCCGCTACGCGACAAAAACCTTCCCCCTAGCATGAGGATTGTTCAGGTCATCATACTAGGGGGAAGGTGATTGCTGTGGCCCAGAAAGCCAACAGCCTCGCGCACACGAAATGGCTGTGCAAGTACCGCATCGCACCGAGGTCAAGCTCATCGCCGCCATCGTCGAGAAGCACCCCAAGGTGCGCTTTGCCGCGAGCCGCACCTCGGCCCACGCCGACCTCTACGACCGCATGGAGCAGGCCCTGTGCGAGCGCGTGGCCAACGCGGTGGAGGTCGTCCGCTCCGACATCAGCCCCGCGCTTCTTGTCCACACCGGTCCAAACCTCGTGGGTGTGGCGGTCCAGGGACTCTAGCGGAGGCGGGGCGTCCTGCCCCAAAAACAAATGCAAAAGACGAGCACTTCTTGCCGCTCAATTGGCAAGAAGCGCTCGTCTTTTCTTAACGCGTTGTATGGCGGAGAGAGCGCAAGTTACGCGAGCGCCCTTCTTGCCAGCTCGGCCGCGCCGAGGATTCCTTGGTCGCCGCCGCAGCCCGGGGCGCAGATGTAGCTCTCCATGTCCTTAAGCTCGGCGGTCTGGATGTAGCCACCCAGATATTCGAGGGTCTTCTTGCGGACGATGCCGTAGAGCTGCTCCTGGTGCATCACGCCGCCGCCGAGGACGATGCGGCGAGGCGAGTACATGAGCACGAGGTTCGCGCACATCTGCCCCAGATAATCCCCCTCGAGCGCCCACACCTCATCGTTGTCCGCGAGCTCGGCCGCGGGCTTTCCCCAGCGCGCGGCGATGGCGGGGCCGGAGGCGAGCCCCTCGAGACAGCTCGCGTGGCTCGGGCAGACGCAGCGTCCCTCCTCGGTGGGACGGGTCCTTACCAGCATGTGACCGGCCTCGGGGTGCAGCATGCCGTGAAGGAGTCTGCCCGCGCACATGACGCCCGCGCCCACGCCGGTGCCGATGGTCACGTAGACGGCGTCCTCGAGCCCCTTGCAGCAGCCGAAGACCACTTCGCCGAGGCAGGCAACGTTCACGTCCGTGTCGTAGGCCACCGGAATCCCGAGGGCGTCGGCGAACGCGGCGCGAAGACCATGGCCTCGCCACGCGAGCTTGGGCGTCTGGAGGATGGAGCCGTAGCGCTCGTCGTTGGGGTCGACGCAGGTCGGGCCGAAGGCGCCGATGCCCAACGCGTCCACATCGCGGGCGGTGAACCACTCGATCATCTGCGGGACGGTCTTGGCGGGCGTAAGCGTCGGGGTCTCCATACGGTCGAGGACCTCGCCGTCGCCGGACACCACGGCACAGACCATCTTGGTCCCGCCGGCTTCGAGGGCGCCGAGCCTCATTTGCTTTTCGCTCATGTGATCCTCCTTACAAAGGGACGCCCGCAGTCATGGTCAACCGCGGGCGCCCATAACGTTGGCTTGTTTCGAGGCGACCCTACCTGGGCACGCGGTCCTGCCTTGCGGCAAACGGGGCGAGCACGGCATGCGGCTCGCTTTGGTACCAGTAGGCGACGGTGGAGATGTCGTCCTCGCGCTCGTAGAGCTTGATGTCGTCGTTGCCGAGGTCCTGGAACGTCACGCGCAGGTCCTCCTTGAACGAGATCGGGTCGGGAAGGTGCCACCTGTAGAGGCCGTGCCTGGGCAGCGCGTCGTCGTTAGTCGCGAGCATCGGATTCGGGTTCGGCTTGCCCGCGCTGAAGCGGTCGCGCGTGGCGTCGCGCGTCGAGCGGTACGGGTAGCCGGCGAACAGCGTGTTGAAGCACTGCGCCTCGGGCAGCGCGTGGGGCGGCCTGTCGAGGAAGGCCCAGGCACCGCCGAAGTAGTCCTCGGCTCCCGTCGAGGTGACCGTGGGGAACTCCTCGTCGCCGTCGAGGAAGAACTTCATCTCGCCCTCGCCCCACCAATAGCGCTCCAGGGCGCACAGGGCCATGTAGGTGCCGACGTAGTAGCCCTTGCCGCGCACGCCGTCGAGCACGGTGTAGTCGACGCCCCTGCGGGTGCTGCGCTCGCGGTTAAAGCGGGCGTGGAAGTACATGGCGTCGTCCGGCACGTCGGTGAGCGCGTAGTTGAACGTGTAGAAGATGTACTTAATGAACCCGGGGTGCTCGCTCGTAAGCGTGACCTTGGCGTGCTTCCTGAAGGGCATCTCGAAGTAGCAGTTCATGCCGCCCGTCGGGTTCACGCAGATGGGCATCGAGTTGACGATGGCGCGCTCACCGAAGCCGTTGCAGAAGAAGTCGCCGACAGGGCACTCGACCGAGGGGGTCTCCTCGTCGTCCCAGTAGAAGCGCAGCACGAGGTCACGCATGACGAAGCTGCCGGCGGCGGTCTTGTCGGGGACGGTCATCCAGATGTGGCGGATGATGCCGGGGCCCTCGATGTCCGCGAGCGTGATGGTCTCGCCGGACTCAAGGGGCACGCAGCACGAGCCCTTGCGGCCGACGCCGAGGTGGCTGGCCGACATGGCGGCGCGGCCCTTCTCGCCCGTGATGTTCTCGGGGGTGATGGCGCGGCTTTCCTCACCGCCGTGCATCCACACGTCCTTAAGGAACTCTCTCATCGTCGACCTCCTCTATTCGTCGTCGTCGCACTCGGCGGAACTGGCACCGTTCACGTAGATGATCTGCTGGCGCGCCTCGTTGACGAGGGCGTCGAAGTCGAGTTTCTCGTCGGGGCGCGCGAGCGCGACCGTCATGGCGAGCGGGAGGTTGACACCCGCGATCACGTGGATCCGGTCGGAGGCGAAGCGGGAAAAGCGCTGGTTCACGCTGCCGCCGTACGCGTCGGTGAGGACGACGACCTCGTCAGTGCCCGAAAGAGCCGCCTCGACCGCCGCGTCGAGCCCCTCGCCGTTGTCGTTCACGTAGGCGCACACGGCGTTGACGGCGTCGCCCTTACCCGTAAGGAACTCGAGGGTGTCCTTGAAGCCCTGGGCGAGAAGGGAATGGCTCGCCACAACTATCTTTCTCATTGATTCACCAATCTCTTGGGTCGAAGCTAGGCGAGGATGCCGGCGGCGGAGGCGACCATCGCGAGGACGATCACCACGAGGATGAGGGCCGTCATGCTCGCGTTCTTCTTGGTAAGAAGGTAATACGCGCTTCCCGTGATGGCGGCGGGGATCATGGCAGGCAGGATCTTGTCGAGCAGCGGCTGAATCTCCATCGCGACGTCGCCGAAGCTGAAGCTAATCGGGCAGGTGACGCCGATGACCGAGGCGATGAGGCAGCCGACCACGGTGAGGCCGAGCACGGAGGCGGCGGCAGTGAGGTTGGGAAGCTTCTCGCTGAAGTCGGTGACGAGCTTCACGCCCTGCTTGTAGCCGAACTCGAGGGCGTGCATGCGGACCCAGAAGATGGCCAGGATGAGCGCGAACCAGATGCCGGCTCCCACGGGGTTGCCCTCGATGGCCATGTAGGCGGCGATGGAGCCCATGATGGTCGGGATCATGGTCATGAGCAGGGAGTCGCCGACGCCGGCGAGCGGTCCCATGGTGCCGATCTTCAGGTCTTGGACGGCGTCCGCCGCCGCTAGGCCGTCGCGCTCCTCCATGGCCACGCAGGCGCCAAGGATGATGGCGGCGAGCCAAGGCTGGGTGTTGTAGTAGCGGAAGTGGTTGTTGAGCGCTTGCTTATAGTCCTCGTCGTTCGTGTAGATCTTCCTCAGGACCGGCGAGAGGGCGTAGGCGACTGAGGCGCCCTGCTGGGTCTGGTAGTTGAAGGTGCACACGCTCATGAGCCAGCGCCAGTTCGCGTTGCGCAGGTCCTTCTTGGTGACCTTGTAGCCGGAGGGCTTGCCCTCGGCGACGGCGGTGATGTTCTCGTTTTCCATGGTTACTCATCCTCTCCGATGAAGGCGTCTGCGGAAGCGTGGGCGGCGAGCTCGGTGTCCCTCTCGGCACGCTGGTAGAACGCAATCGCGAGGGCAACGCCGACGATGGCGGCGCCGATGATGGGCACGTTCAGGAAGGCCGAGAGGAAGAAGCCGGCGAGCAGGTACTGGAAGTACTTGGCGGTTGGCATGTAGCGGAGCAGCATGGCGATACCGACGGCCGGGAGCATCTTGCCGGCGAGGGTGAGGCCGGAGAGGAACCACTGGGGCATGACCTCGAGGAGCCAGTTGACGGCGGGCTGGCCGAGCGTCACGGAGACAAAGACGGGCAGGGCGGCGCACAGGCCGAAGAGCGCGGGGCAGACCCACAGGATGGCGTTCATCTGATTGAACTTACCCTCGTTGCAGAACTTCTGGGACTTCTCGACGACAAAGCCGTTGAGGATCTTGGCGACGACGTCGAGCTGGATGCCGAGCATGCCGACCGGCAGGCCGATGGCGAGGCCCGTGTCGGAGCCCAGGGTCACGCCGTGGGCGGTGGCGATGATGGCCATCGTGCCGTAGTCGGGAATGGAGGAGCCGCCGAAGCCCGCGACGCCGAGCTGCATGAGCTGAATGGTGCCGCCGATGACAAGGCCGGTCTTCCAGTCGCCCATGACGACTCCGGTGATGAGGCCCCAGAAAACGGCGTAATTGACGAAGATCATCGGGATGCCGTAGTAGTCCACGTGCTTGATGAAGGCCAGCAGGGTCAAAAGGACGACCTGCAGGATAGTGAAGTTGACCATATTTCCCCCTTAGATGAGGTCTGCGACGGAGACGGGCTTGTCGGCGGGCACGAACTGGGCCGTCACCTTGACGCCACGGGCGATGAGCGCCTTGTAGCTCTGGACGTTCTCGGCGGAGGCGTAGGCGCGCTGGGTGAGCTGGATGCCGTCCTCCTTGACGAGCGAGCCGCCGACGACCAGCGACGGGAGCTCGACGCCCGACTCGACCAGGCGAAGCATCGTCTCGGGCTCCTTGGCGATGACGAAGACCTTCTCGCGGTCGTACTTGCCCGCGGCGAAGTTCTTGAGCGCGGTCTGCTCGGAGATGATCGAAACGGCCATGCCCGCGGGGCGCGCCATCCTCATGGTGGACTTCAGGACCTCGTCGCCGGCGACCTTGTCGTCGATGACCATGACTCGGGTCGCGCCCGACACCGGGGCCCACTGCGTCACGATGATGCCGTGAAGCAGGCGATTGTCGATTCGTGCCATAACAACACTCATGTTTGCTCCTATCAAATGAAGTTTTACGTTCGGTACTGCCTCGGCGCTATCCGGATTCGCGCCGGGCAAGGGGTTATCGGATTATTGAGGACGCGCGGTCAGCTTGCGGCGGCGCGGGGAAGGTCACTCGTCGAGCAGGAGGTCCGAGGAGCCGAGGCGCTCTTCTCGCGCCGGGGCGGCGCTCACGCTTATGTAGTCGAAGACATATGCGATCTCGCTTACGGGAACCTCTACGCGATAGCGCGTCGAGATGCTCGAGAAGCTCTGCCTGAAGGACTCGATGAAATCGGCGCGTTCCTCCTCGAAGCGGTCCTGGCCAACGTAGGTCTCAATGGGGTTTCTGGTAACAAGGCGCTCGACGAGACAGCAGAGGTGAACGTAGAGCCCAATGATGGCGTTGCTGCCGATCTTCTCGCCTGTCCTGCGCTGAAGCTCGTGCACGGCGCTCTCGATCTCATGGAATAGCCGCTCCGGGTCGAGGATGGTGATGGAGCGGATGACGTTCTGCAGCGTCATGTTCGAGAGCAGCTTCTCGTGGAAAGAAGAGAGCTCGGAAGCGTCAAGCCACCTGCCGAACACGGCATCAACCTTAGAGGCGGACGCCGTCGACATGATGTCCTCGAGGGCGACGAAGGGGACGGAGGCGACCCCGGGGTCTCCCGTGCCGATGACGGCGCAGACGCGGTGCTCGGAGAAAACGGCGTCGTTCGACCCGTTCGCGACGAGCTGCTTGAAGGGCCTCGTGAGCAGGCGCGCGCCTATGGTGCGCGGGAGGCTCTGCGAGACGAGCTGGCGTATCCTCTCCGCGGCGTCGACCCCGGACTCGGAGCAGAAGACGATGGCGTCCTCACGGTTGACGCGCTCGATCACCTTGCAGTGCGTCACGCACGCGGCGGTCGCATCGCCAAGAACCTCGGCGATGGACTTGCCGCCGAGCAGCCCGACCCCGATCTCGAGCGCAAGACCGGTAGAGACGTTGTTCACCACGCCGATAGTGGAGTCGGTAACGTTCTCGAGGGCCTTATAGGCCTCCTCCAAGGAGCCCATGTCGACGAGGAACACGACCCCGGTGCAGTAGGAATGGCGGTCGACGAGGCGCTGGAGCGGACCGACGATGTCCTTCAGCTGCTGGTCGTAGGGCATGTCGACAGCCTCGTACACATGCATGCCGAGCATACGGTTCGCCGCGTCGGCGATGCTCGTCGCCGTTGAGTAGCCGTGGGACAAGATGACGCAGAGCGTCCGAAGGGCCTTCGCATCGCGAGACTCCGATGCGACGCACAGCGTCAGAAGCGTCTTCGTGAAGTGATCGAGCGAGATTCCCAGCGCCCCTTCCACGTCTGCGGCGACCTGATCGGAGACACTCGAGGCAAACGGTAATTCGGAGGTCACGGCACCGAGGAGATGGGAGATTTGCTCCGCACAGGCAGACTTTCGCTTAGCCAGGCCGATACCCGGCCACAACTGCAGGCAAATCTCCTGGGCCAGTAGAAAAGCGACCTTCCTCGAAAGCTCGATGCCATAAGAAGAGCCTGCGTCGGCAAGGACCGCGCCCACGACGCGCTCGAAGGCGCGCGACCTCGAGGAGGCGACGCCGTGGTCGAAGATCAAGTGATCCTCAACGCCGCGCACAGCGGAGACAGCTTGCGAGACAAGCTCGGAGACAGAGAGCTCCCCGGCGCAGAATCGCTCATCGAGGGAGCACAGGGCATCGAGCGCCTGCTCGACCGGCCCTGTGCTCTCGGCGGCATCCAGAGACGCGTCGATCAGAACGCCATCGTCGGGCTGTTGATCGATCTGCGCGGAGGAGAGGAGCCCGCTGGGAAGAAGATACGGGCGAACGACGACGTAGTCGCCCTCGCGATTGAGGAACGCTTTGGCGCAGCAGTTCGTCACGCAGGCGCGCAAGCCGGCGATGTTATCGGAAAAGTCCGCGTTCACGAGGCAACGGTATGCGCCGCGGCTGATCTTCACATCAGAACCGATTCGGCACCCCTCGCTGCGCAGGAAGCTCAAGATGAGATCCTCGCGCTCCTCGGGGGTCCGCTCCTTGAGTGAGGGGACGCGGGCACAGATGGGCATTTTGCTGTAGGCCGAGGAAACCTTCAGGTCATCGGCGGAAAGCGTCGTCGAAAGAACGAGGCGAGCGCGCGGCGCATCCTGGGAGGCATCGAGCCCGAGGGCCGTCGCAAGGCAGTGCTCCATCGCAGAGGGAGAGAGTGCCTCGATGCCGTTGACAAAGACCACACCCCCGCGCGCTTTCGCGATCGACTCGTCAAGAAGCCCGTTGAACGAGGCGGCGTCCGGGACCCCGGCGCAGTCGATGCGCACATAGGAGGAGTCGCGGGACAGCAAGCCCTGGTTCTTGCCGTACTCGTACACAAGGCGAGAAAGGAAAGACTTACCGACACCCACGCCGCCGCTCAAGAGGATGGGCAGGCCAAACGGAGGGTACTGAACCGCAGCCTTGCACTGCTCGACAACGGAGCTGAGGCTCATGTCGAAGCCCACGGCACGCGCGAAGTCGCGGTGATCGGCGATTCCCGTCGCCTGGATGAGGTCGGCGAGCGAGGCGTACTCGCTTGCAGAGAGCTTTACCTGAAAACGCTTCTGGAACGCGCGGCGATGAAAATAACGGACAGGCCTGCCCGCCACCTTAACCACAAGACCGGCGCGAACAAGGTCGTTGAGGTACTGGCTCGCCAGGCTCCTGGAGATGATGAGTGTCTCGGCGATGTCGGAGGTGGACAGACGGGCAAGGTCGTCGAGCGAGACGGCAGAGGTGAGGGCCTCGAGATGCTCGAGAATCCTGTCCCTCATGTCGACGGGTTTCTTTGCCAAGCTGTCCTGTGTGGTCTTGTCCATGACTTCTTACCTCCTCGTACAAGGAGTATAAGGGGAGAACAGAGAACGGAAGGGGGCGCGTGGGGGAATCAACAGCTCCGAGGAAAAGTCCACCACTTGAGGGGCAGAAAACAACGGCCATTGAACATTCAGGGCCGACGCTCAACACTTCGGCTCGACACTTCGCTTTGGAAAGGGCCCCGGCGCGCCGGGGTCCCAACATAAAGAAGGGCCCCGGCGCGCAGGGCCTAAAGCTTAACCATGCGCGCGGCGATGCGGGCGCAGTCGCAGGCGGCCTTCTTCTCGAAAGAGTTGTAGTCACGACCCGGCCCTCGGCGCAGGGCTTGTCGCTGATGGCGCGCACGACGACGAGGGGCACGCCGTTGAGATAAGCGGCCTGCGCGATGGTGCAGCCCTCCATCTCGCAGCACAGGTCGCCGAAGGTCGCGAGGATTCGCTCCTTCTGTTCCGCGGGCGAGACGAACTGGTCGCCGGAGACGACGCGGCCCTTGAGGACCTTAATGTCGGGGGCGACGGCGGCCGCGGCGGCGCACGCCGCCAGCAAGGGCCGGAACGGATCGCGCAAGATCAAGGCGTCGCCCGGGAGGTCGGGCGTTACCGTCAGCCGGCGCCGCGTCTGCCGCATCATGAGGGAGAACGGCCTGGCCGGCGCATACGGCAGGAAGAGGTTCAAGGTGCACCCCGGGGCGGTCAACGAGGCCGACGTGTCGAACGTCGTCGCGCGCGGCTTCGGCGGCAGGGCGCCGTGCACCCATATATGCAGCGACTTGGTCTGCGTGCGCGTCGGGGCGTCGTGGAACTACGTCTGCCTGCTCGTCGACCTCTGCAACGGGGAGATCGTCGGCCACTCCGAAGGACCGAGGAGGGACGCGCGAGCTCCGAGCCAAGCTCTTGGATTACGTGCACTGGTACAACAACTTCAGGATCCACTCGACGCTGGGCTACATGTCGCCGGTCGAGTTCAGGGAGGCGGGGCCGTCCCTCCCGGAATCGTCCAAATAAGTGTTGCCAATCCATAGCCAATCCAGCCATCATCTTCGCGAAGGCGGACGTCAGGAAAAGCTCGGCTTGAGCTCGGTCGGACGCGGTCTGTGGGGCATCATTCAGGCTCAGGGGGTCTCCTTGTCTTCTTCGGTCGCAACCTGAATGATAGGGACGGCCCCTTCTCTCTTTCCCCTTCGTTTTCGACGCGTCACCCTCTCGGCGGGCTTAAGGCCCGCGCTCGCGGGTGCAGGGGCTACGCCCAAACCCCAAAAACGTAACGCCGTGCTCGAAGCGTTTCCGGACGTCAGCGTAATCTCAAATCCCGTTCGTCAACTCATGGGCAAGCCACCTGAGACTACTCATTTCTCCTACTGGCAATGAAGACCTGCGACCTGCAGTTTTGCAAACTGCTTGAAAGCCACCTGCGTTGATTCACTTCCTATTGCAGCTGGCGGCTTGCACGCGAAAAGGCATTTAAGTTTCAAAACGGGCGTTTTCGGCGCTATCGAGCCTCCAAAGGCATCCCGCCGCGCCCTTTGGGACAAAAACAAAAACTCAAAGCCCTGAGTTCGAAAATAGTTTTTGGAGTTGTCCCGACTTTTGTCCCCGAAGCCGACGAAACGCGACAGGGTGTCACCTGGCGGCACTCGATTCGAGACGGCACCGAAAACTGGATGCAACCGGAATGACAGGACGGCAGAACCGAAGCCATCGAGTAGGGATAGAAAAAGGCCCGGGTGCCATGGCATCCGGGCCTTTGCTAGCAACTTGATGTTGCGGGCAGCTTAGAACTTGTGGCCGCACTTCTTGCAGACGCGCAGCTTGTTCTTGCCGTCCTTCTCGTGACCGACGCGGGTAACCTTACCGCACTCGGGGCAAACGAGATTGACGTTGGAGGCGTCGATGGGAGCCTCCTGCGAAACGATGCCGCCCTGCTGGTTGGCAGCGTTGGGCTTGACGGCCTTCTTGACGACCGAAACGCCCTCGACAACGACCTTGTTCTCGGCGGGGAGAGCACGCAGGACAACGCCCTGCTTGCCGCGATCCTTACCAGAGAGAACCTGGACCTTATCGCCCTTCTTGATATACATATATCTCCCCTAACTACAGGGTCTCGGGAGCGAGCGAGACGATCTTCATGTACTTCTTGTCACGAAGCTCGCGAGCGACGGGCCCGAAGATACGGGTGCCGACGGGCGAACCATCGTTGTTGATGACAACGCAGGCGTTCTCATCAAAGCGAATGTAGGAGCCATCCTTGCGGCGGATCTCCTTAACGGTGCGAACGACGACGCAACGGACAACGTCCTTCTTCTTGACGTTGGCGCCAGGGGTAGCCTCCTGGACAGCACCGATGAACACATCGCCGATGCCTGCATAACGACGCTTGGAACCGCCAAGCACCTTGATGCAGCGAATCTTGCGAGCGCCGGAGTTGTCGGCGACGTTCAGCATGGTTTGCATCTGAATCATGGTAGATGTTCCTCCGAACTAAGAACCGAAGAGAGGTGCGCAGCCTTTATACGGCCCGTGGTATGCAAGCCAGACATACGCACATCTTCGGAAACGTACAAGTCGTAAGAGCGACTGCTTATTTAGCGCGCTCGACGACCTCGATGAGGCGCCAACGCTTCATCTTGGACATAGGACGGGTCTCCATAACGCGGACGGTGTCGCCCACGCCAGCCGTGCACTCCTCGTCGTGAGCGTGCAGCTTCTTGGAGCTGGTCATCATCTTGCCGTACTTAGGGTGACGCTTGCGCTCGGTGATGGTGACAACGATGGTCTTGGCACCGGAGACGGAGGTAACGACACCCGTACGGACCTTACGCGAGTTACGCGAATCAGTCATGTTCTCTCCTTAGGTCCTACTCGGCGACAGCGGACTTCTCCGCTGCGATCTCGCGGGCGCGCTGCTCCGTGAGGACGCGAGCGATGTCCTTCTTCACGGTGTTGACGCGAGCGGTGTTGTCCAGCTGGCTGGTGGCCATCTGGAAACGAAGGTTAAAGAGCTCGGCGCGCATTTCCTTCAGCTTCTCAACGAGCTGAGCGTCCGAGAGCTCACGAATCTCTGCGGGCTTCATTAGTTCTCCTCCTTGGCGGCGGCGGCGTCCTCAGCAGCCCACTTGGCCTCGAGAGCGGCCTCCTCAGCCATCTCCTTCTCGATGCGCTGCTCAGCGTTCTTGGCAGCAACAATCTTGGTCTTGATGGGAAGCTTGTGCTGTGCAAGACGCAGAGCCTCGCGAGCGACCTCCTCGGGCACGCCCTTGACCTCGAACATGATGCGGCCGGGCTTGACGACGGCCACCCACTCCTCGGGGTTACCCTTACCAGAACCCATGCGAGTCTCGGCAGGCTTCTTGGTGATGGGCTTATCGGGGAAGATCGTGATGTAGACACGACCGCCACGCTTCATGTAGCGGGTCATGGCAATACGAGCGGCCTCGATCTGACGGTTGGTGATCCAATGGGCCTCGAGAGCCTGGATACCAAACTCGCCGAAATGCAGCTCGGTATTACCCTTGGCCTGGCCCTTCATGGAGCCACGCTGCACCTTGCGGTGAAGAATACGCTTAGGGGCAAGCACTACTGACCCCTCCTCTCGGAGTTACGACGACGAGGACGGGAAGAGCCCTCGAGTGCAGGGTTGGGAACAGGCTGGCCCGGGAGCTTCTCGCCCAGGTAGATCCAGACCTTCACGCCGCAAGCGCCCATGGTGGTGCTGGCGACAGCCGTGCCGTAGTCGATCTTGGCACGGAGGGTGTGCAGAGGCACGCGACCCTCACGGTACCACTCACGACGGCCCATCTCGGCACCGCCGAGACGACCGGAGCACTGGATACGGATGCCCTTAGCGCCGGCCTTGCGGGCGGACTGGACAGCCTTGCGCATAGCGCGACGGAAGGCAACGCGGCCCTCGAGCTGCTCGGCGATAGACTGAGCAACGAGGTTGGCGTCGAGCTCGGGGCGCTTGATCTCGACAACGTCGACGGAGAGCTGGCCCTTGGAGACGCCAGCGACCTTCTCGAGCTCGGTGCGGAGGGTATCGATCTCGGCACCCTTCTTACCGATGACAACGCCGGGGCGAGCGGTGAGGATGATGACCTTCACCTTGTCGCCAGCGCGCTCGATCTCGACGCGGGAGACAGCTGCGCGGGAAAGACGCTTCTCGAGGTACTTGCGGATCTCGAGATCGTTACCGAGGGTCTTAGCGTAATCCTTCTCTGCGAACCAGCGGGAGCGCCAGTTCTCGGTGATGCCAAGACGGAAGCCGGTGGGGTAGACTTTCTGACCCATACAGCTTTACGCCTCCTTTCGAGGAGCAACGACGACGGTGATGTGGGAAGTACGCTTCAGAATGCGAGAAGCGGAACCCTTGGCGCGGGGACGGATGCGCTTAAGCGTCGGACCCTCGTCAACATAGGCAGCGGCGACAACCAGGTTGTCGGCACGCAGACCGTTGTTGTTCTCGGCGTTCGCAACGGCGGAACGGAGAACCTTCTCGACATCCACGGCGACGGCGCGGTCGCAGAAGTGGAGGATGTCGAAGGCCTGAGCGACAGGCTTGCGGCGGATCAGATCGACCACCAGGCGGGCCTTGCTGGGGGAAACACGCACGTACTTAGCGACGGCGCGAACCTCGGTGGCCTCAGTTTCAATAGACTTAGTTGCCATTTACGGTTAACCCCCTATTTGGCCTTGTGGCCACGGAACGTACGAGTCGGCGCGAACTCGCCGAGCTTGTGACCAACCATGGACTCGGTAACATACACGGGCACATGCTTGCGGCCGTCGTGGACGGCGATGGTGTGACCAACCATCTCGGGGAAGATGGTGGACGCGCGGGACCAGGTCTTCACGACGTCCTTCTTGCCAGCCTCGTTCATCGCGGTGATACGCGAGAGAAGGCGAGTCTCCACGAACGGGCCCTTTTTGAGACTTCTGCTCATAAGTGCTTTCTCCTAAAACTCGGTATCCGAAATTACTTCTTACGGCGACGAATGATGTGCTGGTTCGAGACCTTCTTCTTCTTGCGCGTACGAAGGCCCTTCGTCGGCTTACCCCAGGGGGTAACAGAGGGACGACCAGAGGTGTGGTTCTTGCCCTCGCCACCGCCGTGCGGGTGGTCGACAGGGTTCATGACGGTACCGCGGACGGTCGGGCGCACGTTCATGTGACGCTTACGGCCGGCCTTGCCGATGACGATGTTGGCGTGATCGGCGTTGCCGACCTCACCGACGGTGGCGCGGCAGGTAACGAGGATGCGGCGCATCTCGGAGGAAGGCATACGGACGATAGCGTACTTGCCTTCCTTACCCATCAGCTGGCAGGAGTTACCGGCGGAACGGGCGATAGCAGCGCCCTTGCCCGGCTGGAACTCGACGGCGTGGATGAGCGTACCGACGGGGATGTCGGCGAGGGGCAGAGCGTTGCCCGGCTTGATGTCGGCGTCAGAACCGGACATGATGGTCTGACCGACCTCGAGGCCCTTGGGGGCCAGGATGTAGCGCTTCTCACCGTCAGCGTAGTGCAGCAGAGCGATGCGAGCGGAACGGTTCGGATCGTACTCGATCGTGGCAACCTTGGCGGGCACGCCGTCCTTGTTGCGCTTGAAGTCGATCACGCGGTAACGACGCTTCACGCCGCCGCCCTGGTGGCGGGTGGTGATGCGGCCGTTGTTGTTACGACCGGCCTTCTTGGGCAGGGGCTCGAGAAGGGACTTCTCGGGCTTGGTGCAGGTGATCTCGGAGAAGTCGGAGATCGTCTGCCAACGCCTACCAGCGGAGGTCGGCTTAAGGTGCTTTACAGCCATTACAATCCCTTTCAATAGGAATCCGTTAGCCATCGCAGACAGGGATTCGAGGTTCTGCCTCGGGTGCGATGACACCGGACGTATACACGGTTCCGGGCGTGTCCATTTTATACGCCCGAAACCTTGAGCTCTCGCCTCCCCTATTTGGGAGGCATGAGCTCACTCAACAGCAGCGAGTCTTAGGCCTGGTTGCCAAAGACCTCGATGGTGTCGCCCTCGGCCAGCGTGACGATGGCCTTCTTCCAAGAACGGGTCTTGCCGGCGACATAGCGCACGCGCTTGATCTTGGGCTTGACCGTCAAGGTGTTCACGCGAACGACCTTGACGCCGAAGATCTCCTCGACAGCGTCCTTGATCTGATACTTGTTAGCATCCTTGGCGACCTCGAACGTGTACTTGTTCAGCTCCATGCCGGAGAAGGAACGCTCGGACACGATCGGACGGATGATGATCTCGTGGGCGGTCATTTATGCAAGCACCTCCCCGAAGTGAGCGGCGATGTCGGCGGGCATCAGCACAGCGTTGTTGTTGACGAGATCGTAGGTGTTGGCCTCGTCGGCAGTGATGATGAACGTCTTGGGAATGTTGCGGAACGACAGGTAGGCGTTGACGTCCTCATCGCGAACGATGATGGTCAGACGCTTGCCCTCAAGGCCGAGAGCCTTGAGCATGGCGACGGCAGCCTTGGTGGAAGGCTTCTCGAAGCCGTAGTCGTCGACGAGCACGAGCTCGCCATCGGCCAGCTTGGCGGACAGCGCGGAGCGCATAGCCAGCTTGACCTCCTTGTTGTTCATACGCTTAGCGTAGGAACGGGGCTTGGGGGCGAAGACAACGCCACCGTGACGCCACTGGGCAGCACGGATGGAACCCTGGCGGGCACGGCCGGTGCCCTTCTGACGCCAAGGCTTCTTGCCGCCACCGGAAACCTCAGAGCGACCCTTAGCAGACTGGGTGCCCTGACGCCAAGAGGCCATCTGGCACTTGACGATGTGGTGCATAACGTGGATGTTCGGCTCGATGCCGTACACCTCAGCGGCGAGCTCGGCCTCGGCGACCTTCTTGCCCTCGCTGTTCTTTACTTCAAACTTTGCCATTTAAGTGTTCTCCTTGGTATGACGCTGGGCTAAATGGGCTGGGCCCTTAGGCCATACGGATGGCGACGAGACCATTCTTGGCACCCGGGACAGCGCCCTTGACCAAGATGAGGTTCTGCTCGGCATCGATGCGGACAACGGAAAGGTTCTTGACGGTAACGCGCTCGTTACCCATGTGACCGGCCATCTTGACGCCCTTGAGGACGCGCGCAGGATAGGCGCACTGACCGATAGAACCGGGGTGACGCTGGAAGTGAGAACCATGCGTCATAGGACCGCGGCGCTGACCCCAGCGCTTGATGCGACCCTGGAAGCCCTTACCCTTGGAGGTACCGATGACGTCGACCTTCTCGACATCAGCGAAATCAGCGACGGTGACGACCTCGCCGACCTTGTGCTCCTCGCCGTTCTCGACGCGGACCTCACGAAGGAAGCGGACAGGCTCGACGCCAGCCTTGGCGAAGTGACCAGCCATGGGCTTGTTCACGTTCTTGGCCTTGATGTCGCCGAAACCGATCTGGACGGCGTCATAGCCGTCGGTTGCCTGAGTTTTAACCTGCGAGACAGCGCAGGGGCCAGCCTGGATGACCGTGACGGGAACGACGTTGTCGTCCTCGTCCCAAACCTGGGTCATGCCAATCTTGCGGCCGAGAATCATGCTGATCAAGATATGATCCCAACTCTCGCGTGGTCTTGGGACAATGCGTACACCACCGAGCGTACGCCCCTAGAGGACCACTACTTACACGACGTGCTCCCCAGCCTTGTATTTCGCCCGGACTACCTGACAACCCTATTAAGCAGGCATTTTGTCCAGCCAGAATACTCCCCTGGTTTCACACAGCTGTTTAGTATACACGGCTGCGGGCGTATCCATCGAGATTCATATTTCACTCACATTGTTTACGCAGGTAAAGTGCGTGGCACGTTCCCAGTGTGCGGCGGAGGGGGCGGGCCTGAGACATATTAAGGTTGCTGCTCTACAGTCCTGCTCACGACGGAGAGCACATTAAGTGCTCTCCTTTGCGTGCGGAACTCGCGATGACCTTAATATATTTCTCCGGCCCTCCGCCGTGCTCGGGAGACGACACGTTGATGTCTGCTTAACTCTGCTCGCTCAGGCTAATGACTTTGTTGGGGGTCCACTATTTGCTGGAGGGTGAACTTGCATTGCATTGGCTCGCCCTCTACTTGTGGCTCCGCCTCATCAAAATCGAAAATCATAATGGCGCAGTTGGGGAGTTTTGTTGGGAGCTCGAAGCCCTCTGGGGCTGCAGCCTTGATGAATTGGCGGCTGGCGCTGCCGTGGCTTACTGCTAGGAGGGTTTCGATGCCCTCGGCGCCCATGAGATTGGTGAGGGTGCCCACCATGCGCTCCTGCAGGGCATGGCTTCCTTCTCCGCCAAATGGGATCAGGTCCTCGCCGGGGTCCCAGACGTCGGTGGGTAGGGCGTCGTGGGGGCCTTCTTCGAAGGTGCCGTAGCTGCGCTCGATGATGCCTTCGCAGGGCTCGACTGCTGTGTCCGGGCCGAGGAGCTCGCATGCGACGAGCTGAGCCGTGTCCATGGCTCGGCCTAAAGGCGAAGAGACCACTTTGTCGGGGACGACGCCGTGGGCTTTGAGCCATGCGGCTGCCATTCCCGCTTGCTTGCGGCCCAGATCGGTCAACGGAGAATCGCAGCGGCCCTGGACGAGCTTTTTAACGTTGAATTCTGTCTGACCGTGGCGGAGTAGATATAGACGCTTCATGCTCTCCCCTTCTGTATAACTTGCTTTGCTGGCACAGCCCTACTCGTGGGTATGGCCTACGTAGTCTTCGTCGATCGTGATCTTGGCGACCGACTTGGGATATTCCGATTCGACCCGTTTCGCCAGCGCGCGCTTCAGGTCCTCGGCGCTCATCGCCAAATCCGAGGGACGTACGCAGTCAAAGATCACGTTGGTATGCGTGGGGCCCGGAACACAGCGTAGGTCGTGGATCGAGAGGCGGCTATCAATCTCTTGAGCCATAGCGTTGATGCGCAGACGCATGCTCGCCACCTTTGGATCGTCGGTCACGATGGGATCGTAATGGAGCGTGACGATCATGCCGTCTTCGACCCTAAACGACTGCTCGATGTTATCGAGCGTGTCGTGACTTTCCAGCGGGCTGGCCTCGGCTGCCATCTCGGCGTGAGCGCTTGCGAACTTCCTGCCCGGGCCGTAGTCGTGAACCATCAAATCGTGAACGCCCAAAACGCCGGGGTAGCTCATGATCTTGTCTCGAATGTGCTTGACCAGCTTTGGATCGGGTGCCTGGCCCAAAAGCGGGCTCACCGTATCCTGGATGAGCTCAAAGCCGCTCCAGCCGATATAGGCGCCAACGGCAAGGCCGACCCATGCGTCAAGATTGATGTGCGTCACCTGCGAAACAATTGCGCACGCCAGCACGGCACCCGTAGCTAGGACATCGTTCTTTGAGTCCTGAGCGGTCGCATGCAACGTCTCGGACTCAATGCGATCGCCGAGCTTTTGGTTGAGGGCCGCCATCCAGAGCTTAACAATCATCGAAAGCACCAAGACTGCCACCAGGGCAAGCGAGAACTCGACAGGTTCGGGGTGGATGATGCGCTCAACCGAGGACTTCACCAGCTCAACGCCAATCAGCAGCACGAGCGCCGCCACGACCAGACCCGAGAGATACTCGTAGCGGCCATGTCCGTAAGGATGCTCGGGGTCGGCCGGCTTGCCCGCCAGCTTAAAGCCAAGCACGCTCACGATGTTCGAGCTGGCATCGGACAGGTTGTTCATGGCGTCCGCCACAATCGAAACCGATCCCGACAGCACGCCAATTGCACCCTTCGCAGCGCAAAGCGCAACATTGGCGAGAATACACACTATGCCCGTCAACGTTCCCACGCGCGCACGGTCGCCCTGCGCACGACGAACAATCCACTCGACCATCCTCATCAGTCCCCACGGTACTACCTATATATCTATTGCTCAAACGGATTGTAGTGTAGCCACTTTGTCCTCCAGATACAAAAAGGCCGCAGCCCACACGGGCCGCAGCCTTGGAATATGACAAAGGAATCGTCCTTTTGTCGCACAGATTTATGCGCTTGCTTCAGCAGCGCTCGCCACTGTTTCGAGCGAATCAGCTGCGTCTTCTGCCGCCTGCATCTTTGTCGGCACCACGCCAAAACAGCAGCTCAGCGCCGCAGACACCGCAAATGCTGCGCCGCCGGCAGCGCAGCACCACAGCAGATTCGAGATGCCGCCCGTGGCAAAGCCAATGACCATGAGGACATTCGTCATACCGATGGTATAAGCCGTAACGTGGCCCACGGCCGCAACAAGGCCTCCGACGGCGCCGCCAACGGCCATGCACGTCAGACACCTGCCATATTTAAAGCCGCATCCGTACAGCGCTGGCTCGCTTACGCCGCCAAGAATCCCCGAGATTGAATAGCCCAGCATGAGCGCCTTCTCGTCCTTATCCGCAACGCGGAGCGACGCGCCAAAGGGCATACCCCAAACGGCGAACGTTGCCATCGTCGCGGCGATCAGGATGCACGAATCCGTTCCCACACTCATAAACTGCGCATAGGCGAGCGATAGGACAACGTTGCTGACACCCGCGATCTTAAGAAACTCCCAGCCCGCGGCAAGCCCCATGAGCGTGAGCAGCGACACGATGCCACCGGAATTGCCAAGCATAAACATAAGCTGTCCCAACAGCATGCCCAGATAGCTGCCTGCCGGCGCCGTAACACACAGCGACACCGGAACCATGACAAGCATGGTTGCAAACGGTACAAAAGAAAACGCCACAGCCTGAGGGATAGTGCGCTTAAAGAAACGCTCCACCTGCCATAGCACGGGCACCGAGATGAGAACCGGAATAACAGTCGTCGTGTAATCGTTGACCGGCGCGGGAAGTAGATCATACACGAAAGTCATCGATGCCCCCGTCGTCGATGCGGCATCAACGAGCTTAAGCAGATCGGGCACAATCAATACGCCGCCCAGCATCATGCCCAGCTGCTCCGAGCAACCGAGCTGGCGGGCAGCGGCCCAACCAAGATAGATGGGCAAAAAGTAATAGCCAGCGTTATACAGCCAGCTGTAAAACAGGCGATAGATTTCGGAATCGGCAGGCCATAGACCAAGCATGCCTTCGCCCATAATGACGGCAACGGTGCGGAACAGCGCCGCGCAGACAATAAACGGCAACGCCGACATCATGCTTTTGGACAGATAGTCCACCACGGCCATGGCGTTTGATGAAACCGTCGTTGTAAACGAGGTGTTAGAAACTTGTGACATGGAACGCCTTTCCCAATGTGACATGCGGACTGTCCCTTTGTCACATCGTGCGGTACTGACCGATTGCGCGGTACTTTTCGTAGCGGAGGTTTGTGAGGGTCGCGTCGTCGAGCTGCCCAAGCGTATCGAAGGCATCAAATGCCGAGGACATGACGACACCGGCGATCTCCTCATGCGACAGGCCCCTATCGTCAACAATGCCGTCGATGATGCCGAGCGCCAACAGATCGGGGGCCGTGAGCTTAAGCGCCTCAGCGGCCTCATTCGCGCGCTCGGTATCCTTCCACAGGATCGACGCACAGGCCTCGGGGCTCACGACCGAATAGGCCGAGCTCGAGAGCATCAGGATGCGGTCGGCCACGGACAGCGCCAGCGCGCCACCAGAGCCGCCCTCGCCTGTCACCACCGAGACAATCGGCGTCTTAAGGCCGCTCATCTCCATGAGATTCTGGGCAATCGCCTCGCCCTGGCCGCGCTCCTCGGCACCGATGCCGCAAAACGCGCCCGAAGTATCAACCAGGCACAGAACCGGCCGACCAAATTTCTCGGCTTGGTGCATCAGGCGACGTGCCTTGCGGTAGCCCTCGGGATGTGCCATACCAAAGTTGCGACGCATGCGCTCTTTGGTCGTGGTACCGCGCTCGATGGCGATAACCGTCACGGGTCGCCCGTCTTTCCAGCCGATGCCGCCCACCACGGCAGCATCGTCGCCAAAGTAGCGGTCGCCGTGCAGCTCTACGAATCCGTCGAGACCCAACGAGATCATCTCGCCTGCCGTGGCGCGGTTCGCCGAGCGAGTCTGTTTGACGATTTCGAGCGCGCTTTTTGGTGCGGCCGAGCGCTTAAACAAGTGTCCCAGCTTTTTGTCGCGACGACCCGTATGCACGATCTCATGCGGAGCCCCCAGACCAGGCGCGTGCCCTTCGTGCAGCGCCAGCAGCTCGCCTACCGTGAGCGCAATCTCACCACGCGGAACAACGGCATCGCAAAAGCCGTGCTCCAGCAAAAACTCGGAACGCTGGAATCCCTTGGGCAGACGCTTGTGCATGTTCTGCTCGATCACGCGCGGGCCGGCAAATGCCGTCAGGGCATCGGGCTCGGCCAGGATAATGTCGCCCTCCATGGCAAAGCTCGCGGTTACACCTCCGGTCGTGGGATCGGTGAGCACCGTGATATACAGGCCGCCCGCCTCGCTGTGGCGCCTAACCGCCGCAGAAATCTTGGCCATCTGCATGAGCGAGGTCACGCCCTCCTGCATGCGGGCGCCGCCCGATACGGTAAAGCCAACGACCGGCAGCCCCAACTCGGCCGCGCGCTCAAAGACATGACAGATCTTCTCGCCCACCACGGAGCCCATTGAGCCCATCATAAAGTTGGCATCCATAAAGAAGAGCGCGGTATCGCAGCCGCAGATTTTGCCCCTGCCGCACACAACGGCATCGCGCTCGCCCGAACGCTCGCTCACGCTCTTAAGCTTGTTGGCATAACCGGGAAACGAGAGGAAGTCCTTCGACGCCAGATTGGCATCCCATTCCTCAAAGGTACCCGCGTCGACCGTCATGCGCATGCGCGCGCGACCGCTCACGCGAAAGTGTTTGCCGCAACGAGGGCAGACCTCGAGGTTGTCGTGCAGGCGCGCCTCATCGATCACACGGCGGCACTCCGGGCATTTGACAAACACGTGGCGCGCGGGGAACTCGGCGCACGACTCGGTTATCGGCCCCTCAAGGACATTGACCGTCTTCGCTTTTCTATTCATCAGCATAGAGATGCCCCATCAGATCGGTGTGATACATGCCCGACAAAAACTCGTCGTTTGCCAGCACGTCGAGCTGAAGCTCGCTATTTTCGCTCACGCCCTCAATCACGAGCTCGCCCAGGGCCGAGCGCATCTTGCGAATGGCACCGTCACGCGTGGGCGCGCACACGATGAGCTTGCCGAGCATGGAGTCGTAGTACGGCGGAACTTTCGCTCCGGTAAACATGGCGGAATCCCAGCGCACGCGCGGACCACCCGGCACACGCAACGCGGTGACCGTTCCACATGACGGTAGAAAGTCCGGCGTTTCGGCATTGATGCGGCACTCCATGGCGTGGTTGCGGACCGGTACGTCCTCCTGCTCAAAGGGCAGAGGCTGGCCGGCAGCCACGCGCAGCTGCCACTTAACCAGGTCGGTATCGGTCACAAACTCCGTAACCGGATGCTCCACCTGCAAGCGCGTGTTCATTTCCATAAAGTAGAAATTGCCGTCATCTGAGTACAAAAACTCGATGGTGCCAGCGCCCTCATAGCCAACGGCACGAGCCAGGTCGCGCGCGGCCTTGTGCATACGGGCACGAATATCATCGCGTCCGTCGAGGCACGGCGCGGGGCTCTCCTCGATCAGCTTTTGGTTGCGGCGCTGCACCGAGCACTCGCGCTCGCCGAGCGAAAACACATGGCCCTGCTTATCGGCCATAATCTGTACCTCAACGTGATGCGCCGGCGCAACGAACTTCTCCATGTAGCACTCGCCGTCGCCAAAAACGGCCTCACCCTCGGCACGCGCCTCGATGAACGCCTTTGCCGCATCTTCCACGCGCTCGACCTTGCGAATACCGCGACCGCCGCCGCCCGCGCGCGCCTTAATAAGCACGGGGCAGCCGATGCGCTCGGCCTCGGCCGTTGCTTCCTCGGGGCTTTTGAGCAAATCGCAGCCCGGCACGATGGGCACGCCCGCAGCAGCGGCCGTTCGGCGTGCGGCGTCCTTGTCGCCCATGCTGTCGATCACCTCGGCCGAAGGACCGACAAACGCCAGACCGAACTTGTCGCAGTCGCGCACGAAGCTCGCCTTCTCGGAAAAGAAGCCATAGCCGGGATGAATTGCCTTAGCTCCCGACTTTACGGCACAGGTGAGCACGGCATCGTCGTTGAGGTAGCTCTCGGCAAGACGCGGGCCGCCGATGCAATACGCCTCGTCGGCAAGTTGCACGTGTAGCGCGTCCGCATCGGCCGTGGAATAAACGGCGACGGTCTTGATGCCCATATCGCGGCACGCGCGGATAACACGGACCGCGACTTCGCCGCGGTTGGCGATGAGCACTTTGTCGAACATGGAGCCTTCCTTAACTTTCGTGCATGAGTGCAAAAGACATATCGGCGCGGCAGCAAACCTCACCGTTGACGCTCGCAGTACCCGTCGCAAAGCGGAACGGCCCGCGCGCACGCGTGATGGAGCACACTAGATCCACCGTGTCGCCCGGGCGCACCGGACGCTTAAAGCGCACCTTGTCCAGACTCGTGTAGAACGGCGTCGCGCCGCGCGCCTCCTCATCGCCCATCAGCAGCACGCAGCAGTTCTGGGCGAGCATCTCGCACTGAATCACGCCGGGAACGACCGGGTTTCCCGGAAAATGTCCCTGCAAAAAGTACTCGTCGCCTGTAATCGTGATCTTGCCGTGGGCCTCGTCGCCCACCAGCTCGGCTTCGTCGAGCAAAAGCATCGGCTCGCGATGCGGCAACAGCTTCTTGAGCTCTTCTTTGTTCATGGATATCACCTATCCGATCCTCATGAGGCAGCTGCCAAACTCCACGAGGTCGCCGTCGGCCACGCAGATCTCGAGCACCTCACCGTCTGCCTCGGCCGTCACCTCGTTGAGAACCTTCATGGCCTCGATGATGCAGAGGGTCTCGCCGGCCTTGACCTTGGAGCCCACGCGCACAAACGGCTCGTCGCCCGGCGCAGGGGCAGCATAGAAGACGCCCACCATGGGAGCAGTCACCTCGGTGCCCTTGGGCTCCGGCGCGGCGGCAGGTGTCTGCGTGGCGGGCTCCGGTGCGGCAGGCGCGACTGTGGGAGCTGCAACTTGAGCGGCCATGGCGCTCGGCATAGGCATGGGCACGGCAACCGGCTGCGCGGCACTCGCGCGCTCGAGTTCGACCGCGGTGCCATCGGGCTCCTCAACACGTACGCGCGTAAGGCCGCGGTCCTCCATCACATCGGCTATCTCGGCAAGTCTTTTGGAATCCATGCTCTAGCTCCTCGTATATCTACGCAGCGCGATGGCGGCGTTGTGCCCGCCAAAGCCCAGGTTGGTCGAAAGCGCCCAGGTAAGGTCGGCGCGAACCGCGCGATTGGGCGTGTAATCAAGATCGCAGGCGGAATCGGGCGTGTGGTAGTTAATGGTCGGCGGCACCACGCCCTGCTCGAGTGCCATGGCGCAGGCCATGACCTCAATGGCCCCCGTGGCACCGATCATGTGCCCCGTCATCGACTTGGTCGACGAGACATGTGCGGCGCGCGCCGCGTCCTCGCCGAGCGCTCGCTTAATGCCCGCCGTCTCGGACGAATCATTAAGCTTGGTCGAGGTGCCGTGGGCATTGATGTAGAGGCCCTCGGAAGGCTTGACGTCGCCCTCGGCCACCGCCAGCGATATCGCGCGGGCAATGCCGGCAGCCTCGGGATCGGGACTCGTGATGTGATAAGCATCATCGGTGTTACCGTAGCCCACGACCTCGGCATAAATGTGCGCACCGCGCGCCTGCGCATGTTCCATGCTCTCGAGTACCAGCACGCAAGCGCCCTCGCCCATCACAAAGCCGTCGCGGTCTGCATCGAACGGGCGGCAAGCCGTCGCAGGATCGGGGTTGGTGGTCAATGCGCGGCAGGACGTAAAGCCTGCAACGGCATCGGGGATAATGGCCGCCTCGGCGCCGCCCGCGAGGATCGCGTCGGCATAGCCGTGCTTGATGGCGCGGAACGCCTCGCCCACCGCATGGGCCGAGGTCGCGCAAGCAGTCACGACTGGCAGGGTCGGTCCCTTTGCCTTGTGGCGGATCGCGATATTGCCCGAAGCCATGTTGGGAATCATCATCGCAATCATATAGGGCGATGCGCGGCGAGGTCCACGATCGGCGATCATGTGGACGTTGTCGACGAGCGTCGTCATGCCGCCCACGCCCGAGCCCACGTAGACGCCCAGACGCTCACGATCGATGGCGCCTTCGACATCAAAGCCCGCATCGTGCATTGCCTCGTCCGAAGCCGCCATCGCAAACTGAACGCAGGGGTCGAGATGCTTGGCGTCATGCTTGCCAAAGTACTCGTTGCCGTCAAAGCCCTTGACTTCGGCCGCCACCTTGACGGTAAACGCATCGGTATCGAAGTGCGTGATCGGGCCGATGCCACAGGTCCCGGCGCACATGGCCGCCCAGGTGGCAAGCGCGGTGTTGCCGAGCGGCGATACGGCACCGATGCCGGTGATTGCAACTCTCTGTTCCATCATGGTCTCCTCATCCAAGCCGTTCTTCGGCCCTGGTTTCTACATCGCCATTCCGCCGTCGACGCGCACGACCTCGCCCGTAATGTAAGCAGCCGCATCGCTCGCTAAAAAGCGCACCACGCCGGCCACTTCCTCGGGACGCGCCATGCGCTTAAGGGGAATCTGTTCCTCGGTTGCCGTACGCACCTTCTCCGAGAGCTTTGCCGTCATATCTGTCTCGACAAACCCGGGGGCGACCGCGTTCGCTCGTACGCCACGAGGCGCAAGCTCGCGCGCCACCGCCTTGGTAAGCCCTATCACGCCCGCCTTGGAAGCAGCGTAGTTGGCTTGCCCGGCATTGCCCATCAGGCCCACGACCGAGCTCATGTTGACGACGCAACCGCCGCGCTGGCGCATAAAGGTCTTGGTGAGCGCGCGCGTCATATTGAATGTTCCCTTGAGATTGACATCGAGCACGCGATCGAATGCGTCATCGCCCATGCGCATGAGCAGGCCATCGCGGGTGAAGCCGGCGTTGTTGACGAGCGCCCAAATGGAACCAAAGTCGTTGAGGACCGCTTCCACGCACGCGTTGACGGCAGCGGGATCGGCCACGTCGCATTGATATGCGCGTGCCGTGGCGCCAACCGCCTCACAGGCTTCGCACGTCTTGCGCGCCGCATCGACGCTGCCGGCATAGACGACGGCGATATCAAAGCCGTCCTCCGCCAGACCGACAGCGCAGGCGCGGCCGATACCCCGCGAGCCGCCCGTGACCAGTGCCACGCGACGTGAGTCGTTGCGCTCGAGCGCGCCGTTGTTCAAGTTGCCCATGTCATTCCTTTCGGGTTACAGCCCTGTGGACTATGCGAGCTCGTCGGCAATAGCTGCGACCTGCTCGGCCGTTTCGCACGAATACACGCGAACGTCGCTCAGCGTACGCTTGGCCAGGCCCGACAGCGTTTTGCCAGGGCCGACCTCAATAAACGTGTCGATGCCCTGATTCTGCAGAGCATGCAGCGTGTCGACCCAACGAACGGCATGACTCACCTGATTGGCCAAGACATCCGATGCCGCTCGCGGGTCCGCCGGATAGGGCGCCGCCGTCATGTTTGCCATGACCGGAATCAGCAGCGGTGACGGCGCGTGGCCGGCTTGGATATACGTCGCCAGCCCCTCAGTCGCCTCGGCCATATAGGGGCTATGAAATGCGCCCGACACCGCGACTTTCATAGCGCGGCCGCCAGCCTCTTTTACTAGGACGTCGAGCTCCTGCAGCGCCTCGGGCGGTCCGGCAACAACCGTCTGCTGCGGACTGTTGTAGTTGACCGGCCAGCAGTCCTCGCCGGCCTGTTTTGCCAGGTTCTCGACTTGCGCCGCATCGAGCTTGATGACGGCGCGCATGCCGCCCGGATGGCGCTCGGCAGCCGCGGCCATCAGCGCCGCGCGCTCGCACACGAGCTCAAAGCCCGCTCGCGTATCGAACGCCCCCGCAAAGGTGAGCGCGGCGACCTCGCCAAGCGAAAAACCCGCACAGGCGGCAGGTACCACGCCGCGCTCACGCAGGGCGGCAGCCGCTGCCAGATCGTGAACGAACACGCACGGCTGCGTGTTCTCGGTCTGCGAGAGCTCCTCCTTGGAGGCGCTTCGGCACTGCTCACTGGTCCCCGGGCGCACCTCGTCGGCAATGGCGAACACCTCGGCGGCCGCCGGCGATGCCTCGATCAGGTCGACGCCCATCGCGGGGTGCTGGGCGCCCTGGCCGGCAAACAGAAACGCTACGCCACCCATGCGCACGCACCCTTCAGGACGTGCTCGGCGCCATCGACCAGGTCGTCAACGATTTCACGTGCGCTTTGGCGCTCGTTGACCATGCCGGCAATCTGTCCACACAAAAACGAGCCCTCTTCGTAATTGCCGTCCTTGGCGGCCTTGCGAAGGGCGCCCGTGCCCATGGCCCCGAGCTCCTCGACGCTTACGCCCGCCGCCTCGCTCTTGGCGTAGGCGTTGGTGAAGGGGCTCTTGAGGGCACGCACCGGGTGTCCCGTCGAGCGGCCGGTCGCACGCGTCGAGGTGTCGTTGGCCTTCAGGACCATCTCCTTGTACTGCTCCGATACGGTGCACTCATCTGCGATCAGAAAGCGCGTACCCACCTGCACGCCGGCGGCGCCCAGCATAAAGGCGGCCGCCACGCCGCGGCCATCAGCGATACCGCCAGCCGCAACCACGGGAATATCGACCGCATCGACAACCTGCGGCACCAGTGCCATCGTCGAGGTCTCGCCAATATGGCCGCCTGATTCGGTACCCTCGGCAACCACGGCAGTGGCTCCACGACGCGCCACGAGGCGCGCCAGCGCCACCGAGGCAACGACCGGGATGACCTTGATGCCCGCCTCGTTCCACGCCTTCATGTACTTGGTGGGATTGCCGGCACCCGTCACGACGACCGGCACCCGCTCGTCAATCACGACCCGCGCGACCTCGTCGGCAAACGGGCTCATGAGCATGACGTTGACGCCAAAGGGCTTATCCGTCCTGGCGCGCAGCTCATGAATCTGGTCGCGCAGCCAGTTGGCGTCGGCGTTCATGGCCGCGATAATCCCTAAGCCGCCCGCCTCGGACACTGCGGACGCCAGCGAGGCGTCGGCGATCCAGGCCATACCGCCCTGGAACACGGGCTTTTCGATGCCGAGCAGATCGCAGAGAGGAGTCTTGAGCATCTCTACTTCTCCAATGCCGCCTCGACCGTATCGGCGAACTCGCCGACCGTCTTGGGGTTCTCCTCGGTATCGAGCTGGATGCCAAACTCGTCCTCAACGGCGACGAGGATCTCGACGGTGCCCAGACTGTCGAGACCAATCTCCTCGAGCGTGGACTCGGGCTTCATCTCGACGTCGTCAAGACCGGCGGTCTCGCGGATAACATCGCAAACGCGCTCGAAGGTCTTCTGATCTGCCATGGTAGTTCTCCTTTGTTTGTGCCCTAGGGGCGTTTTATTTCCTATGTGCGACTACTTCCAACGAAGTAGATAGCCACCTATATCCAGACCGGCGCCAAATCCAACGAGGGCGATGGTGTCGCCCGCATTCAGTGCGTTGGTGCGCGCCAGCCGATCAAGCGCAAAGGGAATACAGGCGCTCGAAATATTGCCGGTCTCGCGCAGCGTTCGAACCACGCGCTCGCCTGGCACGCCGAGGCGCTTGACTGCCTGGCTCAGGATTCGTTCGTTAGCCTGATGGAATACAAAATGGTCGATGTCTTCGACCGAAATGCCCGCATCGCTCGCAAGCTTATGAACCGTGTCACAGATGGCGTTGACGCCGAACTTGAACACACGGCGGCCATTCATGGACAGCACGCTCTCGCTATCTACGGAGGCCTTAAACGGCGAGGTGCCGACCAGTCCGGGAACGCGCAACGTCTCGACGTCGGACGCCGTCGAAAGCTCAACGGCAAGGGGGCTGTCTCCCCCGGCCTCAATCACCGCGGCGCCTGCCCCATCGCCAAAGAGCACGCAGGTGGCGCGGTCGGTCCAGTCGAGCGCGCGCGTCATCTGCTCGGCGGCAACGACAAGCACATGCTTGGCTCGTCCTCGGGCGATATAGCCCTCGGCAACATCGAGCGCAAATACGAAGCCGGCGCAGGCCGCCGAGACATCGAAGGCAGGGCACGTCGCGCCTAGTCGCTCAGCAACGGCACACGCCTCAGCGGGAACAAGATGGTCACCCGTCGTCGTCGAGCAGACGATCAAATCCAACTGGCTCGCGTCGATTCCGGACACCTGGAGTGCCCGCTCGCTCGCCGCTACGGCAAGGTCATCAAGTGACTCGGTGGTGCAGACGTGGCGGCTCTTGATACCTGTGCGGGTAAAAATCCACTCATCCGAGGTATCGAGGAACTCGGACAGCTCGTCATTGGAAACACTGCGCTTAGGAAGCGCCGAGCCCGTTCCAAGAATCGTGAAACCCATCACTAACCTCCTTTGAGTTGTTGACGTGTTTACATCGACCATGAGAGGATAGCGCATTTCAGTCGTTGTTGACGTGTTAACATTAAATTGCCCAAATGCGACACAGGCTTCACATTGTGTCTATCTCTCGACACCATTGCGTTATTCACTTATTCATTAAGGAGGTAGCAGCCGTTATGGATGCCAAATTAACGATAGTCGACGTAACCGGATCGACCAACGATGACCTGCTCGAAGCAGGAAAACAGGGAGCGCCGCACGGCACAGGACTTGCCGCCCGGACTCAGACAGCAGGACGCGGCCGACGCGGCCACAAGTGGGATTCAACCGCCGGCAATCTGTTACTCTCGATTGTCCTACGTCCTCGTGTTGATCCCGCCAAGTACTCTGGCCTTGCCGCCGTCAGCGGCCTAGCGGTGCTCGAGGCGCTCGAAAAGCAGGGTCTTGCAAACGAGATTGGCCTCAAATGGCCCAACGACCTGGTCGCGCGAGGACGCAAGCTCGGCGGCATTCTGGTCGAAGCCGCACGCGATAACGAAGGCAACCCCTTTGCGGTCTGTGGCATCGGCGTCAACGTGAACTATGTGCCCACGGAGGTGCCCGATGGCGGCCTGCCGGCAATCGGTCTCTCGGACCTTAACGAGAACGTTCCTGCTGTCGACATGCTCCTCGATGAGGTCTATCACGCAGTTATAGACGCTGTAGATGCCTGGGCAGAACGCCTCAACGCCATGGAAGAAAACACCGGATCGCTCGCGCCCGTCCACGGCGAATATGTCGCTCACCTCAATTGGATTGGAAAGCACGTTATCGCCCGCTCCCCTGCCGGTGACGAGCAGGCGCGAGGCATCTTTAAAACCGTCGATACCTTTGGACGCGCGTGCATCGAAACAGAAGACGGCTTGCGATCCTTCCATTTTGAGGAGGCGTCGCTGCGCCCCTTGGGCGAATAGGGCGCCGCAGCCACCTACTCAGCAGCATTACCAGGCGGTCAAAACCCATCATGCAAAACAAAAGAGCCCCGCTACCGTAATGGCAGCGGGGCTCTGTAAGCTATGAGCGATATCGCTTAGAGCTTGATGTCGATGTCGACGCCAGCGGGGAGGTCGAGACGCATGAGCGAATCAACGGTGCCCGAGGTGGGGTCGAGGATGTCGATGAGGCGCTTGTGGGTGCGCATCTCGAACTGCTCACGGGAGTCCTTGTTCACGTGCGGCGAGCGGATAACCGTGTACAGGTTGCGCTCGGTGGGCAGGGGGACAGGACCGGAAACGCGAGCACCGGTCTTCTGAGCGGTCTCGACGATGAGCTTCGCGGACTGATCGACGACCTCGTGATCATAGCCCTTGAGGCGAATGCGGATCTTCTGGGTAGCCAACTTAAACCTCCAAAGAGTGCGAGAGATGTTCTCGCGGATTACGTAACAGGGAGCTCGAACTTAGGCGTTCTTGCTCATGACCTCGTCCACGATGGACTTGGGCGCGGGCTCATAAGAGTCGAACTGCATCGTGTAGGATGCACGGCCCTGGGTCTGGGAGCGAAGGTCGGTAGCGTAACCGAACATCTCGCCCAGCGGCACCTTGGCACGGATGAGCTTGCTGTTCTTGCGATCCTCCATGCCCTCGATCTTGCCGCGGCGACCGGAGAGGTTGCCCATAACGTCGCCCATGTACTGCTCGGGGGTCTCGACCTCGACAGCCATGATCGGCTCGAGCAGCTGCGGATCGGACTTCTTGAGAGCGTCCTTGATAGCCATGGAACCGGCGATCTTGAAGGCGGCCTCGGAGGAGTCGACCTCGTGGTAAGAACCGTCGAACAGGGTGACCTTAACGTCGAGGACCGGGAAGCCGGCGATAACACCGGTGTTCAGGGCCTCCTGGATGCCCTTGTCGATGGACGGGATGTACTCCTTGGGCACGACGCCGCCGACGATAGCGTTGACGAACTCGTAGCCGAAGCCCTCCTCCATCTTCTCGAGCTTGATGACGGCGTGGCCGTACTGACCGCGACCGCCGGACTGACGGACGAACTTGCCCTCAGCCTTCTCGACGTCGTGACCGGCGGTCTCGCGGTAGGCAACCTGGGGCTTACCGACGTTAGCGTCAACCTTGAACTCGCGGAGCAGACGGTCGACGATGATCTCGAGGTGCAGCTCGCCCATGCCGGCGATGATGGTCTGGCCGGTCTCGTGGTTGGTGGACACCTGGAAGGTCGGGTCCTCCTCGGCGAGCTTGGTCAGAGCCAGGGACATCTTGTCCTGCTCGGCCTTGGTCTTGGGCTCGATGGCAACGTCGATAACGGGCTTAGCGAACTCGATCTTCTCGAGGACGATCTCCTTGCCCTCGGCGCACAGGGTGTCACCGGTGGTGGAGTTCTTGAAGCCGACGCAAGCGACGATGTCGCCGGCGGCAGCGTCGTCACGGTCGATACGCTCGGCGGCGTTCATCTCGAGGATGCGGCCGAGACGCTCGCGCTGACCGTTGGAAGCGTTGACCACGTAGGAGCCGGACTCGGCGCGGCCGGAGTAAACGCGGACGTAGGTGAGCTTACCGACGAACGGGTCGGTCATGATCTTGAAGACCAGGCCGGAGAAAGGCTCGTCGAAGGAAGGATGACGCTGGATCTCCTCGCCGGTGTCCGGATCGGTACCGGTGACGGCCTCAACGTCGAGCGGGCTGGGCAGGTAGTCGACGACAGCGTCGAGCAGCTCCTGAACGCCCTTGTTCTTGTAGGCGGAGCCCACGAAGACGAGGTTGAGCTCGTTGGCCAGAACGCCCTTGCGCAGAGCAGCCTTGAGCTCCTCGACGGTGAAGTCCTCCTCCATGAGGATCTTCTCCATGAGCTCGTCGTCAAAGCTGGCAGCAGCGTCGAGGAGCTCCTCGCGCTTGGTGGCAGCGATGTCGGCAAACTCAGCCGGGATCTCGTCCATCGGCTCGGGGTAGGTCATGCCCTTCTCGTCGGCCTTGAAGTCCCATGCAGTCATGGTAACGAGGTCGATGACGCCCCAGAAGTTGTCCTCGGCGCCCATCGGGACCTGAGCGGCCACGGCGTTGGCGTCGAGACGATCCTTCATGGTCTCGATAGCGTTGAAGAAGTCAGCGCCCACGCGGTCATACTTGTTGATGAAGGCGATGCGGGGGACGTTGAAGGTAGAAGCCTGACGCCAAACGGTCTCAGACTGGGGCTGAACGCCGGCAACGGCGTCGAAGACGGCGACAGCGCCATCGAGGACGCGCAGGCAGCGCTCGACCTCGGCGGTGAAGTCAACGTGGCCCGGGGTGTCGATGATCTGGATGCGGTAGTCCTTACCGTCCTTGTTCCAGAAGCACGTGGTAGCAGCGGAGGTAATGGTTACGCCGCGCTCCTGCTCCTGAACCATCCAGTCCATGGTGGCAGCGCCCTCATGGACCTCACCGATCTTGTGGGTCTTACCGGTGTAGTAAAGAATACGCTCGGTCGTGGTGGTCTTACCGGCATCGATGTGGGCCATGATGCCGATGTTACGGGTATCGGAAAGCTTGTACTTAGGCTTAGCCATGTTAGTTCCTTACCTTAACTTACCAACGATAGTGAGAGAACGCGCGGTTGGCCTCGGCCATCTTGAAGACGTCCTCACGCTTCTTGACGGAAGCGCCAAGACCGTTGGAGGCGTCGAGGATCTCGTTAGCGAGACGCTCGGCCATGGTCTTCTCCTTGCGAGCGCGGGAGAAGTTGACGATCCAGCGGATGCCCAGAGCGGTGGAACGACGGGAGTTGACCTCCATCGGGACCTGATAGGTAGCGCCACCGACACGCTTGGGCTTAACCTCGAGCGTGGGCTTGACGTTGTCCATAGCCTTCTTGAAGGTAGCGAGAGCGTCGCCACCCTCGGACTTCTCGGCAACGATCTCGAAAGCGGTGTAAACGATGCGCTCAGCGGTGGCCTTCTTGCCGTCAAGAAGGACCTTGTTGATGAGCTGAGTCACCAGGCGGTTGTTGTAAACGGCGTCAGGCTGAACCTCACGACGATTAGCTGCTGCACGACGCGGCATGTGAAATCTCCTTAAGTGTCTACCGTGCGGCGCTTAGGCGGCGCACGGCGAAAGTATCAAAACGTTATCTGGCTTATTTAGCCTTGGGGCGCTTAGCACCGTACTTGGAACGGGCCTGCATACGGTTCTGGACCGGAGCAGCGTCGTAGGCGCCACGGATGACGTGATAACGGACACCAGGGAGGTCACGGACACGACCGCCGCGGACGAGCACGATGGAGTGCTCCTGCAGGTTGTGGCCCTCACCCGGGATGTAAGCAGTAACTTCGATGCCGTTGACGAGGCGAACACGGGCAACCTTACGAAGAGCCGAGTTCGGCTTCTTGGGGCTCGTGGTGAAGACGCGGGTGCACACGCCGCGCTTCTGGGAGTTGTGCTGCAGAGCAGCGTTCTTGGACTTCTTGGGCACGGAACGACGGCCCTGGCGAACCAGCTGGTTAATAGTAGGCAAAGCGTACTCCTTCTCGAATGATTCCAGCTTTCTGTAAAGTGCAACGGCTTGAATCGAGGGGTCAGCATCCCCCTACGAAACACGCAGTTCGATAGGATACGTGCCGTTAGCTGTGCCGTCAACAGACCACGCCGCCGGGCGTATCCCAAAATAGCCATATTTCCGCAAAGCCTCCATAAAAGGAATCCCCGCCTGTGCGCAAGTGCCCATTCCAGCCGTCCATGTAACGCAAAAATGGCCGCTTCCTCTAGCAGGAAGCGGCCTAGACCTTACGAATAGACGATGGTAAAGGGTACTTCTGTTTCGGTCTCTCCTGTTGATGTGCATCTCGTGCCCTCGAGGGTCACCGAGACCACTTGATCGACATTGATCAGTTTTGTCGGAACCCAGATGTTCTCTCCGCTATTGCGCGCCATCGAAACATAGAAATTGTACGCCCCTGCGTCGTCATCTTCGATAATCTGCTCCGATCCATCCTTGTAGCTGACGGTCAGTTTATGATCAACTGCTTCATAGCCCAGATCATCGATGTGCGTCTGGATGGAAAACGGGCTGATCTCGAGAGGCGAGTCGTCGGAGCGGAGCTCCTTTGTATCGACGTGCGCTCCGACGTTAAACTCTGGCGTCGATACCTCGATCACCTTCGCATCCTCACCTTTGCCCTCCGTCCAACTGATATTCCAGGTGACCGCATGTCGTAAATCTCGATCGCGATTCCAAGATGCAAAGTACATCGTGCCGTTAATGACCGTGTCGCTTGATGTGTCTTTATCAATGGTGCAGCGTGTATCAGCCCATTCCTCGCCGAAGTTCATGCTGGGTGTACTGACGCCCCCTTCTTCTTCACCATAGAGAACAAGTTCGCCAAGCTCTGCCGCCGGCTTGTAGTAGCTAACGCCATTCGGATTGGACAATGTAAACGTCACAGCACCGCAACCGTTCTCGTCGATTGCCATCTCATGAATGTCGAGCGTATAGCCGTTGCCCTCGACGGACAGATTGACCTTCTGGACTGCACCCTCCAGGCTTTGGGGCGCGATACCATCACCAAACTCTCTGGTGTAGGTATATTTCGTCCCCGACGAGCCGCCATTTGTCCAGGTAACGGACTCTCCGTTGCCATGGTTTCCCCAGGCAGAGGCAAAATAACTGGAATTGACAACAGCGTAGGCGACCCCTCCGGTCGCCAGCACTCCGGCAAGACATCCGATTACGGCAACATACAGAGGCTTCGCGTGACCCTTTCGGCGAAGCGGCTCGCCAGCAGCGGCATAAAGAACACGGTCAGCAAGATCGCTATCGGCTTGGACGGACTCGAAGGCCTGCTTGATCTGGTTGGATTTCACGGTCGCCCTCCTCTAGGATGAACTTGAGCTTCGATCTGCCGCGAGCTAAACGCGTTCGAACGGTCGCGGCTGGCACATGCAGTAACTCGGCAATTTCTGAAGTCGAGAAGCCCAGATAGTAATAGAGCACGATGGAGATACGGAATCGTTCCGGAAGCCGCATGACGTCTAATAGGACGGCCTTGGTCTCGTCCTGCGCCGTCAAGAGCGAATCGGTCAGACTTTCAATATCCTCCACGCGCCTCCACGGCTTTCGAAAGAGAGATTTGCATTCATTGATCGTGACCCGGATGAGCCATCGACGAAGATGCTCCCAGCTTTCAAAATGCGTATCGCTTTTGAGTAACTTTAGAAAGACGTCTTGAGCGACATCGTCGGCGTCAGCGCGATCACGCAGATACGTCAAGGCGATTCGGAACACGACATCTCGGTGATCCTCGACCGCCTGTCTAAAAGCTTGTTCTTCCATAATCACCTCCCGGTGACACTGATGGTTCTTGATGGGGCCCTCACCATAGATACGCTTTGACCAAACGGAATGTTTCAAATTCAAGCAGGAAAAACTACCAAAATAAACCTGTCCTTTTTTGCAAGTGATCAACGGAACGCAACAAGTTGAGCATACGCAAGCGAGCGGCCCCCAGAGCGTACAAGGTGGCATGAAAAAGGCAGGGCATTGACCTTTTGGTCATGCCCTGCCTTTTGAATGACAGATTGTAGCTCTGGGGGCCGCGCAGCGACGAAGGTCGCCGCCGTTCGTTAGAACGGCGGAACTAATTACTCCTCGTCGTTGTCCTTGGCCTCTTCGGCGTCGTCGGTGTCCACGAGCTGGTTGAGCAGCTCGTCGAGGGAAGCCATGTCCTCGTTGATCGCGCCGTTGGCGGGAGCCTTCTTGTCGTCGATCGGGGCGCCCAGGAGCTCCTCGTCGGCGTCGGCGTGATGCGTCGGAGCGGAGGTACCCAGCAGGATATCGTCCGGACCGTCGGGGCTAAAGACCATCTGCAGCAGCTGCGAGAGGTCTTCCTCGTCGGCAACGTCGTCGTTGTTCTCGAGGATGTAGAGCAGATCGTGGGCCTCCAGGCCGTCACGGAGCTCCTCGATCGCCTTGGCGCCGATGCCATCGATGCGCAGCAGATCCTCCTCGGACTTGCCAACCAGGTCGCCGACCGTCTCGATGCCAACCTCGCTGAACTTGTTGGTCCAGCGCTGCGACACGCCCAGATCGTCGAACAGGTACAGACGAGCCTTCTCGGCGGAGATGGTGTGGCCGTTGCGGGTGAACGAACCGTCAGCACCACCGAACTCGTCGTAGCCGGCCCAGTCGAGCTGCTGCGGGAGCTGCTCGTCCAGGTCCTTGAGCTCCACAGGAGCCCACTCGGGCAGCGACTTGGCGTTGGGCGAAGCCGGGCCGTCGATGTCCACGTAGCCGTCGGCCGTGCGATACGTCAGCTTGGCGTTGGCGTACGGCTTGAGGCCGGTACCAGCCGGGATCTTCTTACCGACGATGACGTTGGACTTAAGGTCGAGCAGGTGGTCGACCTTGCCCTCGATGGCAGCCTCGGTAAGGACGCCAGCGGTACGAATGAACGAAGCGCTCGACAGCCAGGAGTCGATGTTGGACGCGACCTTGAGCGTACCCAGGATGACGGGCTCGGCCACAGGAGCCTGACCGCCCAGACGGGCAACGCGCTCGACCTCGTCGGCAAACTCGTAGCGGTCGACGTACTGACCAAGCAGGTACTTGGAGTCGCCGGGGTTGGTGATCTGAACGCGACGCAGCATCTGGCGTGCGAGCACCTCGATGTGCTTGTCGTTCAGGTCGACGCCCTGGCTGGTGTAGACGTCCTTGACGCTCTCGACGAAGGTGTGCATCGTCGACTCGATGTCGGTCAGCTTGCGCAGGTTGCGGAAGTTGACGAAGCCCTTGGTGATCTGGTCGCCAGCGCGAACCTCGCAGCCGTCCTCGATCTCGGGCATGAAGCGCACCGAAGCGGGGACGCGACGCTCGTCGAGGACACGGGTGTGATCCTCGGAGTCGGTGAGCGTCAGCACGTACTCGGACTTCTCGGGCTTAATCGAGAGGTGACCGGAGTACGGAGCCAGCTCGGCCTCGCGACCCAGGATCTTCTCGTTGACGTTGCCGACGATATCGAACATACGGCTGACCGTAGGCAGACCCTGCGTAATATCGTCGACGCCAGCGACGCCGCCGGAGTGAATGGTACGCATCGTAAGCTGCGTACCGGGCTCGCCGATGGACTGGGCGGCAATAATGCCGACCGCGGTACCGATGGCGACCGGACGACGGGTGGAAAGATCCCAGCCGTAGCACTTCTGGCACACGCCGTACTTGGAGCGGCAGGTGAGCAGCGCGCGAAGCTTGACCTTCTTAAGGCCGGCATCGACCATCTTCTGGATGTCAGCGACCTTCTCGATGTAGCCGTCCTGCTCAAAGAGCACGGTGCCATCGGGAGCCACGACGTCCTCAATGAAGCAACGGCCGACGAGGTCGGTGTTGAGGTCGGTGGTGCCGGGGATGATGAGGTTGTAGGTGACGCCCTCGTGCGTACCGCAGTCCTCCTCGCGGACGATGACGTCTTGGGCCACGTCGACCAGACGACGGGTCAGGTAACCAGAGTCCGAGGTGTGGGATGCGGTATCGACCAGGCCCTTACGGGCGCCGTAGGTCGAAATGAAGTACTCGAGCGGCAGCAGGCCCTCGCGGAAGTTCGCCTTAATGGGAAGGTCGATCGTCTCGCCGGACATGTCTGCCATCAGGCCACGCATGCCGCCGAGCTGACGCAGCTGGGTCTTAGAACCACGGGCGCCGGAGTCGGCCATCATGTAGAGCGGGTTCTCCTCGTCGAACAAGTCGAGCATGAGCGCTGCGACCTTGTCGGTACAAGCGGTCCACTCGTTAACGACTTCGATGTGGCGCTCCGTCTCGTTGATGAAGCCCTCCTCGAAGTACTCGTTGATCTGGTCGACGTTAGCCTGGGCGCGGTCGAGCAGCTCCTGCTTCTCATCAGGGATGAGAGCGTCCCACACCGAGATAGTGAGGCCGGCGCGGGTAGCGTAGTGGAAGCCAGAGTACTTGATGGCGTCGAGGATCGGACCGACCTTGGCCTCGGGATAGCGATCGCAGCAGTCCGCAACCAGCTTGGCCACGTCGCCCTTGACCATCTTGTAGTTCATGAACTCATAGTCTTCGGGCAGGCACTGGCGGTTGAAGATGATGCGGCCAATGGAGGTCTCGAAGCGCGCGGTCTTGTTGCCGGTGACGTCGTAGTCGACGAACTCGTTCTTGCCGTTCTTGACGCGGAAGATACGGGTGCCGTCCTCGTTGATGACATTGGCGTCGGCAGCGGACACGCGGACCTGAATCTTGGCCTGCATGTCGACCTCGGAGCGGCAGTCATAGGCGTGCAGCGCGTCGTCGAAGCTGGCGAACACGTGATTCTCGCCCGGCAGACCGTCGCGGACCTGGGTGAGGTAGTACACACCGATGATCATGTCCTGCGAGGGGATGTTGACCGGCTTGCCGGATGCCGGCGAGCGCAGGTTGTTCGCAGAGAGCATGAGCACGCGAGCCTCGGCCTGAGCCTGGCTGGACAGCGGCACGTGGACAGACATCTGGTCGCCGTCGAAGTCGGCGTTGAAGGGCGAGCAGACCAGCGGGTGCAGGTGGATAGCCTTGCCCTCGACCAGCACCGGCTCAAAGGCCTGGATGGACAGACGGTGCAGGGTCGGTGCACGGTTGAGCAACACGACGCGGCCGTCGATGACCTCTTCGAGGATGTCCCACACAAAGGTGGCACCGCGGTCGATAGCGCGCTTGGCGCCCTTGATGTTCTCGACCTTGCCAAGCTCGACCAGGCGCTTCATGACGAAGGGCTTGAAGAGCTCCAGCGCCATGGTCTTGGGCAGACCGCACTGGTGCAGCAGCAGCTTGGGGTCGGTAACGATTACCGAACGGCCGGAGTAGTCGACACGCTTGCCCAGCAGGTTCTGACGGAAACGACCCTGCTTGCCCTTGAGGGCCTCGGCGAGCGACTTGAGCGGGCGACCGCCACGGCCAGAGACCGGGCGACCACGACGGCCGTTGTCGAACAGGGCGTCCACGGACTCCTGGAGCATGCGCTTCTCGTTGTTCACGATGATCGCAGGGGCGTCCAGGTCGAGCAGGCGCTTGAGTCGGTTGTTACGGTTGATCACGCGACGATACAGGTCGTTGAGGTCGGACGCAGCGAAGCGGCCGCCGTCGAGCTGGACCATCGGGCGCAGATCGGGCGGGATGACCGGGATGACGTCCAGAATCATGTTCGCGGGGCTGTTGCCGCCCTTCAGGAAGGCGTCAACGACCTCGAGGCGCTTAACGGCCTTCTCGCGCTTCTGCTTCTGGGAGTCCTCGTCGGCGATGATGGCCTTGAGCTTCTCGGCCTCGGAGGGGAGGTCGATGGCAGCGAGCAGGTCGCGGACGGCCTCGGCACCCATGCCACCCTTGAAGTACATGGAGTAGTAACGGGTCATCTCGCGGAACAGCGGCTCATCGGAGATGAGGTCGCGCTCGGTGAGCTTCATGAAGGCGTTGAAGGCGTCCGTGCGGAGCTGCTTCTCGTCCTTGCACTCTTCCTCGATGTCGACGATGCCGGAGGCGATCTCCTCGGGGGTCAGCGGCTCCTCGTCGGAGAACTCGTCAAAGTTCTCGGGGTTGCCCTGCTCCTTGAGGGACTCGATCTGGCGGGCGCACTCGGCATCGATCTCTTCCAGATCGGCGGCGAGCTCCTCGCGCAGGTCGTCAGCGTCGGCCTCGCGAGCCTCGTAGTCGACCTCGGTGATGATGTAGCTGGCAAAGTACAGAACCTTCTCGAGGTCCTTGGACTTGATGTCGAGCATACGGCTCATCGGGAAGCTCGTGGGGCTCTTGAAGTACCAGATGTGGGACACGGGAGCGGCGAGCTCGATGTGGCCCATGCGGTCGCGACGCACCTTGGCCGAGGTGACCTCGACGCCGCAGCGCTCGCAGACGATGCCCTTAAAGCGGATGCCCTTGTACTTGCCGCAGGAGCACTCCCAGTCCTTGGCGGGACCGAAGATCTTCTCGCAGAACAGGCCGTCCTTCTCGGGCTTGAGGGTACGGTAATTGATGGTCTCCGGCTTCTTGACCTCACCGTGCGACCAGGAACGGATCTGGTCGGCGGAGGCAAGGGAGATCTTTACCGAGTCAAAATCAGTAGCTTCGAAATCTGCCACAGTCAACTACTCCTTATCAGTGGTCGTGGCGGCGACAGCCTCGGGCGCCTCGGCGGTCTCGGCATCCTCGGCCTCGACGTCGGCGTCAACGCCGGCGAGCGCAGCCAAGTCATCGAGGGCAGAGGTCTCCTCGGCGGTCACAGGGGCGGAGGCGTCCTCGTCGGCATCGTGCATGGGCTCAATGTCCAGTGCGAGGGAGCGGATCTCCTTGACGAGAACCTTGAAGGACTCGGGGATACCCGGGACAGGAACGTTCTCGCCCTTGACGATGGACTCGTAGGTCTTGACGCGGCCCACAGTATCGTCGGACTTGACGGTCAGGATCTCCTGCAGGACGTTGGAAGCACCGTATGCGTACAGTGCCCAAACTTCCATCTCGCCGAAGCGCTGGCCGCCGAACTGGGCCTTGCCGCCCAGAGGCTGCTGGGTAACCAGGCTGTAAGGGCCGGTCGAACGGGCGTGGATCTTGTCGTCGACCATGTGGCCGAGCTTGAGGATGTAGGACGTACCCACGGTAATGGGCTCGCGGAACTCCTCGCCGGTACGGCCGTCGAACAGACGGGTCTTGCCGCGCTCGTCAAGCTGGGTGACGAACTCGGGGCGCATGTGATCGCCAAAGGCAGCGGTGGCCTTGTTGAGCATGTTCTTGTTGGCGCGACGGATGACCTCGGCGATCTCGTCCTCCTTGGCGCCGTCGAAGACGGGCGTGGCGGTGAAGAACGGACCGGGGACATACTTGTCGGAGTCGGCCTGCTCGGTATCCCAACCGCAGGCAGCAGCCCAGCCAAGGTGGCACTCGAGCAGCTGGCCGACGTTCATACGCGAAGGAACGCCCAGCGGGTTGAGGATAACGTCGATCGGGGTACCGTCAGCCATGTAGGGCATGTCCTCGACCGGCAGAACGTTACAGATAACACCCTTGTTGCCGTGGCGGCCGGCGATCTTATCACCCTGCTGGATCTTACGACGCTGGGCGACGTAGACGCGCACCTGCTCGTTGACGCCGGGGGCCAGGTCGTCGCCGTTCTCGCGGCTAAAGCGGACGACATCGATGACGCGGCCGTAAGCGCCGTGAGGCATCTTAAGGGAGGTATCGCGGACGTCGTGGGCCTTGGCACCGAAGATGGCGCGCAGCAGGCGCTCCTCGGCGGTCAGAGCGCTCTCGCCCTTAGGCGTGACCTTGCCGACCAGGATGTCGCCAGGGCCGACCTCGGCGCCGATGCGGATGATGCCGTCCTCGTCGAGGTTGGCAAGCATGTCCTCGGAGAGGTTCGGGATCTCGCGGGTGATCTCCTCGGGACCGAGTTTGGTGTCGCGGGCGTCGATCTCGTGACGGGTGATGTTGATGGTCGTCAGCAGGTCCTCGGCCACCAGGCGCTCGGACACGACGATACCGTCCTCGTAGTTAAAGCCTTCCCACGGCATGTAGGCCACGGTGAGGTTCTGACCCAGTGCGAGCTCGCCATGATCGGTCGAAGGACCGTCAGCCAGAGGCTCGCCCTGCTCAACGGTGTCACCGACGCGCACGAGCGGACGGTGGTTGATGCAGGTGGACTGGTTGGAGCGCTGGTACTTGGCCAGGTGATACTCGTCCATGCCGCCGGCATGCTTGACGATAATCTTGGCGGCGTCGGCAAAGATGACCTCGCCGGCGTTCTTGGCCAGGGTGACCTCGCCGGAGTCCAGAGCGGCGCGACGCTCCATGCCGGTACCGACATAGGGAGCGGCGGGGTGAACCAGCGGCACGGCCTGACGCTGCATGTTGGCGCCCATCAGCGTACGCTTGGCGTCGTCGTGCTCAAGGAACGGGATCAGCGTGGCTGCGACGGAGAGCATCTGACGCGGCGAGACGTCCATGTAGTCGACGTCCTCGACGGGCACGTCGGCGGGAGCGCCGAAGGAGCCGTCGAAGTCGCGGGTACGGGCGATCACGGTGTGCGGACGGACGATCTTGCCCTCGGCATCGGTCGTGATGAACTCGTTGGTCTTGGGATCGAGCGGCGTGTTGGCCGGCGCGATGACGTGCTTCTCTTCCTCGTCAGCGGTCATCCAGTCGATCTGGTCGGTGGCAACGCCGTTCTCGACGCGACGGAACGGGGCCTCGATGAAGCCATACTCGTTGACGCGGGCGTAGAGGGCGAGCGAGCCGATCAGGCCGATGTTGGGGCCTTCGGGAGTCTCGATCGGGCACATGCGGCTGTAGTGCGAGTTGTGAACGTCGCGGACGGCCGTCGGCACGTTGGTGCGGCGGCTGGAGCCGGACTTGTGGCCGGCAAGACCACCAGGGCCGAGTGCGGACAGACGGCGCTTGTGGGTCAGACCGGTCAGGGGGTTCGCCTGGTCCATGAACTGCGAGAGCTGCGAGGAACCGAAGAACTCCTTGATGGAGGCCACGATCGGGCGGATGTTGATGAGCGACTGCGGGGTGATCTCGTCGATGTCCTGGGAGCTCATGCGCTCACGGACGACGCGCTCCATACGGCTCATGCCGATACGGAACTGGTTGGCGACGAGCTCGCCGACGGTGCGGATGCGGCGGTTGCCGAAGTGGTCGATGTCGTCGACCTTGAAGCCCTGCTCGCCGGCAGCGAGGGACAGGAGGTAGCGCAGCGTCGCGACGATATCCTCGTCGGTGAGCACCGTGACCTCTTCCTCGGTGGTGAGGTTGAGCTTCTTGTTGACCTTGTAACGACCGACGCGGGCCAAATCGTAGCGCTGCGGGTTAAAGAGCAGGCCCTCGAGCAGGCTGCGGGAAGCGTCCACGGTGGGAGGCTCGCCCGGGCGCAGGCGACGGTAGATCTCGATGAGAGCGTCCTCGCGAGTGAGGGCGGTGTCGCGCTCCAGGGTGCGCTTGATCACATCGGAGTTGCCGAGCAGCTCGATGATGTCGTCGTTGGTGACGGCGATGCCAAGGGCGCGCAGGAACATCGTGGCGCTCTGCTTGCGCTTACGGTCGATGGAGACCATGAGCTGGTCGCGCTTGTCGACCTCAAACTCAAGCCAGGCACCGCGGGACGGGATGATCTGGGCCTTGTAGATCTGCTTGCCCGAATCCATCTCGGAGCTGTAGTACACGCCCGGGGAGCGGACGAGCTGCGAGACGACGATACGCTCGGTACCGTTGATGATGAAGGTGCCCTGATCGGTCATCATGGGGAAGTCGCCCATAAAGACGAGCTGCTCCTTGATCTCGCCGGTCTCCTTGTTGGTGAGACGGACGTCGGTCAGAAGCGGAGCCTGATAGGTCATATCCTTCTCGCGGCACTCCTCGACGGTGTGCGCGGGGTCGCCGAACTGATGCTCGCCGAAGGTAACCTCGAGAACATGGTTCTGACTCTGGATGGGGCTGGATTCCTTGAACGCCTCACGAAGGCCCTCATCCTTAAAACGCTCAAAGGATTCCCTTTGAACAGAGATAAGGTTGGGGAGCTCCATGGCCTCCGGGATTTTCCCGAAGCTGACGCGCTTGCGCTCAGTGGCAGTGTATGCGTAGGTCACCAGGTTTTTCCTCCTTCACGGAAATGCTCGGTGGGTTGGCGAGGCATAGCTTCGCCAGTTATCGCAACCTAATAGTTTATCAGGTACCGACCGTTGGGCAAGAAAAGCCTTGACGCGATTGAGTTTTTGGAGTAGCAAAGTTTTTCGACAGAAAACACGCAGGTAGATGTATGTATATCGAACATCTGTTCATATATTTTCTGTGAACAGGGGGCCGACAATCGCAGCTCTTATAAAAAACGGGCGCGAACCGAAGTCCGCGCCCGTAAATGTCGATGCTCGAAGGCTTACTTGCGCATCAATCCGCCGCGCTCGTCGATGGCATCCCAGAAGGCGTCTGCAAAGCGAGGATCGCTTGCAGCCATGAGGGCGTTGGTGGCCATCCAGCCAGAGGGAGTACCGGTGTCGTAACCCGACAGCGGATCGATGACGACGGCGTACATGGCCTCGCGGTCGAGCGAACGGGCCATGGCGTCGGTCAGCTGGATCTCGCCGCCCTTACCGGCCTGCTGATCGGCCAGCAGGTCCATGACCAGCGGGCTCAGCAGGTATCGACCGACGATGTACAAGTTGGACGGAGCCGCCTCGGGAGCGGGCTTCTCAACCAGACCGCCGATACGCCAGACAGCGCCCGGCTCTGCATCGGCAACGTCCTCGGCACCCTCGAGCGAACCGACGCGCTCGCCGGCGATAACGCCGTAGCGGCTGACTTCCTCGGGCGAGCAAGCAGCGACGGCGATAACCGAAGCTCCACCGTGCTCCTTGGAAACGGCGAGCATCTTGTCGCAGATGTCGCGGTTAGGCACAACGTAGTCGCCCAGAAGAACCAGGAAGTTCTCCCCTGCCACGGCGTCGGCAGCAGAGCGGATAGCATGGCCGAGGCCCTTGGGCTCGTACTGATAACGGAAGTCGACCGGCATACCGCCAGCGTGGGCGACGGCATCGGCATAGGCGTTCTTGCCGCGCTCGCGCAGCAGGTTCTCGAGCGAGCGATCGGGCTGGAAGTAGTTCAGTAGCTCGGGCTTACCGGGAGAAGTAACGATGATGGCGTCGTCGACTTCCTCGGGGTCGAGCGCCTCCTCGACGACGTACTGAATGACGGGCTTGTCGAGCACCGGCAGCATCTCTTTGGGCGTGCACTTGGTGCCAGGCAGAAAACGCGTGCCAAGACCGGCGGCGGGGATGATTGCCTTCATGTTATTCAAAGATCCTTTCGCAGGCGCAAAAGCGCCCCATGCGTGCGGCACACAGCCGCAGACCAAATTGCGATATCCAAGCATCTTACCGCTGGAACTATATGTCGCTACAAGGCAGAGACAATTCTTCAGCAGGTCAACGCAAATTATTGCTCGAATGGTGCAATTTTGTTGCCCAACGGCAAGGCACCCGATACGACGCAAATCACAGAACCTGGCAGTTTGAGCAACCGATGTCGAGGGACCGAAAAACAAAAAAGACGGGGCTCGCAATGCGAACCCCGTCTGCAAAGAAATCTGGCGAGAAAGCCTGATTACTTGAGGGTGACAGCAGCGCCAGCAGCCTCGAGCTTCTCCTTGGCAGCCTCGGCGTCCTCCTTCTTGGCACCCTCGAGAACAGCCTTGGGAGCGCCCTCGACGACCTCCTTGGCCTCCTTCAGGCCAAGGTTGGTGAGCTCACGGACGGCCTTGATGACCTGGATCTTGTTGTCGCCGAAGCCCTCGAGCACGACGTCAAACTCGGTCTTCTCCTCGGCCTCAGCAGCGCCAGCAGCGGGAGCGGCGACAACGGCGGCAGGAGCAGCGGCGGAAACGCCGAAGGTGTCCTCGATAGCCTTAACGAGCTCGGAAGCCTCGAGAAGGGTCATTTCCTTAAGAGCATCGATGATCTCATCGGTGGTAAGCTTAGCCATTTCTAAGTCCTTTCGGTTTCCGTGTCTGTGCACGGAGATCAGTTAAAACACGGCGCGAATGCGCCAGGGGTGCGGCGTTGCCGCCGCGGGTGAAAACAGCGACTAGGCTGCCTTCTGCTCGGAGACCTGCTGGATCGAACGAGCGAGACCAGAGGAAACGCCGTTGACGCAGACAGCGATGTCGCGAGCGAAACCGGAGATGAGACCGGCGATCTGGCCGAGAAGCTGGTCCTTGGTGGGCAGCTCGGCGATAGCCTTAACATCATCAGCGGAAACGGCCTTGCCGTCAGAGATACCGCCCTTGATCTCAAGGACGCCCTTGGACTTAGCGGAGAAGTCCTTAAGGGCCTTAGCGGCCTCGACCGGCTCGGTCTCGTAGAACACATAAGCGACGGGGCCGGCGAGGATCTCGTCGAGCTCGGGCTGCTCCTGGTTCTTGAGAGCGATCTTGACCAGGTTGTTCTTGTAGACCTTCATCTCGGCGCCGCACTCGCGAAGCTGATGACGCAGCTCCTGAGCCTGCTTAACCGTCAGACCGTTGTAGTTGACGACGAACAGACCGGCGTTCTCGGCGATACGGGACTCGATCTCTGCAACCTTGTCGATTTTGTACTGCTGGGGCATGAATTACACCTCCTCGAATTCTTTCCGGGCACGGTCCGCCACAAGGACGTGACGGGGGCATGTCCAAAAAGAAAGCCCCCGCGCTGCATGAGCGACGGGGGCGAGAAGACATATCTACTCGACCACCTCGGCTGGCGGGATATCCCATTAAGCTCGCGGGCGATGCCCGTTTGCACCGGCTGTCTCTGGCAGCGGATTCGTGCGTGAACCGAAAGTATTATGGCGGGGACCCTGGCGTCGGTCAACGGGCACGAGGATTCGCACACAAACCCTGCATACGCTCCGGTCGGGAGGGGCAGGGCGAGTTTTCCGCTCGGTCAAGTCCTGGGCTCGCACGAAGGCCACATTAAGTGGCCTTCGGCTCGTGCGGAATCTACGGAAAACTCGCCCTGCCCCTCCCGACCGGAGCTACGTTGCCTTTGTTGCGAATCCTCGTGCCCGTTGGCCGGCGCGCCCCACGCATAACCCTTAGGTCGGTGGGCTGATGGGTTGGGTCCCGTTGGGCTACAGGGTTGAAAGGAAGGTGGACAGGCGGCGGAGGCCTTCGTCCAGGTCTTTATCGGAAACGCAATAGCTGAGGCGGACGTGGCCTTCGGTGCCGAAGCAGTCGCCCGGGACTAGGGCTACGTTTGCCTCTTCGATGGCTTTGATGCAGAGGTCTTCGCTGGTTAGGCCGAACTTTTTGATGCTCGGGAAAGTGTAGAAGGCTCCTGCGGGCTCTACTACGTCGAGGCCCATGGCGTTTAAGGCTGCGAGTACGCGTTCGCGGCGGGCTCGGTAGACTTTGAGCATGGGGGTTGGGTCGACGGTCAGGGCTCGGGCTGCGGCGTCCATTTCGAAGGAGACAGCACTCGATACTAAGTATTGGTGAGCCTTTGCGATCTCGGCGATGACGGGGGCTGCCGCTGCGAGCCAGCCCAAGCGCCAGCCGGTCATGGCCCAGGGCTTGGAGAAGCTCTCGATGACCACCGTCTGGTCGCGCAGCTCCGGGTGGCGCTGGGCAAAGCGCTCGTAGCCATCCACATAGACCAGACGGTTGTATACGTCGTCGCAGACTACGTAGATGCCCGCCTGCTCTGCCACGCGCGCCACGGCGTCGAGCGATGCCGTGTCGAGGATGCAACCCGTGGGATTGTTGGGCGAGCAGATGACGATGGCCTTGGTCGCCGGGGTCACACAGGCGCGAAGCGCATCCTCGTCAATCTGGAATTGCGCAGGCTCCGTATCCAAAAAGACAGCCTTGGCGTGATTGGCCACGACGATGCTCTCGTACAGGCCAAAGGCCGGCGTGGGGATGATGGCCTCGTCGCCGGGGTTGAGCATAGCCATAAATGTTGCCGACAGTGCCTCGGTCGCGCCGTCGGTCAGGATGACCTCATCGGCGGAAAACGCCAGGCCCGCGTCATCCATATATTTGGACAGTGCATCACGCAGGGCGGGGCGACCGTTGTTGGGCGGATAGTGCGTGTCACCGCGGTCCAGCGCGGCGGTCACCTCGGCGCTAATCACATCGGGCGTGGGAAAATCGGGCTCGCCGAGCGCGAGCGCGATACACCCCGGATGCTGGGCGGCGAGCGCGTTAATCCGGCGGATACCGGAGGGCTTGAGCATGGCAAGCGAGGTATTCATGGGCAGACGCATGGCGTTCCTTTCGTAAGGGTTGCACTAGGATAGCGCGGCGGGGCGCCACCAGACGGTGTAACCTAAACGGAAACGAGCCGGAAAGGAGATGGCATGGAGACGACCGCGCGCGGCGACTTACCAAAAACACTGCACACCATTGCGTATATCAGTATTCCCAATAGCGCCGATCTTGATTTTTTGCTCTGGGACCTGCAGGATGCCATCGCCGCCTATGCTCAACTTTCCGGCACCGCACTCCCCCGCCCGGTCGACTTGAAGGCAAATGACGCCGGCAGCGTTGCCGATGGCATCGTGCTGGCCATTGAAGATGTGGCTGACGATGAGACGTTGACTGCTATCGAGCAGGCGCTTGAGCGCTTTGGCGGTACGGGAACGCGCGTCTATGCCGCGATTCGAGCCGCACAAGAGGGCACTGAGCAGGCGCGTGGGACCGCCGTTCGCCTGCACAAGGCATGTGAGCGCCATGACCAATTGTGGTGTGGCGGCGTTGCCATTTGCGCCGGCAGCGGCATCGCAGCGCTTCGCCATTCCCCGCGCATGGGACTCTTGCGGCGACCGTTTTCGGAGGCCATGGACAAGCTCGTGGGCGCCGTGCGCATGGGCTGCTCCGTCGAGCATGCACAGCGACTTGGCGGCGGCAATGCCGCCAACGTCGACGCCGACGGCATGGTTTGCGCCGAGCCAGCCGTGCCCGCGCCGATCTGGCGAGGCGTTCTGAAACGTCTGGGCGCCCACGCTCAAACAAAAATCTAAATTAAATAACAGCCCAGTCAACGGCTTCGTGCCAACGCTCGACAAGACGCTCCAGTCGCCAGGCGGCATTGGCAGGACTTGTCGAGGGCAGGACGACGGCGGGCAACCCCGTCCGATCTTGCAAGTAGCGTTTGTAGAGTCGCCCTGCCGTACCGCCGTTACAGACAACGACCTCGATCGGCGCGGCATCGGTAATGCGCTCGATATGTGCCGGCACAACGTTGCGAATGCTCGCGTCGCTCGAGCCCTTAATGTCGCAACTCTCGATCACATCCCACAGGCCCACGCCGCCGTTCAGCAGCATGGATCGCTTGGCGGCAATTGAGGCGTCGAGCGTCGCGGGCTCGCTGTCCGCCAAAGGGTCGCCCTCGTTGGGCGGCACAGGCACTCCGAGGCACGCGGCCATCACGCGCCAAAAGCGGTTCTGCGGATTGCCATAGTAGAAGGCATTGGCACGCGAGAGCACCGAGGGAAACGACCCTAGCACCAAAACGCTCGAGCGCTCGTCAAACACGGGTTCAAACCCATGCTCAATATGTTGATAGCCCTCGTCGGACGCAGCCATGGCCTAGGCCCTCAGCAGATAACGCACCTCGTAGGGCGCAAGCTCAAGGGCACCCGTCAGCTCAACCGTGGGCGCGCCGTCGGCCAGCAGGTCGACAAAGGACCCATTGAGCTCGCCGGCGCCAAAGGTGTAAGGCTCGCCCACGGCGTTCACCGCCACGAGCACCGTCGCGTCGTCGCAGGCACGCTCGAACAGCAGCTGCTTGTTCTGGATCACCACGTTGCGGTACGCGCCGTAGTTGAGAGCGCGTGCCGCCGCACCGTCTGTCGAGCGCAGGTGCGCGAGCTGCTTGATGAAGGCCGTCAGCTCGTTGGGCGCAGGCTCATCGAGCGCAGGGCGCAGCGCCCAGTCGCCATCGGGGCCGCCCTTTTCGCCAGCAATCCCCCACTCGCTGCCATAGTAGACACACGGAATGCCTGGCATGCCAAAGAGCATGCCATAGGCGGGACGCAGGCACGACTTGTCGGTGAGGATGCTTGCCAGGCGCGGCACGTCGTGGTTGTCGACAAACGACAGCAGGTGTTTGCCGCGGTAGATGCACCACGGGTCGCCGCCAAACTGGCGGTGCAGCGAATGGGCGATCTCGAACATGTTGACCGAGTTAAAGCTGGAGTACAGGCCCTTGTAGCACTCGTAGTTGGTGCAGGAGTCGAGCATCTCGTCGTTGACGATCTGGTTGTAGTCGCCGTGGAGCGTCTCGCCGATCAGCACAAAATCGGGCTTGAGCTCGCGGGTAAAGGTATGCAGACGACGCATGAAGTCGCGGTCGAGCATATAGGCAACGTCCAGGCGCAGGCCGTCGACGCCAAACACGTCAGCCCAACGGCGCACGGACTCGAGCAGGTAATCGACCACGGCGGGGTTTTGCAGGTTGAGCTTCACAAGCTCAAAATGGCCCTCCCAGCCCTCGTACCAAAAGCCGTCGCCGTAGCACGAGTCACCGTCAAAGCTGATGTGGAACCAGTCCTTGTAGGGCGAGTCCCACTTGCGCTCCTGAACATCGCGGAAGGCCCAAAAGCCGCGACCGACATGGTTGAAGACGGCATCAAGCACCACACGGATGCCATGGGCATGCAGTGTCTCGCACACGGCGGCAAAGTCGGCATCCCCACCCAGGCGACGGTCGATATGGCGCAGGCTGCGCGTGTCGTAGCCATGGCCGTCGGATTCGAGCGGCGGGTTAATGAGCACAGCACCGATGCCGAGCTCTTGCAGGTAGTCGGCCCATTGGGCGATCTTCATGATGGGCGCATCGGGGTTGGGCGCTGCGTTGGCAGCCTGGGCGAGCTCATCTTCGGCAACGGGCGCGGCGTTTTCGCGCGGAGCTCCGCAAAAGCCCAGCGGATAGATCTGATAGAACGTCGTCTCGTATGCCCACATAGCAACCTCCCGGTAAGCTCAACACAACGACATCCATTGTATGCCCGCCGCGTATCCCCTCCCCCAAAATAAGTTGCGGTGAAATAATTCCTGCTTGGGCCTTCAGAGGCCTTAAACAGGAGCTATTCCACCGCAGCTGATGAGGGGACGTGATTAGGCGACGGGCTTTGCGCGGCGTATGGCCGGGAACAGCACCGTGATGGCGAGGATGACGCCCACGACGGTAATCGCCCCGCCCGCGAAGCCAATCCAAGCGATACCGGGACCCGAAACCACGGCGCCACCGATTGCGGTGCCCGTGCCGATACCCAGATTGAACAGGCCCGAGAAGATCGACATGGCGACGGCCGACGAATCCGCCGGTGTGTACTTGATGAGCTCGGCCTGAAACGCCACGTTAAAGGCCGTGGCGCAGCAGCCCCATAGCGCGCAAACAGCGAGAACGGCGACGAGCGACGGTGCAACCGGACCCATGAGCAGCAGAGCCACCGGCACGCCGGAGAGCGTGATAGCCAAGAACGGGAAGCGATGCCCATCGAACAGACGGCCGAACAGCCAGCTTCCGAGCAGACCAGAGCAGCCGAACGCCGTCAGCGTCATGGTAATAGCGCTTGCGTCGACGTGCGCGACCTGCGCCAGGAACGGCTCGATATAGCTGTAACCCGCATAATAGCCGGTTGCCATAAAGACCGTGACCGCGTAGAGCGCGATCAGGAACGGGTTCTTGAGCAGCACGGGCAGCTGTTTGACGGTAAAGCGCTCACCCGCCGGCATAGCCGGAAACACCGCGGCTTGGTACACCACCGCGGCGGCAGAGAAGGCACCGACCACGGCGAATGTCATGCGCCAGCCCACGGCCAGCCCGATGGCGCGGCCGATCGGCAGGCCAAAAATCTGCGCGATGGACGAGCCCGTGGCGATTATGCTGATGGCGAGCGCCCCATGGCGGGTGTCGACCAGGCGCGAAGCCATGATCGAGGCGACCGACCAGAACACGGCATGCGCGCAGGCGACCACCAGACGCGCGCAAACCAAAATAGGATAGGTGGGCGCCAAGGCGGACAAGAACTGGCCGAGCGAAAACACGGCCAAAACGCCCAGCAGCATCCGCTTGAACTCAAAGCGCGAGGCAAACACCATGAGTGGCAGCGACAGCAGCATGACACCCCAGGCGTAGACCGAAATCATGATGCCTGCCTGGGCCTCGGTGAGCGAGAACGATGCGGCAATATCAGTCAGAAGGCCAATGGGCATGAACTCTGATGTGTTGAACACGAACGAACAGCAGGCAAGCCCGATAAGCGGGAGCCACTGCTTGAGCGAGATGCCATCTTGTCTTGCCTGAGTCATGTAGGAACCCCCTCCGATTGTCTTGAGCGATGGGCGATTATATAGCAACGGCCCCGCATCCGTCAGCAACAGATGCGGGGCCGTAATCAACTCAATACACAGAGGTTGCGCCATCAATAAATAACTAAGCCAGCCCCAGCAATATGCCCGCCGAATGCACGACAAACGCCACGATCCAGGCGACCGTCACCTGAAACGCGAACACGGCCACGGCATAGCGCGCGCCCAACTCGCTCTTGACGGCGCCGATTGCCGCTACGCAGGGCGGGTACAGCAGCGTAAAGACCAGGAACACGTAGGCGGTAAACGGCGAAAACATGGTCGACAGCGCCGCGGGCGACGTTGCGCCCAAAAGCACCGTGAGCGTCGAGATGACGCTCTCCTTGGCAATGAGTCCGGTGACGAGCGCCGTCGACGCACGCCAGTCGCCAAAACCGAGTGGGGCCAACACCGGCGCGATGATGCTACCCAGACCGGCAAGCAGACTCTGCGACTGATCGGCGACCACATTAAAGCGGATATCGAACGTCTGGAGGAACCAGATGACCACGGTGGCGGCAAAGATAATGGTAAAGGCCTTGGTAATAAAGTCCTTGGCCTTATCCCATGCCAGCATCACCGTCGTCTTGACGCTCGGCAGGCGGTAATTGGGAAGCTCCATGATAAACGGCACCGGGTCGCCCTTAAATGCCGTGCGGTTGAGCACCAGGGCGGCAATGCAGCCGACCACGATACCAATCAGATAGAGCGAGACCATGGCGGGAACTGTCGCCTGCGGGAAGAATGCCCCGCACAGCAGACCGTAGACCGGCAACTTGGCCGAACAGCTCATGAACGGCGTGAGCATGACCGTCATCTTGCGGTCGTGCTCGGATGGGAGCGTACGGGTCGACATGATAGCCGGCACGGTGCAGCCAAAACCGACGAGCATAGGCACGAAGCTGCGGCCCGACAGGCCAAAGCGACGCAGCACTTTATCCATGACAAAGGCCACACGCGCCATGTAGCCGGAGTCTTCCAGAATGGAGAGGAACAAAAAGAGCACGACGATAATCGGCAGGAAGGTCAGCACGCTGCCCACGCCCGTAAGCACGCCGTCGACAGCCAGCGAGCGCACCACGTCGTTGGTGCCGAACGCCTTGAGGCCCGCATCGGCCGAGGCGATGATGGCAGCGATGCCGTCCTCCATAAGTCCCTGCAACGCCGCGCCGATCACGCCAAACGTCAGCCAAAAGACGAGACCCATGATCACCAGGAACGCTGGAATGGCCGTGTAGCGACCCGTCAGGATGCGGTCGATCTTGACGGAACGCACGTGCTCGCGGCTCTCGTGCGGCTTGACGACGCAGCGCCCACACACGTCGCCGATAAAGCCGAAGCGCATGTCAGCCAGTGCAGATAGACGGTCGGTACCGGCCTCACCCTCCATCTGGGTAATGATGTGCTCGATGGCGTCAAGTTCGTTACGGTCCAGATGAAGCGCCTCGGTCACCAGCTCGTCGCCCTCAACCAGCTTGGTCGCCGCAAAACGCACCGGGATATGCGCCGTCGCGGCATGGTCCTCGATAAGGTTGGCGATGCCGTGAATGCAGCGATGCAGCGCGCCGCCGTCTGGACCATCGGGCGCGCAGAAGTCCAGGCGACCGGGGCGCTCGCGGAACCGCGCCACGTGCAAGGCATGATCCACCAACTCGCCAATGCCCTCGTTGCGGGCAGCGCTAATGGGAACAACAGGCACGCCCAGCAGGCTCTCGAGCAGGTTGACGTCTACGGCACCACCATTGGCGGTCACCTCGTCCATCATGTTGAGCGCGATGACCATGGGGCGGTCGAGCTCCATGAGCTGCAGTGTCAGGTACAGGTTACGTTCGATGTTGGTGGCGTCGATAATGTCGATGATGGCATCGGGGTTTTCGTCCAGGATAAATTGGCGACTGACGATCTCTTCGCCCGTGTACGGAGACAGCGAATAGATGCCGGGCAGGTCGGTAACGCTTGCCTCGGGATGGTTACGGATGGTGCCGTCCTTGCGGTCGACCGTCACGCCGGGAAAGTTACCGACGTGCTGGTTGGAGCCCGTAAGCTGGTTGAACAGCGTGGTCTTACCGCAGTTTTGGTTGCCGGCGAGGGCAAAATGCAGCGGTGCGCCCTCGGGCACGGCCGTCTTGGCAGCACGAGGCGAATACGTCCCTTCGCCCAGGGCCGGGTGATCCGTCGTGCCGATTGCGGCGTTAACGCGCGGGCCGGTATCGGTGTCGTGCACATCCACGAGCTCAATGCGTGCGGCATCGTCCTTGCGCAGCGTCAACTCGTAGCCGCGCAGGCGAATCTCGAGCGGATCGCCCATGGGGGCATACTTCATCATGGTAACTTCGGTGCCCGGAGTTAGGCCCATGTCCAAAATATGCTGTCGGAGTGCCTGATCGTCCGATGCCACCGATGCGACAACGGCGTCCTTTCCAATCTCGAGTGTATCGAGCTTCACGCGCTCATCCTTTCGTTAGACGCGGTTAACCGTTTACCGGGGCTAACCAACTCGTAACGACAAATGATAGCGCTCTGAACTATTTTATAAAGTCAAATACCGATGTTTACCTGCGCAAACTTTATGCGGTGCGCCCCGAAAGCTCTTTGCGCATACCGCTCAGCGAGATCGAAATGGAACCCGACCGCGCGGTAGCAGTGAGTCGATCACCCTCAACCGACCCCGTGCATGTAAAGGGCGCCTTGCCCATCAAGACGTGGGAGATAGTACCCGAGAGCTCAAAGAAATCGCACTCAGCGCGGGCACCCGAGAGAGCGATATTGAGGCCCCTGACGTTTAGTACTGCCCTGAGCGCGCCGTTCACCCCATGTGAAAACGTCACCTCGCCGCGCTTGCTCCCCACCGGCGTCTGGGCCAAAACCACATACGTACCCTCAAGCATGGCTCCTCCTCTAAGCAGACTTTTTGAAACGGGCAAGTAGTCTACTTTTACATATGGCGTTCCAGGAAGCGGAAGGCCAGACGGATCCAGGGACGGACGGAAACCTGCTTGTCCTCGTTGTCGACCGCGGTATTGGCGTTGCCGAGCGAAAGGCCGTGGCCACCCTGGTCAAAGACGTGCATCTCGCATGCAACACCCTCCTCGGCCATGCGCTGCGCAAACGGGTAGACCTGCGCGACCGGCGCCGTCTTGTCGTCCGAAACGCCCCACACAAAGGTCGGGGGCATCTGACGCGAAACGTGCGTGGTAGGGCAAATGTCGGCCAGGTGCTCATCGGTCGCCTCGCCGCCCGTCACCATCGACAGATAGTCGTTGAGCAAATCGCGCCCCGTCTTGCCACCCGTCTTGGGCACGCGCAGGTCGATGCGCGGGTCGCGCGTCTGCATATCGCGCACATAGGCAAGGTCGAGCAACGGATAGCCCAGCACCACGGCGTCGGGACGAATATCCTCCGGACGAGCCCCGGCAAGGCCCGCGAAGGGTCCGGTCTTCCACTGCGTTGCCAACGAGGCGCAGATCATGCCGCCCGCCGAGAAACCCACGATGCACACGCGCTTGGGATCGACATGCCACTCGTCGGCGTTGGCGCGCACGGTAGCGACCATCTTGGCGAGGTCCGCCTGCGGGTGCGGAAAGCTCACGTCGCCCGTGGCGCTCGTCACATAGTTGAGCACAAAGGCCTGGTAGCCGCGGTCCAAAAACGCAAACGCCACCGGGTCCTGCTCGTGCGGAGCGATATGCGTAAACCCGCCTCCGCCGCAGATGATCACCGCGGGGCGGCGGCCATTGGGCTTGTCGGGCAGCGGCTCGGCACCCAGATACGTAAACGTCGCCGGATAATCCTCGGTCGGCTCCTCGCCCCACAGCGCATGGTTCTCAATAATCATAGGTGCTCCCTCCGTGCGATTCGTGCGCACTCGTTTTTCGCACCTTAGCGTACCCCACTTGAGCCCGCGGCGCAGGAACACCCCCGCAATGAGTTGGCCTTCAACTGATATATCACAAAATCGCTGTTCAGAGGCATCGTTAAGCAGCGTAAAATAGGAGCGCTGACCATGCTGGGAAACACGTACGAAACGTTTCCGGCAAACCACACGCGTGCAACATGCACGCCTGATACGTTGGAGGCATCTATGGGTCTGCTCGATTCGCTCAAGTCCACGTTCACTTCGTCGGGCGAGGCGTCCGTTCCGCCCGCAGCAAGCTTCGCCACCCGCGAAGGCGTCATCTACGCTCCCGTCAACGGCGTGCTCGTCAATCTGAGTGAGGTTCCCGACGAGACCATCGCCTCGGGCATGCTCGGCCAGGGCTACGGCATCGAGCCCATTACCGGCACCATTTACGCCCCCGCTAACGGCCGTATCGGCGCCACCACCGTCACCAACCACTCCATCGGCATGATCACCGAGGACGGTCTTCGCGTGTTCATCCATGTTGGCCTGGGCACCGTGGAAATGAACGGCAAGGGTTTTGCCCGCTTTGTCGAGATGGGTGACACGGTCAAGGCCGGCCAGCCGCTCATCAGCTTCGATCGCGAGGCCATCAAGGCCGCCGGCCACGAGGACATCGTGACCGTCATCATCTCCGAGCTCGATCGTCTTAAGAGCATCGACCATGTCGGCGAGTCCGGAACGCTTATCGGCGGCAACCCGCTCGTCAAGCTGGGCGACCCGCTGCTGGTAGCCAAGACCAAGTAGCCAGGCCCCGCGCCACACAGCCAAAAGGCAACACGAAAAGCGCCCACGAGCATTTGCCGTGGGCGCTTTTCGTTTGAAAAACCATCCCGCCAATGCCTTATCTGTATAGCCCAAATGAGCCGAGCTGCTAGAATATCGAACTGTATGGATAACTATCATTCAACCGTTATGGGAGGATACGTGAACCGCACCAAAATCGCGCAGCTTTACGCCGATGCCGAGTCGCTTGGCGGCCAGACCGTCACCGTCGCCGGCTGGGTCAAGTCCATCCGCGACATGAAGAACTTTGGCTTTGTTACGCTCAACGACGGCAGCTGCTTCCGCGACCTGCAGGTCGTCATGAACCGCGAGGCACTCGACAACTACGACGAGATCGCCCATCAAAACGTCTCGGCCGCACTCATTTGCACCGGCACCGTCAAGCTGACCCCCGATGCGCCCCAGCCCTTCGAGCTTTCTGCCACCTCCATCGAGGTCGAGGGCGTCAGCGCCCCGGATTACCCGCTGCAGAAGAAGCGCGCAACCGTCGAGTTCCTGCGCACCCAGCAGCACCTGCGCCCGCGCACCAACCTGTTCCGCGCCGTGTTCCGCATCCGTTCTGTCGCGGCTGCCGCCATCCACCGCTTCTTCCAGGAGCAGGGCTTTGTCTACGTCAACACCCCCATCATCACCACGAGTGACTGCGAGGGCGCCGGCGAGATGTTCCGCGTGACCACGCTCGACCCCAAAAATCCGCCCCTCACCGAGTCCGGCGAGGTCGACTGGAGCCAGGACTTCTTTGGCAAGCACGCGAGCCTTACCGTGTCCGGCCAGCTCAATGCCGAGAACTTTGCCATGGCCTTTGGCGACGTGTACACCTTTGGCCCCACCTTCCGCGCCGAAAACTCCAACACCACGCGCCACGCCGCCGAGTTTTGGATGATCGAGCCCGAGATGGCCTTTGCCGACCTGAACGACTACATGGATAACGCCGAGGCCATGCTCAAGTACGTCCTTAAGGACGTTATGGCTACCTGCCCCGACGAGCTCAATATGCTCAACAAGTTTGTGGACAAGGGCCTGATCGAGCGCCTGGACCATGTGGCAAACTCCGACTTTGCCCGCGTTACCTACACCGAGGCTGTCGAAATCCTGGAGCAGGCAGTCGCTGCTGGCCACCAGTTTGATTACCCCGTCAGCTGGGGCATCGACCTGCAGACCGAGCACGAGCGTTTCCTGACCGAGGAGCACTTTAAGCGACCGACCTTCGTAACCGACTACCCGGCCGAGATCAAGGCGTTCTACATGCGCATGAACGAGGACGGCAAGACCGTCGCCGCCGCCGACTGCCTGGTTCCCGGTATCGGCGAGATTATCGGCGGCTCCCAGCGCGAGGAGCGCCTGGATCTGCTCGAGGCCCGCATCAAGGACCTGGGCATGAATCCCGAGCAGTACAAGTACTACCTTGACCTGCGCCGCTACGGTTCCTGCAAGCACGCCGGCTACGGCTTGGGCTTCGAGCGCTTGGTCATGTATCTGACCGGCGTGGGCAACATCCGCGACGTCCTGCCGCACCCGCGCACCGTGGGCAACGCCGACTTCTAATCGCCACAGCGCCACCGAACGCGTTCCAGCGCATCACGCCAGCGCCTCTCGGCAAGCCGAGGGGCGCTTTTTTCAACAGTATCCGTCAAGCTTTTGGCAAGATTTTGGTCAGTTGAGCAGGGCTGTTGAAAACTCGACCCGCCGCTTGCCGACGACTACCGACCGCCCGGAGTGTCCTGCACCCCTGGGAAAGCCCCGCGCCCTAGGCTCCATACCGTCGCCACCCAAAACGGAAAGGACGTGGACGCCATGACCGAAACCGCTGTTGAAACTTACGAGACCACGACGAGGGGCGCCGCCTCGATGGCAGCCTATCGCGCCGTTCGCATCCTGCAATTATTAAGCGAAAACACCGGCGAGGACAAGGCCATGCTTTCCGATGAGTTGATCCGGCGTCTCGCCCATCCCGACGACCCCGCCCGCATGCCCATCTCGGCGGCGCGGCGCAGCATCTACACCGCCATCTCCGCACTTCGCCATGCCGGATACGAAATTGAATACAAGCGCGGCGTGGGGTATCGGCTCTTGACCCGTCCGCTCACCGACGAAGAGATCATCCGGCTCCACGGCATGGTCATGCGCAACCGCTCTACGCCCATCGCCATTCGAAAAAGCATGGCGCAGCACCTGGTCGCCATGGCGAGTGCCGACGTTCGCGGCTACCTCGATGCACCCGAGCCTGCTCCAAGCGCAGGCGACAAATCCACCAAGGCCATACGCAAGCCCGTCAAGCGCATCGATGCCTGCGAGCTCATCGAGCAGGCCATCGACCACGGAACCACGGTGAGTTTTGATATTTCGAGTGTCACGGCACGCGGAGAGGTCGAAGTGGCGCGGATGACACTCCGGCCCTTTGCCATCAAGCAACGAGACGGCATCTCGTATTTGCTGGGAACGGTCTATGACGCGCGAGGCGCCGACGACACGCTGCGTACCGTTGAGATCGGCCGCATGAGAAACGTCACCACACGTCTCCTCGACGGCAAGAAGCTCTTCGCCGTCCTGGACGAGGACGATGCCTCCTCCGCCGCATAAGACCCTCCGCCGCCCATTCGACTACCCGTACCGCCCATCCGATTCTGTATTAAAAAACCCGCCAGGCTGTTGTAAAAATGGACATCAGCGCTACTATAGTTCCACTTGCACTTTGTCCCAGTGCAGTGTTTCCAGCCATTTTTATACTGGGGGTAATGATATGAAGGACATCACCATCAGCCGCAGGAGCCTTCTGGTCTCCGCCGGTCTGCTCGCGCTCGCCCCGCTCGCCGGATGCGGCGGCAACTCTGGTTCCGGCTCTGCTGCCGCCGGTTCCGACTACACCATCGGCGTTCTGCAACTCACCGAGCACTCCGCACTCGATGCCGCCAACGACGGCTTTGTCAAGGCCATCAAGGAGAGCGGCCTTAAGGTCAAGATCGACCAGAAGAACGCCCAGAACGACCAGTCCACGTGTAAGTCCATTGCCGACAAGTTTGTGGGCGACAACGTCAACCTGATTTATGCCATCGCCACGCCCGCCGCGCAGGCTGCCGCCGGCGCCACGGCCGATATCCCCATCGTGGGCTGTGCCATCACCGACTACGCCGCCTCCGGCCTGGTCCAGGACAACGACAAGCCCAGCACCAACGTCACGGGCGCTTCCGACCTCACCCCAGTCGCCGAGCAGCTCGAGATGATGCAGAAGGTCCTGCCCGACGTAAAGAAGGTCGGCCTGCTCTACTGCACCGCCGAGTCCAACTCCGACGTCCAGATCAAAGCCGCCAAGAAGGAGCTCAACAAGCTGGGCCTCGAGTACACCGATTTCACCGTCTCGAGCTCCAACGAGATTCAGTCCGTCGTCGAGTCTGCCGTGGGCAAGGTCGACGCGCTGTACTCCCCCACTGACAACACCATCGCCGCGGGCGCTTCGCAGGTCGGCCAGATCTGCAAGGAGAATAAGCTCCCCTTCGTGACCGGCGAGGAGGGTATGTGCATGGCCGGCGGCCTGTTCACCCTCTCCATCAACTATAAGGACCTGGGCTACGCCGCGGGCGAGATGGCCGTTAAGATCCTGAAGGGCGAGGCCAAGCCCGAGGATATGCCGATCAAGCACCTCTCGAGCAAGGACCTGGTCGTCGTCAAGAACGACGAGATGGCCGAGGCTCTGGGTATCGACCTTTCCGCTCTGGACGAGTAGCGCCGTGCGCGGTAACGCGTCTAGGGCCCGCACGCGCGCCACAGCCGCGTTATTCAATATCTGAGTCCTTGGGGCGAACGCTAAAGACCGGCGTTCGCCCTGCTTGTTTCGGATGAGACAAAACATCCGTCCGCAGCTCTTTTATGCATTGGTACCGCTATTATGGAAAATCACGTGTCCACCCTATCCTAGGAGGTATGAAGCATGCTCATTGCATTGCAGGGCGCCGTTTCGCAGGGCGTCCTCTGGGGCATTATGGTGCTTGGCGTGTTTATCACGTTCCGCCTGCTCGACATCCCCGATATGACCTGCGACGGCAGCTTTGCCCTCGGCGGCTGTGTCTGCGCCGTACTCATCGTCAACAATAACGTCGACCCCTTGCTCGCCGTGCTGGCCGGCATGTGCGCCGGCGCCATCGCGGGCGCCGTCACGGGCATCTTGACCACCGTCTTTGAGATTCCCGCAATCCTCGCCGGAATCCTTACGCAGATCAGTCTGTGGTCCATCAACCTGCGCATCATGGGCAAGTCCAACACGCCCATCCTTGCCAAGGGCACTATCTTCTCATCCGTCAGCAACATGACGGGCCTGCCGCAGTCCACTGTTGCCATTATCCTAGGCATTGTGCTGGCCGTGGCCATCGTCGCCATCCTGTACTGGTTCTTTGGCACCGAGATCGGCTCGGCGCTGCGTGCCACCGGCAACAACGAGTACATGATCCGCGCCCTAGGCGTCAACACCAACTCCACCAAAATGATCGCCCTCGTGCTCTCCAACGCCCTCATTGGCCTTTCGGGTGCGCTCATCTGCCAGAGCCAGAAGTATGCCGACATTGGCATGGGTACCGGCGCCATCGTTATCGGTCTTGCCGCCATCGTCATCGGCGAGGTGCTCGGCCGCCTGCTGCCCGGCGGTCTCACGCAGTTCTCCGTCCGTCTGGCCTCCGCCGTCTTTGGCTCCGTGGTGTACTTCCTCATCCGCGCCATCGTGCTGCAACTGGGCATGGACGCCAACGACATGAAGCTGCTCTCCGCCGTGATCGTCGCCGTGGCCCTGTGCGTGCCCGTGGTTTGGGAGCGCTATAAGCTCCGCAGCTCCTACACGAAGGGAGATGAGGCAGATGCTTAAGCTCTCGCACGTCAAGAAGACCTTTAACAAGGGCACCGTCACCGAGAAGCGCGCGCTCACCGACGTCGACCTCACCCTCAACGATGGCGACTTTGTAACCGTGATTGGCGGCAACGGCGCCGGCAAGTCCACGCTGCTCAATATGATCGCCGGCGTGTATCCGCTTGATTCGGGTGTTATTGAGCTCGACGGCACCGACATCTCGCGTCTGAGCGAGTCGCAGCGCGCCAAGTACCTGGGCCGTGTGTTCCAGGACCCCATGCGCGGCACCGCAGCCGACATGCAAATTGCCGAAAACCTGGCCCTCGCCAAGCGCCGCGGCCAGCGTCGCGGTCTTTCGTGGGGCGTCACCAAGGCCGAGAAGGACGAGTACGTTGAGCTGCTCAAGCGCCTGGACCTCGGTCTGGACACACGCCTCAACGCCAAGGTCGGCCTGCTCTCGGGCGGCCAGCGCCAGGCACTCACCCTGCTGATGGCCACGCTCACCAAGCCGCGCCTGTTGCTGCTCGACGAGCACACGGCGGCCCTCGACCCCAAGACGGCTTCTAAGGTGCTCAATCTGACCGAGGAGATTGTCGACGAGAACCACCTGACCACGCTCATGGTCACGCACAACATGAACGACGCCATCCGTCTGGGCAATCGCCTGATCATGATGCACGAAGGCCACGTGATCTACGACGTGGCCGGCGATGAGAAGAAGTCGCTCACCGTCGCCGACCTGCTCCAGAAGTTCGAGGAGGTCTCGGGCGGCGAGCTCGCCAACGACCGCATGCTGCTGAGCTAACGACCTAGAAAACCACCACAAAGGGGACAGGCACCTTTGTGGTGGTTTTCGTTAACCCTTATATCGAGCGCAGAAGCCCGTCCAATGTGATCGGACGGGCTTTTTGGTGGGTATCATGGTTGGACGATCATTAGGAGGTTTCCCTACATGGAATTGTTTGAGCCAATTCTTCATTTCTTTGCACAACGATGGGTCCACAACATCATCTGGGCAGGTATCTTGGCTATCGGAACCGCCGTTGCCGCCAAGGTCGCGTCCAAGACCCTGCGCCACCTGCTTAACCGCGACGATAACCCACTCCCTTCATCCAGCATCTTCATCAACATCGCGCGCGCCGTCATATGGACGATCGGCGGCAGCTTTATCCTCGACAACTGCTTTGGCATTAACGCAAACGCCCTCGTCGCCGCTCTTGGCGTCGGCGGCATCGCCATCTCGCTCGGCTTTCAGGACACGCTGTCAAACCTCATCGGCGGCATGCAGGTGACGTTTATGGGCATTATCAAACCCGGCGACAATATCGAGGTCGGCGGCGTGTCGGGCGTGGTCCAAGATATCACCTGGCGCCATACGACCATCGAGGACGCCTGCGGGCAGACCATCATCGTCCCCAATTCAAACATCTCCAAGAACACGCTCGTGCACTTGATGCCCTTTGGGCGCGTTACCGTGCCCGTTGCCGTAAAGGACACGTCCAAGTGGGCCTCGCTGGATGCGCTGGCAGATGAGCTTACCGACGCCACCAAGGCCGCGGTGCTTCCCATCTCTGGCTTTGACAAGGAGCCGTACGTGCTCTTTAGCGAGATCGGCGACTTTGGCGTCAAGGGCAAAATCATCTTTATCGTCAGCGACGATAGCACCACCTTCACGGCAGCCGACGCCTGCATCCGCGCCATCGCCCCCATCATCGCCTAAAACCACCACAAAGGGGACAGGCACCTTTGTGGTGGTTTCGCATCGTGGTACCATGGTTCATATCGTTGTTTAAACGACTAAGGGAGTAGACACCATGGAAGAGGCCTATCGTCAAGCACGCAAGCGCGGCGAGCAGGGACGCCGTCACGCCATCAGCCAAAGCGAGCACCCGTACCTTACGGACCTCGATAGCCTCGTTGCCCAGCTCCCCTTAGGTCAGCGAGAGAGCGTCGGCCTAAGGGACATTCCGCTCGAAATGGTCGTCGGCACGGTTACCAAGGGCCGTCAGTCAGCCTTTTCGTGCAACTTTATGCCCCTGTTGCCATTTAGCACCGAGTTCGCCCGCAAGTGGTCCAACCTCTATGACATCCAGGTGACCGAGGGCTATCGCGACCCCATCATCGTCACCGAGTTCATGCATCGGTTCTACGTCCAGGAGGGCAACAAGCGCGTCAGCGTCCTCAAATTCCTGGACGCCCCGACGGTTTCGGCCAAGGTCACCCGCCTCTACCCCGGCACATGGGATTCCGTCGAAAGTCGCCTGTACGGCGAGTTCTGCGCGTTTTGGCGCGTCTGCCCCCTATACGAGATTGAGTTCTCGCGCGAGGGAAGCTATGAGACGCTCGCCAAGATGCTCGGCCAGGACCTTGTCGAAAAGTGGCCACAGAAAAAGGTCGACTACCTGCGCCATACCTTCCTACTCTTTAAACGAGCCTACCTGCGCGCCGGCGGCGACCATCTGGACATTACGCCCGCCGACGCTATGCTCGTCTACCTCAACGTGTACAACCAAGACCGCCTGCTGGATACGCCGACTGATATCGTCGTAAACCGCCTGTGCAAGATTTGGCGCGAGCTGGTCATTGCCGGCAAAAATGACGAGGACAAGGTCGATCTTGTCGAAGCGCCGAGCGTCGATGAGGAAGAGGCACCCGCCAAGCCCACCTCCGGCGTGCTCAACTTCTTTATGGGCAAGACCGTCTATTCAGCAGCCAATCCCCTGCGTATCGCCTTTATTCACGAATACCCGTGTGCCACGTCGAGCTGGGATAGTCTGCACGACCAAGGGCGCCAATATCTCGACGAGCACTTTGGCGGCATCGTGCGTACCGAGGCGTTCGAGGACTGTCACGATCCGGACGTGTTCTACGCCGCCGTGGAAACGGCTGTCAAACATGGAGCAAACGTCATCTTCTCGACCTCGCACCGCCTGATGGAATACACGCTCAGGGCTGCCGTCGAGTATCCTCAGGTGCGATTCCTCAACTGCTCCATCGGCCTTCCCCACCAAAGCGTCCGTTCGTACTTTGGCAAGATGTACGAGGCCAAATTTCTCTTGGGCGCCCTTGCCGCCAGCATGGCGGACAACCACCGCATCGGTTACCACGCGTCGGTCTTCGCCTCGGGCGCGCTCAGCGAGATCAACGCCTTTGCGATTGGCGCCTCGCTGCTCGACCCCCGTGCGCAAATTATCCTGACCTGGGGCGATGTGCCCGCTGGAGGCCTTGCCGAGGCCATGTGCCGCGAAGGCGCGAGCGTCATGACCGGCGCCGACATGTCAAAGTCACTCGAAGACCCCACGGCCTACGGACTCCACCGTCTGGTCGATGGCAAGGTTGTCGGCATTGCCATGCCGGTATGGAACTGGGGCCGATACTACGAGCTTATCGTGCGAAGTCTGCTGCACGGCACCTGGGATGAGACCAGTGACGACAGCCAGGTTCGTGCCGTCAACTACTGGTATGGTATGAGCTCGGGCGTCATCGACATTCGCTACGCTCCGGGCCTGCCCTATCAGACGCGTAAGCTTGTTCAGCTGCTCCGCAATGGCATCGTCGAGGGCTCCATCAATCCATTTGGCGGCGAGCTCCATAGCCAAGACGGCGTGGTGCAGATCGAGGGCTTTCCCCCGCTGCCGAGCACGCAAATCGTCGAGATGGACTGGCTGGCCGACAACGTGGTGGGCACCATTCCGCAACTCGACGATGAGCCGAAGGTCCGCGCCCTATGAAAATCCTTGCCATAGCCGATACCGAAGAACGATGCCTATGGGAGTGCTTTCGCAAGGAGCGCTTTGAGGGTATCGATTTGATTTTATCCGCAGGAGATCTGGACCCGGATTATCTTGAGTTTTTGGTCACGGTCATCAACAAACCGCTCATCTACGTGCGTGGCAATCACGATGACCGCTATGCGCGTCATGCACCGGGCGGCTGCATTTGTGTCGAAGACACCGTGTACGTGTATCGCGGCGTCCGCATTGCGGGGCTTGGCGGCTCCATGCGCTACCGAGACGGTGCCAACATGTATACCGAGCACGAGATGGCCAAGCGTGTGCGCAAGCTGTCCCGCAAAGTGAGGATGGTCGGCGGCTGCGACATTCTGCTGACCCATGCACCCGCCGCCGGCGTGGGCGATCTGGATGATCTGCCGCATCGAGGATTCGAATGCTTTAACACAGCACTCGAATCCTGGAATCCCGAGTACATGGTGCACGGGCATGTGCACCAATGCTATGGTCGCGACTTTCAACGCGAACGTCAGCACGCATGCGGGGCAACGATCATCAACGCCTGTGGCTATACGCAGTTTGAGCTGGACGAAGCGAGCTACCCCATCCGTGGCTGGCAGGCAGCTTGGCTCAATTCGCAAACCATGCGCCGCGAGCTCAAGCGCCACGAGGCAATCGAGTCCTCTACCGCCAGAACACCCTGGTAACCGTCACAAAGGGGACAGGCACCTTTGTGGCGGTTTTGGCCCGAGATAGCAAGAAACCCGGTCCTGCACGAGGCAGAACCGGGTTTCTTTAGCAATGCTTGCTTTGCTCAGGCAGTAACTAAAAGTTACTCAGCCAGGAAGTCACGCTGGACAGCGGGATCGACCTTGACGCCAGGGCCCATGGTGGAAGACACGGAGATGGACTTGACGTACTTGCCCTTAGCAGAAGAGGGCTTGACGCGCAGGATCTCGGTGTACAGGGCAGCGTAGTTCTCGACGAGCTGCTGCTCAGAGAAGGACTTCTTGCCCAGGGGCACGTGGCAGATGCCGTAACGGTCGGCGCGATACTCAACGCGGCCGGCCTTGAGCTCGGAAACCATCTTGGCAACATCCATGGTCACGGTGCCGAGCTTGGGGTTCGGCATGAGGCCACGGGGACCAAGAATCTTACCGATGCGGCCAACCTTGGCCATCATGTTCGGCGTAGCGATAGCGGCGTCGAAGTTGATCTCGCCCTTTTGAATCTGGGCGACGAGCTCGTCGGAACCGATGATGTCGGCACCGGCAGCCTCGGCCTCGCGGGCCTTCTCGCCCTCGGCGAAGACGGCAACACGAACGGTCTTGCCGGTGCCGTGGGGCAGGGAGATGGAACCACGGATGTTCTGGTCAGCCTTACGAGTATCGATGCCCAGACGGAAGTGAGCCTCGACGGTCTCGTCGAACTTGGCGGTGTCGAGCTCCTTGATGAGCTTGGCAGCCTGAAGGGGGGTGTAGAGCGTGGCGCGGTCGATCTTCTCGGCAGCGGCGTTATAGCTCTTACCATGCTTAGCCATGTGCATTACCTCCTGTGGTTAAACGGGCGTGAGCCCTCCCACATCGTATCGTGTGCCCTATTGCACACATATAACGGGCGCCCCGGTCGGAGCACCCGTTATTACCTAAAGAAATCGCTACTCAGCGATGGTGACGCCCATGGAACGGGCGGTACCGGCGATGATCTTCTTGGCGGCGTCAATGTCGTTGGCATTGAGGTCCGGCATCTTGATCTCGGCGATCTTGGTGAGCTGCTCCTGGGAGAGCTGACCGACCTTGTCAGCCTGGGGCTTAGCGGAACCAGACTTGAGGTTCAGCTCCTTCTTGATGAGGTGAGCCGCCGGCGGGGTCTTGGTGATGAAGGAGAAGGACTTATCCTCGTAGACAGAGATCTCAACGGGGATGATGTCACCCTTCTTGTCCTGCGTCTCGGCGTTAAAGGCCTGGCAGAACTGCATGATGTTCACGCCAGCAGCGCCCAGGGCGGGGCCGACGGGAGGAGCGGGGTTAGCTGCACCAGCAGGAATCTGGAGCTTAATGACGTTGGCAACCTTCTTCTCAGCCATGGTCATTCCTTTCGAATCACGAGTGTGAAGTACTTGCTATATCGTAAGCACGCACGTGTTAGAAGCACTCCTGAGATGAGCAGTCACAGAAGAAGCACGCTCGCGCGAACGGACGAAAACTTAAGCGATGACAGCGACCTGGTTAAAGTCGAGCTCAACCGGCGTCTCGCGGCCAAAGATCATCAGCGTGACCTTAAGCTTGCCTGCCTCGGTGTTAACCTCGGAGACCTTGCCATCAAAGTCGGTAAGCGGGCCATCGGTGACGCGGACAGACGTGCCGACCTGAATATCGACCGAAGTGCGCTTGGGCGAATCGCCCTTACCGGGACGACGAGTCATCTTGTTGTACTCGTCGCGGGAAAGCGGAGCGGGCTTGCCGTTGCCGCCCAGGAAACCGGTGACGCCAGGCGTGTTACGAACGCACGTCCAAGCATCGTCATCCATCTCCATGCGGACCAGGACATAACCCGGGAAAATCTTAGAATCCTTGGTCTCGCGCTTGCCACCCTCTTTAATCTCGGTGACGCGCTCCATAGGAATCTCGATATCAAAGATACGGTCCTGCATGCCCATGGTCTCGATGCGATGCTCGAGATCGGACTTAACGCGGTTCTCGTATCCGGAGTAAGTGTGAACGACGTACCAACGCTTAGACATGGTTTAGCCCCTCAATCCAGAGAACAGAGCAAGAGCCTCGCCAAAGCCAGCATCGAGCAGAGCGATGACGACGCCGACGACGATCAGAGAAGCGCAAACGACGACAGAGTAGTTCACGAGCTCCTTCTTATCGGGCCACGTGACACGCTTCATCTCGGACTTGACCGAAGCGAAATACTTCTTGGTGCGGGCGAAGAAACCAGGCTTCTCGTTCTTCTTGGACTTCGCAGCCTTCTCGTTCTTCTTGGCAACGGCCTTCTTGGCCTCAACCTTGGAGTTGGCGGCAGCGTTATTGGCAGGTGCCGACTGCTGAGCCTTCTTCTTGTTCTTCTTGTTGGCCATTTGGGTTACCTCCGCGCAATGCGCTTATACATGAGTAAACCGTAAGCCCCCAATTGGGAGCTTACGGAATAATGACTGGCACGCCAGGAAGGACTCGAACCCTCAACACTCGGTTTTGGAGACCGATGCTCTACCAATTGAACTACTGGCGTATATGACTAGAGACTAGCGAGTCTCTTTGTGCAGCGTATGGTGACGGCACCAGGGGCAATACTTCTTGATCTCCATACGATCAGGCATGTTCGACTTGTTCTTGGTGGTCGTATAGTTGCGGCGCTTGCACTCAGTGCACGCAAGAGTAACTAGAGTACGCATTTATCCTGAACCTTTCATTTCCGCCCCGTACGGGCACGAGATGGTACTTTATCAGCTCTATGTAAGTGCTGTCAATGAAAACCTCGAATCAATTGGTTCTCGGTGGATCCATTCATATTTGGAACACATCAATGAAGCCATCGAGAGCTAATCGACGGTGCAACCAGGACCATTATTGATCCTCTCGACACCAGCAACGGCTCAATATCCATTGCAGAAAAGAACCCGGCACCCATATAAGTGCCGGGTTCTCTAAGTCAACTATCAGAGAGCTAATTTACTCAATGATCGTGGAGACGATGCCCGAACCGACGGTGTGGCCACCCTCGCGGATAGCGAAGCGCAGGCCCTCCTCCATGGCGATCGGGTGGATGAGGTCGCCCTCGATGGTGATGTGGTCACCAGGCATAGCCATCTCGGTGCCCTCGGGGAGCTTGACCGTACCGGTAACGTCGGTGGTACGGAAGTAGAACTGAGGACGATAACCATCGAAGAACGGGGTGTGACGGCCGCCCTCCTCCTTGGTCAGAACGTAGATCTCGCCGGTGAACTTGGTGTGCGGGGTAACCGAACCGGGCTTGCAGAGAACCTGGCCGCGCTCGATGTCCTCGCGCTTGATGCCGCGGAGCAGCAGACCGACGTTGTCGCCAGCCTCGCAGAAGTCCATGGACTTACGGAACATCTCGATACCGGTAACGACGGTGTTCTGGGTATCCTTGATGCCGACGATCTCGACGGGCTCGTTGAGCTTGAGCTCACCGCGCTCGACACGGCCGGTAGCAACAGTACCACGGCCGGAGATGGTCATAACGTCCTCAACGGCCATCAGGAACGGGAGGTCGTTGTTACGAGCAGGCGTCGGGATGTACTCGTCGACGGCGTTCATGAGCTCGCGGATAGCGTCCATCCACTTGGCGTCGCCCTCGAGAGCGCCCAGAGCGGAACCACGGATGACGGGGATGTCGTCGCCGGGGAAATCGTACTCGGAGAGGAGCTCACGGGTCTCCATCTCGACGAGGTCGATAAGCTCGTCATCGTCGACCATGTCGCACTTGTTCAGGAAGACGACGATGTAGGGAACGCCGACCTGACGGGCGAGCAGGATGTGCTCGCGAGTCTGAGCCATGGGGCCGTCGGTAGCAGCGATGACCAGGATAGCACCGTCCATCTGAGCAGCGCCGGAGATCATGTTCTTGACGTAGTCAGCGTGGCCCGGGCAGTCAACGTGAGCGTAGTGACGGGAAGCGGTCTCGTACTCAACGTGGGAGACGGAGATCGTAATGCCGCGCTCGCGCTCCTCGGGAGCCTTGTCGATGTTCTCGAACGCCGTAAAGTCAGCCTTGCAGCCCTCGGTCTCGGAGAGAACCTTGGTGATGGCAGCGGTCAGCGTGGTCTTGCCGTGGTCGACGTGACCAATGGTGCCGATGTTAACATGCGGCTTAGTGCGCTCAAACTTCTCTTTGGCCATAAAGCCCTCCTCTAAACAGGTCGTCCCCGGACGGGACTTTGCCTTTATACCATAGTGGCCTCTCAACATATTATTGAGAAGCCACCGTGTTACCTATGGTAGCGGTGACTGGATTCGAACCAGTGACGCCACGGGTATGAACCGTGTGCTCTAACCAACTGAGCTACACCGCCGGATGGAGCCTGCAACCAGACTTGAACTGGTGACCTCTTCGTTACCAACGAAGTGCTCTACCGACTGAGCTATACAGGCACTTGACGGGTGGGAGCTATAGGATTCGAACCTATGTAGGCAGAGCCAACGGGTTTACAGCCCGTCCCCATTAACCACTCGGGCAAACTCCCAATCGTTCAAGTATCCGCAGGTCCTTTGGTCTTTTGGACCGCCGCCCCCGCGAACGAAAAAGATAATACGATGCAACCTTGGGGGCTGTCAACGAAAACCTCTAGATACACGGTTCCGGGCGTATCTATATACCTTTGACCTGCGGTTTTGCTGTGTTTGGATATGAAGGATGGTGGATTTGCATGTAGCGGTAACATTTCCCGAGGGAACACTTTGTCGTAGTGGAGTACGCTGGCTGGAACGAACTTCGATAACGACTCATTTGCACCTATATATAGGTCGAGATCGGGCTTCCCTGGATCGATCGAGCGTGGATAATCTCCCGTTTGAAATCGAGCGTGGATAATCTCCCACTTTTGGTGTGCCCCCAAGGCCAAAGTGGCAGATTATCCACGCTCATTCTCCAGACGGGAGAACTATAGAGCCGCAACTACTCGGGCCAGGCCAAAGTAGACCCATAGAGCGGCTCACCCTTGGTGCAGGGGTAGCGACTCAAGTAACACGACGATAGCAAGTCGAAGAAATAAGTCATGGCATATTTCGAATAAACGCCGAGTCGGTCAATTCCGTTTCCCGCATTACCAAGACGATATATACGGTCAAAAGACCTCGATTTGTCATCGTTGCTAAACGCAGTAATTAGAATCTTCCTGCCCGAACGGCAATCAAGATACTCACGCGCCTGTGACGCAAATAGCCCGGAGACCGATACGAGAATTATCAATGACTGCGAAGCATCTCCCATGTTTTTCAATTCCGCGACGTTAGCCCCAGCAACTATGCGAACTATCTTGCCCGCATAAAACATTTCCTGCTGAAATCGTACGAGATTGGCGCTCACATTATTGGTGCACCAGATTTCAACGTTTTTATGGCCATCAATTTCGTCGGCAAGGTGCTTAATAGCAATATCGGACACGCCGCTTTCAACCTCAGCGAACATCTCGGTCATGCGAACGTCGAGCTCTGCCCTGTACTCCTCGTAGCCAAATTCCTCCTCTCGATGGCTTAAGTCGCTTGGAAAGACTGATTGAGTAAATGATTCTTTCAAATCGCTAAGAGACTGGTAGCCCAATCGATTGCAGAAACGACGAACAGCGGAACGGGTCACGAATGCATCGCGGGTTATTGCGGCAACATTGATTTCGCTCGAACGCCTAATGTGAGCGACGAGATATCGAGCGATGGCGGCATCGTTTGACCCAAACTCGCTGTTGATGATGGAGCTAATGCGATTGAGCACATCGAAGTCATTGATATTCACGTGATCCCTCTTTCCGCTCTCCTCGAAATCATAGTTCATTTATTGAATCAAACAGCTTTGGTCGTTCTCCTATGATTCAAATCAGTTGACGTCATCTTAATCGTAATTCCGCCACACGTATCCACCGTGTTGAATGATGGAAAGGGGATTCATGGGCAACGTGAACAACATGCCGTTTCTCTGGGGTTCCGCCACGGCGTCTTATCAGTGCGAGGGTGCCTGGAACGAAGACGGCAAAGGCCTTGGCGAGTGGGATTTCTTTAGCCACACAAGCAATAAGAACATCAACCATGTTGACGGTGATGTATCTTGCGACTTCTACCATCGCTATGAAGAAGATATCCGCATGATGAAAGAAGGCGGACAAAACACCTATCGCTTCTCTCTTTCATGGAGTCGAATCATCCCCACGGGTATCGGCGAAGTGAATGAAGAGGGTATCGATTTTTATAATCGGGTCATTGATTGCTGCCTCGAAAATGGCATAGAGCCCAACGTTACGCTGTTCCATTACGATCTGCCATTCACGCTTGCTTGCAAAGGCGGATGGCTGAACAATGACATGGCAGAGTGGTTCTGCAAATACGCCAAGATTTGCTTTGAGCGCTTTGGAGACCGCGTCAAAATCTGGGCTACCGTTAACGAGCCGCATTTCTACAGCTACTGCGTAAACATGTTGGGCAACTATCCCCCCAATCGATCGCTCGACGTTCAGTCGTACATGCAGTTTCAGTACAACCTGATGCGCGCAAGCGCACTCGCAGTCCGAACATATCGTCAAATGGGCTACGACGGCATCATCGGCGCCGTCCACGATGGCGGCGTTGTCGAACTCGACCCGGCAACCGAGCACCCTGATGACGTATTTCGATACGCAGACTTTTTCGCCAATCGCATGATTCTGGCACCAGCGCTTCAGGGTCAACTGCCGCCAGAAATGGACGAAATCCTTGAAAAACTTGGCGTCTCGCTCTATCGATCCCCAAATGACGTAGAAGAATTCAGAGACGGTAAAGTCGATTTTATTGGACTCAACGTGTATTGCCGAGAGTATGTAACCGACTGGCACGGTGGAGAGCTTGCCGTTTCGGCGAACAATAAGGGCGGTTCGAGCAAAAAGGTCGAAGGAAAATGCATTGCGCCCTTGTTTGAAAGCGCCCGCGACAGCAATGTTCCCCGCAATAAATGGGGCCGCGAAATACTCCCAGGTTGCATGTATTCAACCATCATGGATGTCCACGAGCGCTATGACGCGCCCCGCATCTTTATTACGGAAAACGGACATGGCGCCTATGAGCAACCAGACGCAGACGGAATGATCCACGATGATGACCGCATCGAGCTTCTGGGCCAGTTCATCGAGCACATGATGAGGGCTAAGCGCGACGGCGCGCGCGTTGAGGGCTACTACCTCTGGTCGACGATGGATCTGTATAGCTGGATCAACGGCTACGAAAAACGATACGGACTTGTCCATATCGACTTCGAGAACAATCTGGAGCGCACCCCCAAAAAGAGCTGGTATTGGTACCGAGACCTTATCTCGAAGTATCAGGAGCAGGAAGGTTAGGAGAAAGAGATGAAATATCAGGCAATGTCCGAAACAGTCCTAAAGGCTGTTGGCGGCAAAGAGAACATTACATCGGTAACTCATTGTGCGACGCGCCTTCGCATCGACGCACGAGACACCTCGATCATCGATCTCCAGCTCGCCAAATCGGCCGATCAGGCGCTCGGGGCAGTAGTCAGCGGTGGCCAGCTTCAGGTGATCATCGGCCCCAACGTCACCGAGGCTTACAACGACTTCCTCGACTTCGCGGGAATCGAAGTCGGCGGTGGCACGGTTGCCGACGATGCCCAAACCGCCAAAGACCTTGCAGAAGGCATTAAAAGCGGTAACACCGCCATGGGCTTGATTGAGAAATTCGGGAACGTCTCTGCACAGGTATTCATGCCCATCGTCCCGGCGCTCATCGTTGGCGGACTCATTCTTTCGATCAAGAATCTCCTGGTCAATTATTGCGGATTGAGCACCGATAGCGGAACCGCCCAGGTCCTGTTGGCGATCTTTAGCGCTTCGTTTAGCTTCTTACCCGTTTATCTTGGTTATCAGCTCGCGGCCGTCATGAAGATGCAGCCCATCATGGGCGCATTGCTGGGCGCGATCATGATCAGCTCGTCCATTAGCGGTGCCGAGGGTCTCGACTTTCTTGGTATTCCCATCCCGACGAACGACTATTCGAGTACGGTAGTGCCCATCGTACTGGGCGTTGTATTCATGTACTTTGTCGACCGCGGCCTTCAGAAGATTATTCCCGACGTTACCAAACTGTTCTTGAAGCCGCTGCTCACCATGATCATCGTCGTGCCCGTCGAGCTTATTATCCTTGGCCCCGCCGGCAGCATGATGGGCTACGCGCTGAGCGATGCCGTCACGTGGCTTATGGACAACGTGGCATTTATCGCTACTCCGATCCTGGCAGCCCTTAACCCCTATTTCGTCATGCTCGGTCTCGATAAGGCTTACATCGCAATCGAAGTTACGAGCCTGGCGCAGCTCGGTTGGGCACCCATTATCTTTGGATTCATCTCGAACCTCTGCATTGGCGGCACGAGCCTCGCCCTGGCAACTGCCATGAAGGGAAACAAAGAGAAGAGGGTATGGTCACCACGGTTGCCGTCACCGCACTCTGTGGCGTAACCGAGCCCGCGTTCTACGGTTGCCTCATCGAGCGTCCCCGCCTGCTTGTCGGCACGGCAATCGGCGCGCTCTGCGCTGGACTCCCTGCAGGCATCTTTGTTCTGAAAGAGTATGTTGCGGGAGCATGCCCCGGCCTTCTTTCGGCACTCATCTTTATCGCTCCCGATGGGTCCATGGGTAACTTCGTGCTGGCATGCGTTGTCGCCATCATCGCCATCGTCGTCTCCTTCATCGCTGCACGCGTGATCATCAAGAAGAACCCCAGCTATATTGAGTAGATGCCCGCTGTTTGCATTGGGGACATCCTCGGCAGACCATTAGCAAGAACCCAAGAAGTTCCTTAGGAGCTCGATTAATCCATTCGGATTCCTGAGGCACAAACGGCCCCGATTCCACAATGAAATCGGGGCCGTTGTTTCTAAAGCCGTCGATAGACAATCGGTGTTTACCTTAGCTCCCTATCCAAGTTAATTATCCACGCTCGTTCTCCGGTCGGGAGATTTTCTTCGCTCGCGTATCCAGAAATCCACGCTCGAGCAGGACATCCAGATCCGCGCCCGCCCTTGTCTCGATCTGCAACAGCAAGAGGCCTATTCCGCTTCTACATGTTACAGATCAAGATATTCCTAAAACACCCTAAGTTTCATCTCAATCTGTAACAGTTAGATGCCGAATATCGGTCTTGGTGTTACAGATTTAGACAAACTGGAGGACGAGACAAACCAAAAACGGGATGGGCGCTAACCCGATGGCGCACCACCTAAATAGAAACGGGCTCTGTCCCATATAGAGACAGAGCCCGAAACTCTCATGGAGCCAGTGACAGGAATCGAACCCGCAACCCACTGATTACAAATCAGTTGCGCTACCGTTGCGCCACACTGGCACACTTGGCGCTTTCGCGCGAAGCCTGTTTAGGATAAAGGAATTGAGGACGGGGCGCAACAGGCCCTTCGACCGACCACATCTCAAAAACCGTTCGTCAGAACGAACAGTTTTATCTGTTCGTCAAAACATAAACCTATTCGTTTTGACAGCTGCAAACCCGCAACCCACTGATTACAAATCAGCGGGTAGACCAATCTAGGAAACGGCTCTCTGCCGCAACTCCCCTACCGTCCGCGCAGGGCCTTGAGCTTGGCCAGGGCATCGGGGCTCAGGCGACTGCCCAGGGTCATCTTGATCTGCGGGGCTTCCTCGGCCTCGTGAACGTCGTTGTCGATCTGTTTGATCTCGTCCACCAGCATACGGCTCGAGATGCGCGTGACGCCCTTGCCCATGACGACGGCCTGTATTGTGCCGTCACTCGATACCACGGAGCACGCGCGGCCTTCCTCACGCGCCTCGATGCAGAGCTTCTGCACCACGGTATCGGCAGAGACGCCCGTCGGCGAGAACTCGATGCGCACGCCGCGGGCCGGTAGGTTGGGGCGCTCGTTGGAGATGTTGCCCGCGCCGTCGAACACGATCACGGCCTCGTAACGGCCCTGGGCAAACGCCGCGACATCGTTGATAAGCGCAGTACGAGCCATATCGTGGACGTCGCTGGAATATGGATCGTCGGAATGGTCGTAGACGAGCTTTTCGTAGCGCGGCGTGCAGTGAATCACGTTGTAGCCGTCGACCACCAGCAGCTCGGGCTTATTGGAGTGCACCGTCGAGACCGGGTCGGCGATGGCCTGCGCAAACGCATTGCCGCCCACGCCATAGGTCGCGGCCGAAACAATCGGCTTGGCCGAGCCCTCGCCAAAGCGCTTGGCCTTGGACTTGGCGCGGTTCTTCTTGGACATGCGCTACTCCTCCCCCATGAGCTCGCCGGCATTGCGGCGCAGCCACTCAAAGCACAGCGCGGTGGTCGCCTGGGCCACGTTGAGACTCTCGGTCATGCCGCGCTGGGGAAGCTTGGTCAAAAAGTCGCATTTCTCGAGCACCAGGCGCGAGATGCCGTCGCCCTCGGAGCCCATGACGAGCGCAACGCGGCCCTCGAAGGGAGCATCCCAGCAGCTGCCCTCGGCGTGCTCGGAAGCACCGCCCACCCAAAAGCCGGCGGCCTTGAGGTCGTCAAGCGCTCGGGCGATATTAGGAACCTGCGCGATGGGCAGGTGCATGACGGCACCAGCGGAGGTTTTGTAGCTGCCCACGGTCACACCGGCGGCGCGCTTGTTGGCAATGATGACGCCCGCTGCGCCCACGACCTCGGCAGAGCGCACGATCGCACCAAAATTGCCATCGTCGGTCACATGGTCGAGCACGACGACGAGCGCCGGTCCTTCACCCGCGCGATCGAGAATATCGGCGACATCGGCATAGGGGAAATTGCCCACCTCGAGCGCAATGCCCTGGTGAGCGCCATGGCTCGACAGCGCATCGAGCTGCGTGCGCGGCACATACTTAATGCGGACGTCCGCGGCGTTGAGGTCGTCGACCAGGCGCGACAAGGCGGCATCGCGCTCCCCGCCCTCGGCGATGAGCGCGCACTTGACGGGAAAGCCGGTACGCAGTGCCTCGGCGGCAGCACGACGACCTTCGATAAACTCGCCCTTGGGAACCTGAACGTTGTCGCGGTTGCGATCTCGCTGCGAACGCGCAGCCTGGGCTTGGGAGCGCTCGCGCTGGCCCTTGGGAGTGGCAGCGCGGTCGTTGCGGCGAATCGGACGCGAGCCAGAAGCAGCCTGCTTGCCTCCACGCGGTGCACGTTTGCGATTGTCGGCCATAAAACGGCCTCCTTAAATAGATAACGAACAAGAATCGACCGTCCGAGCCACGGCACCTTGCCTTTCAATCGTTGGGCATGACCACCAGGTCTATGCCCTCCTCTTTCAAGGCAATCTGCCGCACCTCGAACGGTCGACAAATACTAGAGACTCTTAATACGAGTACCCGCGGCCGTATCTTCAATCGTCAGGCCCAGGTCCTTGAGCTGGTCGCGGATGGCGTCGGCCAGATCCCAGTTCTTGGCGGCACGGGCCTCGGCACGGGCCTCGAGAATCTTGGCAGCGGCCTCGTCCACGTCGTCACCCGTGTAGGCGACCAGGCCGGCGGCAACGCCCAGCAGGCCCAGCGGCAACTCGACCTTGGGCTCGGGGAGCTCGACGCCAAACGTATCGAGCAGCTCGACCAGCGTATCGGCAGCAGCAAGCGCAGCGGCCTTGTCGGCAGCGTCGCCCGCCTGCTCCAGGTACTGGTTGCACTCGGTCACAAAGCCAAAGACAGCACCCATGGCACCGGCAGTGTTAAAGTCGTCGTCCATGCACTCCTTAAAGGCGGCACGGGCCTCGGCGGCCTTAGCGGCAAACGCCTCGGATGCTGCCTCATCGGCATCGGCCGTCGCATGGTTCGCGGCCCAGCGCAGGTTCTCGACCGTACCGGCAATGCGTGTGAGCGAGTTCTCGGCACCATCCAGACGCTCCCAGGAGAAGTCAAGCGGCGAGCGATAACTCGTCTGCAGCATCAGCAGGCGCAGGGCCGCGGCAGAGTGCTGTTCGAGCACCTCGGCCAGCGTAAAGAAGTTTCCGAGCGACTTGGACATCTTCTCGCCGTCGACCAGCAGCATGCCCGTGTGCATCCAGGTGTTGGAGAAGCCCTGGTGCCAGGCGCAGGTGGCCTGAGCGCACTCGTTCTCGTGATGCGGGAAGGCAAGGTCGGAGCCGCCGCCGTGGATGTCGATCGGAGTGCCCAGGTAGCGATGCACCATGGCGGCGCACTCGGTGTGCCAACCGGGACGGCCTTCGCCCCAGGGGCTCGGCCAGCTGGGTTCGCCGGGCTTAGCGGCCTTCCACAGGGCAAAGTCGAGCGGATCGTTCTTGTCCTCGTTCTCCTCGATGCGCGCGCCAACCATAAGGTCGTCGATGTTGCGGCCCGAGACCTGACCATAGTTGGGATCGCTGCGCACGGCAAAGTACACATCGCCGTTATCGGCTGCGTAAGCGTGGCCCTGCTCGATAAGCGTCTTGATCATGGCGATCATGGGGCCGATCTCCTTGGTGGCGCGGGGGCGCACATCGGGATCGAGCACGTTGGCGGCGCGCATGACGCCGATAAACTTGTCGGAGAACTCCGTCGCGACCTCGGCGGCCGTTCGGCCCTGCTCGTTGGCGCGCTTGATGATCTTGTCATCGACATCGGTGAGGTTCTGGGCGAACGTGACCTCGTAGCCGCTCGCGATGAGCCAGCGACGAATCACGTCAAAGCTGATGAACGTGCGGGCATTGCCGATGTGGATGTTGTCGTAGACCGTGGGGCCGCACACGTACATGCGGACCTTGCCGGACTCGATGGGCTGGAACTCTTCCTTTTTATGGGTAGCGCTGTTGTAGATACGCATTCGTTACTCCTTAACGGTTTTCTGTAGCAGGCAGACGGCCCAGGCACCGATTCCCTCGCCCTGGCCTTCCCAACCGAGCTTTTCGGTCGTAGTGGCGGCGACGCCCACGTTTTCGACGTCAACGCCCAGGGCATGGGCAAGGTTGGCGCGCATGGCATCGCGGTGCGGAGTGATCTTGGGTTGCTGACAGGCAATGGTGCAATCGGCATCGACAAACTCAAAGCCCAGCTCGCGCGCATAGTCCATCACGCGAGCGAGCAGCACCATCGAATCGGCACCCTCGTAGGCGGGATCGGTGTCGGGAAATAGCCTGCCGATGTCTCCCCCGCGGCAGGCGCCCAGAATGGCGTCGGCCAAGGCATGCGCGAGCACATCGGCATCCGAGTGGCCCAGCAGGCCGCGCTCGTAGGGAATGTCGACCCCGCCGATGATACATCGACGCCCCTCCACCAAACGGTGGACGTCGTAGCCGTGGCCAATGCGCAGGTTACTGAACATGGGGAAGGTCCTCTCCCTCGGCCATGCGGCCAAGCAGAATCGCGGTTACGGGACGCAGGTCCTCGGGCACCGTCACCTTAAGGTTATCGCGCGGGCTCTGGACACAGCGGACGCGGGCGCCCATGCGCTCGACCAGCGAAGAATCGTCGGTCCCGATAAAGCCCTCGGTGATAGCTGCGGTGTGGGCGCGCTTCATGGCGTCGACGCTAAAGATCTGCGGCGTCTGCGCGGCCCAGTAGAGCTCGCGCGGCGGCGTCTCTGCGATATTGTCGCCGTCGACGATCTTGAGCGTGTCGATCGCGGGCTGGCCGCACACGACGCCGTCGAGCGAGCGGTCGCCCACAAGCACGTCGATCGCATGATCGATGGCCTCGGTCGTGATGAGCGGACGGGCGCCGTCGTGGATGGCGACATATTCGAAACCCGCCGGTACCGCATGCACGCCGGCACGGGTGGAGTCCTGGCGGGTATCGCCGGCATCGGCAAAACTGATGGGCGTGTCATAGTCAAACGGGTCGATGGCCAGGCGGCGCATCTCGGCACGGCGCTCGGCAGGGCACACCACCACGATGTGGCCGACCTTGTCGCTACGATCGAACGCGCGGATGGACCAGCTCATAAGCGGACGACCCGCTACATTGACGAGCTGCTTGCCACCGGGGTTACCAAAGCGCTGGCCGCTGCCACCGGCAACGACCACGGCGCATACGGGCGCCATTATGCGTTCCCCTGTTTGGTGCCCTTCATGCGGTACAGGGAGTCCGCAAGAATGGCAGGGTTGTTAACGCCAAAGTCGCCCAGGCGCTCCGGATCCTCGCTGATGTCGTCCATGAGCTCCTGCAGCGATCCATACTCGTCGACGATTTTCTCGGCCACGCCGTCGCGCACGACGGACACGCGCGAAAGCGTGCGCAGGCCCAGCGGTGTCATGACGGAGTCCTCGTCCAGGTCGTCGTAACCCAGAACCGCCGCCACATGCTGCGGGTCGGACAAGTCCTTGGGCGTCATACGGCTCAGGTTGGCGCGGATCTTTTCGGCATTGGCCTCGGAAGAATCGCTCGCGTAGTCGCGAATCATCAGGTCGTACTCGGTATCCATGCTGGAGCCGGCGAGCTGCTCGAGCTGCATCTGCACGAGCTTGCCCTGGTTGCCCAACTTGACAATGCAATCCTTAAGCTCAGTCTTTGCCTGCTGCATGATCTCGAAACTCGAGAAAATGCCGGTGATGTCGGCGAGCGTAACGTAGTCGTCGAGCTCGAGGGCCGTCAGGCGCAGCAGGGAGCGATCGAGCGACTGACGGGTAGTCTGGAGCGTGGCGACGAGCTGGTTGACCGAGCTCATGATGGTGGTGACGGGCTGGATCTCGTAGCTCTTGCCGTGGACGTACACGTTGACGACGGCACGACGAGCCGAAACCGAGATCACGATGGCGTCGGTGAGCACCGACATGCGAGCGGCAGTACGGTGACGCATGCCCGTTTCACTCGTGGCGAGCGAGGGATCGGGATTGAGGTGGAAGTTGGCGCGCAGGATCTGGGTGAGGTCGCCATCGATGACGATGGCACCGTCCATCTTGGAAAGCTCGAACAGGCGGTTCGAGGTAAACGAAATGTTGAGCGGGAAGCCGTCGTTACCGGCAGCGAGTACGTTTTCGGTGTCGCCGACGCAAATAAGAGCGCCCAGGTGACCAGCAATGATCATGTCGAGGGCGGTGCGGATCGGCTGGCCGGGGGCAGTCAGGCGAATAGCCTGTTCCATACGCTTTTGCAGCTCGTTCTTATCCAAGGCATCGCTCCCATCGTATACGCTCCATAAACGCTAAATAGTTTCTCACGGTTTGCCCCCGCAGCGCTTGCGAAATCCGATGCTTACAGAATGAGCGAACACCGCTGGGGTAGTCAAAAGAGCCCCAACCCAAATGAGCTGCTTATGTGGTAGCATCGGGATTCACATGAATGAGGGAGTAGTCGCGTGACCGGGTTCGCCTCCGGTGGCGCGGTAAGTCAACACACTGGCCGATGCGGCCTGGCTTGCCTTAATGAACGAGACTCGTGGCTGTGCGCGCAACGCGTACGCCACGGGTCTTTTTTGTTACTCCCCCAAGAGGTACACGCGGGCCCGCCCGCAGAGAGGGAGTCAGACTATGGGACTCGCAGAGCTCGTGCTGCTCGCCGTTGGCCTTTCGATGGACGCCTTTGCCGTATCCATCTGCAAGGGCCTTGGCATGAAGAAGATCGACCTTAAAGTCGCCGCGGTGCTCGGCCTGTTCTTTGGCGGCTTTCAGGCCGGCATGCCCGTAATCGGATGGGCGCTTGGCAGTCAATTCATGGGCATCATCGGACCCATCGACCATTGGATCGCCTTTATCCTTTTGGCCTTTATCGGCGGCAAAATGCTGTGGGAAGCCTTTACCGAGGACGAGAATGAAGGCGACGGCAAGGATGCCGAAAAGATTGACCTGGGCGAGTACCTGATCCTCGCCATCGCCACCTCAATCGACGCCCTAGCCGTAGGCATCTCATTTGCGGCGCTCTCGGTTGACATCGTTCCCGCTGTATCGCTTATCGGCGTCACAACGTTTATCTTCTCCATCGCCGGCGTAGCGATCGGCCACACCTTTGGCGCGCGCTACGAAAAACCTGCCACCATCGTGGGCGGCATCGTGCTCATCCTCATCGGGCTTAAGATCTTGCTTGAGCATCTGGGGATTTTGGCGCTGTAACGCCAAACGCAATCGCTCAAAACTCAACGCCAGTAGCATCACGAATAGTCCCCGCCCAACGGGGTTCTCCCCTCCGCAGGCGTTTCGAAACCCGCCCCCATCCCGGATTCCCACGCAGCGGCCGCGTTCACCGCCGACACGGGGACCCCTAGCTCCCCCGCGACGCGGCAGACCCTCGGCTGCCCCTCGTAAAGGATGCAGAAGACGCGCTCGAGGTCCGACGGTTCGACCAGGCTGCACCGGCAGTCCGCGTACAGCGCGCAGCCCCTCCCGCGCGGGTCGCCGCCCGAGCCCTCATCCGGCTCGTGATGGCGCACCTCGACCCAAAGGCCCTCCGACACGTCATCGAACCCGAAATCGAGCTCCGCCTGGACGCTCTCGCCGAACGCATCGCCCAGGACGAGCTCCGGCACCTTCGTCATACGGCCGTCCAGCCACTCAATCTCTATCATCGTACGCATGGTGCAAGCCTCTTCCGGCACGGGATTGTCAGCTCAAACCGACCCTTACCCATACGGACGAACATAGCTCGCCAGGGGAAGCCCCTGAAGGCCGTGCGCCACAACATGAGGCCGAATCCGCCCCCGGCTGGACAGGCCAACAACGAAGGAGCACACGGAACCGGCGCGGCGTTACAACCGTCCCGGCAAGCGTGTCACTTGGTCAAGTCATGATGCCGACAAACCCGGAAATGCTCCAACGGAGCGCCGAACGAGCGTAACAATATAAAGCCGTGCAACACGCGTTGGACGACCAGAACATCCCAAACAAAGGCCTGTCGGTCCCACCTTCAAGCCCAATAGCAAAATGTGCATCAGCGGAATTGCAGCGATACAAGTCTCAACCATCACACCGCAGCGCGCCTAGTCCCACTCATCCTACTGCAAATGTCCCAGAACGAGAAAACGACCAGCTTAACATGCCAACCTTTATATCCGCACGCGCGTAATTCAACTCATAAGGACCGGTTATCCCTTACCTGTGACACAATCTCAAACGCACAGAACAGAATCATCAGTCCAATCATCGCATAAGAGGCAGCCGAACCTTCAAACACTATTCCACAAAGAACAATCTCCGCGCCGCCAATAAGAACTGTTATCAGGCGCTCTGCCTTTTTGCTCTCGCCGCTCGCATAAAAAGGCGGCAAAGCGCACAAGATCACATATAGCCCGGGAAGGGAATACAGGATCGATAGTCCAAGCCCCCCATCAACCGCAGTGTTTTGCGTAAGAATCAACTGAACCCAAACGGCAATTATCACTGAGCAGGTTGTCGATAAAAGAAGGCTAGAAATATAGCACGCAAGAAAGTCCCGTCGCATTCGAACAGAGAAATCCGCGAACTCTCTTCGCCGCGTGGAAACAATAAGGTACACAGAAATTGCAATAGAACCAATCAGAGAAAACAGCGGAACAACCAGCAATTCAAGCTTATTACCCCATCGATCAACCACACCCCCACTCCAATGAGCGGGAATTGTATCAGGGAGGGCTGACCAAGCCGCCCATAGAATCAGAAATGGAAGAATAGAGAGGATGAAAGATGATAACACTGCAGTAATTTTTTTCGAGGCTCTCATCGATTCCGCATCTCCTTGTGCGCTCACATTCCACTCCGTCTTAAATCAAGTAAAAATAATAGCTTGAATGCAAATTTGTTTTAATTATTGGTTGATCTCATTTCCATTCTTAATAATTGTTATCTTGATTTTATATCGATTATTCGATATATAGTAATATAAATTGTGTTCAAGGAGGGCACCATGATCCGTATTCGCTCCATAGAGCTCTCAAATGTGAAAAACGTTGCTAACGGCACGATCGGCTTCAAGGACAGCCCCTTCGGTTCCAGCGTGATGGGAATATACGGTCAGAACGGATCGGGCAAGACCGCCGTCGTCGAATCCCTCGCGCGAGTCCAGGATTTGATGTGCGGCTTTCCGCTCGACCGTGAAAGCGTCGATCTGATCGGCCCCTCTGCCGAGTGCGCCAAAATCAGCATCGAGGTCGAGGTGACGGAGGGTTCCCCTTCCTCGCTCGGCTTCGTAGGCGGGCTCGGCGGCACCGTAGCGGCCGGGAAGCCCTTCACAGTTTGCTACTCGTTCTCCTTCGACAGGCTCGACGACAGACCGCGCCTCCTCTCCGAGGACCTCTCCGTCCGCGCCGAGGGGCTCGTCAAGAGAAGGCTCGCCGCCTACGATGCGGCCGATACCGAGGACAGCCAGAACCTGAAGCCCGTCAACAGGTGGCGGGCACTCAGAAATCTCGCCGGAAGGGAGGCCGACCTCGACCTCACCGTCGCACGGCGCTCCCCCGACCTGCAGGGCTCCTCGAAGCTGTTCTCGAACGCCATGGTCGCCTTCGCGGTCGCCGCGAGAAAGTCCTATCTCGAGCGCCTCGGAAATAACTCCCTATCCGAGGCGGCGAGGACGGCGTACGAGAGCGTATTGGTTCCACTCATGGACTCCACGACGCTCCTGAACAGGTTCGCCGACGATAAGATGAGGGTCTGTGACACGCGCCGAAGCGCGGCGCTGGCGTTCAACATCTTCCTCCTCGCCTCCCCGGGCAGCAGCACAGGCGGATGGTCACCCGAGGAGGCCGGAAAGGCCCCTGTCATCCGCGACGTGTCACTCCCTATCGATCAGACAACGGTCCTCCCCTCAGAAGTCTGCGACTCGGTCCGCAAGACCGTCGAGACCATCAACTGCGCGCTTGGGGCAATCGTTCCGGGACTCAGCATCCAAGTGAACACCCTCCACGGCGAAACGATGGAAGACGGCACACCGGGCGAGCGCGTCGAGCTCCTATCATGCCGGCAGGGGGTACGCGTCCCCTTCAGAACAGAATCGGAAGGAATCAAGAAGATCGCATCGATGCTCGGCTGGCTGATAAACGTCTTCAATGACGACAGCGCCTGTCTCGTCGTTGACGAGATCGACTCCGGAGTGTTCGAGTTCCTGCTCGGCGAGCTCCTCGAAGTCGTGACCGAGCAGGGCAAGGGCCAGCTCATCTTCACCGCTCACAACCTGCGAGCGCTTGAATGTCTCCCGGTCGGATGCCTCGTCTTCTCGACCTCCAACCCCAACAACCGCTACATCGGGTTCCGGGGCATGGCACCCTCGAACAACCTCAGGAACCAATACCTGAGAGCCATCAACCTCGGGGGGCAGAAGGAACAGCTGTACGAGCCGACCAGAACCTCCGCGATAGGCTCCGCCCTCCTTGAGGCTGGAAGCCCCCAGGCCCTCGACTTCGACTCCCTTCTGTCCTCCATGGGAGGCGAGTGACCATGGCAAGGGAGAAGCGGGTCGTCCTGATTCTCGTGGAGGGGCCGAGCGATGAAAACGCGCTCCTCGAGCCCATGCAGGCCGCGCTCAACTTCGCCGCAAACGGTGCACCGCCCGAGGCGAGGGCGCTCGCCTTCCACTGCGACGTTACCACGGTGCGACCCTTCTCATGGGAGGCCTCCTTCGCCGTCAAGGACAGGGTGCGCGACACCGTGCGCCAGTTCGTCGTCGACCGCATCGCGTCGCGGCACGAGTACGAATGGACCGACCTCGACCGGATCATCCACATCGTCGACCTGGACGGCGCCTTCATACCGAACGAGTGCATCGTCGAGGGGGACTGCGATGGATTCGTCTATGGCCGCGACTCTATCACCGCCCGGGACACCGCTAGGGTGGTAGACAGAAACGAGAGAAAGTCTGCCGCGCTGCTTGAGCTCGCGGGCACGCGCGAGCTCAAGCACAGAAAACACGCAGTCCCCTACAGAGTCTACTTCATGTCCCGCAACCTCGAGCATGCGCTCTACGGCTCCGTACGCGAATTCAGCGATGACGAGAAGAGGCAGCTTTCCGCAGCCTTCGGCAAGAAATACCGGAACGACCCCGAGGGTTTCATCAATCTGCTCCGAAGCGGGGACGTAAAGGTTCCGGGCGATACCGTGGAGGAGACATGGCGCTACGCCCGGGAAGGCACTAATTCCCTCCACCGGGGCTCAAGCCTTCACCTCTTCTTCTCTGACTCTGAACCGGAATCTCCGCCCCGGCCATCCGCTCCCTAGGATCCGAAAGCCCGAATGTCGTGCTGGCGCTTGTGCGAGACGATCAACTTTCGGCAGTCGCTGCTCCCCGTTTTGATCGCATGGCTCTTCCCCGTCGCCCTCCAGCGCCGGGGGTTCCCCTCCATCGCGAAGAGGTAATCCCCGTCCGGCCTTGCCGTCTCTGTAACGCCGAGCCTCCCGACGCGCCTCAAGGAAGGCGGGGTCGTCCCGGGAGAGTGGACAAAACTATAGAGACACGTTCCAAATTGACTAAAGGGTGATATGGGTTAGACGCCAGGCAATTTCCCATTTCTTAAAAGAAGAGAGGGGGCACCTGTCGCAAAAGACCGGGTGTCCCCTCTCGTAATGTCATTTGCAATCCGCTAGCACGTGGCTCGGACCGCTGCCGGCGTGACCTTTACGCGGCAAGGCGCTTGAGGACGTCGATGAGCAGCTCGTAGAAGCGCTCGGCAGAAGCGAGCTCCATGCTCTCGTCCGGGGTGTGGACATCGGAGAGCGTCGGGCCCACGGCGATGGCGTCCAGACCGTGCAGGGCCTCGGCAAACAGGCCGCACTCAAGGCCGGCGTGAATGGACTCGATGCGCAGCTCGGAGCCAAAGAGCTCACGATAGCTCTCGACAAAGACGTCGCGGACCGGCGAATGCTCGGCATAGCTCCAGCCGGGATACTCGAACTCAAACTTGGCGTCGAAGCCCAGGACATCGGCCAGCGTCTGCAGGCGGTCCTTGAACTCGTCCTGCAGCGAGGTGATCGAGGAGCGCGGGGACAGCATGATCTTGACCTCGTCGTCAGAAGTGGCAACCACACCGATGTTGGAGGAAACCTCGACGGAGCCGTCGGTGGCGACGTTGCGGCGAATCACGCCGTTAGGGGCAAGACGCAGGGCGCGGATGAGGGCAAGCGCGGACTTCTGGTCCATGGCCTCGACCTCAGCGTTATCGGCAATCTCGACGGTGCAGGTAAAGCCGGGGTCGAAGACCTCGAGCTCGGCAGTGACGTCGGCGATGATGCCCTTTGCGATCTGGGCCGCGGCCTCGGCGGCAGCGTGGTCGGCGTAGACCAGAACAGCCTTGCACTCACGGTTGATGGCGTTGTCCTTGGTGCCGCCGTTAAAGCTAACGATGGCGGGCTCGCCGGCAACCATCAGGCGGTCGATGATGCGGGCCATGATGAGGTTGCCGTTGCCGCGCTCTAGGTTGATATCGTTGCCGGAATGACCACCCAGTAGGCCGGAGATGTCGAGCGTGAGGGTGCTGCCGGTCTTGTGCTCGCGCACGATGGGGCAGGCGTAGGTAACAACGACGCCGCCGGCGCAGCTGACGGTGGCAACGCCCTCTTCCTCGGAGTCAAGGTTAATCATGGTGCGGGCGCTAATCTGGGACTTGTCGAGCGTCTCGGCACCGACCAGGCCAGTCTCCTCGTCGGTGGTGAATACGCACTCGAGGGCGGGGTGAACGATCGAATCGTCATCGAGAACAGTGAGCATCAGAGCGACAGCAATGCCGTTGTCGGCACCCAGGGTGGTGCCGTTAGCGGTGAGGACGCCGTCCTTGACGACCAGGTCGATACCGTCGGTCGTAAAGTCGTGCTCAACGGAGCCCAACTTGTCGCACACCATATCGATGTGGCCCTGCAGCATCACGGCCGGAGCATTCTCGGCGCCGGCAGAAGCGGGCTTGCGAATGATGACGTTGTAGACCTCGTCCTGGTACACATCGAGGCCGCGCTCCTTGGCAAACGCAACCAGGAAATCGCTGATGCCCTTCTCGTTGCCAGACCCACGGGGGATCGCGCTGACCTCCTCAAAGAAATGGAACAGCTGGGCGGGCTCGTAGCCGGTAATCTTGTAATCCATGGTGCCTCCTTGGCGCAACTGGTTAGACAGTAAGACATGCGCCTTGTATATTCCCAGACTTTGCGTGCATAAACCAGTCGAAAACGCCGAGCGCCCTCGCATCATCGGCTAACGGCGGGGAAACGCTACTTTATTAAGATAAAGCAGGTTAGACGGGCCGCACCGAAGGGGCGTTGGACCCTTCAACCAACCTCAAAGCTTGATCAACGTTTATGCATACGCCATTGGTATGTTTAATGAGGTTTTTGTCCTCCGTCACGACGTAATCGGCATCAATGCGATTAGCGACGCCCAGTATCAGGTCGTCCTCAAAGTCGTTGTGATGATACTTGAACACAAAGGAGTCGAAGACCTCATCTGCACCGACCGGGGCGATGAGGGCTAGCTCGCGCATCTGTCGAACGCATGCCCAGGCCGTTTCGTCTGCCGCCGCAATGGCGTTATCGCTCAGTGAGCCAGTCTTTCTTCGGCACTCCTGCTTGATTGCCGCCGAGACAAGATATGAAACGTCTTTGACCGAAAGCGACGAGGCAAACAGGGCAATCCGCTCCGAGGCGTCGGCAATCTCGATCAGATGGGCGACATTTGCCGTACGGTCGGACCTGCCAGAAAAATAATCCATCCATACGTTGGTATCGATTAACAGCTTGAGGACGCCTTCTGTGCTCATAGTTCCACCCACTCGGGATAGCGCTCCGCCATGGCCTCCTCATAGAGGTCGTCATAGTCTCCCGAGAACTCAGGGATGGGGATGCCGTATTTGAGGCACGAATCGCGAACGATATGGCTGCCTTGCGCGGCCCTTGACTCCATGCGCCGGGGCTCCACTCCGTCAGAAACTGGAGCCGCCGCGTCTCCCTTCGAGGGCATATGTCCGTTAACGACCAGATACTCCCAAAGTGTCCGAACGGCTTGCGACGGCGTCATGCCAATCTGTGCCAAAACGGCGTCCCCGGCATCCTTGAGTTGGCGATCCATGCGCACGTTCATCTGAACCGGCCGTGAGTCTAGTATCGACATAGACATGTTGGCTCCTTTTGCTATACGCTTTCCTTTACTTAGTATAGCATTTAGGATGAATGCCGCCTTTACCAGAAAGGGGACGTCCCAGCTGGAACATCCCCTTCATTCAGACTATTTCACACTTTACAGCGCGCCAGAGCCGGCTTGCATCATGCCGCCGGGGCCCGAGGTCACGCCGCCGCTTACGGGCGTGGCGTTGCCGGTGTGCGGCGCCGCCGGAGCGGTATCGCCGCCGAGCGCGCCGACCGGACGCGGTGCCGGAATCTCGCCCGTGCCGTGGCTAAAGACAAACTTGCCGTCGGCCACATCGCACAGGACGGTATCGCCCTCGCCCCACTCGCCGGCCAGCAGCTCCTCGGACAGCGGGTCCTCAATGAGCTTTTGGATGGCGCGGCGCAGCGGACGCGCGCCATTGGTGAGGTCGGTGCCCTCGGCCACAATCTTGTCGTAGGCCGCATCGGTGAGCTTGATGTTCATGCCGTTGGCAATCAGGCGTTGACGCAAGTCGTCCACCAGCAGGTGCGCGATCTTGGTCAGATTCTCGCCCGAAAGCTTCTGGAACACCACGATGTCGTCGATACGGTTGAGCAGCTCGGGGCGGAACAGGCGCTTGAGTTCGCCCATCGCACGGCCCTTAATCTCGCTCGAGGTAAGGCCGTGCTCGCCGGTGGTGCCAAAGCCAACGCTCGCATCCTGCGCAATCTCGCGGGCGCCCACGTTGGACGTCATGATGATCACGGTATTGCGGAAGTCGACCGTCTTGCCTTGGCTATCGGTCAGGCGGCCCTCCTCCAGCACCTGCAGCAGAATGTTGAAGATATCGGGGTGCGCCTTCTCGATCTCGTCAAACAGCACAACCGAGTACGGATGACGGCGCACGGCCTTGGTGAGCTGACCGCCCTCGTCATGGCCAACGTAGCCCGGGGGGCTACCGATAAGCTTGGAGACCTCGAACTCGCTGCCAAACTCCGACATGTCGAAGCTGATGAGCGCGTCCTTGCTGCCAAAGAGATACTCGGCAAGCGTCTTGGCGAGCTCGGTCTTGCCCGTGCCGGTGGGACCCAGGAAGATAAAGCTGCCGCCGGGGCGACGCGGGTCCTTGAGCGGCGAGCGACTGCGGCGCACGGCCTTGGCAACGGCCTCGACTGCCTCGTCCTGGCCGATAATGCGGGTCTTGAGCACGCTTTCGGTCTGCAGCAGGCGACGGCTCTCGCTCTCGGTGAGCGAAGACACCGGCACACCCGAGGTCACGGAGACGATGTCGGCGATCTGGGCGACGTCGATGGTGAGCGGGCTCGCGTCGAGCTCGGCCGTCCAGGCAGCCTTGGCCTCGGCAACCTCAATCTCGGCAGCCTTTTGCTGCTCAGTGATCTCGGCAGCCTTGTTCATGTCGTCGCTCTCGGTGGCCTCCTGTGCGGCAGCCTTGAGCTCTTCGACGCGATGCTCGGCCTCGCGCACCGGCTCGGGCGCGCGGTTAGCGGCGATGCGGGCGCGGGCACCGGCCTCGTCGATAAGGTCGATGGCCTTATCGGGCAGGAAGCGGTCCTGAATGTAGCGGTTGGAGAGGTTCGCGGCGGCCTCGATAGCACCCTGTGTGTAACGCACATGGTGGTGCTCCTCGTAGCGCGGCTTGAGCGCGGTCAGGATCTTGACCGTGTCCTCGACGCTCGGCTCCTCGACATCGATTGTCTGGAAGCGACGCTCAAAGGCCGGATCCTTGGTGAGGTACTTGCGGAACTCCTCGGCCGTGGTGGCGCCGATGATCTGGAAGGCACCGCGTGCGAGAACGGGCTTGAGCATGGAGCTCGCATCGATAGAACCCTCAGCAGAGCCGGCACCGATGATGGTGTGCATCTCGTCGATAAACAAGATAACGTCGTCGGCTTCGGTCGCCTCCTGGATCACGTTCTTGAGACGCTCCTCGAACTCGCCGCGATACTTGGCGCCCGCAACAAGACCCGGCAGGTCGAGTGTCCAGATATTCTGGTTCATGAGGTTCTCGGGCACGTTGCCGGCGGCAATCTGCTGAGCCAGGCCCTCGACGATGGCTGTCTTGCCCACGCCGGGATCACCCAAGATAAGCGGGTTGTTCTTGGTGCGGCGCGAAAGGATCTCCATCATGCGCTGGACTTCCTTTTCGCGACCGATCACGGGATCGAGCTTGCCGTCGCGCGCCTTCTGTGTGAGGTTGGTGGCGAACTGCTTGAGCGTGTCGGTGCCGTCCCCCTTTTGCTGTGAGGCGTCCGAGCCGCTAAAGAACGGCAGGCCCGCACCGGGGCGGCCGGCGCCAGCTCCGGCGAGCGGACGCTTCTTGTCCTGGTCCTTGGCGGTGAGCTTTTCGATGGCCTTTTTGATAGAAGCGGACGAAACACCCAGGCGCATGAGGATGTCCATGGCCATTCCGTTGCCCTCTTCGACGATACCGATGAGCAGGTGCTCGGTCGACACATAGGTCTGGTTGTTCTCGCGCGCCACACGGAAGGAACGCTCCATCACGCTAATGACGAGCGGCGTAAAGGCGAGCTTGGCGGCCTCGGTCTCCTCGCTGGGCTCGGGAACGGTGGTCTGGACCTCCTTGAGGGTGTCCATGATGTCGTCGTAGGAGATATCGAGCGAGCGCAGTGCCTCGGCGGCAATGCCCTCGTCCTCCTTAGCGAGCGCGAGCAGCAGATGCTCGGTACCCACTTTATTTGAGTGTAGATCGAGCGCCTCTTGCTTGGCCATGGACATGACCTTGCGCGCGCGATCGGTAAAACGGTCTAACATGCTAGTTCCTCTTAGACGAGCTAGTTTTTTCAAACGCAAAGCGCCGCCCCGCGGCAGCGCTTTGGTCTCTTTACCCATATGGAGTATATGTTAACCGTTGGGACCTTTTCCGCACGGAGCCATACGACAACGTCTACAAAAAAGGAATCGCTCCGGTCTGTTTGGGGGTCTGGTTCTGAGCGTTGCCTAGCAGGCAGGCTCGACGTCCATGCCCTCGGAAATGTTGGCAACCTCCTCGGCAGCGGGAGCACCCGGCATGTGCACGAGCTCCATGTGCGGCTCGGCAAAGACCGTGCCCATGGGGAAGGCGCGACGGAAGACAAACCGGGCAACCGGACCGGCCACCAGCAGGTTCCAGGGCAGGGCCATGATAAAGTTGCGCGGAATGTTGACGAGCCACATCATCGGCAGCGCCTGCAAATTGGCAAGCGGGCCGCCGGGCATATGGAACAGGCCCTCGCAGGCGCCGTAGAGCGACATGATGATGACCATGGGGACGACCATGCAGGAGCTGACGGCGAGCGTCATAGCGAGCGGCGAGCTCTTGCCCGGAGTAACCAGGAACTTGAAGGCGAAGCCTTTGGCTGGCGGGCTGGCGATAAACCAGTCGCAGCACATGGCAAAGACGTAGGCAACGGGGAAGCCAAGCCATGCAGCGGCAACAACCTCGCCGTTGATGGCCCCATGCTGCAGGGCAACGTTGTAGATGCTCATCCAGAGCACCATACAAAAACACATGATAAAGGTGAACAGCAGGCTCTCTCGTTTGTTGATAGGCATAAAGGGCGAAATCCTTTCTGTGTTACGCCGCGGCGCGTGCAAAAAAACGGGCAGGCGAGATGGAGTTACTGGGACTTCATCTCGCCCGCCCGCGGTACGTGCGTCTGCGACTACTTATGTGGTGGAACTACCCTAACACGAACAACACGCGCTTCGTAAGCGTTGAGTTTGTGGAGATGCTCGGCGTATTGGTGCAAAGTAACCTGTCCCCCTTGCACCAATTAGCTGGTGTGGCGCCAGCGGGGATCGGTGAGAGTTCTCGCTACGCTCAGGCCGACGGGAAGGAACGCCACGATGAGCACCGCACGCACAAACCAGCCAAGCATATTAACCGTGTCAAACGTGCACATGTAGTACATCGAGCGATACAGATACAGTCCCGGCACCATGATGACAATCGATGGCACCGTGAGGGCGATGCGCGGGTACGTGAGCTTGATTTCGGCCAGGCTCGCAAGCAGTCCCGACACCAGCGCGCCGATAAACGCCGCCGCCTCGGGAGGCATGCCTGCACTCAGGCCCAGAAAGGGAAACAGCGTCGGCGCATCGACGAGCGTAAGGCGCAAGGTATTAGACACGGCACCGATGAGCCCAGCCGCCGCGGCCATCTTTATCGGACTGTTGAACATAACCGAGAAGCCAAATACACCGATAAAGCTCATCAGTATGCGCAAGAGCGTAAGAGCCAACGGTGAGAGGCCGAGCGGGGCGAAGTCATCCGGCGCCAGTCCCACACACTCGGCAACCATCCAGCCTACGAGGGTCGCCATCACAATAATTGACACAGCATACGAAAGACGCTCGATGCCGCTTCGCATATCGAGCTTTGCGATGTCGAGGCCTGCCGTAATGAGGGGAAAGCCGGGGATGACAAAGAGCATGGCGCCGATATAGCCTTCTTGGTGCGACATTGCCCCCGGAATGACCTGGCCAAGGCCGAGCAACGCCAGTAAATACGAGATACAGGCCAGCGCGACGCCAATCGTCAACGCGCTAAACTGGCCGAGGCCCTGCTTGAGGATATGAGAACGGGCAAAGTTGCCGACGCCCGCGCCCACGAACGCACATGCCATCTCAATGGGACCGCCACCAAGTAAAAAGACAAAGGCGCCACAGGCGCAGGCCGCCGCAAGGCCCTGTTGCCAAGGCGCGTAATCAGGTTTTGAACTCTCAACGGTCTTGAGCATCTCGTGATACTCATGCACGGTAAACCGGCGCCCATAAGTCTCGATTTCCTTTAGGAAGCTCTCCATCATCCAAATGCGATGAGTGTTGACGCCCGTTGTTGGCAGGCTGACGACCTCGTTAAAGCAGTGGCCGCCTTCGATGCAGGTGCACTCAAACGACAGGAGACTTAAGTCAACGTGGATGGTGACACCGAGTACGGCGGCGACGCGGTTCATGGTATCGCGTACACGCCAGGCACCCGTTCCGCTCGCGAGCATAAGCATACCGGTGCGGCAGATGATGGATGATTTGTCGGTAAGTGGCGCATCGACGGCAAGCTCATCGCCCGCGGTCACGATCTGGCGCCAGTCAGTTTTCATATGGAGCGCGCCGGCACGGACACCGTGGTGCATGGGGGCTCTCGAAGGCAGTGAGTCAAGGCGCGAAGGCTGTGGGGGTTCCGTCGATTCATCCTCAACCTCATCAGCCTCTTCATCGACCAGATCAAAGGAATCAAGCGGCGCTGGCTCGCGACGGTCGATCAGCTCCTCGTCCTCATCATCAAAGTAATTGAACTGATCGAGCATGTCCTCTTCGATCGCGCGCTCGCTCGCATCGTCCATACAGACGCTCCCTTCCTGCCGACTAACTCCCATCCTAGGCAGCGACGGCTAAAGGAAACATAAAAGAGACAACTGTCATGTGAGTCATGTACGCAATAGCCGTTAGGTAGTCGTTGGGGACGTTCTTGAATGGCTAGTCGTTTAAGAACGTCCCTAAGTGCCAACCAAGGCAACGCCGCAGGTAGAGGACGGACAGCGAGCGACGTCCAGGGCGAACAAGTTGGCATGAAAAAGGCAAGACATAGACCTTCTGGTCATGCCTTACCTTTTGAATGACAAATTGTCGCCCTGGGCGGCGCGCAGCGTCGAGCCGTTACGCGGTTCGTAGAACCGCGTAACTAGTTAGCACATCTTTGCGCCGGCGGGGATGGAAGCGTCGAGCTGAATCAGATTGAGGCGCTCCTCGCCCTCCTCCTCGTGAATAGCGCTGATCAGCATGCCGCAGCTGGGAATGCCCATCATCTTGCGCGGAGGAAGGTTGGTGATGGCGAGCAGGGTCTTGCCGACCAAGTCCTCGGGCTCATAGTATTCATGGATGCCGGAAAGGATGGTGCGGTCGGTACCGGTACCGTCGTCGAGCGTAAAGTTCAGCAGCTTCTTGGACTTCTTGACGGCTTCGCACGCCTTGACCTTCACGGCGCGGAAATCGCTCTTGGAGAAGGTATCAAAGTCGACAAACTCCTCGAACAGCGGCTCGACGGCGATCTTAGAGTAATCGAGCGTAGGCTTGAGCGATTTGACGAACGGGCTCGAGGCGTTGCCGGCCTCGGCGGCCTTGGCGGCAGCAGCACCGGACTGGAAACCCTTCTCGGGCTTCATGTGCGGGAACAGCAGGACGTCGCGGATGGAGGCCTGGTTGGTGAGCAGCATGACCACGCGGTCGATACCGATGCCGATGCCGCCCGCGGGAGGCATGCCGTACTCGAGGGCGCGCACGTAGTCCTCGTCGTACTCCATGGCCTCGTCGTCACCGCCAGCCTTCTCGGCCATCTGAGCGGCAAAGCGCTCGGCCTGGTCGACCGGGTCGTTGAGCTCGGAGAACGCGTTAGCGTACTCGTGACCGGCGATAACCAGCTCAAAGCGGTGCGTCAGACGCGGGTCGTCCTCAAAACGCTTGGCAAGCGGGCTGACCTCGATGGGGTAATCGCACACGAAGGTCGGGTTGACGATGGTGTCCTCGCCCAGCTCATCGTAAATCTCGGCGATGATCTTGCCAGCAGTCCACTCGGGCTTGATCTCCAGGCCCTTCTCGCGCGCGGCGGCAGCAAGCTCCTCGACCGGCGTGTCGATGGTGACTTTCTTGCCGAGCACGTCAGAGACAATATCAGTCATGGGGCGGCTTGCCCACTCACCGGAAAGATCGATGGTCTGGCCCTGGTACTCGATGACCTCGGGGTTGCCGATGGCCTTGTTGGCAGCCTTGATGACGCCCTGGGCAAGCGCCTTCATGCCCTCGAGATCGGAGAAGGCACGGTAGGCCTCCATCGTGGTGAACTCGGGGTTGTGGGTGAGGTCCATGCCCTCGTTGCGGAAGATGCGGCCAATCTCGAACACGCGCTCAAAGCCGCCGACGATGCAGCGCTTGAGATGCAGCTCGGTAGCAATGCGCAGATAGCACTCCTGGTCGAGCGCGTTGAAGTGCGTGATGAACGGCTTAGCCGTGGCGCCGCCCTGGATAGTCTGCAGGATGGGGGTCTCGACTTCCATGTAGCCGTCGGACTCCATGAAGCGGCGGAAGGTGGAGAGAATCTGCGAACGCTTGCGGAAGGTCTCGCGGACATCGTCGTTGGCGATCAGGTCGACGTAGCGCTGACGATAACGGGTCTCCTTGTCGGAAAGACCGTGGAACTTCTCGGGCAGCGGACGAACGGCCTTGGCAAGCAGGGTCGCGCTCTTAGGGGCAACGGAGAGCTGGCCGCGCTGGGTGCGCACAACCACGCCGGTCACGCCCAGGATGTCGCCCAGGTCGAGGGACTTGAGCGTATTCCATGCAGCCTCGTCCATGTCGTTGATGCGGCAGAACAGCTGAATCTCGGCAGTCGCATCGCGCACGACGATGAACATGATCTTGCCCTGACCGCGCTTGGCGACCACGCGGCCGGCGATCTTCACGACGTCCTCGGTGTCCTCGCCATCGGCAAGCTCGGCGTACTTAGCCTCGATATCGGCAACGTAGTCCTCAAGCTCAGAGTGCTCGGGATAGGGGTTCTGGCCCGCCTCGAACAGGGCGGCGCGCTTGGCCAGGCGGGTGGCGCGCTCGTCGTTGAGCGTCGATGCCTGATCTGCGGCGTTCTGGTTCTCTGCCATAAGTTAGCTCCTCAAACTAAAACGCTCCCCAGGATTCGGTCCCAGGGAGCGAAAACATACCTTTACGCGGGACCGTGGTCTAGCGTGCAATCTTGGCGATGGTGTAGACGCGAGTCTTGCCGGAAGGCGTAACGACCTCGACGGAGTCGCCCTCGCCGTGACCGATGATGGCGTGGCCGACCGGAGACTCGTTGGAAATCTTGTGCTCGAGCGAGTTGGTCTCGGTGGTACCGACGAGCGTGACTTCCATGACCTCACCGTTGGGATCAATCAGAGAAACGGTGGAACCGATGGAGACGGTCAGATCACCTGTGGTGGCAGCAACCTGAGCGTTGGCAAGGATGGCCTGGATCTCGGCAATACGAGCGGCGTTCTGGGCCTGCTTGTCCTTGGCGGCATCGTACTCGGAGTTCTCCGAAAGGTCGCCGAACGCGCGGGCTTCCTTGATGTCCTCGACGATCTCCTTGGCGTAATCGCCCTCACGCCAAGCGAGCTCCTCGACGAGCTTCTGGCGGCCCTCAGCGGTCAGTACGATCTGGCTTGCGTCCATACGGATATCTCCCCAACTCTGATCAAACAATCAACTGTCAACAAAACGAAAAAGACCGGCTAGCCTGCGGGCAAGCCGGTCAGGTGCTCACCCCAAAGGGATGGGACTACTCTGCGTCCGCGTCGCTGTCCTCTGCCTGCTTCTTCTTGGCAGCAGCGAGCTTGGCCTCGAGCTCAGCGATCTCCTTGTCCTCCTCGGACTGCTCGACCACGACCTCCTCGGCCTGCTTGGTCTCGGCCTTATCGTCGCCCTCCATACCCTCACGGATATTCTTGACGGTAGAGCCGAGGGACTTGCCGAGCTTCGGCAGGTTCTTAGGCCCGAAGATGATCAAGACAACGACGAGAATAATGATGAGCTCAGGAGCCCTCAGTCCAAACATGTAGACCTCCACAATACAGCGAGACAAGCTCGAATGAGTATACCGCGGGTGCCGCGGTATCACAACAATAGCTAAAAAAAGGGACCGCAAGAAGCGGTCCCTTCTCATGCTCTGGTCGGGTTGACTGGATTTGAACCAGCGACCCCTGCGTCCCGAACGCAGTGCTCTACCAAACTGAGCCACAACCCGTTAGCTCGACTATAGTAACAAAGATTTTCGTCGCGTGCTAGAGAAATTTTTATTTCTTTGGCGCGTCGATTTGAACCGTGTTGGGAATAAGCTCAGTCGCGCAGGCCCACCAGCCATTTTGCTGGGCAGCTCCCGCAAGATGGGCTGCTGCAGCGACGGTATCGCAAATGGCAAACGAGCAAGCACCCGAACCACACACGTCCACGGCAACGGTTCCCTCCCGTGCGCGCAGCCAGTCGAGAACTGCCTGGATCCGCGGCTCCATCTGCGCGGATATGACGCCCAGATTGTTATGAACGAGCGCATATGCCGCCTCGGCATCGCCGGCGCGTAAGACAGAAGCAATCGCATCGGGTTTTTCCGCGGGCACCGGGTTCTCATCAAATCGTCGATACGCTTCAACCGTTGAAACGCTCGTCTCGTGCGGTTTGACCAATACGACAGGTGTCGCCGGAAGCACAGGATACTCAGTGGCCAGCACATCTCCCCCGCCGACGTAGAATGCGGGACTCGTGTGCAAAAAGAACGGCACGTCGGCGCCGATACCGCGAGCGATGTCATCGAGCGCGGGATCGGCGCGGTCGATACCCCACAGCTCGGCCAAGGCAACGATGACCGCAGCGGCATCCGTCGAGGGGCCTCCCAGGCCGGCGCACAGCGGGATACGCTTTTCGATCGTCACGCACACGTTGGCATCGCGACCGTAACGCTCGGCCATAGCGATTGCCGCCCGATAGGCCGTATTTTTTTGCATGGGAAAATCGGATGCCGGAACCGTCTGGACGGTCAACGCCTGCGTCGGCGTGACCGTCACGGTATCGGCTAGACCGACGGCTGCCATCAGGGAATCGACCCTGTGATAGCCGCGGGCATCGCGCTCGGCATGAACCCCCAGATAGAGGTTAATCTTTGCCGGCGCGGTAAGGATGAGGGACCGATCGGTCACCGTTAGTGCTCCTCGAGCTGGTTGCCGAGCGGGGTAAAGATATGTTCGCCGCTCTCGGGGTCGAACAGTTCGACCTGGCCGGTAAGGACATCGATGTACTGGTAGGACTGACGCGATTTGCGGCCGCGACGCTCGTCAACCTCAACGATAAAGACAGCGGGGTGGACGCTCTTGATGGTGCCCATGCGCTCGATGACGCGGGTACGGCCCATGTTGGCCTTAACCTTGACGCGATCGCCCACCATATCGGTCAACTTCTCGTGGATGTCGTCGACGTGATTGACTTCCATCTCTTCCATGAATAGGGCCTCCAGAGGGTGCAATTCAAAAAGGGGATAATACCCCTAAGATAGACAAAACTCTAATACTATAGCACCCTGCTGCAGCCATACGCAAGCAGCTAAAAAAGCTCCGTCCCAAATTGACTACTTACAGATTGTCTGTGTCCAGAACAATGGTGAACGGACCGTCGTTGACCAGGTCAACCTTCATATCGGCGCCAAAGATGCCGTGCGCCACATGCTCAACGTCCTGAGCGACGAGTGTCAAAAAGTACTCGTAAAGTTCGTTAGCGACATCGGGCGCGCCGGCGTCCGTAAACGACGGACGGCGGCCGTGGCGGCAGTCGGCAAACAGCGTGAACTGCGACACCACGAGCACCTCGCCGTCGACATCCGCCAGCGCCAAGTTGGTCTTGCCGTTCTCGTCCTCGTTGATACGCAGCCCGCGGAGCTTGCCCCACAGCTTGTCTGCTTCGGCGCGTGTGTCGCCGTTGCCCACGCCCAGCAGCACCAAGTAGCCGCGTCCAATACGGCCCACGCACTCGCCGTCGACTGTCACGCTGGCGTTGAGCACGCGCTGCACCACCGCACGCACGGTCTACTCCTCGCCCGTCAGCTTGGCGGACAGATGCTCGAGCGCATGGAAACGATGGCTGATGGCGTTCTTCTCGTCCGCCGTGAGCTCGGCCATGGTCTTGCCCGGCGTATCGACCGGCAGGAACAGCGGGTCGTAGCCAAAACCGTGTTCGCCGCGGCCCTCGTGCGCGATAACGCCTTCGCAGGCGCCCTCGCCATAGGTGACCAGGCCGTCCGTATCGATAAGCGCGACGACGCTCATAAAGCGCGCGGTACGGTCCTCGTCTGCCACGCCTTCCAGGTTAACGAGAAGCTTGGCGTTGTTGGCGGCATCGTCGCCATGCACGCCCGCATAGCGCGCGCTATACACGCCCGGCTCGCCGTCCAACGCATCGACGACCAAGCCGGAGTCGTCGGCGATGGCCATAAGGCCCGTCTCCTCGACCGCAGCCTGCGCCTTGATGATGGCGTTCTCCAAAAACGTCGTGCCGTTTTCCTCGGGGTCCTCAAAATCGCCCAGCTGGCCGAGCGCCACAAAGCGCACCTCGGGCATGACCTTGCCCAAAATGGCCTCGATCTCGGTGAGCTTATGGGCGTTGCCGGTTGCCACGACGATGGTCGCCGCCGGGTCGAGGGTGTCGATGTCAATCTTCTCAAGTGCCATAGCTGGTCTCCTTTGTCTCTATAGCAATGCCGAGTTGAGGACGACGAGGACTTCGGCCTCTCTCCCGTCTCAATCAACGGCAGTCTTATACTTCGACGTTTTCCCAGATAAAACCTGCCAAAATAAACCTGTCCCTTTTTGGCAGGTTAGGCGAGGGCTTGGCGCTGAAGCTCGATGAGCTCGGCGATACCCTTATCGCCCAGGTCGAGCAGGGCGTTGAGACGCTTGCGGTCGAAGGGCGCCTGCTCGCCGGTACCCTGGAGTTCGATCATCTCACCAGAATCGGTGGCGACGAGGTTCATGTCGACCTCGGCGTGGCTGTCCTCGGAATAATCCAAGTCGAGCAGGGTGTTGCCGTCGACGACGCCCATGGAAATGGCGGCAACCTGGCCCGTGAGCGGGATGCGCTCGAGTTTGCCCGCCTCGACCCACATGGCAAGGGCGTCGTGCAGCGCCACCCAGGCGCCGGTAATGCTCGCCGTACGCGTGCCGCCATCGGCCTGGATCACATCGCAGTCGACGGTAACGGTGTACTCGCCGAGCGCCTTCATATTGACGACGGTACGCAGGCTGCGGCCGATAAGCCGCTCGATCTCCATGGAGCGGCCCTTGCGGTTGGCATGCTCGCGCTTGCAGCGTTTACCGGTCGAGGCCGGTAGCATCGCATATTCCGCCGTTACCCAGCCGGCCTTGGCGCCCTTGCGCCAACCAGGCACACCCTCCTCGATGGTGGCGGCGCACAGTACGCGCGTGTCGCCGAACTCAGCCAGGCACGAGCCGTGGGCGTGCTTCATGACGCCGCGGGTGAGCTTAACGGGGCGCAGCTCGTTGACGGCGCGGCCGTTGGCGCGGTTGACCTGCATGTATTCCATGGAACTATCCTTTCGGCAAAAGATGTGGCGAAGCCTCCGGCGACATTGCGAGCCTAACCGAGTTCGTCGATATCGACATGCTCGATGCTTTTAAGCGGCTGGCCAAAGATAAAGCTACCCGCCACCGCAAACTCGGCAATGTTGTCAGACGTGGTGGCAAAGCGATGCTGTGGCTCGGCGGTATCGCCCGCCAGCTGCTCACGGCGCGTGAGGATATCGGTCAGCTCGCGGGTGGTCTCCTCGGCGGAGCTCACCACGCGCACCCCGGGTCCTAGCGCATGGCGGATGGGACCCACCAGCAGCGGGAAGTGCGTACAGCCGAGTACCACGGTATCGATGCCACGATCGTGCAGCGGCTCGACTGTGGCGCCGACCAGCGCGCGAACGGCTGGCGTATCAAAAATATCCTCGTTCTCGAGCCACTGCTCCTGCAGATGCGCGCCCGAGGCGAGCTCGTGCTCGACGACCTCGACAAAGCTCGAAGCCGGGCAGCCATACACATCGACACCAGCATCCAAGTCCTGGATGGCGCGCGTGTAGGCGCCCGAGCGAATGGTGAGGTTGGTGGCGAGCACGCCCACGCGACGCGTACGCGTGCTGTTGATGGCGGCGCGTGCGCCCGGGGCGATCACGCCGATCACGGGAACGTCAAGCACTTGCTGAGCCAAACGCAAGGCCGCGGCGGTCGCCGTGTTGCAGGCGATGACCATGATTTTAACGTCGTGCCTCGATAGCCAGCGGCCCGCCTGCAGCGCAAACGAGCGAACCTCGTCCTCGGTGCGGGTGCCATAAGGGCAGCGCTTAGTGTCACCGAAATAGTAGACGGACTCGTGCGGAAGTGCCGTTGCGATCGCTCGCGCGACCGTCAAGCCGCCCAAGCCCGAGTCGAACACGCCGATCGGACGCGTGTCCCCGGCCATATTATCGATATCGGACATTACCTCACCAGATTCTCTCTCGAAAAATGCGACCACTCGTGATGCGTCGCGCTACGAACGGGCCGCGACCAGCAGCTCGGCCGTTGCCACCCAACCGTCGACAATCTTGCCGCGCGTAATATAGGCATTGTCGCAGGCGTCCAAGAACTCCGGGGCACCGGCGCTCGTCAGACCGTTCTCGACCAGGCAGAACATGCCAACATGGTCGGCCATGTAGAAGTCGGACTCGGAGTCGCCGAGCGCAAGCGTCTCCTCGCGCTCGATCCCCAGGTGCTCGCAGAAGCGCGCAATGGCAACGCCTTTGTTGAGACCCGCCGGATTGATGTTGAAGGCGCGGCCGTCCTCGACGCGATTAAGCTCGAGCGTCGTCGGCTTGGACAGGTGAGTCAGATGGCCGTTGCAAGCCCAGACCAGGCCGCAGCCGGCCTCGTCCAGGATGGCCTGGACCTCATCGTCGGGCACATCGCCGCGCATGCCGACGGTGACCTCACGGTACTTGTAGCCGGTCGACATGTCGTTGTGGTATTCGATCTTGTGCGGCCAGCGGGCAAGGATCTTCTCGCACACGCCGGTCTGCTCGATCACCTGGTGCGGCGTGAGACCGCAGGCGGGGTCGTAGGGCATGTCGCCCGTCAGGTACTCCCAGTCGTTGGCCTTGAGGTCGTACATGACCAGGCCGCCCATCTCGCCGATGTAGGAGTTGAGGCCGAGCACGCGGGCGTCCTCATGGATCATGGTGCGATTGCGACCCGAGGTGGGAACCACCTGGATGCCGGCACGGGCGAGCGCGACAACCGCCTCGACGAGCTTGGTCGAGGGATTGCCGTCGTTATCGCGCAGCACGCACGAGCCGGGGGCGAGCATCGTGGCGTCCAGATCGGTAAAGACATACTTGACCTTGGCAAGGCGCTCGCGCATCTCGCCCGAAAGCTCGGCAACGGTCGGCAGGATGTTGTGGGACATGGTTACTCCGTTTACGTAGAAGGGTTTGGACTTGGACGGCATGTTTTGATTGAGGGAACACGCTTATGGCGACAGCGCACTCAGGGCGCCGCCGCCATCATGGTTCATTAGTCAAACTGGGTAACATCGATCAGGCGATTGGCCAGCGAAAGGTCGCTCTCGATGGGCACGAACTCGTCGCCCACGTGCATGAGCTCCTCGTCACCCTTTGCCAGCAGCAAGACAATGGTGGGAGCATCGGGGTTGACGTACTCCTCGCGCGCCGCCTTGAACGCCGCATGCACAGCGGCTTCGCGGTCGAGGATGATCTTGTTCGGCGTATCGTCGGGAACATGCTCGGCAAGCTCGCGACAGACCTTCATCGGGTCCTCGTGAGCTGGATCCTCGTTCGTAAAGATCATCAGGTCGGAATACGGTGCGGCCTCGCGTGGCAATTGCTCGCGGCGCTCCTGCGCCTTGCCGCCGGCGGCGCCAAACAGCGCAATGACGGGGCTAGCGGGAAACGCGCGCTTGACCGACGAGAAAAGCGAACGGAACGAAAGCTGGTTGTGCGCATAGTCAACGACGCAGATCACGCGGCCGTCCTTCGACTCCACGACCTCCATGCGGCCCGGCACACGCAGTTTGGAGAGGCCCTTCTTGATAGCCTCGATACCGATGCCGATCTCGCGCGCAGCGGCGATAGCGACCAGCGCGTTTTCCACGTTAAAGTCGCCCGCGATACCCAGCAGGACCTTCTCCCCCGCCTCGGGCTCGTCGGCGCTCATGCCGTGCAAGTTGAACTCGATGTTAAAGCCGAGCATGCGGACATCGCTCGCCCACAGGCTTGCCTCGGGATGCTCGACGCCAACGGTCACCAAGCGCTCGGCCGTCGACGCTGCCTCTAGCACACGGTCAACCTCATCGGTGCCCAGATTCACCACGGCGGTCTTTGCCTGGTCAAAGATCCTAAGCTTGCTCTCAAAATAATCCTCAAACGTGGGGTGTTCGATCGGCGAGATGTGGTCGCGGCCGATGTTGAGGAAGCACGCCACGTCAAACGGCAGATTCTCGACGCGTTGGTACTTGAGCGCCTGGCTCGAGACCTCCATGACCATGGACTGGCGACCGGACGTGCGGCAGTTGGCGATATGGCGCCAAACCTCGGGGGCCTCGGGCGTGGTGTTGGTGCTCTCGTAGCACTCGATACCATCGTCGGTACTCACCGAGCCGATCATGCCGCAGGACTCGCCCGCCGCCTTGATGATGGACTGGAGCATAAAAGCGGCCGTGGTCTTTCCCTTGGTGCCGGTGATGCCCACGATCTTGACGTCGTGGTCGGGACGGTCGTAGACCTCCGGCGGCAACAGGGCCATGGCCGTGCGAACACTATCAACAACCAGCATCGCAGCACCGCTCTCCTGCGCCAGCGGCTCCAGAGACTCGACCAGCGACTCCTCGCACACAAATGCGACGGCGCCCGCATCGAGCGCCATGCTCAAAAACGCGGGCTTAAAGGCAGCACCTTTGCAAAAGAATACGTCACCTGCCGAGACCGCGCGCGAATCAAACGAGCAGCCGGTCACGGCGCGCTCGTCAACCTGCTCTGATGCGCGCAGCTCGCCGCACACATCGAGAAGCTTGGCAAGCGTATCGACCGTGGTCACGGTCGCGGAATCCGAATGGTGCATCTTTCACCTTTCTCAGCCATTTGGCAGGGACGGTTTTATAGTAACTGAAACGCACCCACGCAAAAACGGCTCCCGGAGGAGCCGTTACGCGCAGGCGTTCGTAAGCCGAGGCTAGGCAGCCTGAACAGCGGGCTGGTCCTCGTCGATAAAGAAGCGCTTGTACCACACTAGGAACACGAGCGGCGTATAGATCTTGCGCTGGAAATCGCCCTTGCCCGCAAAGTGCAGATCGAGCAGGTGCATGAGCTCGTCGGTATTGAAGAACTCGCTTGCCCACGGCGCGGTGAAGTACTCCTTGACATAGTCGTACCACTTTTGCTCGCGCAGCCAGTAGACAATCGGCACCGGGAAGCCCACCTTGGGACGGGTGGCCCACTCATCGGGCAGCGACTTGTTGGCAGCGTGGCGGAGTACCTGCTTGTTGCCGTTCTCGTTGATGCGGTAGCGATCGGGAATGTGCTCGGCGAACTCCATGACTTTGCGGTCCAGGAAGGGCACGCGCAGCTCCAGCGAGTGCGCCATGCACATCTTGTCGGCCTTGAGCAGAATGTCGCCCGGGAGCCACATGTTCATGTCCAGGTACTGCTTCTTGACCAGTTCGGGCTGACCCTTCACGCGTGCGTAGATGGGTGCAGCGAGCTCAAAGGCGCCATCGCCGGTGTTGTACTCGGGCTTGAGCACGCCGTCGACCTCGCGCTCCGGCCATACCAGAGCCTGTCCCAGGAACGACTTCTCGGGGATCTCGGCACCCTTGACCAGGAAGTTATGTCCCTTGAAGTACGGCATATGCAGCGCCAGGTTACCGAGCGCGCGACGGATGGGCAGCGGCACCATCTTTTTGTACTTGCGCACCGGGACCGTGTCCTCGTAGTAGGCGTAGCCGCCAAAGAGCTCGTCGGCGCCTTCGCCCGAAAGCACGACGGTAACGTCCTTGCGGGCCATCTCGGCCAAGAACCACAGCGGCACGGAAGACAGGTTGGACTGCGGCTCGTCCATGTGATACTGGATGTCCTCGAGCGCACCGAAGAACTCGTCGGCGGTAATCATCTTGCGAACGTTCTCGACGCCGAGCTTATCGGAAAGTTCCTTGGCGTAGTTGGTCTCGTTGAAGTTCTTGTAGTCAAAGCCCACCGAGAAGGTCTTGTCGGGCATGAGGCAAGCGGCGATGTAGCTGGAGTCGACGCCACCGGAGAGGAACGACGCGACCTTGACGTCGGCGATGCGATGGGCCTCGACACTCTCGTGCACGACCTCGTCCAGCTCATCGACATACTCTTCGAACGGCTTCTCGACGGCAGAGTAATCGCAATCCCAGTAGCGCTCGATGTTCATCTTGCCGGTCGGGATATCGACGGTAAAGTAGTGCGCCGGCGGCAGCTTGTAGACACCCTCGAAGAAGGTCTCCTCAGTCGCCGAATACTGCAGCGTCATGTACGGACGCAGAGCCTTTTTGTTGACCGCCTTGTGGAAGTGCGGGTAGTCCAGGAAGCTCTTGATCTCGGAACCAAAGAGCACGCCCGGAGCGCCGTCGCCCGCATCGGCCATGGGATAGTAGTAGAGCGGCTTGATGCCAAAGATGTCGCGGGCGCCAAAAAGCTTGTTCTTCTTTTTGTCCCAGATGACGAAGGCGTACATACCGCGCAGACGATCGAGTACGGCCTCGCCCCACTCCTCGTAGCCGTGCAGGAGGCTCTCGGTGTCGGCGCCGCAGTGGAACTTGTAGCCCTTGGCCTCGAGCTCGGAACGGAGTTCTTGGAAGTTGTAGATCTCGCCGTTGAAGACAATGACGACGCTGCCGTCCTCATTGGCCATGGGCTGAGCGCCGGCCTCGGTCAGGTCGAGGATCGACAGGCGGCGGAAGCCCAGGGCAACGCGGCCGTCGATAAACTGACCGCCCATGTCGGGACCGCGATGGACGATGCGGTCCATCATCTTGGTGAGCACCTCGGATTGGTTATCCGTCCCACCGACAAAACCGACAAAACCGCACATATACTATCCCCTCTGCTGTTGCTGGGCATCAAATCGAATCAGTAGCTTTTGAGTATACCCGAGGGCGTAAAGAGGGGCGGAATGTTCAGGCAATCTCAACTGAATCAGCTCCGCTGTGACACGCGCCGGTTACCTTTAATGGATATGAGGTGAATGGGGCGATTGTTTTGCTATACTCTCTCCGCACGGGCGATTGGCGCAACGGTTAGCGCAGGTGCTTTACACGCACAAGGCTGGGGGTTCGAATCCCTCATCGCCCACCATTGAATTGGAAACGGTCCTCGCAAGGGGACCGTTTTTGTTTGGGCCCAGCGCATGGGATTCGAACCCGAAAGGGTGCGGAGCTGAGGAAACGCGAAGCGTTTTCCAGCGCAGCACGCGAGGGCCGTAGGCCCGAAGCGAAAGCGGGCGGCGTCAGCCGCACGCGACATCCCTCATCGCCCACCACTGATTTGATAGGCTCCCAGCAATGGGAGCCTTTCTTTTTTGGGCCCAGCGCATGGGATTCGAACCCGCCAGCACATCTGTCACAAAGGCCGTGGCCAAATAATGGCAAAAATGAGTACTGCTACTTTGCTTGCAACATATAAACAGATAGTGTTTGCTTAGGTTACGCAACATATGTCCATTATAAGGACTAACAGTCAGATCAAAATCGTGTATTCATCGCCATTTCGACTTGCCATCTGGCCTTATTAGTCCAAAATTGCTGCTACCAAATCGGTAACAGTACTCATATTTGATGTTTTTTGACCAGCAGGTCTCCCTGCCTTAGCAAATCTAAGGCAAAACGGGCTCCAGACCGCTGAATCATGCCGCATAGGGCACGTCCGCAGTCCGGAACTCGGTCCAAATTGAGTTATTGCGCCGCGTTAGCCCAAAACACCCGACAGGATCTCGATCAGACTGTCCACGTCGGCTTCCTCGCAGACGAGTGGCGGCAGGAAACGCAGCGTATGCGCACCCGTAGCGTTGATCACGGCACCGGCGGCCAGCGCGCGGGCAACAACACCATGCGCGTCGCCCGCGGCATCATCCAAATCACAGCCGAGCATCAAGCCGCGACCACGTACCTCGGTCACGTGCGGCAGCTTGGCGAGCTTTGCCTCCATATAGGCACCCACCTTGGCAGCATGCTCGGCATAATCGCCACGCACAAGCGCGGAGAGCGTCGCGGCACACGCCGCGATGGCCAAGCAGCTACCGCCAAAGGTCGAGCCGTGGTCGCCCGGCTTAAACACGTCGGCAATCTCCTTCTTCGCCACGACGGCACCCATGGGCACGCCATCAGCAATGCCCTTGGCAAGGCTCATGATGTCGGGCTCCACGCCATAGGTCTGGAACGCAAACGGCTTGCCGGAGCGGAAGATGCCGCACTGGACCTCGTCGGCGATAAGCACGGCGCCCACTTCGTGTGCCAGGTCGCGCGCCGTAGCCATAAACTCCTCGGTCATGGGATGCACACCGCTCTCACCCTGGATCGGCTCGAGCATCACGGCACAAATTTCGCTCCCCAGCTGCTTAAAGATCGCACGCAGCTCATCCACATCGTTGGGCGTGCAGGCCACAAAGCCACCCGGCAGCGGGCGGAAGCTGTCCTGCAGCCAATCCTGCATGGTGGCGGCAATGGTCTCGAGCGTACGGCCGTGGAAGCCGCCGCGCATGCACACGATGGTGTTGCCGCCATTACCGGCACGCTTGGCGTACAGGCGCGCGAGCTTCATCGAGCCCTCGTTGGCCTCGGCGCCAGAGTTGGCAAAGAAGGTCTCCCAAACCTGCTCATCCGCAGCCGGGGCACCAAGAGCAGCTGCCGTGGTCTCATCGCCGGCGGCAATGGCATCGGCAAGCACGCGCGCACCATCTACGTCGTCGTTAGCAAGCTTGGACAGCAGCGCCGCGACCTGTCCGCGCTGCTCAATGTAGAAGTAATTGGAGACATGCATGAGCTTTTTGGTCTGTGCCTCGAGCGCCGAGAGCACAGCCGGGTCGCCATGACCTAGGCTGCACACGCCGATGCCGGCAAGAAAGTCGAGGTACTCACGGCCATCGTCGCCGGTGAGCTTCATGCCGTGACCCTCGACAAACTCGACCGGAGAGCGGCCAAAGGTATGCATAACGTAATGGGATTCAAGCGATTGCTGAGCTGCAAGTGACATGGGATGCCTTTCGTTGAGCGCCGGACGGCGCAGGCCTATGGGTGTAGGAATGGGGCGGCTGAGGGTCAGCTAGACCGTCTGAAGCTTCTCGACCTCGTCAAGATTCTCGGTCAGACGCGCAGCAAACGTCGAAAGCGGATGCGGATGCGTATCGAACTCGTAAGCCGTCTCGGTGGAATGGATCACGGTACCGACGCCGGCATCGGTCAGCAGCTCCAGCAGCAGCGAATGCGGCGTGGTGCCGTTGATGATGTGAGCGCGAAATACGCCGCCGGCAAGCGCATCGACGGCCGCGCGCAGCTTGGGAATCATGCCCTTATCGACCTCGCCGCCGTAGAGCATTTCGTTAACCTCGTCGAGTGTTAGGTTGGAGATGAGTGAGTCTTTATCGCTAAAGTCCTTGTACAGGCCGTCGACGTCGGTCAAAAAGATCGCCTTGTGCGCGTGGAGCGCTGCCGCAACGGCACCGGCGGCGGTATCGGCGTTGATGTTGAAGAAACCGCCGTCCTCCCCCGCCGCGACGGTAGCGATAACGGGGATGTACTCGCTATCGAGTAAGCGCTCGATATAGTCGGTGTTAACGTGCGTCACTTTGCCCACGCGACCGAGCTCGGGGTCGAGCGGCTCGGCGATGAGCGTGCCAGCATCGCTGCCCGACACGCCCACGGCCAGGTTGCCGTGGTGGTTGATGGCGGCAACCAGCTCCTGGTTAACCTTGCCGCCCAGCACCTCGCGCACGATATCCATAGTCGCCGGCGTGGTCACGCGCTGGCCGTTCTTAAACTCGACGGGGATGTCGTAGTGGCTCAGCGCCTCGTTGATGGCCTTGCCGCCACCGTGCACGATAACAGGGCGCATGCCGATGATCTTGAGCAGCACGATGTCGCTCATCACGTCGCGGCGCAGCTGCTCATCAACCATGGCGGCTCCGCCATATTTGATAACAACCGTCTTACCGGTCAGGTTCTTAATCCACGGCAGCGCTTCGAACAGCAGCTGCGCGGTTGCTTCGTTGGATTCGTTCGAACGACAATCGCGTGCGAATTTCATAATCTGCCTCGTCTTTCGTATCGTTATCGCGCCGTGCTCCGCTGTCCGCAATCGCGGCAAGATGCGCAGCGTGCCTGGAATCTAGGAACGGTAGTCGCCGTTAATGGAGATGTACTCATGCGTGAGGTCGCAGGTCCACACGGTCGTTGCCACGTCGCCTGCGCCCAGGTCGGCCGAGATCACGATCTCGGGCGCCTCGAAACGTCGTAGAGCCTCGTCCTCGTCAAAGGGAACAGTCAGACCATCGCGACAGACAGGCATGCCCATCATGTCGATGGAAACGTCTTCCTGATTAAACTTCACGCCGCACTTGCCAAGCGCCATAGCAACGCGGCCCCAGTTGCAGTCGTGGCCGGCGATGCAGGTCTTAACGAGCGGCGAGTTGGCAACGGCACGGGCGGCGATATCGGCCTCCTCGTCGTTCACGGCGCCGGTAACGTTGACCGTAACAAGCTTAGATGCGCCCTCACCATCGGCGGCGATATTGCGCGCCAGGCTCTCGCACACCTCGTGCACGGCAAATGCCAACTCGTCAAAGGCATCGGAGCCCTCGACGATAGGCTCGGCATCTGCGGCAGCGGCGCCGGAGGCAAGCATGATGCAGGTGTCGTTGGTCGAGGTGTCGGAATCGACCGTTACCTTGTTAAAGGTCTGCTTGACGGTCGAGAGCAGCAGGGCATGAAGTGCCGCAGGCTCGACGGGGGCATCGGTGGTGATAACTGCGATCATGGTGGCCATGTTGGGCATGATCATACCCGAGCCCTTGCACATTCCGCCTACCGTATAGACATTGCCCGCATGACCCGCAGCCTCACTGACGTAGGATACGGCGTACTCCTTGGAGTGCGTGTCGGTCGTCATGATGGCGCGAGCGGCATCGGCGCCACCGTGGGCGGAGAGCGCCTCGTAGGCAGCAGGAATGGCGGTCTCAAACGTGTCGATCGACAGAATCTGGCCAATCACACCCGTGGAGGCAACCAGAATCTGCTGGGGCTCGCAGCCGATGACCTGCGAGGCGATGTTGCACGTCTCGCGCGCGCAGGCAAGGCCCGTCTCGCCCGTGGCGGCATTCGCGTTGCCGGAGTTGATTGAAACGCCGGCGATGATGCCATAGCCCTTGCCCACACCGCCCAGGTTGGCGCGGCTCACCTGCACAGGCGCTGCGCAAAAGCGATTGGTCGTAAACACGCCGGCACCGGGACAGGGTTTATCGGGCACGACGAGCGCGTAATCCAAGCGCTCGGGATTCTTGCGAAAACCCGCATGAATACCCGCGGCCTTAAAGCCGGCCGCTACCGTAATGCCACCCTCGACGGCACGAATCTTGATATCGAACTGCTCTGTATTCATCGTCCTTACGACTCCTTATATCAAACAAAAAACGGACATCGGTTGGTGCGCCATGCCAGTCGTGATCATGAGACCAGCTTAAGAGTGGCGCCCCACTCGATGCCCGACTACCAAATCGTTAACAATCGAATGTGCTACACCGGGCACGCCACTGTGGGCAAGCCTCGTCGCTCGTCAAAGCCAAAGACGATATTGGCGCATTGGACTGCTTGGCCCGCAGCGCCCTTGCACAGATTGTCGATGGCGCCCGTCGCCACCAGCACGCCCGCGCGCTTGTTGAGCGCGAGGCCAATCTGGGCGGCGTTGGTGCCGACGACCGAAGCCGTCTTGGGCTGCTGGCCGGCGTCGAGCACGCGCACAAAGGTGCGTCCAGCGTAGAACTGCTTGTAATAGTCGACAACATCCTCAAGAGCCAACGTGTCGAGAGCCTGCGGCGCGAGCGGCAGCGTCACCGTGGAGAGCAGACCACGCTTGAGCGGTGCCAGGTGCGGGGTAAAGACGACGCGATCGGTCAGGCCCAAGATCTGCTCGATTTCGGGCGTGTGGCGATGCTTGCCCACGCCGTATGCTTCCAAATTCTCGTCGGCGCTGCAAAAATGCGTACGAGCGTTGCAGGACTTGCCGGCACCCGTCACACCGCTGATGGCATCGACAATCACGGGGCCGTTCTCGGCCACCCAGCCCGCGCGCACGGCGGGCGCGGCGGCAAGGCTCGTTGCGGTGGGATAGCAACCGGCGCAGGCGACCAGCACGGGTTTGCCGTCGGCATGGTCGGATGCGGCGGTCTCCAAGTCCTGGCAGAACAGCTCGGGCAGACCGAAGGCACGGGTCTTGAGCAGCTCGGGGCTCGTATGCTCGGCGGCATACCAAGCCTCAAAAACGGACGCGTCGTTCAGACGGTAGTCGGCCGAAAGATCAAAGCAGGAGACGCCCGATGCAAGCAGCGCGGGCACCTGTGCCATGGCAGCCGTGTGCGGCACGGCCAAAAAGACCGCGTCGCAGTTCTTGAGCTCAGGGGCATCATGCGTCGTAAAGACAAGATCGCTTACGCCGGTGAAGCTCGGGTGCACCGCAGACAACGGCTGGCCGGCATCGGCGTTGGACGTAATGGCAGCAAGTTCAAACTCGGGATGACCGAGGACGAGGCGAATGAGCTCGGCTCCGGCATATCCAGCCGCGCCGACGATTCCAACCTTCAAAGACATATCAGACTCCTTGTCTGCGATTTATGCACCGATGCGCATTTTGCAGCGGTCGTTATGAAGTGAGTTGAAACTTTAGCACCAAAAGATGCATTAATACGTAAATGGCTTGCATATTCATGCATTGAAACATTCCCGACACATTCGCTTGAAGGAATTGACAAATGGAGCGGGCCCCGTATTGACCGGCGCTCCTAACGGCGCCGGGCAATACGGGGCCCGCCCATGCGAAAACCAAGTTGTTAGGATGAGCCAGCTGGCTAGAGCTCGACCGGCACCCATTCGTCGTGATTGCAGATAAAAGCCTCGGGATCCTCGACGCTAAAGAAGACGAGCGTGGGGTCGTTAGGCCCCTCATAGTGCTCGCCCAGGCGCTCTAGATGCTTCCACCCAGCTTCGCGCATTTCGCCTAAAGCCCGGTCATCCAAGCCGGCACGCCCGCGCAAGATGAGCCAGCCATGGCCCGGCCACCAACTCGTGGCCTCAAAGCGCTGGTTTTGCAGCAGCTCTTGCCACACATCTTTGGTGCGCGCTGTTACAAACCACAGCTTGCCATCCTGGATCTGCGCAAACGAAAACGGACGCACATGAGGCTGTCCGTCAACGCTCGTCGCCAAATACCATGCCGGCACCGACGTCAGATACTCCAACACCGTATTCAATCCGTCCATGTGTCCTCCTGGCGCTAGCTAATTCGGAACGGGTAGTTAATTTGAGACGCTCTAGAGCTCCAGGCGCTCCTCGCTGCCGTCGATATCACAGAAGCGCGCGGCAATGTTGCGGACCGAAAAGAAAGCAAGGCGGCCGTCGTTGGCACTCTCGTGTTCCTCGCCGATGCCCACCATGTGCTTAAAACCCGCTTGACGCACCTTGTCGCTCGCAACCGCGTCGTCCTCAAGTGCGGCCTCGCCGGTCAACACGATCCAACATTCCCCCGGCTTCCAGCCCGAGAGCTCAAACTTGGGATTCGCACTCAGCTCCGCCCACACATCCTTGTTGCGCGACGTGCAAAACCACAGCTTACCGTCATCGACCATGGCAAACGAAAACGGCCTCACGCGAGGCTGATGCCCGTCGGTCACATCGGTCGTGGCCAGATACCACGCCGGAATGCGCCTGAGATACGAACAGGCGCGCTCAAGCTGAGCCGTGCGGTCGTTGTCGGTCATAGGGACCCCTTTCTTGCGCTCGAATCGCGCCTAAACAAGTTGAAGGTTGACGACGATGACACACGCAAACAGCAGCATCGTCACAACCGCAGCCAGCGCATCCCCGCGGCGAAATGCAAGCGCATGCAGACGCGTGCGGCCCTGCTCGCCGTGATAGCAGCGTGCATCCATGGCGGCAGACAACGTCTCGGCATGACGGAACACGCCCGTGAACAGTGGAATCGCCACACTGCCGAGCATACGCACGCCGCCGAGCGGGCCACCCGTTACGCGTGCACCGCGGCTTGCCTGCGCGTCCGCCGTCTGCTTCATCTCGGTGGCAAACTGCGGCATAAAGCGCAACGCGATGCCCATGATCATGCCGAGCTCATGCGCAGGGAGCCCCACGCGCGCAAACGGTGCGAGCAGACGCTCAAAGCCCGCGGTGAGGTCGAGCGTAGGCGTGGTGAGCGTAATGGCGCTCATGCCGGCCATCATCAGGGTCAGGCGACACGCCATAAAGGCGGCAGAACGCAGTGAGCCCTCGCTTATCTGCAGAAAGCCGAGCTGCCACAGGATGCGCCCACTCTGATCGGTAAACAAGTTGAGCACCGCGACCACGACGACGATTGCCAGCAGCGGCGCCATCGACGACAGAACGCGACGAGCCGGCACCCGGGACACGGCATAGATCAGCACGACGAAAATTGCGACAGGAGCCAGTCCGCGGAAGCCGCCGACGGTCAGCGTCGTGATTAAAAACACAAAGCCCAGGAGCAGCTTGGTGCGCGGATCCAGGCGATGGATCGCACTATCGCTCGGATAGTAGCTGCCAAACGAAAACGCCTCCATTAGCAGCCCTCCTCTCGCGCGACCGTCTTGGATTTAGCAATGTCCGCGACGTTAGAAGGACCGTCTGAGCGACCGATCAGCAAATCTGCCAGCTCGTCGGCCAGCGACTCAACCGTATAGAGCCCGCTGCAACGCAGCGGCACGCCCGCCTCCGCGAGCGCCAACGCCATGCGCTGGGCGGCGGGAACGCCCAAGCCGATCGACTTGAGCTCATCGGCATGTGCAAACACCTGCGCGGGGGTTCCCTCGGCAAACACCGCACCTTCGTTCATCACGACGATGCGGTCGCAGCAGTTGGCCAGGTCATCCATACTATGCGAAACCATGACAACGGTCAGGCCATCGCGGTGAAGTCGATCGATAAGCTCAAGGAAATCCCTGCGCGCAGCCGGATCGAGCCCCGCCATGGGTTCATCGAGCACCAGGACTTCGGGCTCCATGGCGAGCACACCGGCGAATGCCACACGCCGTTGCTGACCGCCCGAAAGCTCAAAGGGACTCTTGTCGCCGACCGTGGAAAGGTCGAGGCCCACGCGCGAGAGCGACGACTCGACGCGACGGTCGACTTCATCTTGCGGCAAGCCAAGGTTGTGCGGGCCAAACGCCACGTCCTGCGTCACGGTTTCGGCAAACAGCTGACGCTCGGGATATTGAAACACCACGCCGACCTTGGCCTTAACCGCAGCGGCATCTTTCTTGTTTGCCAGGTCGAGCCCCAGCGCGCGAACGAATCCCTCCTGGGGGCGAATCAAACCGTTGAGATGCTGGACCAGCGTCGACTTACCCGAACCGGTATGACCTGCTAAGCCCAGGAACTCGCCGCGACGCACCGTCAGCGATACATCGCGCAGCGCCCACGGGCTGCTAGGGTCGTTGCCCCAGAGGGTCTGTTTGTTCGATTTGCCCGCAGTGACCGAGCGCTTATGCCAGCGGCGGCGCTCGCGCGGACTGAGCGAATAACTGTACGAAACATGGGATAGCTCGATGACGGGCTCCGACGCGTTGCCCTCGTTGTCTACCGGAACAGTGCCGTCAGCGATTTCCAACTGGGATGCGGAAGACTGTCCCGCGGTGCCTGCCCCACTTCGCTCGGCATAAGCCTGCGCAATCTCAGCGACCATATCCGCCTCACGCACCTGTGCGCAAACGGATACGCCCTTCTCACGAAGTGCCCTACCTAGACAGCACGACGCCGGCATATCCAAGTTGAGCTGCGCAAGTTCGTCCGCTCGCGTCAAGATTTCCTCGGGCGTACCGAGCATGGCAACGCGCCCCGCCCGAAACACCGCGACACGATCGGCCTCGGCGGCCTCTTCCATAAAGTGCGTAATCATCACGATGGTCATGCCACGATCATGCAACGCGCGGCAAGCCTTCATGAGGCCCTTGCGTCCACGCGGATCGAGCATCGAGGACGCCTCATCCAAGATGAGCACGCGCGGCTCCATGGCGAGCACGCCGGCAAGCGCCACGCGCTGCTTTTGGCCACCCGAGAGTGCATGGGTCTCGTGGCGCTCAAAGCCCACCAGACCCACGGCCTTCAGCGCCTCGCGTACACGCTGTGCTATTTGTGCCGATGGCACGCCAAGGTTTTCGGGACCAAACGCAATGTCATCTTCGACAAGCGTTGCCACCAGCTGGTCGTCGGGATTCTGGAATACCATGCCCGCGGTCGAACGAATGTCGTAGACCAGCTCGGGGTCGGACGCATCCATGCCGTTGATGCGTACCGTGCCCGCATCGGGCTGCAACAGCGCATTCAGATGCTTGGCAAACGTCGACTTGCCCGACCCATTGCCACCGAGGATGCAGAAAAACTCCCCGTCCTCGATGTTCAGATCGACACCGTCGAGTGCCGACACGGCACCGTCATAGCTAAAGGAAACGCCCCGACACTCAATCATGCGCGGCCTTTGACCTGGTCCTTTTTAGGCGTGATGAGGTTGGAGACCGCCTTGTACACTGCAAGCGTCAATACCGAGTTAAGCACGGTCTTGATAAGGTTGAACGGCAGCACGGCAGGAATCATGAGCGGGGCGATCACATCGACCGAGCCATACCAGAACCATACGCCAATGGTAAGGTTAGCGACCATAGACAGCGCCGTAGCGGCAATGACACCGAACACTAGGCCAATCACGGCACCCTTATAGGTATGCATCTTCTGGTACACGATAGCCGCGGGCAGAATGTAGCCCAGCGTAGCCACCAGGTTCATAAGTGCGCCGACCCAATCGCCCGTGGTAAGCGCATGGATAACAATCGCCATAGCGGCAACAGCAGTGCCGGCGCCAGGGCCATACGCAAATCCACACACCATCGCCGGCACCAGCGACGGGTCATACGTCAAAAACGGCGCCGAAGGAAGGATGGGCAGCTGCACATACATAAACAGGGCGCCCAAGGCGCACATCAGCGCCATGGTAACGAGCTGTTTGGTGCTCCACCTATTCGTGTTCTCAAAATGGATATGCTGCGACTGTTCAGACATAAGATCACCTGCCTCTTTCATCCGGACTCTAACCGTTGGTACTGGAATCTCACCAGTTCAGCCGGCATGCGAACCAACACACGCTCGGGTCGCGGACTCATCGGCTCGGTCGCAGACGCCTCGCCTGCTCCGCGGCACCCCTTTGGCACCGCCCGATTTACCGCCAGTGGGGAATTCCACCCCGCCCTGAAACAGCACTTGCAAGTGTAGCACGAGCAATCGTTCGCGCAAGTATGCCGAGGGTAATTTGTGGTGGGGATCAGTTGCCACAACAACCACGTTCCCCACCCATCCCAAAGTAGCGCGCCTTTCGCGGCAAAGCCGCGAAACAGCGACCGGGACACGTATTCCCAACAACCAAGTCCTCCGCCCACGCCGACCTCAAGGCCGTAAACGCAGGGAATCCGGGGGCGTGACGGGGGCTTCTCTCCGGAACATTCCGCAGGACGCAGAGAGGCTCCGCAGCGCGAAGCGCGATGCGGAGCCTCTTTGCATGTCCGAGGACGTTCCGGAGAGAAGCCCCCGTCACGCCCCCGGATTCCCGGTGGGAGTTCTAGACCTTGTCGGCCTTAGTACATACCGCCGCCCTGCTGACCAGCGGTAGCAGCAGCGATAGCGTCCTCAAGCTGAGTGTTCTTGGGCACATCGGAGACGGTGGCCTCGGTGATGAGAATCAGGCTGGCGACAGAAGCAGCGTTCTGCAGGGTGACGCGGCTGACCTTGACGGGGTCGAGGACGCCCATCTCAATCATGTCGCCCCACTCGCCGTTGGCAGAGTTGAGACCCTGGCCGGCGGGCAGCTCGGCAACCTTGTCGACCACGACAGCGCCCTCAAAACCAGCGTTCTTGGCGATGGTAGCGACCGGAGCGGTCAGAGCCTTCTTGACGATATCGACGCCAATCTTCTCCTCGGGGTCGTCGATCTCGACAGCATCGAGCGCAGGAGCAGCGTCCATGAAGGCGACGCCACCGCCGGCGACGATGCCCTCCTCGACAGCAGCGCGGGTAGCCTGCAGGGCATCCTCAACGCGGTGCTTGATCTCCTTGAGCTCGGACTCGGTAGCAGCGCCGACCTTGATGACGGCAACGCCACCGGAGAGCTTGGCCAGGCGCTCCTGGAGCTTCTCACGGTCGAAGTCAGAGGTGGTGTTCTCCATCTCGCCCTTGATCTGAGCGATGCGGACGTCGATGGCCTCCTTGGAGCCAGCGCCGCCGACGACGACGGTGTTGTCCTTGGAGATGGTGACGGACTTAGCGGTACCGAGCATATCAGCGGTGATGTCAGCGACCTTCACGCCCAGCTCGTCCAGAGCAGCCTGGCCACCGGTGAGGACGGCGATGTCCTCCAGGATGCGCTTGCGGCGATCGCCGTAGCCCGGGGCCTTGACGGCGCAGACGTTGAGGGCGCCACGGATCTTGTTGAGGACGAGGGTCGGCAGAGCCTCGCCATCGATGTCCTCAGCGATGATGAGCAGGCCACGGCCAGCGCGCTGGACAGCCTCGAGAACAGGCATGATGTCCTGGACGCTGGAGATCTTCTGGTCGGTGATGAGGATGTACGGATCCTTCATCACGGCCTCCATGCGGTCGTTATCCGTGACGAAGTAAGCGGAGACATAGCCCTTGTCGAACTGCATGCCCTCGACGGTGTCGATGGTGATGTCGAACGTCTGGGAATCCTCGACGGTGATGACGCCATCCTTGCCCACGACCTCCATGGCCTCGGCGATCTTCTCGCCGACCTCGGGGTCACCGGCGGAGATGGTACCGACGGAAGCAATCTGCTCCTTGGTCTCGACCGGCTTGGCCTGCTTCTTCATCTCGGCGACGGCGGCGTTGACGGCCTTGTCGATGCCGCGACGGATGGCCAGCGGGTTGGCGCCAGCGGCGACGTTGCGCAGACCGTCGTTGACGATGGCTTGAGCGAGCAGGGTTGCGGTGGTGGTGCCGTCACCCACGGTGTCGTTGGTCTTGGTGGCGACCTCCTTCACCAGCTGAGCGCCCATGTTCTCGATGTTGTCCTCGAGCTCGATCTCCTTGGCGACAGAAACGCCGTCGTTGGTGATGGTCGGAGCACCGAACGTGCGCTGCAGCGCAACGTAGCGGCCCTTGGGGCCCATGGTGACGGTAACGGCGTCGGCCAGAGTGTTGACGCCCTTGGCAAGCTTAGCGCGGGCATCGGTGTTGAACGTAATGTTCTTTGCCATGGTAGGTAATCCTCCAAAAGAAATGTGACTCGCGTCGCCGCTTCCGAGTCCTATGCGGCGGGCGCGTTCAAAGACGAATCAGAGATTCTGACGAGACTAGGCCTCGACGACAGCGTAGATGTCGTCGGCGCGCATCAGCAGATACTTCTCGCCGTCGACCTTGACCTCGTTGCCACCGAACTTACCATAGATGACAACGTCACCGACCTTGACGTCCATGGGGATGCGCTCACCCTTGTCGTTGACCTTGCCGGCGCCAACGGCAACGATGGTGCCGCGCTGCGGCTTCTCCTGGGCGTTGCTGGCGATATACAGACCAGAAGCGGTCTTCTGCTCGGCCTCGTCGGGCTTGACCAGAACACGATCTGCAAGCGGCTTCAAAGACGACATGCTTGTTTCCTCCTTTTTGGGCCGCGCGGTTATGCCGCGCGAATTAACCCTTTTTGTTTGCGTACGCGTTGAATGGTACCCACGAATGGCGGGTTATACAACACGGAGTCAAAAAATCTTATTTTTTGGCACTTAGATTTTCTGAATGCCGGGGGATAACTTAGCGATGCCTCCCGTGTGGCTCCGGAGGGGCGGGGCATAAGGTTTCCTGCTCGGGCAGTCCTGCTCGCACGAAGGCCACATTAAGTGGCCTTCGGCTCGTGCGGAACTCGCGATAAACCTTATGCCCCGCCCCTCCGGAGCCACACGGGAGGCAGGTTAACTAATTCGGGCCCGGCATTCAGAAAAGTCAGTGCAGCAAAATGGCGATGCGGATAGCGACATGTGCATGGTTTTCGCTGCGCGCACGGGTCCCCTGGGGAGCACCGTGCATTTTTGGGAGTATTCAGCAGACTAGGACGGCTGCATACGTGCCGGACACACCATATTGGTCCCAAGGACGCCTTCGGCCGGCGATTTTGGTCGGCAGGCAAACCCCGTCAGGACAGAAAGGCATGCCTCACGCCGCACCGGAGCACAAAATGACGTCAATCTCTGCAACGTTACTCAGCCGCAGCGGCACAGGCAGAGCTCGCACTCCGTTTTTTGCACGGCGCGGACGGGGGTACATCAGGATCCGGAAGAACATCCCAGCCTTTTTATGCAATTCGTAATGGAAAGTATGCAAAACACCTAGAGATAGCATTGCTGCTGTCCAAATTGGGCGCGGGGCGGCGGCGCCTCCGCCCCGCGCCCAAATCAAGCAGGGCGGGGACGCTCCTAACGAACCCCCCATTTGCAAACAAACGCGGCTCGAGCGCCATCCCAAAATAAGCTGCCCGAGCCGCGTTTAACGGTAAGACATGAATACTTAGCGCTCGTAGATCAGGTTGCCGGCTAGGTAGGTGGCTTGGACTTTGGTGGCTTGGAGTTCTTGGGGGTCGATGGTGAGTGGGTTTTGGTCCAGGACTACCAGGTCGGCGTATTTGCCGGGTTCTAGGCTGCCGAGGTTTTGCTCGTCGCCCGCTGCATAGGCGCTGCCCAGGGTGTAGTTGCGCAGAGCCGTTGCCGCATCGATACGCTCGCTCGGCAGCCAACCGCCCTCGGGCCAGTGGCTGCGGGGGTCTTGGCGGGTGATAGCCGTGTAGAGCACGTTCATGCTGGTAACGGCTGTGATGGGGCTATCGGTGCCGAAGGCTTGGCGGATGCCGCGCTGCTTATAGGTCGCAAACGGCCACATGATGCGGCTACGCTCCAAGCCCAGGTCGCGCTCCGGACCACCCGGGTCGAGTGTGATATGACAGGGCTGGCTCGAGGCAATGACGTTGAGTTTGCGCAGACGATCGATGTCCTCGGGCAGCAGATTCTCCAAATGCTCAAGCGTATTATGGCCGTGCTGGGGCAAGCCGTAGAGCTCTGCCGCCTCCTCAAAGATATCGAGTGCGGCATGGATGGCGCCGTCGCCGATAACGTGGATGCGCACGGTGTGGCCGCGCTCGGCTGCCGCCAGGACCAGCTTGCGCATGCGCTCGACGGGAACCGTCAGGCGACCTTGATCGCCCGGGAAGCGCGGGTTGGTATAGGGATCGGTGAGATAGGCCGTGTGTTCGCTCGAGACGCCGTCGAAGAACTGCTTAAAACCAGGCGCCGAGAGCAGCGCGTTGTTCGCGTAGCGGGTCTGCAGTTCTTCTAAGCGCGATTGGTCATCCAGCAACGTGGGGAACAGATGGGCACGGATGCCCAGTTTGCCAGCTGCCTGCAGTTTGTCGTAGACGTCATCGCGGATAAAATCGCAGCCCGGCATGGGCATGAGCGACATATCGCATATCGAGGTGATGCCCTGCTCGGCCATCCGCCTCATTTGATCGGCGTAAGCGCTTGCGATGCGATCCTCGCCCAGCCACTCAAGGCAGCGCGGTAGCAGCTGCATAGCAGCTGCCTCGTGAGCAATGCCCGTGAGCTCGCCGTTTGCGTCCTTGTCGTAGCTGCCGCCCGCCGGCGGCTCACTGTCGCGCGTGACGCCGAGCGCCTCGAGTGCACGGCTGTTGAGCCAAAGCGTGTGCCCGTCGCCCGAATACATAACGCAGGGACGATCGGGGAATGCCACATCGAGCGACGCCTTGCTAGGATGCTCGGGCGGGTCCCAACGGTAGTCGCGCCAGCCCTGCGTCACAACCCAAGCGTCATCGGGCAGGTCCTGGGAAAACTCGCGCGCATGCTGCACCAGTGCCGCCTCTGACGTGCCCATATCCATGAGCATGTACGGCGAGGAGCCGACCGAGGTATGGAAAAAGTGCAGGTGCGCGTCATGGAAACCGGGGCAGACAAACTGCTCGCCGTAGTCGATAACCGGCGTGGCGGCAGGCGCGGCGGCAATCACGTCATCGGGCGCACCGACTGCGACGATACGGTCGCCTGCGATGGCAATCGCCAGCTCGCGGGCGGTATCGATGCCGTCTTGCGCGGTAAAGACGTTCTTAGAGCGGATAATCCGATCGATATGTTGCATGGGCATCCCCATCTCTGGCAGGAAATTCAACACCCCCGAGTGTACTCCCCCGCCCTTGTAACAAAACCCCAAGCGGCAAACGGCAACTTTACCAGCCCTAGCGGCAGGTGGCATACTGGAGAGAGCCTGTACGATTTTGCGATCAACCCAGCAAGGAGCAAATCGACCATGACGAAGACCAAGGCACAGCAGATTATGGCGGCGACCGAGGCTCGCGCGGCTGACGACGTCACCGCAGCTATCAAAGATATCGCTACCGAGTTTGAACCCTATATCATCAAGCAGCGCCGGCACTTCCATAAGCACCCGGAGCTGAGCCTTGCCGAGGAGCGCACGACCTCCGACATCGCCAACCAGCTCGACGCCATGAATATCCCCTACGAGCGTCCGCTCAAGACCGGCTTGGTGGCAACGCTTCGCGGTACCGCGTCGGATGCCTACCACGAGGACGGCACGCCGCGCCGCCGCATCCTGCTGCGCGCGGATATCGACGCCCTGCCCGTCACCGAGCAGACCGGCGAGGAGTTTGCCAGCGTCAACGAGGGCTGCATGCACGCCTGCGGCCACGACTGCCACATCGCCATGATGCTCGGCACGCTGCAAATCCTGCGCCATATGACCGACGACATCCACGGCGAAGTCCGCATTGTCTTCCAACCCAGCGAGGAAAACGGCCAGGGCGCCAAGCTCATGATCGGCACGGGCGTGCTCGACGGCGTCGATGGCGCCTACGCCGCGCACATCTGGAGTGAGGTCGACGCCGGCACCGTGAGCTGCGAGCCCGGACCGCGCATGGCCAATACCGACTGGTTCCGCATCGACGTCCGCGGCACCTCGTGCCACGGTGCCATGCCCCAGCGCGGTCACGACGCCGTTATGGTTGCCGCCGAGATCGTCAACGCTCTGCAAACCATCGTTTCGCGCGAGATCAGTCCCTACGAGCCGGCCGTCATTACCGTCGGCGAGCTGCACGGCGGAACCGCGCGCAACGTTATCGCCGGCACGGCCTACCTCGCCGGCACGGTGCGCACCTACGGCGATTCGACCCACGAGGAAATGCCGGAGCTCATGCGCCGCATCGTGGAGCATACCGCGGCCGCCTTGGGCGCCGAGGCAAAGCTCACCGACTACACCATCGCCAACTACAAGGTCGAAAACGATGCCGCCTCGAGCGAGCGCTGCCGCCAGGCAGTAATCAAATGCTTGGGCCCCACCGGCCAAGGCCATTACCGCGGCACGCTTTCGGGCGAGGATTTTTCGGAGTACCTGCGCCGCGTACCGGGCGTGCTCGCCTTTGTAGGTACGCGCAACCCCAAGATTGGCGCCACGTACGCCCAACATTCCTGCTTCTACAAGATCGACGAGACTGTGCTGGCAAAGGGCTCCATGGTGGCCGCCCAGTATGCCATCGACTTTTTGGCCAAGCCCACCCAAGAGGAGCTCGACGGCCCCGCGATCACCGCGGTCGCCGAAACCAACCCCGATCTGGCCGCCAAGTTGCGCTCTGCCAAGGCAACGACCGCCGAGGCCCGTGACGCCATCCATGATGCCCGCACGGCTCGCCATGCCGCAATCAAGGGCATCCACGAAGCCCGCGCCGCCGCCCGCCGCGAGGAGAAGCACGACGAGTAGTCGATCCACGACCATCTCGAAGTCATAGCCGCATCGCGATATCAAAGCGGGGGCGGACGCTTCGGCACGTCCGTCCCCGCTTATTTGTCAAGCGCTATTTCTACCGTTTCTACCCCGTCCCCAAATGGCAGGTGGCAGGGTTACTCGTCCTGCGGGTCCTCGTCGGAGCTTGGCGCAGGCTCGGGCTCAGGTGCAGGCTCGGGCTCCGGTTCCGGCATGGGCGCGGGCTCGGGCTCAGGCACGGGCGCGGGCTCAGGCTCAGGCTCAGGCTCAGGCACGGGCGCGGGCTCGGGCTCGGGCGCAGGCGCCGGCGCCGCAGCGGAATCGGATACGGGCGCTGCGTCGGCGCTAAAACCAGCCGGAGCAGACTTCTTCTCAAACGGCAGCACAAAAGTCAGGACGTCGTCCTTGTCCTCGTCGGCCCACTCGCTTGCGTAGCGCGCAACCCAATAGCCAACGGCACGGTGCTTGAGCATCTTGCCAAAGACCGTGAGAAATACCGTGACAAACGCCGTCAGCACCAAGAACAATACGAGCGTAATGCCACCGCCGGTAACAAGCGCCTCAATAGCCGTAGGACGGTAGTAGTAGCTATACATACCGACAGAGGCAATGGTGCCAAAGACGAACGTCAGAATCCAGGTGACAACGTTAGCGACCAGACCCGTCAAAAACTCGGGAAGGAACGAAGCGCAGAACAGCTTGGTCTTATTGTTCTTAAAGGCCGCCCAGACCTTATCAAGCGAAAACGCGCTCTCGACGCGGCCGGTCACCGCAAAGTGCATCACGGCGATGTCGGCGAACATGGTAAAGAAGACGCCCAGGACCGCCGCGGCAATCATAGCCAGAACAAACAGGCCCAGCGAACCGATCAGCGCGGCCTCGAGCGCATAAGAGCCGTAATATGAATACGAACCCGCGGCACCAATTACCACGCTCTCCACCAGCGAAAGCGCCACACCGATAACGGGAATGGCAGCGATAACCTTGAGCACGCCCGAGATAACACCCGAAAAGACGCCCAGACCAAACGACGTGGAGCGCATCAGCGGACGATCCATGCCGTCATCGACCTTAAGCGACAGGTCGCGGCCCCATTCGATGCCAAAGCCAGAACCGCACGCGCTTGCCACACAGGCAGCCAAAAAGCCGATGGCAGCCGCGATACCGCCGATAACGGGAATGAACAGCACGAGCACTGACACGACACAGATGAGCGCCGGCAAAAAGGCGATCTGGCACACGCGCTGCAGCACGCCCGGCGTCTTGGTCATGTCCTCAAACGCCTGAGCCACACAGCCCTTGGACGCATTCGCCACGGGCGGTTGCGGAACAAACTGCTGGGGCTGACCCTGAGGGGAAGAGGCTGCGGCACCGGCATTAGGAGCACCGCACGCGCCACAGAACTTGTCGTTGTCGCCCATGGGGGCACCACACTGCGAACAGAACATCGAAATCATCCCTTCGTATCATGAGCGAATCATCTGGATCGCAAACGATGTCTTTAGCATCATTATCACCCAATGTGGGGACAAATGCTCCAACATGACGTATTTGCAACGCGCAGGGCGCTATTCGATTGTTTGATGAGCTCGACCGCGTTAGTTCGTTCCGCGGAAACCCTTGCCGACGATCTCGGAGCTGTCGACAATCGTGATAAAGGCACCCGGATCGATCTCGCGCGCGTAGCGACGCAGTTGCACGGCCTCGCGACGACTCAGCACGCTCATGATCACCGTCACGCACTTGCCCGAGAAAGCACCATAGCCGCGGCTGATAGTCGCCGTACGGTTGAGATGCTTGACGATAAACTCCTCGACCTTAAGGGGCTCAGAACAAATGACCGTGCAGACCTTGCGCAGGTGGATGCTCTCGATGGCTTTGTCGACCACAAGCGTCTTGGCAAACAGGCCGAGCACGCAATACAGACCGACGCGCGGGCCGTACAAGAAGGCCGCGATGGTCACGATGCCGATGTCGACCAGTAGCAGGGCGCGGCCAATCTCGAGCGTCGTGCGACGTTTGAGGATCATGGCGAGAATGTCCGTGCCGCCCGTCGAGGCACCAATATCGAAGACGATGGCGCTGCCGAGGGCCGGCAGAATCACGGCAAAGCACAGGTCGAGCCACATATCGCCCGTCATCGAGACATCGGTCGGGATAAAGAGCTCAAACAGCGAAACATAGGCGGACAGCGCAAACGAGGCGAAGACGCTCCACAGAATTGCCTTGCGCTCCAAAAAGATAAAGCCCAAGATGACGAGAACCGCGTTGATAATCCACATAAAGACGCCGACGGGCAGGGTCGGGAACAGCGTGGAAAGAATGACCGACACGCCCGAGGTACCGCCGAAAGCAAAGTGATTAGGGGTTTTAAATGCAACGATGGCAAAGGCCGTAAGAATCAGGCCCAGATTGAGCTCGGCGAAAAAGCGCGGAAAGCCCGGCTCCTGGCTGCGCTTTTGGCCGGCACGCTCGCCGCGCTCGATATCGGCGCGATCGACCACGCGCTCCATCGGCACCACGGGAGGACGATGCACCTCCTCGGCAGCACGCGATGCCGCTTCTGCAGCGGCGGCCTCAATCGCCCATGCCTTGCTTTCTGTTTCGTGCTCGTCGGCCATTACGGCAACTCCTCGTTAACAATTTGGAAACAATGCGCTCATTAGGGTAACGCGGAACGTGGGGATTGCAACCCTTAGTTAGACGAGCGGTATGACTATATCGGAAGCGTACAAAAACAGCCGGCCACGTTTTTGCTTGCGCGGTCGGCCGTTTAACGTTTTCGCAGATAAAACCTGCCAAAACAAACCTGTCCCTTTTTGGAAGGTTATTCGTGCTGGCTGGTGCGGTGCTCGTACTCCTCGGGGGTGATGACGTCCTCGATGCGCAGGTTGACGCCCGCCACCTCAAGGCCGGTCATCGCGGCGAGGCGCTCAGTGACGCGCGCCTTGACATCGTCGAAGATCGCGGGCGCATAGGCGCCGTACTCGATAATGACGGAGATGTTGACGACCACTCGATTATCGTCGGTGACCTCGACCGTCACGCCCTTGGTCAGATTCTCGGCACCAAACTGCTCCTGCACAAAATGCATGAGGTTACCCTTCATGCCCAGAACGTGCGGAACCTCGCGAGTGGCCATGGCAACGATCTTCTCGATCACACCGTTGGAATAGGTCAGCGAGTCCTCGGACTCGTCCGCCTCCTCGTCGTCCTCATCCTCATCGGACTCGGCCTCGACAAGAGCCTCGTCCTCGAGCGTCACGTCCTCGGCCTCGGCGGTGACGGTCTCGTCTGCCTCGAGCTCGGTATCGGCCACATCGACCTTCGTATTAAAAGCCATGGTTCCTCCTTATGCCTGCCGCGGATGCGACAGTCGAATACATATTAGCGGCCGCTAAACAGACGGCCGAAGAAGTTGACGATCCCGTTCTCGCCGTCGCGAATTTGGCCGATCACAGCGCCGATCAGCACGAAGAATGCAATGACGAGCGTGTCCCACAGGCCGAGCGTGAGCACCAACACGGCGAGGATAAAGCCAGCGACGGCACCGAGCGTGGTGTTGGGATGACGCACAGCATAGCTCCAGATGGCAGCGCCCGTACCCTTGATGAGACCCATAGCCTCGTCAAAATCCACGGCTGCCGCGTCTTGCAACTCGGTTGCTTCTGCTTTGGAATCAACAGGTTCGCTCGCCGGTGCGGCGCTCTGGTCAATCGTCAGGCGCGGCGTACGAGCGGTCTTATCTTGATTGGTATCACTCACCGGAAGCCTCCACGGTCTGGACGGTAGTCTTGGACGGCAAAAAACGGACGCGCGCGGTCGTACCCGGCGCGCCGAGCATGGTATCGCAGGCTTCTTCGATGCGCTGCTGCATCGCGGTAGCCAGAGATGCCACGTCCTTATCGTCAAGCGCGATAGCCTCGACCTTAAAACGGACGTGCGAATCGTCGGGGCCTTGGACGCGAGCCTCGACATGCTCGACCATCACGCGGTCGTCGCGCTCGGCAGCAACCCTGGCGCACGAAGAAAGCGCCGCAAGGGTAACCTCGATATTGCGCTCCCCCGCCGGATGCACGCAGGACGGTTCGCGACGGGCGAACATCAGGCGGAAAAAGCTCAGCAGTACGCCGATCGCCACGACGCCGGCGCACGCCGTCACGACGATGCGCGGCATGGGGTCGCGCATCAGCAGCATAAAGCGATACGTATACGGCCCCCAAAACTGGCAGACAAGCGTACCCAGTGCCACGATGGTGGCGGCAAGATACACGATCGCTAGGGCTCGTTTGAGTACGCGCACGCGGCGCTCCCTTCAAATCTCGGCTCTCGAAATGCAGAACGGTTCGCATCATTATAAAAGAGCCGGGTCCGGTGCTCTACGCACGCGGATCCGGCTCATCTATTCCACGAGGCTTGCATGCTCGCTTCATTATGCCCAGATATGCACGGCTTAACCCGTGCGGGCGCTACTCCTCCTCGAGGGCAGCGATGACCTCGTCGGTCATGTCCATGGTGCTGTAAACATCCTGGACGTCGTCGAGCTCCTCAAGACGGTCGATGAGGCGCTGAACCTTCTTGGCGTCGGCGCCGGAGACCTCGGTCGGGGTGGTCGGGACCATGGTGGTCTCGGAGCCCTTGACCTGGACGCCCTGCTCCTCGAGCGCCTTGGAGACAGCCATGACCTCGTTAGCAGTAGTCCAGACGATCCACTCCTCGCCGGCATCCTCGTAGTCCTCGCCACCGGCCTCGGCGATGGCCATCATGAACTCATCCTCGTCACCGGCAGCACCGTTGGCGATCATGGTCTCCTTCTTGGCGTTCTCGTCCAGGATCTCCTTGGCGACGACGATCTGGCCCTTGCGCTCAAACTGGAAGGCAACGGAGCCGGAGGTGCCCAGGTTGCCACCAGCGTGGGAGAAGGCGGAACGGACATCAGCGGCGGTACGGTTGCGGTTGTCGGTCAGGCAGTCGACGTAGACGGCGACACCGGCGGGACCGTAGCCCTCGTACACGATGTTCTCGTAGACGGCGGCATCGGCACCCGAACCAAAAGCCTTGTCGATAGCGGACTTGATCTTGTCCTTAGGCATGGACTGAGCCTTGGCCTTGGCAACGGCAGCGGCGAGGCTGGCGTTGTTCTCGGGCAGCGGGTCACCGCCGAGACGGGCAGCAACGGTGATGTTGCGGCTGAGCTTGGAGAAGAGGGCGGAACGCTTGGCGTCCTGCGCGCCCTTACGATGCTTGGTTGTGGCCCACTTAGAGTGTCCGGACATACGTGTCTCCTATCGGTTTCGACCTAAAGCCCAGCGCAGATGCTCGGGCAATATAAACAAACGTCGTTATGATATACCTACTGCCCTGCGAGATAAACCCCAAAATGAAGGCGTCGTGATGATGTCCCCTTTGGTGCAAAGAAACCTGGCCCTCAATGCACCAAATTAGAACCAGAAGAAGTCGCTGCGGGTGACGGTGGCGCCGATGGCGAAGGGCATGCAGGCGATGACCGGATACAGGTAGCGCATGTAAGTCGAGCCGTTGCACGGGCCAATCAGGCACACAGCGAGCACGCCCAACAGCGGCACCCAGATCGCCAGCGCACGCCATGAATGACGACGCAGCAAGTAGACCACCACGGCGATCATGATCCACACATAGGTGGCCGAGCTCATGGTGAGCGAGATAAAGGGAACACGCTGCACCGCCACACGGTACAAATTGATCAGGTGGTCGCACCAGCGCACCACGTTGCTGTCAACCGGATGGAAGTCGAAGTACTTGAGGTTGTCGGGACGCGCCATGATCTCGGCACTACGCGCCGTGCTGTAGACCCAGGCATCGCGCGCGCTCGGATAAAAATAACCGTAGTAGTTATTGATGAGCGCCGAGATATAGCACTCGGGATCCTTTTTGAACATCTGGGCCCACACCTCAAAATAGGCCTTGATGTCCTCCTGCGAGGCGTACTCGTTAAAGCAGTTCTTGACGGCATCGGACTTGTCGGGGTTGTAGCGGCGGCCCAGGTTCTCGTACTTGAGTACGCGGTCGATCACGGCACGCTCTTCGTCGGTCACTGAACCGTCGCAAGGAGCCTCCACGATGGTGCCGTCCTCCTTAACCGTGGGGTTGACGCCCGAGTTGAGGCCGTCGTGCTTTTGGACGAAACGAGCCGTCTGCTGGAACGGAATCGAGAGGATTTCGCGCTTGGAAACAGGCGTGATATCGTGCGCCGGCATAAAGACCTTGGTGAAGTACATATTAGAGGCAAGGCAGAGCGCAAGTACTGCGAGCACGCCGACCCAGCGGAAGCGCGGCGTGGCACATGAGACCGTGGTGCCCATCTGCTTAGCCGCACGACGAGCGACATGTACATCCCAGGCGCAAAACGCCGCCGCGATTACGCATGCCGCCAGGGGAAACACCAGGCCGCCGTTGCGCAGAAACGTGGAACCCATGGCGCCCAGAGCGAGCAGCAGCCAGTCGTGGCGCGCAAAGAGCACGGGGGTTTTCTCGCCCGCTCGCTCGACATTGGCATCACGACGGGGCAAGCCACATGCCACGAGCTTGACGGTCTGTACCAGCAGCACCAAGAACGCATCGGCAAAGAGCACGTCTTTGGTGAGCAACGCCGCGTAGTTAGAGAACATCGGCATAAACGCAAAGAACAGCAGGATCGCACCGCGAACCGGCAGGCTCACGCCCAGTTTGCGCAGCGACGAAATGGAATAGGCCATGCAGGCAGCCGTGATGACAAATTGAGCGCAGGTATAGATGATGAGGCCCGCGTTAGCGCTGTTGAACAGCGAAAGCCCCAGCTGAACGCACGAGCCGATAATGGCCGTGTGCACTACGGGATGATGCCCGTTGAGCAGCACGTTGGGGTTGAGTAGGCGCAGGTAGTCGCTCGTGCCGTTGGGATAGTTGAACCACTGGCGAATCTGCGCGCCCGTATCTCCCATAAAAAGGCCAGGCAGCGAAGCGATGAGCGTGGGCGCCCAGGCGATCATAAGCACCAGGAAGGGCCCGGCAAAAGGATGGACCGAGAGCACGGCGTGAGTCACACGCCATACGCGGCCAAAGTGCGCCTCGGAAAACGGAATGCGCCGAGAGCTCAGCCAATCTAGACACTCAAAGGCAAGGTAGAAGGCAACGACCGCCAAGAGCATCCAGCCCGCGCCGCCAATCCAGGCGCAGATGATGCGGGCTTTGTCGCCAAGGACAATCTCGGCCGAGTCGGTGAGATCGTAGCTGCGGCCGAACACCATGCAGACGGCAAAGAACAGCGACGGCAGAACGATCGATGGACGCCAGGTGTCGCCACGGCCAAAGAACACGTAGCGAAACGGCAAGGTGAGCAGGCAGGCAAGTGCAAGCAGCATGACTGCGTCGGTATGGCCGGCAAATGAGAGGAGCACCTCGTAGCACACGTACAGCATGCCCGAGGCTTTGGGGTCAATCGCCAAGACTGCGTTGCTCGACACCGGGGAGGGATCGATGGAAAACGCCGTGGTCGCCAACAGCGCGAGCAAAAATGCGATGAGCGTCTGCTTGGCGGGGTAGCGCTTAAACCAGACGATGCGGGCAGCGTCGCGCGCAGCCGTTGTGGAGAGATCGGAATCCTTCACAGTCCAAAGAGCCTTTCTAGAAACCTGCCAAAAAGGGACAGGTTTATTTTGGCAGGTTTTATCTGGGGAAACGTTACGGTTCTGTCATCGTTGCCCAGCGAATCACTACAAAGGTGCCTGTCCCCTTTGTGGTGGTTAGGCGTCGAGGTAGATGCGCTGGGGGCGATTGCGGTGTCGGGCGAAGATGATGAGCGCCAGGCCCGCGATTACGAGCGGCAGGCTCAGCAGCTGACCCATGGTGATGACGCCGCCCAGCAGATAGCCCAGCTGCGCATCGGGCACACGCACAAACTCAATCAAAAAGCGAACGATGCCGTAACCCATCACAAAGACGCCCATAAACGTGCCTTGGGGCAGTAGCGGCTTTTTGCGGCTGAGCACCTGCAGAATGCAAAAGAGCACGATGCCCTCAAGAAATGCCTCGTAGAGCTGGGAGGGGTGACGCGGCATCTCGCCCGCAGTCCCGCCAAAGACCACGCCCCATGGCAGATCGGTCGGCTTGCCCCACAGCTCTCCGTTCACGAAGTTGGCGCAACGTCCCAGGCACAGCGCCAGCGGCGCGCCTATGACGGCAAGGTCCGCCAAAGTCCATGCGTCGAGCTTATACATGCGGCATACGAGCACGCCGCCGATGATGCCGCCCACCAGGCCGCCATGGAAGCTCATGCCGCCTTCATTGGTGGCAAAGATCTCGAGCGGATGCGCCCAGTAGTAGCCGTCGCCGTAAAAGATGACGTAGAACAGGCGCGCACCGATAATGAGGCCAAAGACCACGCCGACCACGACACTCGTCAGGTCGTCGACCGTAATGTCAAAACCCCAACGACGCTGCGTGCGGTACATGACGACCGCCGTGAGCAGAGCTCCGACCACATAGGCCAAGCCGTACCAGTAGATGGTGATGGGCCCCGCCGAGATGGCGACGGGATCAAGCATATGGTAGAGGTCGTTGAGCATATCGGTCCCCCTGCTCCCTACATACAAATGCGGCCGCGGGCCTTGCGCTCGCAGCCGCATATTTGGGCGTAACGTCTATGCGGAGTATGCCGTCCGCAGCTTTCGCATCTTAGAACGGCGCGTACTCGTCGTACAGGTCGTCGGTCTCGCCGGAGGCATTGACCTGCTCGACACGGGTAACGCCGGGCACATGCTCCTTCAGGATACGCTCGATGCCCATGGAAAGCGTCAGGGCGCTCATGGGACAACCGGCACAGGCGCCCTGAAGCTCCAGCTTGACGACGCCCTCGTCATCAACGCCTATATACTCCATGTCGCCGCCGTCGGCCTGTAGGTTGGGGCGAATCTCTTCAAGAACCTTCTTAAGCAGCTCTTCGTTAACAGCCACAGGGGCTCCTTTCTCACAATAACGCGGGCGCGCCCGCGGACAGAGCTATGTTACTACAGCCGTGTACCCGCTCACGAGCCGTCCATGCGCGCAGACGCGACTTTCACGAGTAGTCAATTTGGGACGGGGCTCTTTTGGCTGCCTTTTGTTGCCAGCTGGCGTTGCCACGCGCTACTGCTGAGCCCGCCCCTCGGTGCCGATGTGAACATCGACGATAACCTGGCGGTAGCTGATGCCACAGGAGTCGAGGATGCGGCGGCTGATGCGCCCATCATCGGTGTCGGCGTACTTGTTGTCCAGGTAGACGACCTCGCCCACGCCCACCTGCGCCAAAATCTTGGCGCAGTCGTGGCACGGGAACAGTGTGACGTAGACCGTGGAACCCTCGAGGTCCTTGAGCGAGCCACGGTAGTTGAGCACGGCGTTCGCCTCGGCATGGACCACGTAGTTGTGCTTGTCCTGCAGCGGGTCGTCGCTCGTACCCCACGGGAAAAAGTCGTCGTTGAGCGCCGAGGGTGTACCGTTGTAGCCCACCGAAAGGATGCGGTGGTTGGTGTTGGCGATGCACGCACCCACCTGCGTGTTGGGGTCCTTGCTGCGGCGCTGCGCGGCGATGGCCACGCTCATAAAGAACTCGTCCCAGCTAATGACGTCCAGGCGCTTGCCTGACGAAGTTTGATGAAGATCGTCCGACATGGCAGACACCTCCGTAATCGCAATAGTTTGACCCATTGTAGCAGGTGAAAGGTGGGGTTGTTTCCTCTCCCGCCGACGTCCTCGGCTTTATGCGCGACGAGGCTTTTGGTTGATGCGGTACAGCTCGGCGAGACCCCGCAGCGTCAGTGCGTCGTCTACCGTCAGGCTATGGCCGACCAACGCCGCGAGCGCCTCGGCATCGTCGCCGGTAATGACGATGGGCACGCTGCCCTCCCCCGCTGCCTTGGTCGCGCGCATCTCGGCAAGCACCATGTCGAGCATGCCGTCGATACGGGCCACCTCGCCCAAGACCACGCCCGAGCGCATGGCCTCGCGCGTGTTGCGACCGATCACATGCGTGGGTGCCGAGGGCTCGACCTGCGGCAGGCGCGCCGCAGCGGCCGAAAGCGAGCGGGCGCCAAGTGCCAGACCTGGCGCGATGACGCCGCCGACAAAGGTGCCGCGCGCATCGATGACCTCGATATTGGTCGTAGTGCCCAGGTCGATCACGATGCACGGAGAGCCGTAGACGGCACGGGCCGCCACGGCGTCGGCGATGCGGTCGGGACCGATCTCGGCCGGATCGTCGTAGTGCACGGGCATGCCGGTCTTGAGACCCGGTCCCACGGTGAGCACGCGTCCCGTGCAGGTGCGGGAAAGCGCCGCCTTCCACGGGCGCTCGAGCGCCGGCACTACGCAGCTCAGCACGGCCGCCGTGGGCACGAGCGCGCCGGGCATGCCCGCATCGGCCGCCAGCGCGGCCATGACTTGAGCGAGACGCATACGCGCTTCGTCGGCCGTAATGCTCGACGGCGTCGTGATCTCGCACGTCGCAAGCGGGCATTCCTGCGCCGCGGCCGAATCCTCGGCAAACAGGCCAAAGCGAATGAATGTGTTGCCCACGTCGACCGTCAATATATATGCGCACCCATTAAGCATCGTCGGCGCTCCTTTCGTCTGCCCAGCAGTATATCCCGATGATCATCCCGGGACGGGGTAGCTAAAAAAGCCCCGTCCCAAATTAGCTGGTTTTGGCAGGGCGCGAAGCGAGCGGCACCGCTATACTGATGCGCGGTCGTGCGCGAGTTCACGCGGCGGCCCTTGGTAACCCGACTTCCCGCGCCGTATCCGTAGCGGCGCTTGCGGGGGAAGCGGATATACGCAAAGGAGTTCTATATGAGCAATCCCTCGAACCGCACTTCGATGCGCGGTCAACTCACGCTGCGCGGCGTCGTCATCGGCGTCCTTGGCTGCGTGATCATCACGGCAAGCTCGGCCTATACCGCCCTCAAGATGGGTGCGCTCCCCTGGCCGATCATTTTCGCTGCCGTCATTTCGCTGTTCTTCCTGAAGCTCATGGGCAACGCCAGCCTCAACGAGGCCAACGTCACCCACACCATCATGTCCGCGGGCGCCATGGTCGCCGGCGGCTTGGCGTTTACCATCCCGGGCGCCTGGATGCTGGGCTATGCCGACCAGATCAGCTGGCTCGATATGTTCATCGTGGCGCTCGCCGGCACTATCCTGGGCCTACTGGCCACGGCACTCATCCACCGTCACTTTATCGTGGACGCCGCGCTGGAGTTCCCCACCGGCAACGCCGCAGCTCAGACCCTGCGCGCCACCGAGGCCGGCGGCAAGACCGGCAAGCAGCTCTTTGGCTCCATGGCCATCGCCGGCATCTACAGCGTGCTTCGCGACGCCCTGGGCGTGGTGCCCAGCATGCTGTGCACGCTCAACATCCCCGGCGTGACCTTTGCCATCTATAACTCGCCCATGTTGCTGTCCATCGGCTTTTTGGTGGGCTTCGCCCCCGTCGCCTTCTGGTTTGCCGGCGCGCTGCTGGGCAACTTTGGCATCATCGTTGGCGGCACCGCTGCCGGCCTGTTCGATATTGTGACCGCGCAGGGTATCGTCAAGTCCCTCGGTATGGGCCTTATGATGGGCTTTGGCGTCGCCGTCGTCCTTAAGGACATCCTACCGCAGGTCGCCGGCATCGTCCGTGGCCTCGCCGCCGACAGCTCCACCGACACCGACGAGCAGTCGCTCATCTCGGGATCCCTTAAGCTTGACGCCGGCATCATCGGCCTGGGCACCGCAGCCATCGCCGTGATCGTTGCCATCGCGCTCGACCTCGGTCCCGTCCCGGCCGTCATCGTCACGCTGTTCACCTTTGTCACCACCATCATGAGCGCGCAGAGCTGCGGCCAGACGGGCATCGACCCCATGGAGATCTTTGGCCTCATCGTCATGCTCATCGTGGCAGCCTTCGCGCAGCTCGCGCAGGTCAAGTTGTTCTTTATCGCCGGCATCGTGGCCGTGGCGTGCGGCCTTGCGGGCGACGTCATGAACGACTTTAAGGCCGGAGCCGTACTGGGTACCAACCCGCGCGCACAGTGGGTCGGCCAGGCCATCGGCGGCATCGTGGGCGCCCTGGTCGCTGCCGCCGTCATGGTCGCGCTCGTAACCGCCTATGGTCCGGACGCCTTTGGTCCCGACAAGAGCTTTGTGGCCGCGCAGGCAAGCGTGGTCGCCACCATGGTCTCGGGCATCCCGAGCGTGCCGTGGTTCGCAGGCGGCTTTATCGCCGGCATCGTCATGTACTGGCTCGGCATTCCGGCCATGATGATCGGTCTAGGCGTGTACCTGCCGTTCTACATGTCGCTCACGGCCTTCCTGGGCTCCTGCGTCAAGCTCGCCTACGACAAGTGGGCCGCACACCGCGACGCCGAGGCCGGTCTTTCGGACGAGGAAAAGGCCGCCAAGGACGCCGCCTTCCAGGAGCAGGGCCTGGTTGTCGCCAGCGGCCTGCTGGGCGGCGAGTCCATCGTCGGCGTTATCCTGGCGTTTGTCTCTGTTGGTCTGAGCCTGCTGGGGTAGGCTGAACAACAACGCACCAGCGCAGAGCGCGGGGTCGGAATCAAACCGGCCCCGCGCTTTTTTGTCTATTTGACTCTTATGATCCTCACGGCGTTTTAGCCATGTCGATTGGCCTGACTTCCAGGTCAACAAACCTTGTCTGACACCTCGCCTAACGCGGTGTAGAGTAAAGACGACAGACGCAAGAAGCGGCTCAGAAGCTAAACGAGGTAAGCATGGAACTCGACAAACAACAGATCAAGCGGCTGCGCGAGCGTCATCATCGTCGTCACGGTATACGCCCTGCACACAGCGAGGCCATGGAGAATGCCACCCGTTTCCTTAAGCAGGCGTTCAACATACGCGAGGGACGCGCGCCCTATCACGTGATTCGCAAGCGCTTTATAAACGGGGCGCGCCTGACTGGCTCGCACTTATGCATCCTGATCATTGCCATGTTGATCGCGAGCATCGGCCTCGATATCGACTCGGACATTGCCATCGTGGGCGCCATGCTCATCTGTCCGCTCATGGGCTCGGTCCTTGCCATGGCATACGGCATCGCCACGCTCGACCGCGAGATTGCCGTCGAGGCGATTGCCGGCCTCGCGCTGCAGATGGTCTTTTGTCTAATCACGTCCACGCTGTACTTTAAGCTCTCACCCCTTGGCACCACCACGGCCGCCATCATCGATAACTCGACACCCACCGTATGGGACCTTGCCGTCGCGCTCGCGGGCGGCTTTGCGGGTGGCCTGGGCAACTCGCGCGACCAGGAACCCGCCACGCTCATCGCCGGCGTGGCCGTGGCGACCGCGCTCATGCCGCCCCTGTGCGCGGCGGGCTATGGCATCGCCATCGCAAGCGGGTCGCTGTTTCTTTCAGCCCTCTACGAGTTTGGCATCAACGTGGTCTTTATCGCACTGGCTGCCGAAGCCGTGCTGCTTCTTTTGCGCGTGCCGCTCAAGCGCGACCTCAACGGCGACGGCATTGTGACCGCCGAGGAAAACGCCGAGGTCGATGAGCTGTCACACAAGGTGCGCCGCCGCATCATCGTGGGCACGGTGATCTTTGCCATCCCCTGCATCGTTATGACGGCGGGGTCTATTGGCTCGGCGCAGGCCGGCGTGCAGGACGGTTACGGCGTCACCGAAACCACGCGCGAGCTTGCCGCGGTGCTGCCGGGCTTTAAGGATTACACCGTTGCCGTCGAGACCTCGGCCACCGAAGGCGAGGAGGAGGGCCTTGTCGAGCGCGAGGTTGTCGCCCATGTGACGACAAGCGAGGCGCTTGGGGCACACGACCGCCGTGTAGCCCGCAAGCTCATCGATCTCAATGTGCCCGAGCTCGATCGCGTGGAGTTTGATGTGCAGTAATACGCGACGTGGGATGGATGCGCGCAGCCGCGAGTCACGACATGGCGCAGACGTGACGCGGGCCACGAGCAAATAGCGGGGCGCGGTCCATGGCCGCGCTCCGCTCGCTGATTTATTGCCGTGAATCAGCTGTCCGCATCGACATCGCCAGACTCCACTGTAAACGCCGGACCGGTACTCACCAGATAAAAACGGGTCACCCTGGTATCTCTAAATAGGTAGAGCACGCCCTGATCGCGTCGGCGCGAAATATACGCCACGTGGACCGTACCGAATTCTTCGCCGTTTTCCTTCTTTAATATCAGGATGTTGGGGTCATCCGTACGCTTAAACTGCCCGTCTGTGCAGATTCCGTCTTGGTCGACCAGCTGCCATCGACAGTTGTCCTCCTCAAGAAAAGCCAGGGTTTCCCGACTTGTTTCGTCATCCCGATAGTAACCGTCAATGGCAAAGCCTTCGGAAGCACATTCCTGCATATAGGATGTTTCTCGACTTATGGCGAGTTGCCCTGTAGCGCCCAGAAGCACTGCCAGGCAAACCACTGCAACGGTTATCGAGACAAAACGGCGGCTCATGTCAGCCAACCCGATACTTGTTTAACGGAGCACGAAACATACCCGGAACCTCCGATATCAGGGGGAACGTCACCTACGGCCTGCCGGTAATCATATGTTTCCAACATCAAACCATATGACTACAACTCGTTGGAGATAGATTCCATAAACGGACAATGATATACGGCGAACGGCTACACTTATCAATAAACCCAGAGTTATGGAGGCCGTTTTTCGTACTGCAAGATCGCAGTTTTCGGAAGTGCGGTGAAAAATCGAGTTCTGCCGACCAGACCGACTTTTTTAGCAACAAAACCGCAGGTCACAAGAGTTCAAAAGAGCAGTGTGCTCGAAGGTTCGGAGTTTTCCCCGCACTTCCGAAATCCGAGTCCACGAAAGGCGTCGGCAAGGCCATTTACGCAACATGTATCCAGTAAAAAAGGGCCGCAGCCGGTACGGCTACCACCCTTCCGTCTCATATCTAGCCCGAAGCAGGTCGGCTACTTCTTAATACCGCGTCACAGACGCTTTGCGACCGATGCCACGGCCTCCTCGCTAACCGAATCGCAGGCAGGCGAAGGGCTGCGTGCAGATGATGTTGGACGCACCGCGATCGATCAGGTCGAGTATCTCGGCCGTGAGCAGCCAGACCTCGCCCATGTTATTACATACCGAAAGCACCGTGCGGGCCTTGTCGGCCATGGCGCCAACACCTGAAGATTTTGTCCGTAACTCAAAGAGCTAGGAGGTTGATAAAATCCAGAAACATCATGGCTAAAAGAGACGGGCACACTGTCCCTGTTTTTCGCACGAGCAGCGCAAAAATAAGGCCCAGACAAAGATAGCCCCCCATCATTGCAATGATGTAATTTGTGGGTGCCCCGATTAAACACTGTTGAGTCACGAGAAGCAATGCCCATAGAATCGACTGTACAAATGCCCTTATGCAAAACGGCCGAACTATTCCGACGATTGTGTATTCAAATAAAAATACGTACCTAAATAACAGCTCATGCAAAACTGAAACCGAACAGACCAATACCCATCTGGATATTGATTTTCCACCTATATCGAGCATGGCGGCCATAATAATAAATACGATGAAAATGAACTGCCATCCCAAAAGAATCCCACGCTGCTTGGTCTTATCACGGGAAACAGCGCCCCGAGTTGCAAAAAGATAGACTACCAACGCACAAAAGAGCGCCCCTGTAGAGCACAGCCAAGCGGGAGATCCTTTTGCAATAACCCAAATGGCCCACGGCACGCTAGCAACCATCGTACCCAGTAGATAACGTGCCCCCAGGCGCATTATTTCAGTCGCTTTTCCCAAGCTCTACCACCTCATCACTAGCTGCTATTAGGTCCATATCGTGTGTAATAACAATGACAATCTTGTGCTTGCGCAGTTCCTTCACAGCATTTATCAGAGCTTCTTTATGAGCAATATCAAGTGATGCTGTTGGCTCATCGAATAAATAGACGTCTGCCTTCTTTTCCAAGACCCGCCTAATTTCCAATTGTTTCAGTTCCCCAGGAGACATTCCTCCGCACCTCTTCTTTTCGATAGAAGGAAAATTTCTATCGCTAAGAAAATCCTTTACTGATATCGGGGTTTGTTCGGCAAACGAAACTAGATTCCGCCTAAGGTGCTCGCAGTTGATTTCTTCTTGGGCCTTACCGTTGTAGGAAATAGCCCCACCGTAACCCGAATTGAAACAACCCATTAATAAGTACGCAAGGCTCGTTTTGCCCGAGCCATTAATCCCCACAAGAGCATAGAGCTTTCCTTTGTCAAACCTGAGATTCAAGTTATTGTAGAGACACTTTTCATTTAATGTAAAACCAAAATTATGCAGTTCGATGTAATCGATCTCCAAGAGCTCCTCTCCAGCAACAGCCAAAGGCAATTTAGAGGCATTTAGACGAGATATCGATGAGAAGCAGTCTTGTACGCTACTACCTATACCGTAGATTGACCTCACGGCAGATAGCATTAAAGCCATGTAGCTCGAAACGGCAACAAGTTGGCCTACACTCATGCTTCCATGCATTACATAGAAAGCCGAAATCAAAAGAATAGTCACCTGGGACGCAGCCGCAGCAAAGGAATCCGTTGCCTGAAATCTCGAAACGACACTTTGATAGGCGACTCCGGCGTGCAGCAAAGACGAAAAAAAGCTATCTATGGATTTCAATGCTCTTTCGAATAGCACATTAACATACAAAAATCTCTGATGCGCAAGTACGGACTCCACTTTTCCGAAATACAGGGACTGCTCCTCCTTAAAGGTCAGACCTGAAACAAAAAGCGGTTTTCTGAATAAAGCATATGCAATTGCATACAAGATGCAAAATGTCACGGAAACCCAAAAGAGCGCTACGGAGCATCCATAGAGAAAAATAAAACTGATACCTAGCTGGACAACCGCAAGAAGTACCGTCTGGAGCACCGACAATCCGAAGGAAGCCACAGTATTGGCATCTGAACATATTTGTTGAGTTTTTTCAGCTGACTCCTGCTCAAAATATAACTCAAAAGGCATCCGAACGAGCTCATCGATTTTACTTCGAACAATCGAGTATGCAGCCACGGTCGTTATCCGCATTGAAAGAAGGGTGCTTAAATAACTGACAACAATATCGATTAGTGCCGCAAAACCAATTAGAGCGCTGCTAATCATGATAGTATCGTAAGATGTTTTTTTAGATATATTGTCAACCAGAGCGCTCGTAAGCAGCGGGGATACAGAAGCCATCATTCCAGATATTATTAAGCACAACGCGAAGACTATAACCAGAAGCAATTGGGAAGAAAACCCAAGTCTGAAATATGGCAGATAATCGAAGAGCGCCGTTGAGTCCGCATCACTTCTTATGCTTGAAATCATAGGCCGCCCTCATTACTTTTATACAGTTCTTTCTTGCAGATACGCAGCTTGTCTTATTTTCATACAGCCTGGTGAAGGGACAGCCACCCATGCACATAGGAAGAAGCGAGCAGTTAAGACATTCTGAATCTGAACAAAAGTCGTAAGCATTCCATTTGGAAACTTCGAATGCGTTACTCGCTACGCTTTCAAAGATGCTGCCATAACTTCTGTCGGAATATCCTATTTCATTCCAGCATTTATATAAGGAACCATCTGGTCCAATAACTTCTGAATATTTATTGACGGCTCCGCATATGGTCGGATTAAAGCCTGGAAGAAACGGATCCATGTACCCCGTCATTTTGTAGCGAGACAAACAGGATGCTTCAATCGAGGCAAATTCGTCCTCTGAATAGCACGGAGAGTTAGCGCATGCCCCATTTATATCATCTACTGCCGCTAAATACAGTTTTACTCTATTACGAAGACCTTTTTGATCAAGCGAATCAATCAAGCGATCAATCTGATCACCGTTCGTCGGATCAACATTAACTCTTAAGATGACATTGAAGTACGCACTAGCTCTTTTTACGTTATCGATAATACGGTTGAACGTATCACCGCCAGAAGGAAGACATCTTCGTTGATTGTGTATTTCAGGCGGACCATCGACAGTCACCTGAACGTGCGTGACCCCATTTTTTGCAAGCAACTCCGCCGTTTTCCCATCTAAGAAATAACCGTTGGTCACCATGCTGGCGTTAAATAAGATTTCATCACTTCGGATTCCGCGCGTAATCTTCTCCACCGTCTCAATCGCCAATAAAGGCTCGCCGCCATACCAGGCAATCTGCAAACTATCTGCCTGATTGTCTAAAGCCATGCCATTGATATGCTTTATTACCTGATCGACGCACTGGTCGCTCATTGAACCATAACGCTTGCCGTCCTCATAACAATACGGACACCTGAAATTACAATTCAATGTCGGAGCTATCGTAAATGAAAGTGATTTTGATTGCATGCGACAGGCCGATGATATCTCTTTTAAATGTTCGATTTCATCAAGTCCGTCGGAAACCAACAACCCCGCGTCCATCAAATTGTCGACAATTTCCGAAGGGCCATTAGCCCCATTCGCAAATAGTGCCTTCTCGTATTCCGCATCCAACGCAACAATTGCGCCGGAGTAAGAGTTATATACCAGCGTAGGCTGATTGCCTTTATCGATTACATTAAAGCGAGACTGTTTCATTTCTACTCCGTTGCATATTTCAATATTTCAACCTGCCATTAGGAGTAATTCCAGCCACAAAATTTGGTAATGCAGATCCTCAGGCCACACGGTCCTCCCCCTGAATAACTCCAACAAATATGCGCTGCACAGGACACACACGTAGAAATATCTCGAGACGAAGCAGGCATCTGAGTATTCACTGGCTTTTGAATATATTCCATCGAAGCTCCTAGCTAACGTGTATACCGCAATATTGAAATGCGCGGCAATTCCCGCCCGTGTACACGGTACACATCCCCCAGGGATTACAGCGCCCCTGACATTTTGCGCCCTGACAAGGACACCAACTTGATAGCAAAGCAATATCGTTAGGTGTTTGAGTTGGCTGTATCCAATCCACAATGGCTCCTTTCTCGTTTTAGGCCTAGTTATACTTTGGTCAAAAAGTCAAAAGCTGTTTGATAACTTTTTGTACTAGATGAAACAATTTGTTTGCCTTGTTTAACATTTTTTAATTTACACTTAGCCTGATTAAAAATTCAACCTAAGGAAATTCTGGTGAATGTTGTTCAGCTGCAGTATTTCATAAAGGTATATGATTGTCAGAATTACTCGGATGCAGCAACTATATTAAGCGTTTCGCCGCAAGCTGTTTCAAAAGGCATTCGAGCATTGGAATCTGAACTTGGTCTGAAGCTGTTCGAAAAAAGAGGCAGTATTCTACATCTAACAAACTATGGAGAGGAAATCCTTCCTATAGCATTAGATGCACTAGCTTCAATTGAGGGAATTCAAGCGTATGCGCAAATCACGCGTGAAAAGATAAAAATAACCCAGACACATTTGACACACGTTGCAGTCGGACTACCACCAATACTCATAAGCTGGTTCAACCAGCCCACACTAAACCGGCTCTCGAAAAAGTACAACGGTGGTAAATTTGCTGTTTCCAGATACGACGACGGCGGAACGTGCTTATCCCTTCTACTTGACGGACAAATCGACATTGCGATTGTCGCTGGGCAAGTAGACACCAATCTTTTTGAATCGCATTTTTTATTGAACGCCGAAGTCAACCTCCTCGTTGAAAGCAATCACCCATTAGCTAGTCACGCAGCAGCGAATCTAAACGCGGTGGCTCAATATCCAATTGCAAACACCTGTGACATTCGATATTGTCGAAAAAGAATAGACTCAGCATTTAACCATCTGGGCCTTTTCCCCCGCTACGAGAGTATTAACTTAGCAGACCAGCACAATTTGTCCGATTTTCTCATTCGTAAGCATGGGGTTATTTTGACCATAGCCTCGCAAACGTCTCAAATCAGGATAGGCTATCCAGCAAAAATCGTTTGCCTAGGCAAACAAGATAGATTATCAATCCCTTTTTACTGCGCTTCAAATTCAAACGATGTCCGAGCGCAAACTCATCACGCGATAAGCTGCATTCAACTTGAGGCACGCCAGCTATCCCGCTGTTTAAAAAGCGCTGAAGAAGGAGACCTTTCCGGCTGAACATGGCGGGCGTACTAATTCTATGCAAAACAGCATCGCATTCCGCCAGAACGGAAGCGTGGGCCAGCCCCGAGTTTTTTGTAGTATTCCGAGAGAAAACAACAAGGGCCGGCAGACTCTTGGCAAGTCAGTGGCCCACTCACCACCCACAAAACTGTGCCCCACTTCCGAAATCCGAGTCCACGAAAGGCGTCGGCAAGGCCATTTACGCAACATATATCCAGTAAAAAAGGGTGGTAGCCGGCGCGGCTACCACCCGTTTGCCTCATATCTAGCCCAAAGCAGGCCAACTACTTCTTAATGCCGCGTCCCAGACGCTTGGCGACCGATGCAACGGCCTCCTCGCTGGCCGGTCCGCAGCTCACGCAGCCATCGTGGGCACGCATCTGGCCGGTGACCTCGTCCATCGCGAGCGGCGCCACCTTCTCGAGCTTAAAGCCCTTGCCGGCGCACATGTTTTCCTTGGCCACGCTGATCATGAGCTTAATGCGGTTGAGCTGGTTGACCTCGGATGCACCGGGGTCGTAGTCCACCGCGACGATATTGCTCTCGGGGTGCTGACGGCGCAGCTCCTTGATCACGGCCTTGCCCACCACGTGGTTGGGCAGGCACGCGAAGGGCTGCGTACAGATGATGTTAGGCGCACCGTGATCGATCAGGTCGAGCATCTCGGCCGTGAGCAGCCAGCCCTCGCCCATGTTGTTGCACACCGAAAGCACCGTGCGGGCCTTGTCGGCCATGGTGCCGATGCGCTCGGGCGCCTCAAAGCGGCGGGACTTTTCGAGCATCTCCTCCACCGGCGTACGCATCCAGTCCACGAGCTTGATGAGCGCCTGCATACCAGCGCGCGTAGTGGCAGAGCTACCCAGCTCGTCCTTCTGCAGCTCGGCGTTGCTCATGGAGTACAGGAAGAAGTCGAGCAGACCCGGCACCACGGCCTCGCAGCCCTCGCGCTCGATGACATCGACCACGTGGTTGTTAGCTGTGGGGTGGAACTTGACCAGGATCTCGCCGACCACGCCCACGCGCGGCTTGGTGCCCTCGCCCACGAGCGGCATGGTGTCGAACGCGCGGATGGCCTCGCGGCACAGCTTGGTGTAGTTGTGGCGGTTAAACTTGGGCGCCAACTTGCGGGCGCGCGCCATATACTCCTCGTAGAGCGCGTTGGCAGCACCGGGCGTGGCCTCGTACGGACGGCAGCGGTAGAGCATCTGCATCATCACGTCGCCAAAGAGCACCGCGTACACGGCCTGCTTAAGCAGCGCCGGCGTAATCTTAAAGCCGGGGTTGTCCTCGCCGAGCGCCACGGCCGAAAGCGAGATCACCGGGATCTCGGGGTGACCGCTCTCACGCAGGGCCTTGCGGATGAGTGCGATGTAGTTCGTGGCACGGCAGCCGCCACCGGTCTGGCTGATAACCACGGCCGTCTTGGACAGGTCGTACCGACCGCTCTCGATGGCCTCCATAATCTGGCCCGTTACCAGAATCGACGGATAGCAGATGTCGTTGTTCACGTAGCGCAGACCGGCCTCGACGGCATCGTGGTCAGTCGAGGGCAGCAGCTCCAAGTTGTAGCCGGCGCCGCGGAACACCTCTTTGACCAGGTCAAAGTGGATCGGCGCCATCTGCGGGCACAGGATGGTGTAGCCCTCGTCGCGCATCTGCTCGGTAAAGGGCACCTTGGGCCATGCGGTCGAGGCGCTCTCGCGCTGCGCCTCGAACGTGTACTTGCGGCTCGCGAACGCGGGGGCATCCGTGGAGGGTGCCACCGGCGCGGCGTCGCCCTGCTCGTAGGCCTCGCCTGCGGCCCCGGCCTCGGCCAAGCGCTCGGCCTCCTGATCCTTGAGCGCCGCCATGAGTGAGCGGATGCGGATGCGCGCGGCGCCCAGGTTGGACACCTCGTCGATCTTGAGCACGGTGTAGATCTTGCCGCTGGCTTCCAGAATCTCCTGCACCTGGTCGGTGGTCAGGGCGTCCAAGCCGCAGCCGAAGGAGTTGAGCTGGATCAGATCCAGGTCGTTGCGCATCGTCACAAAACGAGCGACGGCGTACAGGCGGCTGTGGTACATCCACTGGTCGACGACGCGAATCGGACGCTCGGGCTTTACCAGATGCGCGAGCGAATCCTCGGTAAAGACCGCAAAGCCAAAGCTCGAGATAAGCTCGGGCAGGGCGTGGTTGATCTCGGGGTCGTTATGGTAGGGGCGGCCGGCGAGCACAATGCCGTGACCGCCGTGGTCCTCGACCCACTTAAGGGCCTCCTCGCCCATGGTCTGGATGTCCTCGTGGAAACGCGCATCGGCCTCAAAGGCGGCATTGACGGCGGCATCAACCTCGGAGCGCGTGATCTTGGGTCCACGCACGCGGCCGCGCCCGGCTTGCGCATCGGCCACACGGTCGACGGCGAGCACTTGGTACAGGCGGCGCTTGAGCTCGGTCTTGTCGTGATACGGCACAAACGGGTACAGGAACTCGATGTTCTGCTCGCGGATCTCATCAATATTGAGTGCCAACGCCGTGGGGTAGCTCATGACGATGGGGCAGTTATAGCAGTTGCCGGCCGTCGGGTCCTCCTTGCGCTCCCAGCGCACGCACGGCATCCAGATAAAGTCAACGTCACGGTCGATAAGGTTCATCACATGGCCGTGGCTCATCTTGGCCGGATAGCACACGCTCTCGGACGGCATGGACTCGATACCCGCCTGATAGGTCTTTTTGCTCGACTGGTCGGACAGCTGCACGCTAAAGCCCAGGCGCGTAAAGAACGCGTGCCAGAAGGGGTAGTTCTCGTACATGTTGAGCGCGCGCGGGATGCCGACGGTGCCGCGCGGGGCCTCGTCGGGGCTCAGCACCTCGCGGTTAAACAGCAACTCGTTTTTCTTTTTGAAGAGGTTGGGGGCCTCGGTCTTCTGCTTTTTGTGGCCGGCGCCCTTCTCGCAGCGGTTGCCGGTGATAAAGCGCCTGCCGCCGCCAAAGTCGTTGACGGTAAGCTGGCAGTTGTTGGAGCAGCGGCCGCAGCGGACATGCTTTTGCGTCACGGTAAGATGCGCGATGTCCTCGACAGAAAGGATGGTCGAGGTGCCGTCGGCGGCGGCGCGATCGCGGGCGAGCAGGGCCGCACCGTAGGCGCCCATGCAGCCGGCGATGTCGGGACGCACGGCATGGACGCCGGTGAGCCGCTCAAACGCGCGCAGCGTGGCATCGGACATAAAGGTGCCGCCCTGAACGATCACCTGGCTGCCGATCTCCTTGGGGTCACGCAGCTTAATGACTTTAAACAGGGCATTCTTGATGACGGAATAGGACAGGCCGGCGGCGATGTCGCCCACCGTGGCGCCTTCCTTTTGCGCCTGCTTAACGCGCGAGTTCATAAAGACCGTGCAGCGGCTGCCCAGGTCGACCGGGGCCTTGGCATGGATGGCAGCGTTGGCGAACGCGCGCACGTCCATGTTCATAGAGACGGCGAAGCTCTCGATAAAGCTACCGCAACCCGACGAGCAGGCCTCGTTGAGCATGATGTGCTCGATCACGCCGTCCTTGACGCGCAGGCACTTCATGTCCTGACCGCCAATGTCCAGGATGAACTCGACGCCGGGCAGGAACGCCTTGGCGCCGCGCAGGTGCGCGACGGTCTCGATCTCGCCGGAGTCGGCCTTGAGGGCCTCGATGAGCAGCGCCTCGCCATAGCCCGTGGTGGTCACGTGGCCGATGGTGCAGCCTGCGGGAATGTGGTTGTAGAAATCGGCCATGATGACCTTGGCCGTGCCCAGGATGTCACCGTTGTTGTTGCCGTACCAGGTGTGCAACAGCTGGCCGTCCTCGCCCACGAGCGCGGCCTTCATGGTGGTGGAGCCGGCGTCGATGCCGATGAACACGCGGCCGGTGTAGCCGTCGAGCTTACCCTTGGGGACGACTTCCCGGTCGTGGCGGTTCTTGAACTCGGCAAAGTCCTCGTCGGTGGCAAAGAGCGGATCCAGGCGCTCGACCTCGGCACCCTGCGTGTCACCCAAGCTGTCGATGGCCTCGATAAGCTGCGGGAACGTGCTGAGCTTGTTGGACTCGTGCGCCATGGCGGCGCCGCTCGCCACAAACAGGTGGGCGTTTTGGGGCACGATACGGTGCTCCTCGTCCAGGTTGAGCGTGAGGTAGAAGCGGTGGCGCAGCTCGGAGAGGTACTGCAGCGGGCCGCCCAGGAAGGCGACGTTGCCGCGGATGGGGCGACCGCACGCCAGACCCGAGATGGTCTGGGTCACGACGGCCTGGAAGATGGAGGCGGCCACATCCTCGGGACGGGCACCCTCGTTGAGCAGCGGTTGCACGTCGGTCTTGGCAAATACGCCGCAGCGACTGGCGATGGGATAGATGGTGGTCGCGTTGGCCGCGAGCTCGTTGAGGCCGCTCGCGTCGGTGTGCAGCAGGGTTGCCATCTGGTCGATGAACGCGCCCGTACCGCCGGCGCAGGTGCCGTTCATGCGCTGCTCAATGCCGTTGTCGAAGTAGATGATCTTGGCGTCCTCGCCGCCCAACTCGATGGCGACATCGGTGGCCGGGATAAGGGTCTCGACGGCACGCTTGCTGGCGATGACCTCCTGGACAAACTCCAGATCGAGCCACTGGGACAGTAGCAGGCCGCCCGAACCGGTAATGGCGCAGGTCATTTGGGCAGCCGGCAGCACGGTCGCAGCGCCCTCGAACAGGTCGCGGGCGCAGGCACGGACGTCGGTGTGGTGGCGCTGGTACTTGGCGTAGACAATTTGGTTGTCGTCATTGAGCACGGCGAGCTTGACGGTGGTGGAGCCCACGTCGATGCCCAGGTGCAGGTTGCCGCGGGCGTTCTCGGGGTTGAAGATCGCGCCTTCGGGGGCGTGGGCGGCGGTTACGGGCTCGGCGGCGAGCTCGCTAGCGGCGGACGTCTCCCCTGCCGCGTTCTTGGCATCGGCAACTGCCTCGGCGACTTTCTCGGCAGCAGCGGTCGCAGCCTTCTGTGCGGCGTCCACCACGGCGGGCGCGGCCTCGCGTGCGGCGGCGACCATGCGGTCCTTGACGCCCTCGACGAGTTTGCTCATTGTCTCTCCTCTTAGTTGTTGGACTCGACGGTTGCGGCGGTGTCGGCCGCGTCCTCGAGCTGCAAATTCAATAACTTCATGCCGTATTCCGGCACGTTGATATCGATGGGTTGGCCATACAGGTCGCCAGGGCGCACAAAAGCGAGCACCGTCATAATGCGCGCCATGGCCTCGGGCGATTCGGTGAGCCCACGCTCAAACCAGCGCTGAATCATGCCAACCTCGGCGCTCACGACGTAGGTGACGTAGTAGTCAAAGAACGTGCCCAGCGCCAGGCCCAAAATGCCCGTCTTCGCACGCGGCACCACAGCCTCACGCGCGGTGTCGATGATCCTTTTAATGAAGGCCTGGTCGCCGCCCGGACCCAGCAGCGCACCGATTAAGTCGCGGTTGGCCGCAAGATAACGCAGCAGCTCAACCGAACCGGGCGCCGGCTCGAGCTCGTCGATATTGTGATAGAGATCGGGCAGCTGAGCTGCGGTGATGAGCTCAATGCGCTCACGGATCTCGGCCAGCAAGCCGTCCTCGATTTGATTGATAAAGTCGGGGATATCGCGGTAGTGCGAATAGAACGTGCGGCGCGTAAGGCCAGCGCGCTCGGTGAGCGACGCGACATTAATGCGCGAAAGGTCGCCGCTTTCGGCAAGCTCGCTGGCAAGTGCCTGGCGAAGGGCACGCTGCGAGCGAAGGGACCGGCGATCGCATTTCTCGAGCTGGGACAAGCGTCCTCCTTGTTACTCAGCCTGTGCGCTATTGCACAGTGCGAGTATTATTGCACACCGTGTGTACCAACACGTAAAGGCAATATTTGGAATGTGACGAGGGGGCAGTCCCTTTGTCACAACCCGCCTGGCTTTTGGAGCGGCATTACCGATTGTCCAAAATGTCATTCGTGGGTAGAATAGTGTCGACGGCAGCCCAAGTTGTAGCTGGCTGGGCAGCGCCGTTGTTTGCATTAGGGGGTCAACGCCTTAGCGGCGGCGACCCCTTCTGTTGCGCTTCGAACGCTGCTTGAGTGCCTCGGAAAGGCCGACAAGCGCCGTGAAGAACGAGACCACGGCGGTCAGAAGTCTCACGAAATCAATCAAATCGGTCATGGGCATCACCTCCCATCAAATGGAGGGCGCTGCCCGGCACATGGAACTGCCGTCAACGATACCGATTCTACCAGAGCCTAGTTATATATACGAATATATGTTCGTATTCCAAGCACACAGGCCCCTGTGACAAAGGGGCTGTCCCTTTGTCACATTATTCGATGACGGTGCGGGAGTTTTGCTTGCGCATGGTGGCGAGCATGTGTTTGGGGACGGCGTGGGCCATGCAGCTGCCGATGGTCGCGCTCGCGGCGGCCTTAGCTGCATCGCTTGCGTTTTTGGTCGCGTAGCTGTGGCGGAAGCGTTTGAGCATGGCGATGTCGTTGCCACCGTCGCCGTAGACCGCGACCTCGTCCTCGGCAATACCGTAGTAGCCCGCCAGCCAGGCAACACTCTCGCCCTTGTTGCACGTCACGTCCGTAATCTCGAACATAACGGGGTCAAACGGCGCGTTGACCACGCGGTCCGAGCGCTCGGCCAAATACGCCTTAAGGTCGCGCTCTAGCCCGGGCGATATCACGCGGCAGTTAATCTTGCACACATCGTGGCGCAGAATGTCGCCGATCGACTGGTCAAAATACTGCTCCTCGTGATACCCGCCACGCGCACGCATACCACGCATCACGATGCGCTTGATGGGGCTGTCCTTTTTAAAGCCCGCCTGGTGCATCTCGAACGAACCGCTCGAGAACATACCGTCGGGTGTGGAGCAGTCAAAGCAGATATCCGGAAACTCCTTGAGCAGCTCCTCGGTGATCTGTGGGTCGATGGTCCAGGTCTTGAGCACCTCGCCATGGCTGTCGCGCACGATGGACCCATTGGAGCAGCAGGCGTCAAGCGCCAGGCCCGTAAAGCCATGCTCGCCGATCGGCAGTGTCGAGCGTCCGGTCGCGGGAACCACATGCAGGCCAGCCTCGGTCAGCTCGCGAATGGCACGGCGGATAGTCCCGTCTGCCTCGTGCAGGGCGTTAAGCAGCGTTCCGTCTAAGTCACTCGCGAACATCTTGATCATGAGCATGCCTCTCTTTCGTCTACACGATATTTTAGACGAGAATGAGCGCGCCCATGCAAGGGCGCTCCAACGCGCCGGGACATTCGCTCCCGCAAAGCCACAGTGCCCCAGCGCGTTAAATCAATCGCCACAAGCGACTTTTCAGCCGATAAAACAGCGCCGTCGTCAACGTCAGCACCGCCAGCATGCCTGCGAATACAATCGCCGGAGTCCATCGATCGTATGCGAGCCCGTAAACCAATTGGCCAATAGGCGTTGCGCAGGAAAGGACCGTGTAAACGACCGAAAGCACTTTTCCGCAGAGCTCAGTCGGCGCTGCCCGCTGAACAAACGCGATGATTTCAACCGACGCAATGGCTGCCCACACCATGACCCATGCCGAGCCAGTCGCAAGCGCGACAAACGCTAATTCATCAGGACCGTTCAGTAGCGTGACAATAATCGGTACGACTCCAAAACAGATCATCGCAACATATCGACAAATGCCCTTGAAGGAAAAACGATGCGGCAAAATACCGACCAAGCCACTGCCGACAAGACCACCTAAGCCCATAGCCACCTCAATAATCCCAACAAAGGATGACCGCATTCCGAGATGCTTTGCAACAATAACGGGAGCACCAATCGTTAACCCAACTAACGCAAGGTTCAAAATAGCCGCAAGCAAAAACACAACGAGCAATGATGCGTTTTGAAACAGGTACCGAATCGACTCCCGAAAATCGTTTCGGCATGTCGTGCGAGTCGCGCCGTCTCCCATCGTTTCAGATGAGGCATTTTGCTTGAGCGCGCCCCCAAACAACAGAGCTGACATCGCAAACGCCACCGACGCGGTTGTGCAGAGAGCATCGATGCCAAAGCACCCATAGACTGCCGTCCCGACCACAGGACCCAAGATATTGCTCACCATGGTCACCTGCGAAACCAATGCAGTGGCCCGCTCAACCTTCTTTTCACCCGCCATGCGCACCGTCTCAATTTGGAGCATTGGCTTTAGCAGCGATTGAACGCCATATTGAACACAAAGTATCGCTACTACGACGACCACAAGAGGCAATGAGTGCTTCATGGGGATAGACAGCAGTGATGCAGTCATCAGAGCAATGCCGAGGACCACGAGGACCTCGCGTTGTCTTCCCCTATCCGCCAAGATTCCGCCAACCGGAGTTGCGAGTACGCCGGGTATGAACGCCGTCGCCACGACGGCGCCATATAACGTTGACGATCCACTGCAATCGAACAAGTAAAGTGGATACGCAAAGCACAGCGCCGACAGCATCGAATACGTGCACAGCTGCGCAACCAGAAGTTCCGCGAGCCTGATTGACCGCACTGTTTTTGATTTCAACGAGACGCCGACGTCTCTCAGCCCAGCCATAAGCCCACCCCCTATACATACCACTAGTATGTATTTAATGACTTGAAAAGGGCAGCCGTGGCTACCCTCACAAATCAATTACATACCGTTGGTATCTATATTACCACCCGGCGCGGTCCCATACGTCCCAAATCTGCGCCGTTGTCTGAAGCACTTCATTACCCAAATCGAGCCCCACCGCGGCAGCCATCTGCGCCAAACATTGTGCGCGAGCGAGCATTCGCTCCTTGGGCTCGAGCGGACGGAACAATGGCAGCAGCCAAAGATTCGCCAACAACGATACGGCCTCCGCCGCTTCGCGCGGGCATTCGCACGCAATGGAGCCGTCGGCGATGCCCTCCTCGATCACTGGCAAGAGACAGCCATCGGCCGACTCGTCAAATGAGCCCTGGTACTGCATCGCCAGTAGGCGCGAGCTTTTTACCGGATCTGCTGCAGGACGCATACGTGCCCATAGCTCAATTTGTGGAACAACGGACTCGGGAGCGTACAGTCGCTTGAGCTTTTGGGCTCCGGTCATATTACCGACGCCAAGCATCGAGCGGCGGTGCTCAACAATCGGAGTCATCGCCCGATCAAACGCGGCGTTGAAAATCTCTTCTTTGCTCTTGAAGTGATGATAGACAGCGCCCTTGGTCATGCCGTCGAGACGGTCAACGATATCTTGAATACTCGTCCCCTCATAACCCTGTGCGCAGAATAGCTCCAGTGCCGCGTCGAGAATCTTCGCGACCGTCTCCTCGGGATATTTATTGCGACCCATAATCCGCCCATCCGCAACGCAAGTCTTGTGCCTCATTGCAGCATTTTAACGTTGCGGATGGCAGACGGTCGATTCTACACCGCGGCCGGGCCGTGTTCGCCGGTGCGAATGCGGATGACTTCTTCGACCGGCTCGACCCAAATCTTGCCGTCGCCGACGGCACCGGTGCGGGCGGCATTGCAGATGATGTCGACAATTCCGTCAACGTGCTCATCAGCGCAGATGAGGGTGAACTGTACCTTGGGGATGGTATTGACGAGCAGTTCGTTGCCGCGCACGTATTCCTTCCAGCCATGCTGTGCGCCGCAGCCCTGCACCTGGTTGATAGTCATGCCGCGAACATCAGCAGCAAACAGCGCATCTTTGAGAACCTCAAGCTTTTCCTGGCGCACGATAGCCGTAATTTTCTTCATACCAAATCACTCCCCTTGTTAATCCAAGCCGCCAAACGATGGATATGCGCTCTCGCCGTGCTGACTCGCATCCAGACCCAGGGCCTCGTCGGCCTCGTCCACGCGCAGGCTGCCGCGGAACAGTGCCTTGACCACCGCGACAATCACCAAGTCGAGCACCAGCACAATAGCGACCGTCACCACAATGCCCAGGATCTGCGAGATGAGCAGCGACACGTCGCCCGTGTAGAACAGGCCGCCCTTACCGGTCCACGAGAGCTCCGGCACACAAAACAGACCCGTGAGCACGCCGCCCAAGATGCCGCCGATGCCGTGGCAACCGAACGCGTCGAGCGCATCGTCGTAGCCGAACTTGGTCTTAAGATGGCTGATGGCCAGGTAGCAGACGGGCGATACGATCAGGCCCATGACCAGCGCCGCCCACGGCCCGACAAAGCCCGCGCCCGGCGTGACCACCACGAGGCCCGCGACCAGACCGGTGCTGGCACCCACCAGCGTGGGACGACCAGTGTGCACGCGCTCGACGGCAAGCCACGAGACCATACCTGCCGCGCTGGCCGTCACGGTGTTGAGGATGGCGAGCGCCGCCACGGCGTCGGCCTTAAACTCGCTGCCGCCGTTAAAGCCAAACCAGCCAAACCAAAGTAGGCCGGCGCCCAGCGCCACAAACGGTACGTTATGCGGACGGTAGCTCACCATGCCAAAGCCGCGACGACGGCCGAGCATTAAGCAGAGGACCAGGCCGGTAAGACCGGACGAAATGTGCACCACGTCGCCGCCGGCAAAGTCGAGCGCGCCGATGATGTCGCCGATAAAGGAACCATCGCCGCCCCAAACCATGTGGGCGAGCGGCGCATAGACCACGAGCAGCCAAATGCCCAGGAAGGCCGTCATGGCACCAAACTTAACGCGGCCTGCCAGACTGCCCGTAACGATAGCGGCGGTGATCATGGCAAACGCCATCTGGAAGGCGATGTTGATGATCTGAGGGTAGACGGCACCATCCGCAGCATTGCCCTCGGCCGCCTGCAGCACCTGGTTGAGCACCGGCAGGCACAGCAGCTGGTCAAAGCCGCCAATAAACGGGCTAGAACCGTCACCACCGTAGGCCAGCGACCAGCCGGCAACAATCCACAGCACACCAACCAGGCCAATGGCGCCAAAGCACATAAGCATGGTGTTGATGACATTTTTGCGCCTGGACAGGCCGCCATAGAAAAACGCCAGACCCGGTGTCATTAAAAACACGAGCATGGTGCAGATGAGCATAAACGTTGTCGATCCCGTATCGTACATTCGCTCCCCCTTGGTCGCATGAACGTTGTCGGCGCCCATCATGCGGCCGAGGGGCAACTGGTGTAGACCAGATACGGCGTTGTTAAACGCTGCGTTGTCGAATGGAAACGGCACCGCAATCTTGGAAACGGCGCGGCAACGGACGCGAAACGAACGGGAAACGTGCGAACGAGAAGGGCGCGCTTGGCTCCGCTCTGGCTAGCGCCGGAACAGCTCGCGGGCTCGGTCGCGGAGGTCGGTAGCTCGGATGACGCCCTCGTAACGATTGATGCGCAGACGCGGGAAGGCGTTAAAGAAGCGTAGGTCGCGGCGGCTGAGTGACACGCTCGGTACCGGGCGGCTCATGCGCTTGCCGACAAGGCGACGACCGAGCGACGGACGCGGCATGCTCGGTGCGGCATCGGCCACGCGACGGGCAGCGAGCGCCAGGCCGCGAGCACCATCCGAAATAAACGTCGGCATCGAAGCCTTCTCGCGCAGGGCATCGAGCGCCGCGTCGCCCAGCTCGGCCAGCCACGCGTTAACGGCACGGCTACGGATATGCGTCTGCGCCACCGAGTCAATCGTCGAATCGGGAATACGTTCGAGCATGGAGTCGGAGGCATCGGCAAGCGACTCATTGATGCGGTCAGCAAGGTCGGCGCGCACACGCTCAAGCTGATCGGACAGGCGGCGCCAGCTCGCCAACGAGCACACCGCGTCGACCATCATCGCGACCGCGACGATAAAGGCGGACAGCCGCACAATCAGCACCGGCAGATGGCCAAGCAGCCCCAGCAATGCCGGCTCCACTAAACGACAAATGCACAACGCACCCAAGCCAAACGCGCATGCCCAGTACAGACAGATGCGTCCGTGCAGGTTAAACGGCAGGTGCGAATAGTCCCAAAAGCGAGCGCCCGTTGTTTTTTCCAACAGCGCGCCGACGCTGTACTCAATCACGCTGCATACGAGCGCCGCGGCAACAAACTGGCTCGAGGCATCCGGAATCCCGCGCAGCAAAAGCCAGCAGGCTATACCGCCCACACCATAGATAGGGCAACACGGCCCCAGCAAAAAGCCACTGTTGGCAAATCGTCCGTGATTGAGCATGGCGCAGACCGTCGACTCCCACGCCCAGCCGCAAAACCCGTAGAAGGCAAACGAGAGCACTAGTGCCGAAAGCGGACAGGCGGCAAGCGTCGCGCCGTCAAATGCCATGTCGATCGCGGTCCCCACCGTCTACCCTCTCCTCTTTTCGCTCGATTCGCTGCTCACGCCATCGTCCGGCTCGTCCTTGCGCCGCAGACGACCGGTGACCGTCTCGCGCAGCGCGCACCATTTGTCTGCCAAACACACAATCCATGCCTCACGACACGTCGGCGGCACCGGCACCAGCGGAAACATATGCCGCACGATAATATTCCGCTCGCGCGACGTCAGCTCAAAATCCTCCTCCGCACGTGCCAGGGCAAAATACGGATGCCGAAATCCATGCAGTCGATGGCTCGGATCGGGATCGTGCCAATCGTAGAGAAAGTAATCGTGTAACAGGGCGCCGCGCAGCAGCGAGGCGCGGTCGACCGAAATGCCAGCACGGCCCAAGCGTTCGGCAACGGACAGGCTTGTCCGCGCCACCGAGGTCACATGCGTATACACCGTCACATCGCCATGCTGGATAAACTCGCGCGTCAGGTCCAAACGGCCCGCATGGGCCAGCTGACGGGCGGCATCGTCGACCTCGCGCGCGATGCTCTCGGCACGAACGGTTTCGGACATGCGGCCTCCTTCCAGCGGCTCTCGACGGCAAGCCACAGCCTGCACGCAATGAATAAAATCACCATGGAACTTATCAGTATGGCATCGGGCAAAACGTTTTGCCCCGCCAGTTGGCGAATTACCGCGCCGCCGTCACATATCAAACGCCAAAATGTGCGAGACTGTCTTGTGCAATTGTGCCGGCCGAGGGAGCGCCGGCGCTCGATTCGCATGGAGTAACCCACAACGATGCTGCTTACGCAAACGACAACGCCCGAGGACGTCAAGGCTCTCGACCGCGCCGAGCTTCCGCTGCTCTGCGGCGAGATCCGCCAGGCAATCCTCGAAAGCTCCGCTGCTGTCGGCGGACACGTTGCCCCCAACCTGGGCGTCGTCGAGCTTACGGTCGCGCTCCATCGCGTGTTTAACTCCCCCATCGACAAAATTGTCTTTGACGTTTCGCACCAGACCTACGCCCACAAGGCGCTGACTGGGCGCGCGTATACCTATATCGACCCGGCACGCTACGGCGAGGCCTCTGGCTTTGCCAATCCCGACGAGTCCGAACATGACCTGTTCGCCATGGGCCACACCTCGACCTCGGTGAGCTTGGGCTGCGGCCTCGCACACGCGCGCGACCTGGCGGGCGATGCGTACAACGTCATCACCATCATTGGCGACGGCTCGCTTTCGGGCGGCCTGGCGTTTGAGGGCTTTAACAATGCCGCCGATCTCGACAGCAACCTGATCATCATCGTCAACGATAACGACCAGTCCATTGCCGAGAACCATGGCGGCCTGTATCGCAATCTGGCCGAGCTACGCGCCAGCAACGGCACCTGTGAGCGCAACGTTTTCCGCGCGATGGGGCTCGACTACCGCTATCTGGACACCGGTAACGATGTATTGGCCCTCGTCGACGCGCTGCAGGAACTGCGCGATATCGATCATCCCATCGTGCTGCACGTCTCCACCGCAAAGGGCAAGGGCTTTGAACCAGCCCAGAGCGACCCCGAGCGCTGGCACCACGTGGGTCCGTTTGACATGGCAACTGGGCGCAAACTCTGCCCGGGTCATCCGAGCGAGCCCGCACCGCGCACCTATGCCGACATTACGGGCGAGGCCCTGAGCGCTGCCATAGAGCGCGATCCGCAGGTTGTGGGCATCACGGCCGCCACGCCCTACATCATGGGCTTTACGCCCGAGCTTCGCGCCGCGGCAGGCAAGCAGTTTGTCGACGTGGGCATTGCCGAAGAGCACGCCGTCACCTTTGCCACCGCGCTCGCCCGCTCGGGTGCCAAGCCGGTCTTTGGCGTGTACGGTACGTTCTTGCAGCGTGCCTACGACGAACTGTGGCACGACCTGTGCCTCAACGACGCCCCGGCGACCATCCTGGTATTTGGCGCGTCGATCTTTGGCACCACATCCGAGACGCATCTTTCGTTCTTTGATATTTCCATGCTGGGCGGTCTTCCCAACATGCACTACTTGGCGCCGGCCTGCATGGAGGAATATCTGTCCATGCTGAGCTGGTCGCTCGATCACCGCGAGCATCCCGTGGCGATTCGCGTGCCGGGCATTGGCTTGGTAAGCCGCCCCGACTTGGCGCCTGCCGAGGACGCCGATTACGGCGCCGTTCGTTACAACGTGGTGCGCCAGGGTCGCGACGTGGCCGTGCTCGCGCTCGGCGATTTCTTTGAGCTGGGCGAGCGCGTGGCAAACCGCTTGGCTGCCGAGTACGGCATCGAGGCCACGCTCGTCAACCCGCGCTATGCAACTGAGCTCGACCGCGAGTTCCTCGACAGCCTCGCCGCCGAGCATCGCGTTGTCGTCACCCTCGAGGACGGCATCTTGGACGGCGGCTGGGGCGAGCGCGTGGCGTGCTACCTGGCCTGCACACCGCTGCGCACGCGCACCTTCGGCATCGCCAAGGGCTTCCCCGACCGCTACAACCCCAACGAGCTGCTCGCTCAGAACGGCATGACGGTCGAGAACATGGCCGCCGAAGCTATAAGGCTACTCAATGAGTAAAAAACCTCCGCAAGGGAAGCACCCCTGCGGAGGTTTTTATTTTCGCGACGCGATTATCTCAATCTGTAACATCTATGGCCCGAATTCTCGTCTACCTGTTACAGATTGAGACAAACCGTCTTTGCCCCTGACCTTTGTCTCAATCTGTAACAGATAGAGACCTTTTGGCCGTCTAACTGTTACAGATCGAGACATTCGAATTCCCCTGAAGAGAAAATCTCAATCTGTAACAGTTACTCGGCAAAAATGGCTGCAGATGTTACAGATCGAGACAAAACAGCGAGGCAGGCAGCTACATCTGCAAGAACCGCCACAAAGGTGCCTGTCCCCTTTGTGGCGGTTTTAGGTCATGGTCGGCGCGAAAAACGAATAACCGTTCATACGCGATCTCCTTACTTATATATGCGTCGCGTTGCCGCCATTATAGCGACCGCTGCGAGCGACCACGCCGTCCGCAAAGCGCTTTCTCAGCTGTAATAACTGACGTTTGCCCAGATAAAACCTGCCAAAATTAACCTGTCCCTTTTTGGTAGGAAGAATTACCCATAAGGTAAGTATGTTTCTGAGTTATTTCGTGTTGACCCGTCTGAGCGGGATAGGGTATAACTCTACTCAACCGCTAGGGATTTTATTGAGAAAGGTGTTCTACCATGAGCAAGAACCTCTCCCAGCAGGTCGTTCTCGACCGCCGCGGCTTTGTCGCCGCCACCTTCGCAACCGTCGCCGGCCTTGGTCTTGCCGGCTGCTCTGACACCAGCGCCGAGGCCGACAAGGGCTCCGCCGCCTCCTCCAAGAGCTCCGAGGATACCGAGGCTTCCACCACGCTCGACGCCAAGGCATTCGACAAGCTCGTCGACAACGGCCCCAAGGCCGATGACGATGCCATCGCCGCCAGCACCTGGGCCACGGCCGTCAAGGACGCCGGCGTCTTTAAGATCGGTGGCGTTCAGACCTCCACGCTCTTCTCCCTCCTCAACGAGAAAGACGGTCAGACCCGCGGCTTCGATGCCGGTATCGCACAGCTCCTGTCCAACTACATTCTGGGCGAGAACAAGGTCGAGATCACGCAGGTGACCTCGGACACGCGCGAGTCCGTCCTGCAGAACGGCCAGGTCGACGCCGTCTTTGCCACCTACACCATCACTGACGAGCGCAAGAAGCTCGTCTCCTTTGCCGGTCCCTATTACTACACGCAGCAGGCCATCCTGGTGCTCGCCGATAACGACAACATCAAGAGCGTCGACGACCTGGCCGACAAGAACGTCGCCGTCCAGTCCGGCTCCAACGGCCCCGCCATCCTGGAGGAGTTCGCCCCCAAGGCCAGCCAGCAGGAGTTCAAGACCGACGAGGAGGCCCGCCAGGCACTCCAGCAGGGCCGTGTTGATGCCTACGTCATCGATAACAACATGCAGCAGAGCGCCCTGGTCCGCGAGCCCGGTAAGTACAAGATCGCCGGCAAGCCCTTCGGCAGCAAGGAGCCCTATGGTATCGGCCTGCCGCTCGATTCCGACGGCGTCGCCTTTGTCAACGACTTCCTTAAGAAGATCGAGGACGACGGCACCTGGACCGAGCTGTGGCAGATCTGCATCGGTGACCGTACGGGCGACACCAATGTTCCCGAGCTGCCCGAGATCGGCGCCTAGGCAGCGAGCCTGGTAACGACCGCAACGAAACCATACGGAAACGCATGATGCGCTTTATTGCGGTAAACTGTTTCCTCACTGAGTTGTCGGGGCTTCCGTACACACGGGAGCCCCTTTCCTTACCGGCGGGAGGTCCGCATGAGTCTCTCCGAGCTCTGGTCGCTCTATGGCCAGAACTATATCGACGCGCTGCTAGCAACCTGGGGCATGACGCTTGAGTCGTTTGCCATCGCCATGGTGCTGGCCGTCGCCGTCACCGTGATGCGCGTGTCGCCGCTCAAGCCGCTGCGCGTCTTTGGCGACCTGTATGTTCAGGTCTTCCGTAACATCCCCGGCATCGCGCTACTCATCATCGTCGTCTATGCGCTGCCGCCGCTCAAGGTCGTCCTGCCCTACCGCACCTGCGTCATCGTCGCCACAGTGCTCTTGGGTTCTGCCTTTGGCTCCGAGAACTTTATGAGCGGCATCAACACCGTCGGTGTCGGCCAGGTGGAAGCCGCCCGCTCGCTGGGCATGAGCTTCAGCCGCATCCTCGCCAAGATCGTGATTCCGCAGGCGCTGCGCTCGAGCGTGTTGCCCATGACCAACCTCTTTATCGCGGTCATGCTCACCACTGCGCTCGGCAGTCAGGTACCGCTTAAACCGCAGGAGCTCACCGGCGTGGTGAGCTACATCAACACGCGCTCGCTCGGCGGCGTCGCCGCGTTCTTTATCTCGGCACTCGGCTACCTGGGCACGGCCTTTGTGGTGAGCCACATTGGCAACTATATCGATAAGAAGGTGAGGATCCTCCGATGAGCAAACATTCCTCCCCTGCACTTACCATGCGCGATGCGCTCTACGAGGCTCCCGGCCCCAAGATGCGCGCCAAGATTCGCATCGGCACCGCCATCTCGCTTGTTGCCGTCGCCGCGCTCGTTGTCCTCGTGCTGCAGCGCTTTTATGTGACCGGTCAGCTTTCGGTCCACTATTGGTATTTCTTTACGCACCTCACTACCTGGAAGTTCTTACTTGCCGGTTTTGAGGGCACGGTAAAGGTCGCGCTCACCGCCGGCGCTATCGCGCTGGTACTGGGTCTGGCCCTCATGCTCGGCCGCACCAGCGACATTAAGCCGCTGCAGCTGGTCTGCCGCGTGCTCACCGATTTCTTCCGTGGCGTGCCGAGCCTCCTGTTCATCTACTTCTTCTTTTTGGTGTTGCCCCAGTACAAGATCGCGCTGCCGTCGTTTTGGATGCTCACACTTCCCGTCGCGCTCGCTGCGGCCGGCGTACTGGCCGAGATCTTCCGCGCCGGCGTCAACGCCGTACCGCGCGGCCAGGTCGAGGCCGCTCAGGCACTCGGTCTCTCCAAGGCTAAAATCACCTTTAAAATCGTGCTGCCGCAAGCCATTCGGTTTATCATTCCGTCGTTGATCTCGCAGCTTGTGGTCGTCGTCAAAGACACCACCGTCGCCTATGTAGTGAGCTACCCCGACCTCATGCAAAACGCCCGCGTGCTCATTACCAACTACGACGCGCTCGTGTCGGTCTACCTGGTTATCGCGGTCATCTACATCCTCATCAACGTCGCGATCAACAAGGCCGCCGTCTACGTCTCGCACAAGACCGGCGCGACCATCATTCGCTAACGATTTACCATTTCGAGTCATAAGGAGCCGAGCACCATGGCACAGAGCACTTCTTCTACCGGCAATCAGCCGCTGATTGAGCTCAAGCACGTCGATAAGCACTATGGCGATCTGCACGTCCTCAACGACATCAATCTCTCGGTCGACCGCGGCGAAGTCGTCGTCGTGATCGGCCCCTCGGGCTCGGGCAAGTCGACCATGTGCCGAACCATCAACCGCCTGGAAACCATCGACTCGGGCGAGATTCTCATCGAGGGCGAGCCTCTGCCGCAGGAAGGCAAGGATCTTGCCCGCATGCGCGCCGAGCTGGGCATGGTGTTTCAGCAGTTCAACCTGTTTGCACATATGACCGTGCTACAGAACGTCATGCTGGGACCGGTCGACGTGCTGGGCGTCTCCAAGGATGAGGCCCGCGAGCGCGCCATGGACCTGCTAGGCCGCGTAGGCGTCGCCGAGCAGGCCGATAAGGTGCCCGCACAGCTCTCGGGCGGCCAGCAACAGCGTGTAGCCATTGCCCGCTCGCTTGCCATGCAACCCAAGGCCATGCTCTTCGACGAGCCCACGAGCGCTCTTGATCCCGAGATGATCAACGAGGTGCTCGAGGTCATGGTCCGTCTGGCCCAGCAGGGCATGACGATGATCGTCATCACGCACGAGATGAACTTTGCCCGTCGCGTGGCCGACCGTGTCGTGTTTATGGCCGATGGCCAGATCGTGGAAACCGGCACGCCCGACGAGTTCTTCGACCATCCCCAGACCAAACGCGCCCAGGACTTCCTCAACTCCATCAAGGGCCACTAACCCAATTGCCATGTTCGCTCGCCATGACCATCCAAACTCGAAAGCAACACCTATGATCGGAACTCGCACTTCATCGTCATACACCCCGCACGTCGACGTCGATCCCGCCGACCGCCCGCTCATCCTCGTCGCGCCGCGCTGGGAAGAGGCGAAGCCGTTTTTAAGCGAGACGCTCTCCCCCAACGAGGAAATCGCAAGTGTCTTTGTCGATGCCATCCTTGCCGCCGGCGGCCTGCCGCTGCAGATGTCCATCACCGAGGACATTGAGGTCATCCGCCATTACGTCGATATCGCCGACGGTATCGCTATTCCCGGCGGCCCGGATGTCAACCCCAAACGCTGGGGCGATGAACGACCCTACGACCCCACCCTCTGCTGCGAGATCCGCGATAGCTTTGAGTTTAAGCTGGTCGGCGAGGTGCTCCGCGCCAAAAAGCCGCTCTTTACCACCTGCCGTGGCACGCAATTGCTCAATGTCGCCACTGGCGGCACCCTGTGCATGGACGTGCCGAGCCTGGGCGCTCGCGAGGGCCGCACGCAGTGGCGCCATACCCACGTGCTCAACGACCCCGTGCATCCCGTCGAGGTCGTGCCGGGCTCGCTGCTGGAGCGCGCGCTTGGCGGGCACAGGCTGATCCAGACCAACTCCGCACACCACTGCTGCGTCGATCATCTGGGTAAGAGCACGCGTTTGGTCGCCAAGGCAACCGACGGCGTTCCCGAGTGCATCGAGGTCGAAGGCCAGCCATTCTGCTTGGGCGTGCAATGGCATCCCGAGTACACCTGGCAGACGCTCGAGACCGACTTTAACCTGTGGAAGTCGTTTGTCGAGGCAGCGACCAAGGTAAAGCAGGCCCGCTAGTTCGCGAACCGCACAACAGACAAGGGCGCCCCGCCGGCCACATGGTCCGGCGGGGCGCCCTTTTGCCTGTACGCGGCTGGCACGCAGCCCAAGGCTCACAGCCTCTTACTCGGCCACCTCGCGCAGGGCCGACATCGTAGCCGCATATTGCTGCTGCAACGCATGCATTCCCGCGCGAGCGCCGTCAACGGCATCGGCGCCGCGCAGCGCCTCGGTCACCACGACCGCCGGCTCGTACAGATTATCGAATCCCAGGTTCTGGCTCACGCCCTTGAGCGTGTGAGCTGCCATAAACGCTTCCTTGGCGTCTCCTGCCGCCATGGCGGCCTCCAGCTTGTCCATGCTCTCGTCATCCAAAAACTTGAGGGCAAAGCGGGCAAGCATCTCCTCGCCCATCAGCCGAGCGCACGCGTCATCATAATTGGCGCCAATCTTCTCATACGCCTCACGCATGGAAATCATGGGTTAAAACTCCTTTGGTCAAACTAAATCGTAGGAAGCGCAACGACCTCAGCAGGGCGCGCCAATGTTTCGGCAATACGGTCTTGCACCTCGAGCAGGCAGTCGAGCAGCAGCGGGTTAAAGGTACCGCACTTACCGTCCAAGATCATCTGGATCGCTTCCTCGTGCGGGATAGCATCCTTGTACACGCGCACGCTCGTCAGCGCATCGTACACGTCGGCCACCGAAACCACCTGCGCGGCGATGGGGATATCGTCGCCCTTAAGGCCGTCGGGATAACCCTTGCCGTCCCAACGCTCGTGGTGCCAGCGCGCAATCTGGTACGCATATTCCATAAGCGCATTGCCGGCGTGATGGCGGCCCAGTTCGAGCAGCATGTCGGCACCGATCGTGGTATGCGTCTTCATAATCTCGAATTCCTCGGACGTGAGGCGCCCGGGCTTGTTGAGAATCGCATCGTCAATCGACATCTTGCCGATATCGTGCAGCGCCGAAGCCAGGGCAATCGTGGAGCGCTCCTCGTTGTCGAGGGAGATGTTGTCGCTACGGTGGACCAGGCAGCCAAGCAGCAGCTCGGTCAGCTTCTCGATGTTCGTAACGTGCCTGCCGCTCTCGCCGTTGCGAAGCTCCATGACGCCGGCCATGATGTCGATGAGCATGCGACTGTTCTTGACGCGCTCGTTGTACTGCTGGGACAGCAGGCTCGTCAGGCGGCGCTGTTTGGCGTACAGGCGGATGGTGTTGCTTACGCGGCGGCGCACGATACGGGAGTCAAACGGGCGGTTGATATAGTCCGAGGCGCCCAGCTCGTACGCGCGCAGAACCATATCATCGGAATCTTCGCTCGAAATCATGATGACAGGCAGATTGTCGATACCCGTTCGGCGCGACAGATCGGCCAGCACCTCAAAGCCGCTTATGCCCGGCATGACAATGTCCAGCATCACGAGCGACAACTCATCGCCATAGCGGTCGACCATGTCGAGCACCGCGCGACCGTTATCGGCCTCGAGGATGCAATACTCGTCCTTGAGCATCTCGTTGAGAATGGCTCGGTTCATCTCGGAGTCATCGACAATAAGCACCGTAGGCTTTTCGCTTTGGAAGGCCTCGATGGATTCGGCATCGGTCACGACTGTACCGGCTTTTGCCTTAGCGCGGCTCAATAATTGGACAGCCTGGCTAACACCCTCATCGACCGTTTCGCCATTAATGCGAACGCCACCAACGCATGCCGTCAAGCTAACGCGCTCATGCCCCGGAATAATCGTGGAATGAATGGCATCGGATACTTGACGCAGGCGACGGGCAAAGTCATCAGAGGGAATATTGGGCATGACGGCCACAAACTTATCGCAGCCAAAACGCACAAGCTCGTCAGTCGAACGAACACCGCTGCGTATGGCCGTCGCCACGGCACCAAGCGCAAGGTCGCCGGCATGGCGGCCATACGTATCGTTGAAGGCCCTAAAATCATCAAGGTCGATCACGGCCACGCCGGCCTGCATACGGGCGCTACGAAGCTTTTCCTCGTAATATCGGCGATTGCGCACGCTCGTCAGCACGTCGGTGTAGACAAGGTCCTCTTCTGCGGCCTCTTGTTCATCAATCGGACGCACCATCAGCAGAACGTGAGGCTCGCCCTCAACCATCAAAGAGCGCAGGCGAGCGCGGTACTCAACGCCATCGTTGAGCAGCCGTTCCGACACCTCATCGGAACCCGCCGCCAAGGCTTCAAGACTTGACTGGCGCAGACAGGGACACCGTTCGCCGGCGAGCAGGCAGTTAGGATCGCCCTTAATCTGATCGACAGACAGCAAACGCACCACGGGGTAGGTCTTCGCGACACGGGCGACCTCGGCGGCAGCCTCCTCGTCGGTTAGATTGGCCTCGTGATTATTGAGCATAGGGGGCCCTTTCAGTAGTTTTGCTTGGTAGCAGTGGGTGCCAAATGTTACAAGGGTAGCACCTTGTCGATGCAGGTACGCACGTGAATACCGTTTCTTTTTCATGAGTTGGCAGACGGTAGGGCTGAAGCCGCAGCCGTAAGGTTCTGGGCGCATCTGTTAACACGGTCGAAATGTTTACGGGAAAAGCCCGTTTTGATTATTGCGGCTGCTAGAACCCTAGGACGCCACGGACGGCCTGGGCAGCCGCTACCGGTCGATCGCGCAGCCCGTTGTGCGCGCCGGGGACCGTTACGAGCGGACAGCCCAAAAGCTCAGCCGACGCTCTCGTGCCCGCTTCGCGGGGCGTGCCAATCGAGAGCTCGCCCAAAAACACGGCGGCCACTGTTTTCGATGCGCGGACGCGATCCCAATCGGGAACGCAGGTCATAATGATCCCGTATTCGTTTGCCATAAAGCTGCGGCCGTTGCGCAGGGCATGCTTGGCTTCCGCCTCGGTTGTCTTGGGAGCTTGAGGATCCGAATCACTGATGGCACTCAGGAAGGCTCTTAATGCCCTCGAGACCTTTCCCGCAGCAATCATCTCGAGCAAAACCGGGGCCGTGCCCAGGCCAGCGCCCTCGTTTTTCACGGCGGGTTCGTGCAGCATCGCGCGCGAGACAATGGCCGGGTTTGTACGGAGAAGCTCCAGGGTCACCAGCGTACCGGCGCTGTGCGCGAGGACATTTGCCGGGGCGCCGACATGCTCGATAACGGCCTGCAGGTCGGCGGCCTGGGCGGCGAGGTCGTAGCGCCCGTCCGCGGCATCGCCGCTCTCGCCGCAACCGCGGCGGTCGTAGGCAATTACGCGATAGCCGCAGGCGAGCTCGCGGGCGATCCCGTCAAAAAATGTGCCGTCGACGCAAGCGCCGTGCACGCACACCAAGGCAGGCGTATCCGACGGCACGCCCGGCTCGGCAAACTCGCGACAGGCAATCGTGGTGCCCGCATTCTCGACCGTAAAATCCATGTTGTGCCCCATCGCCTTGCACCTTGTTAACGCATTAACTGTACCCAACCGGGAACCTCTCATAGCGCGGACATCGAGGGCAGCGTGAAAAAACGAAATCTGAAAAGCACAAGCCCGAATCAGACTTTGGCACCGATGCTATGCTTAGGCACAACTGTCCCAAGGAGCATATGCCTATGTCTACGTTTTTAAATGCCAGCCCCATCTTTGGACCGGTGCGCAGTCGCCGCCTGGGCCTTTCGCTCGGTGTCAACATGATGCCGGCGTCGGGCAAGATCTGCACGTTCGACTGCATCTACTGCGAGAACGGCCTTAACGCCGAGCGCCCCTGCCATGAGCCGTATAACACGGCCGCCGGGGTGCTCGACGCACTCGAGGCCAAGCTGCGCGAGATGGCAGCCGAGGGCGAGCTGCCCGATGTAATCACCTTCGCCGGCAATGGCGAGCCCACCGCCGCACCGGAGTTTCCGCAGGCTATCGCCGGCGCCATCGCACTTCGCGACCAGCTGGCCCCGAACACCAAGATCGCCGTGCTCTCCAATGGCACGCGCGCTGACCAGCCCGCTGTGCACGATGCGCTCATGATGGTCGACGACAACATCCTCAAGCTCGATACGGTCGACCCGGCTTTTATCCAGCTGCTCGACCAGCCCGTTGGCCCCTACGACGTCGAGCACCAGATCGAGACGTTCGCGAGCTTTAACGGCCACGTTATTATCCAGACGATCTTTTTGAACGGCGAGTACCAGGGCAAGTCCCTCGATAACACTGGTGAAGCGTACGTCGGCCCTTGGCTCGCGGCGCTCGAGCGCATTCGCCCGCAGGAGGCGACCATCTACACGGTGGCGCGCGAGACACCGGTCGCCGGCCTTGCCAAAGCAGCGCCCGTGGTGCTCGACACAATCGCCGCACGCGTGCGCGCGCTCGGCATCCCCTGCCAGGTGAGCTACTAGCAGAACCGCACAGACTACCCGGTACTTGGCTGATGGGGTGGGCTATACTAGCTGCGAATGAAAGGAAGTTAGCCATGTTTGACAATGGACTCGTGCCCGGCCGCAACGACGCTTGCTGGTGCGGCAGCGGCAAAAAATATAAGAAATGCCACAGTGCCTTCGACGAGCGCCTCGAGCGCCTGTGGGAAGAGGGCTGGGAGGTTCTGCCCCGCACGCTCTACAAGACGCCCGCCGATATCGAGGGCATCAAGCGTTCGGCCGCCATCAACGTAGGCGTGCTCGACTACGTGGGCGAGCACATCGCCGCGGGCATGACCACCAACCAGATCGACCAGATGATCTACGACTACACCGTCGAGCATGGCGGCACGCCGGCCGATCTCAACTACGAAGGCTACCCCAAGAGCGTGTGCACCTCGATAAACGACGTGGTCTGCCACGGCATCCCCTGCGATACGGACGTGCTGCACGAGGGCGACATCATCAACGTGGACTGCTCTACGATCTTGGACGGATACTTTAGCGACTCGAGCCGCATGTTCTGTATCGGCGAGGTCTCGGCCGAGCGCCAGCGCCTGGTCGACGTCACCCGTGCCAGCGTGGAGGCGGGTCTGGCCGCCGTCAAGCCGTGGCTGCCGCTCTCCGTTATGGCCGAGGCCGTGCAAAAGACGGTCGAGGACGCTGGCTTTAGCGTGGTGCGCGAGTACGGCGGACACGGCATTGGCAAGGAGTTCCACGAGGACCCGTTTGTGGGCTTTACCACCGAGGCGCCCGATGTGGACACCATCATGGCCCCGGGCATGGTCTTTACCATCGAGCCCATGGTCAACGCCGGAGCGCCCGACATCAAGATTAGCAAGGGCGATGGTTGGTGCGTGCGCACCAAGGACGGCAGCGATTCGGCCCAGTGCGAGGTACAGCTCGTGGTGACCGAGGACGGCTACGAGCTGCTCAGCTGGTAGCCGCGGATGCGCCGGATGCTGACGGGCACGCTCGTCTTGCATCCGGCGTTTTTGTTTGAACGTTTTGTCTGATAAAACCTGCCAAAATAAACCTGTCCCTTTTTGGCAGGTTAAGCGGAGAGGAATTCTCTTGAACATCTTGGTTTTGCTGCCCGCCAACGATCGTCACCGCGCAATCCTCGAGTCGAGCGCTCCGGGCGAGGACTTTATCTACACGAGCGCCGACGCCGTCACGCGCGAGCAGGTTGCCGACGCCGACGTGATCCTGGGCAATATCGACCCTGCCCTGCTTACCGCATGCGAGCACCTCCAGCTGCTGCAACTGCAGACCGCGGGCTATGACGATTACTTGGCCGCCGGCACCGTGCCAGCCGACGCTAGGCTTTCCTGCTCGGTGGGCGCCTACGGCCAGGCCGTGAGCGAGCACATGTTTGCCATGGTCCTTTCCATGATGAAGCGCCTGCCCGGCTATCACGACTTGCAGCGCGAGCATCGCTGGGAGGATTTGGGGCCGGTCACCTCGCTCAAAAATGCCAACGTGCTGGTGCTGGGCGCGGGCGACATTGGCGGCCACTTTGCCACGCTCTGCCGCAGCATGGGCGCGCACGTCCGCGGCATCAAGCGTCATCCGCTCGTCTATCCCATTGTGTTTGAGGACATGGACGGTATGGACGCCCTGCCCGAGCGCCTTGCCGAGGCTGATATCGTCGCATCCTTTATGCCCAGCACACCCGAAACCCAAGGCCTGGCGAACGCCGAGTTCTTCGCCGCGATGAAGCCGGGCGCCTTCTTTGCCAACGGCGGCCGCGGCGATCTTGTGGTCGCCGACGACTTAGTTGCCGCCCTGGAGTCAGGACATCTCGCCGGCGCCGCGGTCGACGTCACCAACCCTGAGCCGCTGCCTGCGACAAGCCCCCTGTGGGATGCGCCCAACATGCTCATCACGCCGCACGTCTCCGGCTGGTTCCACCTGGCAGCCACGCTCAACAACGTCATAGACATCGCCGCGGAGAATCTGCGTCACCTGCAGGCCGGCGAGACCCTGCGCTGCTGGATCGAACACTAAGAATTACGCCGTTTTACAAACGGCGTAATGAGCCGACGCTGCGAGCCCGTCTGGACGGCAATCTGCCTTTCAACTTCGGCGGCATGACCAGAAGGTCAATGCCGCCTTGTTTCAAGGCACCTTGCTCGCCCAGACGGGCTCTCGCTGACTTTTGTTCAACCTGTAGGGACTGGCTGGCGCGGCCCTGCCTGGGGGCATTCGCTGACTATTATTCGGCCAGTGAGGTTTAGAGCTATTTGAGCGTTGTTAGATAGTTTCTTGCGTTTTCGACGTTCATTGCTGCGACGGGTGCGTGTGAACAGAGTTTGGCATCGTTGGTGACCAGTAGATCTGCTTGAGCGCGTATCGCTGCCGCAATGATTAAATCGTCTTCGTAATCGCTATGGAGCTCACGCTGCCTGTTCGCCATCCATATGTCGCTCAGGTCACAGGGCACTGGCGTGGCAAGCTGCGACAACACGCTAAGACAATCCCATGCAAGCGAAGTCGCTGCCATAGCGGCATTCTGGGAAAGCGAACCGTGCTCTCGCCGATACCATGCCTTATGTTCGCTTGAAATCAAATAGAACAGGTCTTTGGACGATGTCGCCGCATACAGCAAATCCACCTGCGCCGTGCATGCATTGCGTAAAAACTCAATCGCCACCGAACGACCACGTCGTGAGGGAATGAAGTAATCGAGCCACACGTTGGTGTCAACCAAGATGCGCTTTGGAGTCTCACTCATAGAGCCAGCTCATCTCCTCGCCATAGCGATCCGCATAGGCATTCCGTTTGAGCTCTTCGTCGTCCGATGGCTGAGCCTTGACCATATCGATTCCCGACTCACAGCAAGCGGCAGCGAACAGCTTCGACCCCTGATCCATAAGCTCGAGCTTACGTTTGGCGGCCTTTTCGCGCTCGCGCTGTTCCGCCCGGGCACGACTGGGCAGCAGGATATCCTCGAGCGCACCGGGGCGATCGGCCAGCGATGCTGCAAGCTGCCAGAGCGCTCGCACCGCTTGGCTCGGCGTCATACCGGCCTTGGAGAGAGCGGCGTCCCCACTCCTTTTAAGATCGGCATCGAGACGTACGTTGATCTGAGCGGCTGTTGTGGTCATGACCCCTCCTTAATACTTCAAAATATCATAAAGCTCTATGGTAGATACGTAAAGCATGTATAGCATTTATAAGCATTAGCCGTACTCTGTACACAAAAAGCCGCCGAGGCGCACTGCACCTCGGCGGCCACGTATCGCAGATCTAGTTCGGTTTCACCCTTTGCATTCGCCCAGATAAAACCTGCCAAAATAAGCCTGTCCCTTTTTGGCAGGTTTTAGAGTTCCACGCTTTCGGCGCCGTTGATGGTCAGGTCACGCTCGTAGAAGGCGGTGAGGGCGCGGATGGCGTACATTACGTCGCGCACGCCGCCGGTCTCGTAGCTCGAGTGCATGGCAAGCTGCGGCAGGCCCACGTCCACGGCATGCATGCTCGCCTGCATATTGGACAGATTGCCCAGGGTAGAACCGCCGGCCATATCGCTCTTGTTGGCAAAGGCCTGCGTGGGCACGTCGGCGTCATCGCAAATGGCCTGGAACACCGCGCGGCTAAAGGCGTCGGTGCAGTAGTGCTGGTTGGCGGCCTCCTTGATGACGATGCCGCCGTTAAGCACAACCTGGTTGCGGGCGTCGCACTTCTCGGCGTGGTTGGGGTGCACGGCATGCGCGTTGTCGCAGCTCACGAGCATCGAAGCGGCAAGTGCGCGGTGGTACGACTCGTCATCGAAGCCCAGCGACCCGTTGATGCGGCGCAGCGCGTCGGCCAAGAACGTCGACATGGCGCCCTGCTTGGTCTCGGAGCCAACCTCCTCGTTATCAAAGCAGCAAAAGATCGAAACGTCGTGCGCATTCTCGGCACCCAAAAATGCCTGCAGCGAGGTGTAGGCGCAGGCCAGGTCGTCGAGCTTGGGCGTCGAGATAAACTCGTCGGCCCAGCCCCAAATGCGTGCATCCTGACGATTGACCAGGAACAGGTCGCGACCCAAAATTTGCTCGGGCTCAACGTCCAGTTCGTCGGCGATCAGGGCGTCAAAATCTCCCTGCTTAAGGTCGCCGGCGCTGATGAGCGGGCACAGGTCGACAGCTCGGTTGGGCGCAAAGCCCTCGTTAACGCCACGATTCATATGGATGGCAAGGCTCGGGATAATGGCAACTTCGCGCTCGGTAGCGAGCAAGCGGCTCTCGATACGGTCGCCCTCGCGCACCAGCACGCGGCCCGCAAGTGCCAGCGGGCGATCGAACCAGGTGTAGTCGATCATGCCGCCGTAGGCCTCGGTGTTCAGGCGCAGCGTCTCGCCCGCGCCGTCGAGCTCGGGCACGGCCTTAACCTTAAACGTCGGCGAATCGCTGTGTGACGCCGTGAGTTGAAAATGATAGTCGCCGGCAACGCCGTCCTCGCCCCACGTAGCGGCCAGGTCTTCGCCCACCTTAAAGGCAACGACGCTCGAGGTGTTGCGCTGCGTGTAATAACGCCCGCCCGGCTCGATGTCCCACGCTGCGTTCTCGGGCAGGTAGGTAAAGCCCGCCTCGTCGAGTTCGGCCATAATGGTCGCTGCCGTATGGAACATGCTGGGGCATGCCTCGATAAAGTCGATAAGGTCGTTGGAGGCCTCGATATCGTCGGCCGTCACGTGCACGCGCTCGATCGTTTCCTGATCCGTCATGCTCTCCCCTTTCGCTGGGTTGATGGTCCCCTCCAGCATACCCCGCCACGCCAGCGCCGCACTCTTCATTCCGTGCTTAATTCCGCGCCGCTCACCAAGTTGAGCCATCATGCCCGCGCTCCTTTTGCGACAATTGCGCTAACAGGACGAGAGGAGCCGTCATGAAGCCACGTAACATTGCCATCGCCTGCGGTGTCGCGGGTGTCGCCGTCGGCCTTGCCGCTGCCACCGGTATCGTTTATCACAAGCAAATCAAGTCCGCCGCGTCGCTCAAACGCTTGACCGGCTACGCGGATGGCTATGACCTGTACGCAATCGACATCGCCTACGACTACGATCTTGATCGCATCATCGCCGCCGGCGTACGCGACGACCAGGCCTACATCGATGCCGTGGTGGCGCAGGTGCTGCCCGGTGTGCCGGCACATGTCCAGGCGCCCCAGTTTGCCTGCAGCGCTTTTGTCGCCGTAGATGCCGAAGGCCGCGTGCGTACCGGTCGCAATTACGACTTTAAGGACGGCACCTCGGCGCTGCTGGTGCGCAATCACCCACGCGGCGGCTATGCCTCCATCGGGTTTGCCGCCCTTAACAACCTGGGCGATAACACTCCGCTTGACTCCGTCGCCGGACGCGCCGCCGCACTCATGGGCCCGTTTGCCCAGCTCGACGGCGTCAACGAATGTGGCGTGTCCATTGCCGTGCTCACCCTGGATTCCAAACCCTGTGACCAGGACACGCAGCGCCCCGTCATCAATACCTCGCTCGCCATCCGTCTGGTGCTCGACCGTGCCGCCACCACGCAAGAAGCTGTCGACCTGCTTTCCGCCTACGACATGCACGCCATGGCAGGACGCGATTACCACTTCTTTATAAACGACGCCGCCGGTGACGCGCGCGTAGTAGAGTGGGATCCGCGCGATCCGGACCGCGCTTTCAAAGCGACTCCTGTACGCCAGGTTACGAACTTCTACGCCTGCTATGGCGACGAAGTGCTGCCCAACCAAAAGAATGGCGAGCTGGGCCATGGTAAAGAGCGCGCCGTCGCAATCGCCGATGTCCTCGACGCCCATGCCGGCGCCCAAGACGAGGCAGTCGCTTGGAAGGCCCTACGCGCTGCGGCGCAAGAGCCCAATCCGGAAGACATCACCAGCAACACGCAGTGGTCGGTCGTCTTTGACAACACCGAGCCCGCTGCCGCCGTCACGCTGCGCCGCCACTGGGGCGACGTCGACGCCTTCGCGCCGTAAGGAGCCAGGCCCGTCGACCTTACGCTCGCCTGACGTTGCTTACATTTCTATACATTTGAGCTAACACGTTTTACCCCTGTATCAACAGTGTGCGGGGGTAAACTTATGCGCATGTTATAACTTGCCCGGAAGGATTCATCATGCTCAGGATCGGTCTTCTTACCAGTGGCGGCGACTGCCAGGCGCTCAACGCCACCATGCGCGGCATCGTCAAAACACTCATGACCAATAGCGAAGAACCTATCGAGATCTACGGTTTTGAGGACGGCTACCAGGGCCTTATCTACAGCAGGTTCCGCGTCATGACGCCCGCCGATTTTAGCGGTATCCTCACCCGCGGCGGCACCATCCTGGGCACGAGCCGCACGCCGTTCAAGCGTCTGGATACCCCCGAGGCCGATGGTGTCGAGAAGGTGCCCGCGATGGTCCACACCTATCACAAGCTGCAGCTCGACTGCCTGTTTATGCTGGGCGGCAACGGATCCACCAAGACCGCCAACCGCCTGCGCGAAGAAGGCCTCAACGTTATCGCCCTGCCCAAGACCATCGATAACGACACCTGGGGCACCGAGTTGACGTTTGGCTTTACGAGCGCCATCGACGTCGCCACCAAGTGCATCGACGACATCCACACCACTGCCTCGAGTCACGGCCGCGTGTTTGTCATCGAGATCATGGGCCACAAGGTCGGTTGGATTCCGCTGTATGCCGGCGTCGCGGGCGGCGCGGACGTCATCTTGATTCCCGAGATCCCCTACGACATGGACAACGTCATCAAGACCATCGAGCATCGCATGGAGACCGGCAGCCGCTTTACCATCGTAGCCGTCGCCGAGGGCGCTATCTCCAAGGAGGACGCGGCGCTGCCCAAGAAGGAGTACAAGAAAAAGCTCGCCGAGCGCACGAGTCCGTCGATCGTCTACGACATCGCCAAGGAGATCGAGGCCAAGACCGGTCGCGAGACCCGCGTCGCCATCCCCGGTCACACGCAGCGCGGCGGCCAGCCCGACGCCCAGGACCGCATCTTTGCGACCCAGTGCGGCGTCGAGGCAGCGCTTGGCTGCCTACGCGGCGAGTTTGGCTACATGATTGCCCTGCGTGACGGCAAGATGTGCCACATGCCGCTCGAGGAGGTCGCCGGCAAGCTCAAGTTTGTCGACCCCCAGAGCGATCTGGTACGCGAGGCCAAGGCGTTGGGCATCAGCTTCGGCGACGAATAGCCTCGGCTGGAATTGAGTTGCGGTGAAATAGTTCCTGCTTAGTCCGCAAATGGCTGAATCCAAAAACTATTCCACCGCAACTTACTGAGTGGGGGCTCTTGGCTGCTACTTGCACTGACATTTGTCCTAAAATGGCTGGTCGTTAGGGGTTGCTACCGGTAGTTGCGGTAGGGTTGGGGCAGATTCTAACTAGAAATGGTGGTCGCTACCGGTTGTTCTCGGCATACTCGGCTCATTCGATTCGACCATCAAACGAAAGGAACCACCATGGATCTTGCGATGGCACAGCGCCTCGTCGATCGCCGTAAAGCTGCCGGCCTTTCTCAGGAGGCGCTTGCTGCCCAGCTGGGCGTAAGCCGCCAGGCTGTTAGTAAATGGGAGCGCAGCGAGTCCTCACCCGATACCGATAACCTCATTGCGCTCGCCGCGCTGTATGGCGTGTCGCTGGATGAGCTGCTGTATGGGGAGGCGGTGGCTAGCGCTGATGACTCACAGGCTGATGATGAGGCACAGAACAGCAACGCCGGCACCAAAGCTTCAGATAAGGCTGAAGAGGCTGAGGCTTCTACTGAGCACGCTGATTGCAGCGATAAGCCACTTGTCGATATTTCCCTCGCGCGCGGTATCCACGTCATTGATCCCAATAAAGGCGAGGAAGTCCATGTTGGTTGGAGCGGCATCCATGTGACCAACGAGCGCAAGGGCGAAGAGGTGCATGTGGGGCCGGACGGCGTGCATATCGATACGCTTGAGGACGATGGACATAGCGTACGCACCAATGACGACGGCACCGTCACCATCGACGGCGAGACGTTTTCCAGCTGGAAGGAAGCACACGACAAGCTCGACCATCATGGCAAGCATTTCCACACCAAGGTCGGACGTGCATGGAACAAATTCCCCTTCCCCGCACTTGTCACTCTCGCCTATCTGGTGCTCGGCATTGTCTACGGCACATGGGGCATGGGGCTTTTCCTCGTCTTTCTGGTTCCCGTCTACTACGCGATTGGTGACTTCATCGATCGGCGCCACCTGTCTAAGCTGATCGAGGCCATCTACCCGGCAGCCGCCATCGCTTGGTTCCTCTACATGTGGCTCTGTTTGGGACAGCCCCATCCTGCATGGATCATCCTCATCACGATTCCCGTCATAAAGGCGCTCATGCGCTGGTGCCGCAAACAATGGAAGTGCCGCAAACAGGCCTAAACCACCCATTCAGGCCCAATCTCGAAGGCTAAAGAGAGCCTCTCATCCACGCCTGTGAGCGAAAACCAAATAGAATGAAAGGCAAATGGAAAAGCCCGTTTAACGAGCGGAGGACATATGCGCGACGTAGCCGAAAGCGACTGGAAGCTGTTTAAGAAAATGCTTCCTCAATGGCAAGAACGTTATATGGAAAAGCTCATCGGCCAGTACGTTGAGATACTGAACGGCGACAGTGAAGCGTCCAGTAGATTTTGGGCACTAGAAGAGCGCCTCAATAGAGACAAGCTGTCCTCAGGCGTAATTGCAAACGACATTCGCCGCAGCACAATGCACCGCGAGATAGCCAATTTGCTTATCGACAGCGTGATCACCCTTGACGACCTTGACGGTTTTACCGAGGACATTAAGAGCTATGCGCAACACTGGATTGGCCAGTAAGAGCACTGAACGACAGACATCCCCAGCAAAACGGGGCAAACGCCGGGCCACCTAACAACACGCCGCAGACGCCGACCGTGGACGCTCTGGAGCAGAAAGCAAAGGCGGGCGAGGTTATTTCTCTTACTGACCTTGCCGAAGCGATTAAGACCGACCGTGAAAACGGCAGGGGCAAGAAAGCCGCAGCGAAAGAAAAGCCCTCTATCCGAGCGCAGCTCAAAGCGGATAAGGAACGGACGGGAAAGAAGAAACCCACGAAGCAAAAATCGCAGGATTTGGAAAGGAGCTGACCTATGAATAAGTTTGAAGATGTGGACGTAATCGCTTCCCTTGAAGCGATTATGAAACAAAATACCGCTTTTTATCAGAATGATTTTGACCTTGATAGAAACATTTTACAGAAAGCGGCGGCAAGCCCCACAGCCGAGGACAGGCGGCTTTTATGGTTTTCCCGTCCGTCCGGGACGAGCTGCTTCCGGGAGCGCGACGTTTTTCTAAAAGGCACAAGACAGCATAACACATGGCGGTTTTACGGGGAACAGACGCGCGATAAAGTCCTTGCCTATGCGGTGGAGCTGACCGGGATTGTAAACGGAAAAATCAAAGGCAATCTCTATGAGCTTGACTATCCGCAGCATTTCCGGCACGTTAAGGAACAGGCATTACCCGCAGATAATTACACGCTGCTCTATGAGCATGGAGAACGGGTGCAGCCCGCCGGACAGTATCTTGACGGCAATCCCGACCCGCAGCTTGGGAAGTTTGAACGCTTTGAAGCGCAGCCTAATGACCCGGAAGCATTGCATTTTCTCATGCGGGAGGAAAAGCGCAGCTATGACCGCTTAAAGCCGGGGGATTTCAAGACGCATATTACCGCATTGCATGACAGCCGGATTGAAGCCGAAGCACAGCGTATTGTAGCGGAAATGAAGCGGCAGGACAGCCCTAACAGCCCCAACAAAACACATTTCATGGTGGAGCTTTCGCCTTACTTTATGCAATTAGCTTCTACAAAGGACACCGACCGTCTGTTTGCTATGCTGCCATACAAAACACTTTCTTTTTCTAAGATTGAGGGCAGGCATGGCACTTTTGCATTTTTAGACAAAAGCGAGGACAGAAGCCGGAATATCCGAAAAGCGCGCCCCTCTGTCCGGGCGCAGCTTACCGCAGACAAGAAAACAGCCGCCCCGAAAAAGGCAGCGGCAAAAAGAAAAAATCACGATTTGGAGGTATGAGCATGAATAGATTTACTGTTGAGGAAACAAACCTTTTGAGCATTTACCATGAGGGAAGCAAGGTGCAGCTTATAGAGAACATGACCGCTGCGCTGCCTTACATGGACGCGGGATTACGGGAGCTTGCAAAGCGCACCCTTTCCAAAGTAGGCGCGCTGACCGAAGCCGAGTACAGGGAGCTTGCCGTTTATCCTGCTGATGAAGTATGACCGGGATTAAGCGGCTGACGCCGCGACAAAGCCGCAAGGTAAACACCCTTGTGAAAAAGGAGTGCTGCAACTGCGAGAATGGCAACTGTATTTTACTGGACGACGGGGACACTTGCGTATGCCCGCAGCTCATTTCCTATTCCCTGCTCTGTAAGTGGTTTCGGATTGCCGTACTTCCTCTTGATAAGCTGCTCTATGCGGAACTCTATCAGACCGAGGACTGGAAGAAATGTACCGTGTGCGGCGCGTCCTTTGCGTCGAAGTCAAACAGCGTCAAATACTGCCCGGACTGTCGGAAGCGGATTACCCGCAGACAGGCAGCCGAGCGCATGAGAAAAAAGCGTACTCTTGTTACGCAGTAGGGGCGAAAAAAGCCTTTGATTGCAGGGCTTTTCGGACACAAAAACAAAGAGGTAAAGGATTGATACCTTTACCCCTAAAATCGCGGTTCTACTGCGTAACATTTCAAAAGCTGCACCTATGAGAAAACGGGCGCGGTGGCCAACATATCGGCTGCCGCGTCCGTTCTTTTTTTTGCGCTCATTTATCCGCGCTCTGCTTCTTTTTCCCGTTCAGGCTGACGTTCCACTTTCAAAATACTGTCGATATTCTTCTTGATAACGTCGTATTCCTTGACCTGCTTTTTCAGCTTCCCATAGTCGGCATACAGGGCTTCTTTCTGCTCTTGAAGTGCTGCGTACTCTGCTTGCAGGGCGGCAAGGCTTGGTAGCTTGGTTATCCCCGCCGCCTTAATTGCCTTTGCCGCTGCTTCATAGAGAATAATATCGCTCTCATGGGCTGTCCGGTATTTCTCCTTATCTTTTGCCTTGCGGTAGGCAGCATAGGCGGGCTTGGTCTTTTGATAGGTATTGATATTCTTGATAAGCAGCGTCATATCGGTAAGCCGCTTTTCAACCTCTTTCAAGCTGTCCGCTGCCTGTTCGCTTGCTTTGGCAACTTCCGTGATTTTCGCGGTCAATTCTGTGTACTGTTCAATCTTATGTTCTGTCAAGAAATTCATGGTTTTCGCTGCCTGTTTCAGATTATGGATTTTTGCCCATTGCTCATAGCCCCGGCTTTCCTGCACCTTGATACTGTTCTGAATATCAATGAGCAGACTAACGCCGCCGCGATCTGCGCGGGGAGCTTTCGCAGCGCGGGCGCGTTTGCCGCTTATCCGTTCTCTGATAGCTTCCTCTGTATAATCTGCGCCGAGGGTTTTTAAGCGGGTAAACCGTTCCTGTCCGGGAGCGCGGCAGGATATATATTTTCCCTGCTTTATCTCATAGCCCGCCGCCTGCAATTTGGATAGCAATTCTTCAAAACTTGATACTTGGGGAATGAGCGCGTCCACGGCAATTTTCAGCTTGCCTTTCCAACTGGTACCTGTTTTCTCTGCCTGGTACTCTGCATAGCTTTTTCCCTTGCTGCCCCGGTTCGGAAGGACAACTGATAAGCCATGTTCCCGGCACAGCTTATCGCTCATGTTCCGTATACCGTAATAGCTGCGCTTGTTGGAATTGTACTTGTGGTGGTCTACGAAATTGACCGCGCAGAAAATAATGTGGTTATGGATATGCCCCTTGTCAATGTGAGTAGTCAAAACATATTCGTGCTGACCTTTGGTTACTGCGTCGGCAAGCTGCCGCCCGATTTCATGGGCTTCTCTGTAATCGACTTCTCCCGGCTCAAAGGCTTGTATCAAGTGGTGGGCTAAATTGTTTCCCTTATCCAACGCCTGCGACAGAGTAAAGGCAAACTCAATGTCTGCCGTTTCATAGGAGCAGCCAAAGGAGGACACAAGCATTTTTTCATCAGTCTTTGCCGGATTTTGGATATAGTCAAGGGCTTTGTTTAGCGTTCCTTTAATAGGCTTAATCTTTGTAACCGCCATATTTCCGCAAGCACCCCCTTTATTTCTTCTATGTCCTCTTGGTAGACGCTGCCTGTACTGTTCACACGCTTTGCAATCTGATTGACGTTGACGCCGATTTTCTGTATCTCCGCTGTCATAGCTTTTATGTCGGTATGGTCTACTTGCAGGATATACCCGTCAATGGCAATCTTCCTAAGATACGCTGCCATATTTCGGGTGGGTATCAGTTTCATCTTTTCAAGAATTAAATCCCGTTCTGCTTCCGTTACTCTGAATTTGATTTGCACCGTTCTTTTTCGTCCGTCCATGCGTAAATGCTCCTTTCCATTCCGAGGGTTTGGGACACTTCCCAACAAGCAATTTTCAACCGATACGCCGTAGTGCGTGAGGGCGAAAATACGGAAGTGGGTACCCGCTTCCTATGCTTGCTACGAATGTTTTTATCCTTTAGGCTCTTATCACCTACTACGGAGAAAAAGCGATTTTGCCAAACTTACGCAAAAGAAAAACGCTGCAACCTCAAAAAAGATTACAACGCTTTCTAAATCCTGTTCAGTTTTAAGTCGGACATTCCTATTCGCCCTCTTTTTCGACTTCGGAAATCTCCTTTGCCGTTGCGGTTACAATCCGTATGCCTGTATCGCTCATACCGTCAAGAAGCGCGTCAAGCTGCCGCCGCTGCGTGTTCTTCTCCGGCGGCGTTTCTAAAAGGAATTGGTCTACGGATATATGGTAACGCTGTATCAGCTCAAAGAATATCTGTAAACTTGGGTGCTGCCCCTTGTTCTCAATGTTCGCAAGGTAGCGCGGCGAGATAAACATTTCGTCGCCTACTTTCTTGCGGCTCTCCTTGCATCCCTCACGCGCTGCCTTTATCGCTGCCCCAAAAGCCTTAAAGTCGTATCGTGGTACTGGTCTTTTTGCCATAGTTATTCACCCTATTACATTTTACTGTTCCCCTTTCTTCTTGGATATGTCTACGTAGTTCTATCAGTTAGCCAAAATAATTCATATATATATATGTTGACAACAAGCTGCTTTTGTATATAATATTATATAAAAGGGGGGGAATGTTTATGTTACATAGCATGCGTATTCGATAAGCATTGAAATCAAAAAAGATTTTTCCCATTTTCAATATGGGCTTTTTTGTCATGCTTATTTTGCGTATGCTATACAACAAAACTAACGACGTATAGACATAGTATAAAAACTATGCCTTAATTTTGTTGTAGTATTATATGTATAAATGCAGGTCAATGCTCATGTTGAGAATTGACCTGCATTTTTTTGCGCAAAAGGAGAAATATTATGCTTGAAAAATATTGGATAAAATGTCCAATTTGTAACGGAAAGACGAGGGTTCAAGTATTTTATAATACGGTATTAAGAAATTTTCCTCTTTTCTGCCCTAAATGTAAA